>Ga0307378_10011758_pt1 | contig 11252 bp, 9 predicted proteins | sample UN1MG_FD_202238 | JGI IMG/M metagenome (GOLD analysis project Ga0307378, IMG submission 202238) | Soil microbial communities from Risofladan, Vaasa, Finland - UN-1 | ecosystem: Environmental > Terrestrial > Soil > Coastal area > Acid sulfate soil | place: Finland: Risofladan, Vaasa | collected...
CGAGCCACATATTCTTAAAAAGAATATTGCCCGCTATTTTGGCGGTTATCGAAACGGTATCAAGAATCGGCACACCTGCCTGTGACAGCACACCCATTGTGTGCAGACTTCTTGTTATATAAAGACTTTTACACAGCTTTTTTATAATAGGTAATATCAATTTAGTCCTGTCCCACCATTGTCGCCCGATGTTCGTACGAATAAAGTAGAAAAAACCCCCTATTGCCCCGACAATAGCCGGTAGCAGTAAAAACCAGTAATTTCGTATAAAGGCACTGGTACCCATCAGGATTTTAGTCGGCTTAGGGAGAAAATTCTCCTTACCCGCAAATATGGCACCGAACTTCGGCAAAACAAAGCAGAGCAGGAAAATGGTCACCGATATTGCCATAAATGCTATGATGGCCGGATAAACCATAGCGCCTCTGATTTGTGAGCGCGTTTCAGCTTCCTGTTGTAGATACTCGGACAATTTTTGCAGCATTTCACTAAGCGAACCCGAAACTTCTGCTGCAGCCACCATATTAATATAAATGTTGCTGAATACATCGGAATGTTCGGCAAGCGCCTGTGAAAAACTCTGCCCGGATTCGATTTGATTTTTCAAATCGAGGATTATCACCTTGAGTTTTTGGTTCGTCTGCTGTTCGGCTATCGACTCAAGTGAATCCTGAAGGCTTATACCAGCTCGTACCATAACCGCGAGCTGATTAGTAAAGTTCATAATATCTTTTTTGCCCGGGCCAAACTCAACTCTGAAATTTTTTATTATTTCAAGAGTACTCCCCTGCCGGCTTGCAGCCGAACCTTTGTCCGGTCTCTCAAAGCCAGCCGGCTGACGCTGATTTGCTGCCAAAAATGCCTTTGCCCGCTTAGAAACCTTTTGTTGGCTGCCTTCTTGCCGTCTATCTGCAACTGCCGTTGTGCCATCATTATTTTGAGAAGATTTTTCAAACATACCATTTACACCTTCATTATTTTTTGCTGTTTACCGCTTCAGGTGGCTGGATAACTTCAAATTCCTCCATAGGTGGAAGTACCTTCTCCAGCTTTCCGGGATTGTTGGATCGGTTAATTGCTTCGTCTCTGTCTATGAAACCATTGAGATACATATCAGTAATACCGTTATCCATACTCTGCATACCGACTTTTCGAGACGTCTCGATAATATTTGGTATCTCGTAAATTCTGTTCTCGCGGATACAGTTTCGCACTGCCGAGGTACAGAGCAATATCTCCGTACAGGGCACCATCCCCGGCTTATCTACTCGCCTGAACAACGTTTGAGAGATAACAGCCTGAAGTGTGTTGGCGAGCATTGTTCGAATTTGACTTTGCTGATTGGCCGGATAAATATCTATAATTCGCTCAACGGTTTGAGGTGCATTAATAGTATGCAGTGTGCTGAAAACAAGATGACCCGTTTCAGCAGCGGTAATTGTTGAACTTGTGGTCTCAAGGTCCCGCATTTCACCAACCATAATAATATCAGGATCCTGACGCAGTACATGCCTAAGTCCTGATGCAAAATCCGGACAATCAAAACCTATCTCACGCTGTTCTATCATACTCATTTTGTTTTCTAACGCGTATTCGACCGGGTCTTCCAATGTGATTATACGTTTCTTTATCTTTGAATTTATCAATCCTATCATTGCTGCAAGCGTCGTGCTCTTGCCGGAACCTGTATGTCCTGTCACCAACACCATACCTCTCGGCAGGTCAGCCAGTTCCTTTACTATCGGCGGCAAATGTAAATCATCCATCAAAGGAATCTGGTTGGGAATCACTCTGAACGAAAGTGCAATCGTATCACGCTGAAAATGAGCGTTAACGCGAAACCGATGACCGTCATCAAGAGTCGTTGAGAAATCAAGGTCTCTCTTTGCTTCAAATTTCTCGAATCTTTCCGGCCCAACCATAACAAGAACCATTTCTTTTGCATCTTCATTGCTGACAACGGGAAAATCCATATTTATCAATTTCGTATTTTTCCGTATTATCGGCGGCATACCAACGTTGATATGAACATCGCTTGCCTCCATCCTTACCGATTCAGCCAATATGGTTTTTATATTTGTCATTTCTCAGTATCCTTCACATAATCTATAATCATACCCGATACACGCTGCGAATTTATTAATCGATATTTTCAACAAAGACTTCTTTTTCGCTTTGACCGTAGATTTCGGTTACTCGCAACACCTCTTCTATAGTTGTCAGGCCCTGTTTTACTTTTTTAAGGCCGTCTTCAAACAGATTCGGCTGTTTGCTTTCATGAAATACACGGCGCATATTGCTAACCGATGAGTCTTTATTAATCATATCTCTGAATGTCTCATCAACAATTAACAGTTCGTAGATACCCACTCGGCCTACATATCCCGAATTCCGGCAATAGTCACAGCCAACACCGTGGAATAGCTGCTCAGCTTCACCACTCATATTCTCCACATATTTGCGCATATTTTCCGGTATAGGGCAAATTTCTTTGCACTTTGGACAAATTTTTCTGACAAGTCGCTGAGCAAGTACCGCATTCAGCGATGCCGCTATCAGGTATGGGTCAATGCCTATATTGACAAGTCTTGTAATACTGCTGGCTGCATCATTTGTATGCAGTGTCGAAAGCACCAGATGTCCCGTTAAGGCCGCTTGAACCGCTATTCGAGCGGTCTCATTATCTCGAATCTCACCTATCATTATGATGTCCGGGTCCTGACGCAAAAGACTCCTGAGCGCAGAAGCAAAATCAAGGCCGATTTTTTCATTGGTCTGTACCTGGTTGCAAAAACCAAGTTCGTACTCCACCGGGTCTTCAACGGTTGAAATATTCATTTTATTGCCGTCCATTTGGGACAGAGCCGAATACAGCGTAGTGGTCTTACCCGAGCCTGTAGGACCTGTCACGAGCATAATTCCGTGAGGCATCGATATTTGTGAACTAAAAGCTTGCCTTACATCAGACTCCATACCTAACTGCTCAAGACCTCGTATAATTGATTGACTGTCAAGTACTCGAACAACCACTTTTTCTCCATTATTTATTGGAAGAATCGAAACACGCAAATCAATTGCTCTGCCACCTACAATTACCGAAATTTTCCCGTCCTGAGGCAATCGCCTTTCCGAGATATCAAGGTTGGACATAATCTTAATACGTGAGACAATTGCCGGATGCATCTTTAACGGCGACTGCATTGTCTCAAAAAGTACCCCATCTATGCGATACCTTATTTTTGTAAATTTATCTTTCGGCTCGATATGAATATCACTGGCACCTTCATGTATCGCGTTACTAATCAAATAATTAACAAATTTGATAACAGGTGATTGACCTGCCATTTCTTCAAGGTTTTCGGAAATATCCTCTTCATCCTGAACAACCTCCACATCTGCCATATCATTAATGATATCATCGACACTGTAATCGACTTCATCTGATTTGAACGAATCACATACTGCTTCAATATCCTCTACACTGCACACTACCATCTGAACTGGCATATGCGACCGTCTTTTTATATCCTCTATCGCGAAGACATTTCCCGGCTCATTGGTTCCGACAACCAGCATTCCTTCTTCTATTGCGACCGGACAAACAAGATTGCTTTTTATAAAGTCGATATCAAGTCCCGATTTATTAAGGACTTCTTTTTCTACGTCCTCAGCTTTTATATGACGAAGTTCCAGGCCGTATAACTCGGCTTTGGCCATTAGAATATCTTCAGTACCAACCAGCCCCTCTTTCAGAAGAATCGTCTCGATATCACTATCGAGTGTACTCCCAGCTCTCCGACGCTGTTGGCGCAACTCCATACACTGCCCGGATGTGAGCTTGCGCATATCCACCAGGACGTCGATTATACCGCGAACATGTGATTCGTCGGCTTCCTCCGGAAAATAAAGGTCACTCAGACCCCGTATCGACTGGTCATCAAGACAATTCGCTTCTTCCGAAAACTCCGGAGCAGAATGTCCTTTATATTCGTTCTCCGCGAAATCTTGCTTTTTTTCAAATGCAAATGGTAGTTTCATTCTGATAATTTCAATACTATTTTCGTATCTTCTGTTTCAAGCTTAACAAAACTGTCACCTATCTGGCTGACACGTAAACCCCTTATCATGTCTCCTTCGTATAGGATTTTGTCGTCAATCATGCAGCAAATACCCCGTTCCGAACACATGATGCTGAAAAGCTGCATACTTCTTGCGAGTTCTCTCAGATGCTGTTCAGAGTCAAACTTCGATCCTTCGGTATCCGCAAAATCCGTAACGCTGCCGAAATACAGGTCGCTCTTAAACGGATTTTTTGCAAGTTCAGTGACCTGTACCTGGTACACATCGGAAAGCTCATAAAATTTCTTAACGATTTCATCCATCCGTTCAAACATTTCCGACTTGACACCTCCGAGTCTTGTGATGGCCGCTTCAATCTGAGCCTCCTCTGTGCTGGCGACAACGGCTGCTACTTTTTGAGGAGTGCTTTTTTTTACCATAAACCAGAGGCACAACAGGCCTATAGCAAACAAAACAGCAAAAAGCATCGTGCTTTTGCGAACACTTTCATCCTTGTCTGCTACAGTAAGATATTCCTGTTCCTGTACCTGCTGGGTGCCGTCTGGATCGTTGCCGTTGACAGCGGCATCGGCGACGACCTCATCGGCAGCTTCGGATTGTTTTTGCTCCAACGGCTCTTTAAATTCCTGCTCTCGCAAAAAATTCAACATAGCAAAACTCCATTAAAAGTAAGGACATCGCAACTCACATTTTTAGGAAGCTGCAGGTTAATAACCATAATTAAGTGTTCTGAAAGAATACGCTAACTACAAAATCAGCCGTTATCTCGGACTCACTAAGTTTTTCTAACTTAAGCTCGCGAATTTTCATTATCCGGTCGAGTTCCTCAAGCTCCAATAGAAACGAATAAAATGAATTAAAATCTCCCATTAATTCCATTCTCAACGGTTGTTCCATATAACCGTTGTTATTTTTCTCCTTCATTGTTCGGATTGTCTTAGGTTTTAAACCCTGCTTTTGCGCTATTACAGTCACCTGTTCGAGCACTTTGTGAATTTGACTTTTAGGCGGCAGCTTACTTTCAAAATATTTGATACCCTCCTGCACCTGCTCAAGTTGTTTGCTCAAGTCTTTCGCCGCTGAAGAAGCCTTTTCAATTTCAGCTAATTTATCCAGTTTTGTCTGAACCCGGGCCTTCTGCTCAGCCAAACCGGTATTGGCCGGCTTAATCATATATCTATATGCAAGATAAGTTACGCCCAGCATCAAAACTAAAAGTACTGCTTTTCTTAAATCACTTTTCATAACTTTTCCTCTTATGACCTGTCAGAATCAGCTTATCTGACACTTAATTTAAAAATTACTCCCTACTTTTTTACTCTCCTGAATACTATCCTCACTGAAGGCTCCTTTAACTCTTATTTCGTCGATTTCCTCTTCACCGAGATTAACATCTTTTCTAAGCATTGCCGTCAGCTTGAATTGTCTGAATACCATTTTATCTGTTTTTTGTTCTTTTGATTCTACCAGAGCCACATTGTCCAGCAGATCTGAGCCGCTCAATCGTTTGATGTAGGCTGCAACCTGAAGGTCGGTTGGAGCAATGCCTTCAATGCTGATGTGTGTTTCCAACGTTTTTTCTCGTGAAATCGTTGGTTCAGTCGGACCTGACTTTGTAGCTTGCGACGCCTGATATTTATTGTTCGGCTTGCTGGCTGGCTGGGGTGTCTTCGGCTCTTTTTGAACAAGGTTCAACTTCAAAAGAGAAGCACCAGACGGCAAATTATTCGTCAAAGATGCCAATAGAGTACTTCTCGGTACCACTTCGAGTAGTTCTGCCGCGGTAAGTACGGTTTTCATCATTGCCTTGTATTTTTCCTGAAGGTCCTCTGATTGTTTCAGTGCTTCCGGTACCTGGGCCATCTTTGCATTTACACGTTTTTCCTCAGCCATACACAACCGTTGCCTTACCTTGATACTTGCAAAAGAACCAACAAGCCCTGCCATCACAACGATAAGTAAAACAAGGTATATCAAATTTGTTCTTTGAGATTCGCTGTTTTGAATATATTCATCAGGCACAAAATTTATGTTTTGCATTAGTTCTCCACCTGTTCTTGTGACAAACTGAGCCCAAAAGCGGTGGCCCAGCTGAATTGACATTGTCTTCTATCTATCCCAACATTGTAAGGGTCTTCAATCTTAACTGCCGCCAGACAGTCTCCCATCTGTGCAGGCATCTCCAGTTGTGTTGCGATTATTCTGTATTTATCTTTATCACCTATCACCCCATATGGTGAACCTGAAAGGAAAATCAAACGCTCTATGCGTGCATTTTTGTACATTGAACTGAATTGTCGTCTGCAAGAATTTAACTCCAATACCAGCCTTGTTATCATCTCATCATTGTCGACTTGTTTTGCTCCCATTGGTATCGAGCGAGCAAAAAGTGGACTCTTGTGGCGACAAATCACTACATTCGTAAAATCTGTTTCTATATTAAGCAGCATTACAATCGCTTCGACATCGGTTTTACGTCTGCCGAAAAACTTCGTATAACTATTTGTTAGCGCTATCGGCCAAACGCCGATAGTTTTTATCACCAGCTGCGTCTTTTCATATATCGCAAGATGTCTGTCGATTTTCTCCCGCTCGGTTGCTATTACCATAACATTATCATTTTCAGTGGGAATGTACTTTATCATTGCCTTATCAAGTTCGAAGGGCAGCTTCTGTTTTATTTTTGACAAAACAACATCCTCAAGTTTGTCATCATCCGTCTTCGGCACTCTTATATGGTCGATAAGCACTTCGTTCGCCGGAATTGCCGCTATAACGCTTCTGCCACGAAATTTACCGTTTGCTATTATCTTTTCAATGGCTCCAATGGCCCATCTTTGCCAGTTGGCACTGCCGGGTTCTATACTCTCCGGCCGATTTTCACTGCCGCCGGCAACCAAAGTTACTTCCTTTTCATCGTTTCCAAGCTGAATCAGCTTCACACAATCATTACCCATATCCACACCAATCGGATATGCACGGTTTTTCAAAAACCAAATCATATTAAATCACCTATTAAAACTGACTCTAAGGGCTATTAATGGGCGGTTAATCCTTGTCTGTCGCAGTGCCCACAATCACTTCATCGTTCTAATCCAACACCCACATTAAAGCTATAAGTACATATATTTTTTGACAACAAACGTCTTTCTAATCTAAAATATAGAAAACGAAGACCTAATCAGCTAATATCACACCGGAAAAATTCCCCTGTTTTGCAAAATATTGCGAAAATTTGGTTTGTCTTCCGATAAAATCCGTATTCTCAGTCTCTGATGGGAAATAGATCTGTGAGTACTATTTATAGCTCTATGTTAAGCAGAATATTTTAAAGTCTTTGGTTTTTAGCTTATGCTTGCTTAGGACAGAAATTTTTCAAAAACAAAAGGCTTTTCCCAAAAATAACTATAGACTGGTAGTATAGAATTTTTACCTTAGCATCAAAAAAAGAAGTTTATAGGACTACAATAAAGTAGCCTTGGTTATAGCATAACCACCAATTGATACTTTCATTCAGCTTTGAGTTGCCGTTTCATCAAATCGGCAATTGCCTTTTGTACAGGCTTGTTTTCAAACAGTACTTTAAAGACAGCCTGTGTAATCGGCATCTCAACCTTCAATCGACGGGTAAGTTCGATAACCGATTGACATGTAGCAACACCCTCGATAACTGATTCAGTAGCCCTTTGTGCCTCTTCCACGGTTTGCCCTTTGCCGATTCTTTCGCCAAACGAGCGATTTCTGCCCTTCGGTGAAATGCAGGTTGTCACCAAGTCCCCCAGTCCGGTCAATCCTGCAAATGTCTGCGGCTTTGCCCCGCAGGCCACGCCAAGCCGTGTTATCTCGGCAAGCCCTCTGCTCAAAAGAGCTGCCTTTGCATTATCGCCGGCTCCTATGCCGTCTATGATACCTGCTGCAATAGCGATAATGTTTTTCACTGCCCCAGCCAGTTCCACACCGATAATATCGGTATTGGTGTAAATGCGAAGCCAAGAAATGCTGAATGTCTTCTGAATCTTTTTGGCCAGCTTCTCGTTGCGACAGGCTGCGCATGCTGTCGCCGGAAGTCTTCTGGCCAACTCATCGGCAATGGTAGGACCGCTCAGTGCTATGCTGCTGACCTCTTTACCCAGCACATCTGAAAGTATTTGCGTCGGACGAAGCAGAGTATCATTTTCAATACCCTTGGCTACCGAGACTATCGGAATATCTTCGGGAACATAATCTTTCAGTCTTTTCCAAATCCCCCGCATAAATTGACAGGGTACCGCCGATACTATCAAGTCAGCATCAGCCATTATCTGTTCATCTTTACACTCAAACAGCAAAGAACCCGGCAGTTTATAGCCCGGTAAAAACTTTTTATTTTCACCTTCCGATTGAATCTGACTCAACTGCTCGGCGTCATAGCCCCACATCCGCACCCGTTTTTTCTTCTCACAGAGAAGTATCGCCAGAACAGTCCCCATTGCACCGTCACCAACTATGGAAATATTCTCAAACATATTGTCAAGTATCATATTTGGTATTTAATGCAGCAATTGTCGGCTGTGAAGTGCAAATTGTCAAATGTCAATTGATAATTTCTATGCTTTCGGCGCCGAGTCTTTTCAGGCTCCCTAATTGGTTTCGGCCCAGCCTGGCATCAATTACAACACAACCATCTCGATATGTTTCTTTAATTATTGTACCGTATGCCCTTAGAAAGCTTTGCACCTTACCCTTTGATTGACTAAAACCGACCCGAAGCAAAAGCTCAGCACCTTTATATTTATCCAGCACCGCCTTGCTTAATTGCTCTAAGCCCAGACCGGTCTTGGCTGATATACAAACCGCATCGGTAAACACTGTTTGGAGCGTCTCCAGGTCGTCGATTTTTTTTACTGCGTCAATTTTGTTAAATACCTTCAAGGTGGGCTTTTCCGCACAGCCGATTTCCCCCAGAACCTTATTTACCGATTCAATCTGTCCGGACGCCTCTGGATTGGATACGTCAACAATATGCAAAAGCAAGTCGGCATTGATGGCTTCTTCCAGTGTTGCCTTGAACGAGGCGACCAGATGGTGAGGCAGATTTTTTATGAAACCGACGGTATCGCTCAAAAGCGCCTCGGCGCCTCCGGCCAGAACCCACTTTTTTGTCCGCGTATCCAGTGTTGCAAAAAGTCTGTCCTCCACTACCACCCCGGCATTGGTAAGTGTATTGAGAAGCGTGCTTTTGCCTGCGTTGGTATAGCCGACAAGACCAACTTTAAATTGGCCTTTTCGCCCGTTAATTTCGCGAATCTTGCGCTTATCAATAGTGGTAAGCTCGCCTTTTAGTTCCGCTATTCGCTTATTGACCAGTCGGCGGTCGATTTCCAACTGCTGTTCGCCTGGCCCTCTGGTGCCGATGCCGCCAACCACGCCTGCAGCAGTTGCCCCGCCGGCACCGGCTACGCTGTCCAAATGCGACCACATCCGCGTCAACCGGGGATATGTATATTCCAACTGAGCCAGTTCCACCTGCAGTTTAGCCTGTTTTGTCTTTGCTCTGGTTGCAAATATGTCCAGAATTAACTCACTGCGATCCAGGACCTTAGTCATGGTAACCTTTTCGAGTTCACGGATTTGACGCGGCAATAACTCATTATCAAATATTACTACATCGGCTCTGAAACACTTCACTCGCTCGGTGAGTTGTTCGGCTTTTCCTTTACCTATATATCTGCTGGGATGTATTGCGCGGATTTTCTGCTGCAGCCTGTCCACTACAATTGCTCCAGCACTTTCAGCCAAAGCGGTAAGTTCGACTAAATCATCTCCCTCGTTGTGGCCGTGTAGGATAGCGGCCACCAGTATCGCACGTTCTTTTCGGACCTTTAGGTTCTGGCGCAATTTTTCCAAGTAAATTTCTCCAAATCAGAAAATATGCTCTGAGTTTAACAGTTTATGCCGTAAAAAGACGTCTTTTTTGGCCGGCCGAGTACAAATTATTTCGGCTAGTGTGTATATTTTAGTATATTTTCTGATTTTTCTCAATAAAAGCGTCATATAAATATTTCTGCAAGGATTTTTTGGGGGTTTCAGGGCACAATATGATGTATAACGCAAATAGATGCAGGGCGCAATATGATGTAAAGCGGAATTGATGTAAATGACAATATGCTGCAAAGCACTAAATAAGGTATGTTAGGGGTTAAGATGGCCACAATAGGTTGTGAGTGAGATTAGCGGGGGTATTTTCGGAACAGCCGGCAATATGCGGTTTTACAGGGAAATTACAATTGGAAAAAAAGGAAATTTGCAGGGTGAAACGAGGAAATTTTTGACAAAAAACGCTCAATTTTGAAACAATTTTTAACAAAAAGGTAAGGAAAATGAAATTTTTGTTGAAAAAAATAAAAAAATGAAACAAAATGACGTGTTAATTTGCATAAAAATGACATGTGAATTACTATTAAGCTACCGCGAGGTAAAAACGCGGCAGCTTGGCTTTGGGAATTTTTTGCCCGCCTCCGGCGGGTAACTTTTTTCTTTGGATTGACAGCCGCAAGGATGCGGCAGAATATTAAAATAATGTGTTAAATTTTTTCGGACGAATAAATATAGTGTTGTTTGGTTTGGCGCTTGTAATTTTATAAATGTTTGAAAGGGTCCCTGTTAGATGTTGAAAGTGAAATCACGTACGGGCGAGTCTGTACAGCAAATGATGAGACGGTTTAAGAAGCTGTGCGAAAAAGAAGGCTTAATCAGAGATATGAAGCGCAACACGTATTATGAGAAGCCTTCGGAAAAGAACCGCCGCCGTATGCGCAAGGCCCAGCGAACTACAGCCTACAACACTTTTTCATAAACCCACCCACTTAGCTATAATCCGAGCAGAGTCAGAAACCTGCTCGGTTTTTATTTTGTCACCGGCCAGAAGACCCAGTCACCTTCATCGACAAAGATTTTAATTTTGCCCTGAGCGTTCCGAACAACCCGGCCGTCATCATCTGTAAAATTACTGCCGACACTATACAGTAAAAAACCATCTTCTGTTTTTTTATAAACGAAAGGCTTATCACTGAAACTATCTATGGGCAGTTCTTTAAGGTAACCGGCGCTTACAAGTTGTTGTAAATTCTCAGGATATTCTCCAGTGTCCTGATTGTATCTGAGTATAGCTATTATCATCAAAGTTGTCTCAA
>Ga0307378_10011761_pt1 | contig 11250 bp, 14 predicted proteins | sample UN1MG_FD_202238 | JGI IMG/M metagenome (GOLD analysis project Ga0307378, IMG submission 202238) | Soil microbial communities from Risofladan, Vaasa, Finland - UN-1 | ecosystem: Environmental > Terrestrial > Soil > Coastal area > Acid sulfate soil | place: Finland: Risofladan, Vaasa | collected...
ACATGACGACCGTGCCCCTCGACACCCGCGAACGGAGGTTGGCGAGATGACCCCCATAGAGCAGATCCAGCGTCAGCACGGCATCATCGGGCGCGAGCGCGAGCTGGCGACGGCTCTCGCCGTGCTCAGTACCGGCCGTCACCTGCTGCTCGAGGGCCCTGTCGGCGTGGGCAAGACCACCGTCGCCCTCGCCGTCTGCGGTCACCTTGGGCGCGCCACCGTGCGCGTCGACGGCGACGACCGCTACTCCGAGAGCAAGCTCACCGGCTGGTTCGACCCGCCGCTCGTGCTCACGGCAGGGTACGGGGAAGAGGCGTTCTTCCCGGGGCCGCTGGTCGAGGCCATGCGTGAGGGGCGCGTGCTCTTCATCAACGAGCTCAACCGCATGCCCGAGTCGGTGCAGAACGTGCTCCTGCCCGCGCTCGACGAGCGCCTCCTGCAGCTGCCGCACATCGGCGAGGTGCGGGCCGTCGACGGCTTCCAGGTGGTGGCGACGCAGAATCCCGTGGAGTACGTCGCCACCGGCCACCTCTCGGAGGCGCTGCGCGACCGCTTCGAACACCTCGCTCTCGACTACCAAGACGCGACGGAGGAGGCCGGCATCGTGGTCGCCGAGACCGCCTCGGACGACGCCGCGCTCGTGCAGACGGCCGTGCGCCTCACGCGGGCGACGCGGCGGCACCCGCGCTTTCGCAAGGGAGCCTCAGTGCGAGGCGCCATCGCCACAGTGGCGATCGCCGAGCGGCTCTGGGCCGAGGAAGCCGACGCCTGCGGGGCCGTGAACCGCGAGACGCTGCGCCGCGCGGCCGAAGCCGCCCTCACGACGCGCGTGGACCTGCGCGACGACATCGACGCCGACTTCGGTACGGCGCTCGACGAACTGCTGGATCTCGTCGTCGAGCGCGGTGAAGACCCCGACGTCGCTCTCGCGCCGGCAGACTCCCCAAAAGCCTGAGCCCCCTCGGCGGGGCGCCGGTTGGCCATCAGGGCCGCATCGAAGTCCGCGGCCTGCCTGCGTGCACCCCGGAGTTGCCCGCCGGCGACGCCCCGCTGGCGTTGCTCGCCGGTCGCTACCGCGTGGACCAGGAAGCGCTCGACGGGTGGACGGTCGCCGTCAACCTGACGCGCAGCGGCTGCCGCATCGCAGACCCCGGCCTGCGGTTCTACGCCGAGAAGCTGGCGGCGCGGGCCGTGCTGCAGCGCGCCGGTCGCCTCGTAGGTCCCCTGCAGTCCGCGACGCAGACGGTACGCGAGCCGCTGCGTGAGCCCTGGGGCGGCGAGCTCGACGTCGAGGCGACGGTGGACAACATCGTCGGCAAGGCCTACCCAGAACCGGGGGACTGGGTCGTCCAGCACCGTGTCGACCGGCGGCACCAGGTGGTGCTCATGGTCGACACGTCGCTGAGCATGTCGGGCGAGAACATGGCCATCGCCGCCGTGGCCGCGGCCGTGCTGGCGCTCAAGATGCACCCCGAGGACCTCTCCGTGGTCGTCTTCGAGGACAAGGCGAACGCCGTGACGCACCTCGACGTCCCCGACCCGGCCGACGAGGTGGTGCGGCGCATGCTCGACCAGCCGGTGCGCGGCTACACCAACATCGAGGCCGCGCTGGCGCTCGGCGCAGCCGAGCTGGAGCGCGGCCGCAACCCCCGCCGCAGCGGCCTCCTCATCACCGACGGCGTGGTGACGGCCGGCGGGGACCCCGTGCCGCTGGCGCACCGCTTTCCGCACCTCTTCGTCCTCCTCACCGAGGACTACAAGATGAACCCGGAGCTCTGCCGGCGGCTGGCCGACGCCGGCCACGGAGACGTCTTCCCGGTGCGCACGTTCCGCGACCTGCCCATGCGCCTCCTGGACGTCGCCAACCGCATCCTCCGCTAGGTCCGCCCCTCATCTCGCGGGCCGTCGGCCTCGTCCTGCGATAGACTGACGCGCGGGCGCCGCGGGGGCGCCCACGATGACCATGAGGAGTGGCCTGTGGGGCTGTTCGGCCCACCCAACGTCGCGAAGCTCGACGCCGCCGGGAAGATCGACGGTCTCGTCCGCGCCGCCAGATACAAGAAGGACCCCGAGGTCGCCGCGGCTGCGCTCCAGGCGCTCGAGGGCTATCTCGACAGGATCATCCAGCGGCTGGACACCAAGAACATGGTGCAGTTGAACACATCGCGAGACGCGCTGGTGCTCATCGGCCCGCCGGCGCGCGACCGGCTCATCTACGTGCTTCAGCAGGGCCACCTGCACCGGCGCCAGGATGCCGCCTACGTTCTCGGCATGATGAAAGACCCCGTCGCGGTCAAGCCGCTCTGCGTCGCGATGCACAACCCGGATCCGCTGCTGCGCACGATCGTCGTCGAGGCACTCGGCAAGATCGGCGACCCTGAGGCCACGGACCTGCTGCAACGCGCGCTCGGCGATGTCGACCCCGCGGTCGTCAAAGCTGCGGGCAAGTCCCTCAGGCAAGTCGGCGCGCCTCCGGGCGAGAGCTGAGAACGGCCGGCCCGTGATGGTAGGCACGGCCACCGGCGAGCGCTCGCTCAATCGGCGCGGGGTAGAGGATCCCGCGATACAGACCACCGCATCACGATGACGCAGGTACGGTCAGGAGCCAGAGCGTGGACCACACGACGAAGCTGAGCGGCACGGGGTTCTCGCGCGTGGTGCGCGCGGGCGCGCTGGCCGTCGTACGCCAGCAGGAGACCCTCAACCGCATCAACGTGTTCCCGGTGCGCGACGCGGACACGGGCGCCAACCTCGCGGCGACGCTCAGAGCGGCGGCGTCGAGGCTTGGGAGCGAAGCTCCCGACTCAGTCGGCGACGCCGCCCGTGCCGCCGCCGACGGCGCCCTCGACGGCGCCCGCGGCAACTCCGGCGCGATCTTCGCGCAGTTCCTCCACGGACTCGCTTCCTCGATGGAACGGCTGCGGATGGTGGACGGGACGCAGTTCGCGGCCGCGGCCGTGAGCGGCACCGAGTCCGCTTACTCGGCCTTGCAGGAACCGCGCGAGGGCACCATCCTCTCGGTGCTGCGCGCGTGGTCGCACGAGCTCAGCCGGCGCGCGCACGACGAGGACCTGCCCGAACTCATGCACAGCGGGCTGGTGGCGGCCCGCGAAGCCCTTGCCGCCACCCCACGCCAGCTCGAGGTGCTCGCCCGCAGCCACGTCGTCGACGCCGGAGGTCAGGGCTTCGTCTACTTCCTCGAGGGCCTCATGGATTCGCTGCGCGGCGGCCACGAGGCGGCGTGGGTGCCCAGCGAGGCGCCTGCGCACGGGCTGCCGCCGTTCTCGGAGGAGCACGATGAGATCGACGACCGCTACCGTTTCTGTGCCGAGGCGCTCCTCACGCCGCGCGGCGAAGCTCTACTTTCCCGGGACGCCGTCATGACACGCGTCGCCGGGCTCGGCGAGTCGATAGTCGTGGCCGGCGGCGAGACGCGGGTCCGGGTGCACATCCACACCAACGAGCCGCAGCGCTTCCTCGCGGCAGCCGCCGAACTCGGCGAGATCGAGCGCAGCAAGTTCGACGACATGGTGCTGCAGCAGCTCGCCGGTCGTGAGGCGGCGGTGGCGATCGTCACCGACTCGACCACTGACATGCCCGAGGACGCCGCCTTCCTTCTCGGTGTGGTGGCCGTCCCGCTCACACTGACGCTGGGTGAGGAGGAGTACCTGGACGGCGTCGACATCACGCTGGACGGCTTCGTCCACCGCATCGTCAGCGGGAGCGGCGTGCCGCGGTCGTCGCAGCCTGCCGTGGCGGACTTCGCGCAGACCTACCGGAGGCTGCTCAAGTATCGCGAGGGCGTGATCTCCGTTCACATCGCCGGCGCGATGTCCGGGACCGTACAGGCGGCCCGGGCGGCAGCGCGCGAGGTCGACCCCGCACGGATCCGCGTGATCGACTCGTGCCTGGTCTCGATCGGGGCCGGTCTGCTGCTGGACGCCGTCGGCGAGGTCATCGCCTCGGGCGCCGATCTCGACGAGATCGAGCGGGTCGCCGAGTGCGTCAAGGGTGAGATCAAGATCTTCGGCACAGTGGCCTCGCTCGACTTCGCCGTCCGCGGCGGGCGCGTGAGCCCGCGCATGGCGCGCACCCTGACCCGGCTTCACCTCGCGCCGATCATCACCTTCGACGAGACGGGCAAGGCGCAGAAGGCGGGCGCGGCACTGGGATTCGACCGCGCCCTCAATGCGATCGTCAAGCGCGCCGCGCGGTACGCCGACGGCGCGCCGGCCCGCGCCATGGTGGTGCACAGCGGCGACGAGGCGGGCGCGGACTTTGTCGCCGCCCGCCTCCGTGAGCGCCTCGGCGGCGAGGTGCCCGTAGTGCGCGCCGGTGCCGTGCTTACCACGCACGTCGGCCTCGGCTCCGTGACCGTGGCCGTGCGTCGCCTGCCCGGCTGACGCCGGCGGCGGCTCCGGGTCGCGCGCGGCGCCCGGTTTCCACTGGCCCGGAGGGTTTTTCCCTGCCTCGCCGAGGGAAGGTGACCCTCGAGCCCGGACCCGGGCTCGTCGCACGAGGAGGGTTCGATGGCAGTCCGCATCGGCGTGCCCACGGAGACGGCGACGGGAGAGACGCGCGTCGCGCTCGTCCCGGCCGTGGCCGAGAAGTACGAGGCACTGGGCGCTGAGGTGCTGGTGGAGCGCGGCGCCGGTCAGTTGAGTCATCTTCGCGACGAGGAGTTCGCGGCGGCCGAGCTCGTCGACAGCGCCGCCGAGGTCTTCGCCGCCGATGTCATCCTGAAGGTCGACCCGCCGACGCCGGCGGAGACCGCGCAGATGCGCGAGGGCGCCGTCGTCATCGGCCTCCTCCAGCCCTACAAGGCGGACGACGCCATCAAGGCGCTCCGAGACGGCGGGATCACGAGTTTCGCCCTGGAGCTGTTGCCGCGCATCAGCCGCGCGCAGTCCATGGACGCGCTGACCTCGCAGGCCTCCATCGCCGGCTACAAGGCGGTGCTGATGTCGGCGTGCATGGCCGGCCGCTACTTCCCGATGCTCACGACACCGGCAGGCACGCTGCGGCCGGCAAAGGTCCTGGTACTCGGCGTCGGCGTGGCCGGGCTGCAGGCGATCGCCACCGCCCGGCGCCTCGGCGCCGTCGTCGAGGCCTACGACGTGCGCTCGGTGACCAAGGAGCAGGTCCAGTCGCTGGGCGGCCGCTTCATCGACACCGGCATCGACGCCGAGACCGAAGGTGGCTACGCGCGCGAGCTCACCGACGAGGAGAAGGCCAAGGCCAAGGAGATCGTCGACGGCCACATCGTGGAGGCCGATGCTGTGATCACGACGGCCGCCATCCCTGGGCGGCCGTCACCGAAGCTCATCACGGCCGACGTGGTCGAGAAGATGAAGCCGGGCGCAGTGATCATCGACATGGCCGCCGAGGGCGGCGGCAACTGCGAGCTCACCCGGCCGGGCGAGCAGTACAACCATCCCAACGGCGTGTTCATCTACGGGCCGCTCAACATCCCCGGCATGCTGCCGGTCCACGCGAGCGACCAGTACGCGCGCAACCTCATGCATTTCCTCACGCCGTTCATCGTCGAGGGCGAGCTCAAGCTCGACTGGGACGACGAGGTACTCGCGGGGAGCGTGTTGACGCACGGCGGCGCGATCGTGAACAAGGGTGTCCGGGAACGCATCGAGGGCCCGGACGCGCCGGCGCCGGAGCCTCCGGCCGCGGCCGCGGCGCCGGCTCCGGCCGACGCGCCCGCCGAGGGCGAAGGAGGCGCGTCATGATCACCGGCTTCGCGGCGGTCTACATCTTCATCCTCGCGGCCTTCGTGGGCTACGAGGTCATCTCGCGGGTCCCTGTGATCCTGCACACGCCGCTTATGAGCGGCTCCAACTTCGTGCACGGCATCGTCGTCGTGGGCGCCATGGTGGCGCTCGGAGCGGCGAACACGACCCCCGAGCGCATCGTCGGCTTCCTCGCGGTGCTCCTCGGCGCAGCCAATGCCGTCGGCGGCTACGCCGTGACCGAGCGCATGCTCGAGATGTTCAAGAGCAGCGGCGACCAGAAGAAGGGCGCCGCCGCGTCCGCCGAGGCGAAGGGCGGCGGCGATGCGCAGTGATCTGATCCAGATCGCCTACATCGCCGCCGCCGTCCTCTTCATCCTCGGCCTCAAGAGCATGAGCTCGCCGCGCACGGCGCGGCGCGGCATCATCTGGGCGGGCGTGGGCATGCTCGTCGCCACGGTGATCACGTTCGCCACGCCCGAAATGGGCAACTTCGTCTGGATGACGCTTGCGCTGGTCATCGGCGGCTCCATCGCCTACGTCGCTGCGCGTCGCGTCGCCATGACCGACATGCCGCAGATGGTCGCCATCTACAACGGCATGGGCGGCGGCGCGGCGGCGCTCATCGCCGCCCTCGAGTTCATGCGCCCGGGGGAGATGCCGACGAGCTTCGCCGTCCTCGGCATCATCGGCGCCCTCATCGGCTCCGTCTCCTTCAGCGGCAGCATGATCGCCTTCGCCAAGCTGCAGGGCATCATCAAGAAGTCGTTCCTGTTCCCCGGCCAGAACGCCCTCAACCTGCTCGTGCTGGCCGGCGCCGTCGCGCTCGCGGTGGTCGCCGTGCTTCAGCACACCGGCAACATGGGCGGCTCCGAGGGCCTCGTGCTCGCCGGCTTCTTCGCTCTCTCGCTGCTCTACGGCGTGCTCATGACGCTGCCCATCGGCGGCGCCGACATGCCCGTCGTGATCAGCCTCTACAACGCCCTCACGGGCCTGGCCGTCGGCTTCGAGGGCTACGTGCTCGGCAACGGCGCTCTGATCATCGCCGGCATCGTCGTCGGCGCGGCCGGCACCTTGCTCACGCAGCTGATGGCCAAGGCCATGAACCGCTCCATCGCCAACGTCCTGTTCGCGGGGTTCGGCGCCAAGGGCGGGCAGGAACTGGAGGCCATCGAGGGCGCGATGAAGGAGTCCAGCCCGGACGACGCCGCCGTGACCCTCGCCTTCGCGCAGAAGGTCATCATCGTGCCCGGCTACGGCATGGCCGTCGCCCAGGCGCAGCACAAGGTCTGGGAGCTGGCCAAGCTCCTCGGCGAGCGCGGCATCCAGGTGAAGTTCGCCATCCATCCCGTGGCCGGCCGCATGCCCGGGCACATGAACGTGCTGCTCGCCGAGGCGGGCGTGCCCTACGACATGATCTACGACCTCGATGAGATCAACGGCGAGTTCCCGACCGCCGAAGCCGCCATCGTCATCGGCGCCAACGACGTGGTGAACCCGGCCGCCCGCGACGATCCCGGCAGCCCCATCTACGGCATGCCGATCCTGGACGTCGACAAGGCGCAACAGGCGTTCGTGATCAAGCGCGGCCGCGGCGCTGGGTTCGCCGGCATCGAGAACAAGCTGTTCTACGCGGACAACACGCGCATGGTCTACGGCGACGCGCAGGACGTGGCCGGCAAGCTCATCGCCGGCGTCAAGAAGGTGTGATGTCCTCCACCGGCTTCCCGCTCGTGGACGGTGTGCTCGCGCGACGGCACACACGCGGGTGACGTTCCCGGTCACCCGTTGAACGCGGGCGCGGGCACTGGCACGCTGGAGCGGTGTCGGCTCTCATCGACCAACTGCAGCGCGCCTTGCGGGCGCGCCACTACAGCCGTCGCACCGAGCAGGCCTACTGCATGTGGGTGCGCCGGTACGTCCGCTTTCACGGGCTCCGTCATCCGGAGGACATGGCGGAACCCGAGATCAACGCCTTCGTCACCCACCTGGCCGTCGGAGAGCACGTCAGCGCCTCGACGCAGACTCAGGCGCTCAGTGCGCTGCTCTTCCTCTACCGCCACGTCCTGCACCGTGAGGTCGGCGAGCTTCACGAGCTCGTCCGCGCCCAGAAGCCCAGGCGGCTGCCGGTCGTGCTCAGCAGGGAAGAGGTCCGCGCGGTGCTCCACGAGCCCGACCGCGACGACCGCCAGAGCTGGCTGATCGCCTCGCTCCTCTACGGGGCGGGTCTGCGGCTCACCGAGTGCCTGCGCCTCCGGGTGCTCGACCTTGACCTTGCCCGTGGCGAGCTCACCGTCCGCTCAGGCAAGGGCGGTAAGGACCGCGCCACCACGCTCCCACAAGCGCTCGTCCCGGACCTTCGCGACCAACTGCGCCGTGCCAAGCTCACCCACGAGCGCGACCTCGCGGACGGCTGGGGCGCGGTGGAGCTTCCGGACTCGCTCGAGCGTAAGTACCCGCGCGCGCCCTGCGAGTGGCGCTGGCAGTGGGTGTTCCCGCAGCAGCGCCGCTGGGCCGACCGCCGCGGCGGTCGCCAGGGCCGACACCACGTGCACCCGACCGTCGTCCAGCGCGCCCTCCACGACGCCGTCCGCCGGGCCGGCGTCGACAAGCACGCCACCTGCCACACGCTGCGCCACTGCTTCGCCACACACCTGCTGGAGACCGGCCACGACATTCGCACCATCCAGGAGCTCCTCGGCCACAAGGACGTGAGCACCACCATGATCTACACCCACGTGCTGCAGCGCGGTGGCCAGGGCGTGCGCAGCCCGCTGGACGCGCTCTGACGGCTCCCCGCGACAGGCCATTCGATGGGTCGGGACACGGCTGGATCGCCGAATCGGGAGGCTCTCGCAGCCCGCATACACCTCCCTCCTACCTTCGTGGTACATTCATGCGCAGAAGTCGGCAGCTACATGCAGCGTCATGCCGGTACTGCCGAAAGCCAGTTAGTCACAGCCTTCTCCACTGGTCTCGAGGGTACGTTAGTGGTACCGTTGCCAGTAGTACAGGAGGTAGCTTCAATGGCATCAGTACCTGACATCGTCCCCATCACCGACCTGCGCCAAGACGCCTCGGGCGTGATCAGGCGCGCGTCCGATACGCAGCAGCCGGTGTTCATCACCCAGCGCGGCCGCGCGGCCGCCGTCGTCGTCAGCGCGAGGGCCTACGAGCGCACACAGCACGAGCTCGAGATCCTGCGTCTGCTCGCTCGCGGCGAGGCCGAGATTGAGGCCGGCTCAGGTCACGCGCTGGCCGACGTGCTGGCGGAAGCCGACGAGCTGCTCGGCAGGCCGTGAGCCGCAGAGTCCTCTTCACCCCCGCGGCCCGAGAGCGGTTCCTCGCGGCGCTGGCGTACATCTCGGCGGACGACCCGGCGGCGGCCCGCAGCCTGCGCGACCGCGCCGGCGCATCGCTCGCTCGCCTCGCCGACTACCCGGAGTCGGGGCGCGTGCTGCCCGAGTTCCCCGACCTGCCGTTCCGCGAGGTCATCGTGCCGCCGTACCGCTTCTTCTACCGCGTCAAGGACGACGCGGTGTGGGTGGTCGCGGCTTGGCACTCGGCCCAGCTTCCCGGCGAGCCGGAGGACGTTGGGCGTGACTAACAGCGGATCAAGCTGTCTCGCCGTGGCGCCGGCGGCCTCACTGGAGGCCGTCGCGCTCGCAGCTTATCCGCGATGCGTTAGGCCTACAAGGGGGTCGGGTGTCGGGGCTCGAGCTGAAGGTCCCTCCGGACGTAGTCTGGCTCGCAGTCGGGGTGATTATGTGGCTCGCCTCGAAGTTGACGCCGGGGCTCGCAGTCACATTGCTGCTCCGGCGTCTCGTGGCTGCCGCATGTGTCGTCGTCGGCGTGGGACTCATCGTTGGCGCCCGGGTCGTGCTGGACCGCGCACACACGACGTGGCATCCGACCGAGCCCGAGTGCACCACGATCTTGGTCAGCGGCGGGGTCTTCCGGTTCAGCCGCAACCCGACATACCTCGGGATGCTGCTCGTCCTCGTCGGTTGGGGGGTGGTCCTGGCCAATCCGCTCGCGTTTGTCCTCTCGGCGGTCTTCGCGTTGTGGATGAGCCGCTTCCAGATCCGGCCGGAGGAGCGGGTGCTCTCGGTCCTCCTCGGACAGGAGTACCGCGACTACGCCAGTGGAGTGCGGCGATGGGTGTGAGGCCTAGCAAGCACATCAACCTGATGCGCCGAAGCGCCGAGATACACTGGAAGCGCGCGGCGCACAGGCTATTTGCCGAAAGCTAGGCAGTCGGAGTTGTCGGTAGAGAGATGTCGTACGGGTTGCTGATCTATCCCGCGGTGGACGAGGCGCTCGTCGGGCGTATCCGGCGCGCCTATGACCCGACGGTCGACATCATCAAGCGGCACATTCCTGTCACGTTCCCGGTTCCCGAGAGCCTCGGGCGAGACCGGCTGATCGCCCACGTCGGCGGCATCCTAGGCGCCGCCCGGCAGTTCGAGATCCGCTTCGGCGGGCTCGTCCAGTCACCGGATCACTGGCTGTTGCTGACGCTCGATCGCGGCAACGACGAGCTGGTGCATCTCTACCGCCGACTCCACACCGGCCTGCTGTCGGACTACGCGACCGACCGATACACGCCCCATCTCGGCCTCGGGCACTTCCTGGTCGAGGGCGCCATGTACGACTGGGAGCATCCGCGGCCACAGGACTTCGATGTCGCCCGCTACGAGGTCGCCCGGCGAGAGGCCGAGCCCCTCACCAACGGACCGACCCAAACGGTCGACACCCTCCATCTGGTCACTGTGCCCGATGAGGTCCTGGAGTGGTCTGGGGGACAACGAGCGGCGCCGCCCGAAGGGCTGACTGTCAAGGATGTGTATGCCTTCCGTCTCGCTGCCTAACAAGCCGTTCGAACAGACGCCCAAGAAGCGTGGTGTACTGTTCATCCTCACAGGGCGCAGCTCAACGCCCAACCGTTGGACGCAACACCCCCAGCGTTTTCCGTGAGTCGCTCGCGCCGGCGCGGTACAATGCCGGTGTCGGCTTATTTCACAGCGAGGTGGTAGGCGTGACGATCGACGAACTCATGCGCGAGGCTCTTGCTCTCGATCCCTCGACCCGGGCTCACCTGGCTCACGAGCTGCTCACCAGCCTCGATGAGCTCTCCGAGGCCGAGGTCGAGGAACTCTGGCTGGCCGAGGCGGCGCGCCGTGACCGAGCCCTCGATGCGGGCGCTCCCTCCTCTCCCGCGGCCGACGTGCTGGCGAGAGCCCGCGCCCGCAGGCAGTGAGGCGCAGCCCACTCTTCGACGCAGCCGCTGAGCGCGAGCTCAACGAAGCCATCGACTTCTATGACCTCGAGAGCTCCGGCCTTGGCGGCGTCTTCCTCGACGAGGTCGAGCGCGCCCTGGCGCAGGTCGAGGCCTTCCCCGAGGCGGCTGATCCGGTCCGGGAGGGCATCCGCAAGCATTTCCTGCACAAGTTCCCCTACGCGCTGTTCTACTCGCTGCGTCCGGACCAGATCCGCATCCTGGCCGTCG
>Ga0307378_10011763_pt1 | contig 11249 bp, 14 predicted proteins | sample UN1MG_FD_202238 | JGI IMG/M metagenome (GOLD analysis project Ga0307378, IMG submission 202238) | Soil microbial communities from Risofladan, Vaasa, Finland - UN-1 | ecosystem: Environmental > Terrestrial > Soil > Coastal area > Acid sulfate soil | place: Finland: Risofladan, Vaasa | collected...
GTGCGAGACCGAATTCATGAGCGATCATCCGGGCAACAGGATTTGCCCGAAGTGCTGGAACAGCGAGGCGGACATGCCGACCGTCCGGGTGGCGCGGTTTGGCGGGCAGTCCAGGATCGACGTGACCGACAGGGTGGGGAATTTCATTCCGAGGGAGTGAGCCATGCCGGATTACGTGAAAGAGATTTTCCGGGCCAGCCCGCTGCGGCGTGCGCGGCTCTGCACGCGGTGCGGCCACATGTTTCTCGCGTTCTGGCAGCAGACGGAATGCGGGCTGTGCAGGACGTTTGATCTTTTTGTGAGGATTCCAATGAAGAAATATCGACGACCGGACACTGGCGAAATCGTGAGCGTGGAGCGCGGGCTGGGCGATCTCTGGATTGCGGGAACGGCCAAACCGAACGGCTCGGTGAGGCGGTTGAAAACGCAGGCGATACCGGCGTGCTCATCGCGCGAGGATTGCCAGGCGGAGCTCGACGCCTACGCGATGATGCACGGCTGGCCGGAGGTCGAGGAATGACCGCGACCTACACGAAGAATCTCGATCCGGCGCAGAAGGCCCGCCGCCGGCGGATGCTGGCCGCGATCCACATTGAGGCCCCGCGCGCCCTGGCCGGCACGGGCGATTGGCGCAAGGCCCTGCAGGAGCTCGTGTTTCAGGTGAGCGGCCGCGCGGCCACGAGCGCGGGCGATCTGCTATTCGACGAGTTGCGGGCGGTGCTCCAGAGGCTGAAGGGCCAGGCGGTCACACAGCCGACGTTCCGCCGGCGGCTCGAACGCACACCGGTCAGCCAGGCCGAATACTGCCGCCAACTCATCGGCCGCGTGAATGCCCGGAGCGTCACTACCGGCGGCCCGGATGATTTCAGCCAGCGTGTGCTGGCCGCGAAGGTCCACGAAACGGACGTTGAACTGATGACCACGCCCCAGCTCCGGCAGGCGATCGCGATCCTGCGGAGCTATCTGGAGCCGAAGAAGAAAAAAGATTAGCCGCAAAAAGGCGCAGAAGGCGCAAAAGGCACAAAATGGACGGCGACAAATCGGAAATCTGGATCACGGTCGAGGTGGCAGCGAAGCTCTGTGGCCGGTCGGAAGCCACGGTCCGCCGATGGGCGGACGAGGGCCGGATCACGGCGCGGCAGCCGGGGGGCTTCCACAAAAAAATGGACGTTGAGCGGAGCTCGCTGCTCAAGTTCATGGAGGGCAGCCGCTTGAAATAGTTTTCCCGCAAGTATCACAATTACGCCAGAACCGTTAGACACCGCTTGACGAAATCTCTACAATGGCCGCGTCTTGAGTGACGCGGCTTTTTTTGCAGGCACAGGAGACCTGACGATGAAGACGGACTTTTTTCACAAGGCGCTGAAATGGATAGATCACAATCGCTATTTGTTCGCGGCGCTCGTGCTGATCTGTGCGATGGTGATCTACGTGGCGGGTTGCACATCCATGACGGCGAGCGTCCTGCCGCCCGATGGCTCCGGCAAGCCGGTGAAGATCGATGCGGTGAAGCTCGAACAGGAGGTGTCGGCGATCAAGGCTCAGCAGGCCGCCGAGAAAGCCGAACTCGACGCCGACGCTGTGAAGCTCGCGAATGACCAGGCGGTGCTTCTCAAAAATTATGAGTCGCTGACCGCCGCCTACAACGCGCGAGTGATTGCCCGCAATGCACGAGTTACTGAAAAAGCTGAACAGGTTGAAATCGCCCGCGCGGATCTGGCACAACAGGACGCGCGAAAAGCGCAGATCGTCGCGGCGGTCGGCCAGATGGTAATCGGCGCGGCCAGCGGGGGCCTCGATCCGGTGAATACTGCCGCCGGCGTCGTGGCGATTGGTTCGCTGCTGTTTGGCGGCGGCACGCTGCTCGACAACCGCCGGAAGAACCTGAGGATCGAGACGCTCAGCGAGCAGCTCGCAGCGGCAGCCACGCCCACGTCCTCCCCCCCGTCCAACCCGTTCACTGTGTTCGGCCCGTCCATTCCGTCCATTCCGCCCCCCGAAAGCGCAGGATGAAGCCATGAACGAATCGGAGTTGATCGAGCGGACGGCGGCGGCGGCGGGAGTGTCGAAGCCGATGGCGAAGGAGTTCGTCGAGAAATTCAAGGCGGCGATCACCGACGAGATCGCGCGGGGCGGCTGCGTGAAACTCTGCGGGATGGGCGAGTTCAGAACAAAGAACTATCCGGCCCGCGTGCTGCGCAATCCGCAGACGGGCCAGCCGGTGAACGTGCCGGCGCGGCGGGTGCCGGCGTTCACGGTGAGCAAGGCGTGGAAGGCCGCGCTGAATGCAGAGCCGGCCGTCCCGGCGGCGTGAGGAGCACTGAACGATGGATCCCGCAACGAAGACATTTCATCCGGTGACGGATAAGATGCCGGTGCCCAAGGGCTGGCCGCGTTTCGACGTCGGGACGATCTTCGTGCTCAAGGGCGTGAAGTTCAAGATCGTGCGCGTGATGCGGCGGAAGATCGTCATCGCACCGGTCTGAAAAGAGGGCGGGGAACGGTGCCCCGCCCCTACCCGGAACTGGCGAGGGATTGTAGGGGCGGGGCACCGTTCCCCGCCCTCTGAGGCGACGAATGATCGGGCGCGGCTACCAACAGCATCTCGAGCATCTCGCACGCATCTACGTGGAGTGCGCGGGCAACACCGCGGAGGCGGCGGAGCGCGTGCGCGCCGAGATCCCGGAGCTTGCCACGTTCCGGCATAATTATTTTGCCCGGTGGAAAAATAATGCCGAGTGGAAGGCCGTGCTCAAGGCGGCGCAGGATGATCAGGCTTTCGAGAGCGAGTTCAAGCCTCGCGTGCGCGGGCGCGGTTTTTTGCGCTGGGCTCGGGAGGCGGCAAAGCGCCTCGCCGGCGAGCACGAGCAGATCGTGAACGAGGCGGAGAACGACCCGGACCCGAATCGGCGCATTGCGGCGTCGGCGTCGGTGGGGCCGATTGAAGGTCGGATTGTGAAACTCAACGAGGCGATCCGCGCGGAAGAGCGGCACCAGGATGACCTGCAGGATCGCGCGGCCCGCCGCGACATGCGGACGTTCGCCCGGAACCTCTTCGAGCTTGTCGGCACGTTCGTGAACGAGGAGGGCGAGCGCCGCCTGCAAGACCTTCAGCGGGATCCGGCGGCATTGATGAAAGGCATCGAGTGAAGAGGGGAAAACAGGGATGAAGAGGATGAAGAGGATTTCCGAACTCTAAAACTTTTTGTCCTATCCTCTTCATCCTCTTCATCCCTGTGAACTCTGGTGTCTGTATGTCCAACGCGGCGGAAATCATGGCCGGCGTCCGCTCGGCGAGCCTGCAGGTGCAGGAGGCCGACCCGGAACGCGACGCCCGAGTGGAGCGGGCCAGCCGCGATCCGTTGTTCTTCGCACGGACGTATCTGCCTCATTATTTCACCGACGAGCCTTGCGGCTTTCATCGGGAGCTGATTCGGCTGCTCTTTGAAAACTCGGACGATCTGGTGGTGGCAGCGCCACGCGGCCACGCGAAATCGACGCTGACCGCGTTGCTCTATCCGCTGCACCAGGTCCTCTTCAAACGCCGGCACTACATTCCGATCGTCCGCAAAACGATGACCGATGCCGAGGAGGCTATCGAGTGCCTCCGCAAGGAACTGGAGACCAACGAGCAGATCCTCGCGGACTTCGGGGAGGTGGTGAAGCGCGGAAAAACCCGGTCGATCCTGCTGCGGACTGACAGTCTGATCGTCGCCAAAACGCGCGGTTCCAAAATACGCGGGACGCGCTTCCGCCAGTATCGGCCGGACCTTATCATCTGCGACGATCTCGAGGACGACGACCACATCGAGAGCAAAGAGCAGAGGGAGAAGGACGAACGCTGGTTCAATTCGGCGGTGACGAACGCGGTCTGCCCGGGCGGCCGCGTGGTGGTCATCGGCACGGTGCTCCACGCGCACAGCCTGCTCAGCAAGCTCCTGAAAAACGCGAGCTACGTGACTCGCATCTTCCGTGCGGTGGTGAGCTGGCCGGCAGAGATGGAGCTGTGGGAGAGGTGGCGGACGATTTACCAGGACGTGGCGCAGGGCAAGGAGGCGGCGGTTGAATTCTTCCGCAAGCGGCGGCAGCGGATGCTCGCCGGCTCCGAGGTGCTCTGGCCGAGCCGCTGGCCGTTTCACGCGCTGATGGCATTGCGGGAGAAAATCGGGAGCCTGAGCTTCGAGCAGGAGTTGCAGAACAACCCGGTCGACCCCGAGAGCCAACTCGTGAAGGAGGAGTGGATCAGGTATTACGAGGAGAGCGAGCTTGAGAACCTCGGCCTGGTGCATTTCGGTGCCTGCGATCCGTCGATCGGGAAAAAGCAGACGGCGGACGATTCGGCGATCGTGTCGGTCGCGCGTGCATCAAACGGCCTGCTCTACGTGCGTGACTGCGACGCGAGCCGCCGGTCGATGCTCGGCACCACGTCGGCGATCCTGCGGAAGCAAAGGCAGTACCACTACGCCGGCTTCGCGATCGAGGTGGTGGCCTACCAGGCGGCGCTGGCGGAGAACGTGAACGCGGAATCGGTCAAGCAGCAAGTCTACGTGCCGGTCGTCGAGTTGAAAAATGTGATGGATAAGCGGACGCGGTTTTCGTCTATCTCGGCGCTGATCGAGAACGGCACGATCAGGTTCCTGCGGTCGCAGCGGAAGCTGATCGAGCAGCTCGTGGGCTTTCCGAAATGGGATCACGACGATTGTTTCGACGGGCTGGAGATGACGGTGCGGCTGGCCCGCGGGGGCGGCGGGCCGGTTGAGTTCTTTGGCAGCGGGCGAAAGTTCAAGGTCCTTGAGTTAGAGGAGGACAACCATGCCGTTTCCTGGTGATCTCGGATCGATGGATCGGATCGAGGCAAACATCGCGCATCTGGCGGAGTCGGTGAAGCGGCTCGATGCGAAGTTGGAGACGGCGGCCAAACCGGCTCCGCCGGCGCCGGCCGGCCCGATCGAGTTCGCGGGCAGCGGCCGGCGATTCCTGGTGCGTGAGCTCGAGGAGGAAAACAGTGGACCTATCTGGTGAGCAGATCGGCCGGATCGAGTCGAACTGCAATAATCTGACGAAGGCGGTCGACCGGATCGAGGGGAAGCTCGACCGCGTGCTCGAGGCGCAAGCCGACCAGGCGAAGGTGATCGCGCGGCATGGCTTCTATCTCGAGGTCGCCGCCTGGGGGCTGGGGATCGTGACCGTGGTCGTCACCACGTGGGCAACGGGGCTGGGCGAGTTGATTTTCAGGCGGGCGGCGGGTGCGATCGGGGGATGATGGATGATACTTCCGACGCACAACCCGGTGATCAAGCAGTTTGAGGCGGTGGTCGCCCCGAGCGGTCCGCGCGATTATACGACGCTTCAGGCGGCGGTCGCGGCGGGTGCCACGAGGATCTTCGTCCGCAACGGCACCTACACGCTCACCGAGAATCTTTTGCTGCCCACCGGCATCGTGCTCGTTGGCGAGAGCGAGAAGGGCGTGATCGTCGAGGGCGACGGCCAGTATCGCATGTACATCCTCGGCGACGGCGCCGCGCAGCGCTATTCGACGGGAGCGGTAAGGTTCACCAGGGGCAACGGCTATTTCGAGGGCTTGGCGGATGAACTCGGCAATTCGCCCGATTGGGCGGCGCTCGATGGGCTGAAAAACACGATGCGGTTCATGGGCACTAGCCACGATCTGGCTTCGCTCGGCCCGGGCAATACCTGCACCCCCCTGTCGCCGCCTTGCGGGCCGTCCGTCGATTGGGACAGCTTCGATTACGATCTTGCCGTGGAGCGGGCAAACTACTACATCGCCAACATGACGCTCACCAACGGCGACGTGATCACCGACGCTAAAAGCTCCCTGCTCTTCATCGTCTCCGCCCATAGCGTGGTGCTCGAGCGGTTGCGGATCATCGGCAGCGGCATCGGCACTATTGCCCAGGAACCCCGCGGCTGCTACATCTACCTCTGCGAAGACGTGACGGTCCACAACTGCCACGTCTCTCACATCGGTGGGGCGGACGGCGGCGTAGATGATCTCTTGGGCGGCATCACGGTCGCCTTCTGCCACAACGTGAGCATCCGGGGCAACCGCGTCCACGACTGCCATCAGAACGGGATATTCGTCCGCGCGTGCAAGCACGTGGACATCAACGGCAACCGCGTGAGCAACTGTGCCAACGGCGGCATCTGGGATTGCGAGTCGGCGCATTCTTCCACGGTGAACAATATCGTCACGAACTGCCGCCTCGGGATCGTGGCTTGTTCCTATCACACGATCCTGAACAACAACGTCACCGATACGCTCGTCGGCATCGACATATCCGCCTGGCCCGAGCGCTTGAACGGCTATCCCTACATCGGGGGCGTCTACGTCAAAAAGGGCGGGATGGGCACGAAGGGCTGCGTGTCGAGCAACGTCATCGCCCGCGCCCGCCGCTACGGCATCTACGGCTACGGCTCCCACACCGCCATCTTCGGCAACCAGCTCGACGAGCAGGGCTACATCCGCAACGGCGACATCCGCGAGTGCTATAAGCCGGCGGCCGGTGACACCGTGCAGCCCTACAACTGGTCGGCGGCTGCCGGGGCCTGGGGCACGGACATGATCATCGTGAAATGCGATGACGCCGGCGAGCCGGCCCCGATGTTCGCACCGCACCACGTGAAGTTCGTCCCCACGGGCACGGCCACGATCACGATGCGGCAGGAGCTGCGATACCGCCCGGAGGTGAGCAGCAATCTCTATCTCTCCTTCTGGGCGCGGAAGACGACCGGGGCCACGGGCACGATGACGGTGATCCTCTGGGACGGCGACGGCACCGCAAGAATCACCAAGGTCATCACGGAGGCCGATCTCACGACCAGCGGCTGGAAGTGGTTTGTCTCCACGGTCTACGCCACCGGTGCCGGGCCGCTGCCCGTCGGCTGGTATCTCACCGTGAGCGTCACCGGGCCGCTCGCCACCGCCGCCTTCCATATCGACGGCATCCGCGTCACCGACGACACATGTGCGGGCATCTACTCACAAGGCATGTCGGCCATCCAGGGCAATGTGCTCCGCGGCTGCGGGGCGGTCTCTCCCGGCTCGAGCACGCGGGCAGCGATCACCGCAAGCAAGGGCAGCGGAACTACCTGGCCTGCTAATGGAGATGTCGTCACGGGCAACGTGATCGACAACGCCGGGCAGATCGGCTGCAACCTCACCAACAACGGAGCGATGTTCACGGGTAACCACCTGCGTGGATTCGGACTCTACGGGTTGACTTCCCAGGCTACCGATAACCTGACAGCCACTGGAAATTTGATCGACTACGGATCAGGGAGCTTCCCGACCGATGGGGCTGGAATCTATCTGATCACCGCGACAAATGCCACGGTCGTCGGCAACAGAATTTACACCTACTATCCGGTCTGGGTGCAGGGCGGTGGCGGGCACGTAATCGAGCATAACTCCTATAACAAATCGTGGGGCATGCGAGTGCAGGCAGCCGGCGGCGGAGTCGCATTGTCAACATCCGCCTACCGCGTCAATGAGGGGATGCTGCTGAGTGCGCCGACGACCGCCTCGCTCCTCAATCATTGGCACGTGAAGATCGGCAGCGGCCTGCTCACCGTGCGCGACAAGCAATACGAGCAGGCAGTGCAGGATGATTACACCATGACCGGCACGCTCGCCGTCAACCAGTCGGTCGTCGTCGCCATCGTCGCCTATGGAGACTACAATAGCTGCCTCTTCAAAGCCGTGCCCGGCACGATTGTTGGCGGCGGCGGGGCTGCCGCCCCCAGCGACTCCGTCATCGGCACATCCGTCGGGCATCCGGGCTGGATGCGGGTCGGCATCACGTTGCTGGTCACCGATGGTGGCGGCGCGGTCACTCAGACCTACAACAACGCCGTGCGGGAGATGCCCTGATGTATCTCGGAAAAGTCATCCACGACAGTGTGCAGATACGCGACGCCGCCGGCAACCGCGAGGAGGGGCTGTCGCTTGCCGCCAACACGACGCTGCTGAAAGACGGCGCGGTTGTCGATACCGTCAACGACATTTCGGCCTACGCCACAATCGCGGAGGACGCGGGCGGAGAAGGCTGGTATAACATCACGCTCAACACCGCGCACGCGAATTTTCCAGGCGTGGGCATCTACGAGGTGCGGATCGACAGCGACGGCATTTCGGAGATGGACGGGATCGATTACGCGAGCGAGTCATACGAGGTGGAATCTACCGACCTCGTGCTCGGCTCAATCACCACGGGAGCGGTCGCCGTGACCAATGCGGGGGGCGACGCGGTGGTGCTCACCTCGGGCGGGGGGAATGGACACGGCTTGAAGGCCGTGGGTGAAGGAACTGGGAACGGCATTGCCGGTTTCGGAGGTGACAACGGCATCGGAATATCCGGGGACGGGGGAGCCGTTGCCGGGGACGGCATTCGCGGCCACGCGGGTGCGATTGGGCATGGCATCGCGGGCGTAGGAGGCACCACAAGTGGAGATGGTGTGTATGCTCTCGGCCCGGTTGCAGGAAATGGAATACGGGCACTAGCGACAGGTGCCGAATACCACGGCATGGTTTTGCAACGCGGCGGAGCTGAAGGTGAAGACCTGAAGCTGGTCAACAATAGCGCGGGTGTGATCGCCGCAACCGTCAGTGCTCTGCTCGCCAAGACGGGCGTTACCGCGGGAGGCACGGCGACCGTCGCCGACATCCTCAAACGGATCCATGCGTTCTGCCGGGGGAAGGTGGTCATCAGCGGAAGCAATTTCGTCTTTTACGACGACGACAACACGACCGTGCTGTTCACGCTGCCGATCTCGGCGACGGGGAGGACAACCTCGTGAGGGTTTTGCAGGCCGACAATGTGGCGGGCTGCTCGGGCGGGCACTGGCAGGGCAAGCCGGCACAGAAGGCAGCGTTTGTTCCCGCCCTCACCGGCGGCTTCTGGCGGGCAGCGGCGACGTTTGGCAGCGGGGCGACCGACGCCCACGGGCCGCAGGTGACGACCGAAACGGACGGCCGGCTGGCCAACAGTCTGCGAACGCCCGGCATCGAATCGACGGGACGAGGTGCTCAATGAGTTTGCCCGAAATCGTGCATACCGGATACGACGGCAGTTTCCAGCGGACCGTGCTGGAGGACGGCGCGGCGAAGGACCTCTCGGAGGCGACGGCCGTCGCGATCGAGTTCTTCGACGATCCGGGGACCGCGATCTGCAGTTTCAATACGACCGACAACGCGGCGAACTTCGACAACACGCTCGCCACGGGGATCATCAAATTTCTGTGGACATCGAGCACGTTCACCGCGTATCTGGCGAGCCTGATCGCCACGGGGAAGTTCTCCGGCCGGCACAACGCGCGGCTGGTGATCTTCGACGCGAGTTACCCGGACGGCTACGTGGTGCCGGAGCCGTTCGTGGTGGAGTTTCGGAGGTAGGTAGCGCAGGCGTCCCGCCTGTGGCAGACGCAGGCGGGACGCCCGCGCCACCGGAACGGATGAAGAGGATGAAGAGGATAAAAAAAAAGTCAGGAATTTCCGTGATCCTCTTTATCCTCTTCATCCCTGTGAATGCTCCGGCGGCCCCACGTTCGCACGCAGGCCGTACCAAACTGTCCATGAGTGTACCAGATTTCTTTTTGGTGTCTTAGTAGCCTGAGACACAACGAGGCCCTAAAATGGCCCTTTTTGACGCTCTGGTGCGAAGGAAAAACGCGAAGCTCGTGAACGCCGCGAAAATCGGCGATCTGCCCACGGTGTCGGCGGAGACCGCGAAGGCTGTTTCCATCCTCACGCAGATGGGCGGGCTGAGGCAGTACGAGTTCGACAAACTGATGCAGTCGAAGGGCGGCGGATACGCGGTCTACCAGGAGATGGTGCGTGACGAGCGGGTGTGGACCGGCTTGCGTAGGATCAAGGGGCCGATCGCCGCTCTGCCCTGGAGCGTGGAGCCGTTTCGCGAATCGAAAGAGGAGGACCCCAAGCCGGAGGATGCCGACGCCGCTCAGTTCGTCGATTTTTGCTTGAGGAACATCCGGGGGCATTTCTCGCGGGACGTCTGGGACATGCTCGATGCCTTCGACTGCGGCCACTCGATCACGGAGATCGTCTACGAGGTGATCGGCGAGGGCCAGTGGGCGGGCAAGATCGGGCTGAAGGCGCTCAAGGCGAAAGACCCGGCGAACTTCGAGATCGTGACCGACGAGTTCCTGAACATCGTCGGGCTGAAGAATTTCGCCGGCAATTTGAGCATGGGCGACGACCTCGATCCCGAGAAGTTCGTGTTGTTCGCACCGCTGTCACGTTACGAGGAGCCGCACGGATGGAGCCTGTTGAGATCGGCCTACCGGTTTTTCTGGCTGAAGGACACCGCGTGGAAATTGCGGGCGGTGTTCACCGAGCGGCTGGCAGCCGGCACGATCATCGCGAAATACCCGGACGGCCGCAGCGACCTGAAAGATGCCATGCTCGCCCTGATCAAAACTTACAAGGGCGAGACCGGCCTGGCGATTCCGTCGAGCGTGGAGCTCGAGGTCATCGAGTTCGCGACGAAGGGCGAAACCGAATTCCAGCGCATGATCGACGACTGCAACGAGAGCATCCTGATCGCGATCATCGGCAGCACGCTGGATACGCAGGAAGGCACCAAGACCGGGGCGCTGCTGGCCACGACCGTCCACCGCGACACGGCGGACATCTCGGTGGAGTTGTTCGCCGCGTGGCTGGGCGATACGCTGACCGAGCAACTCGTGGGCCGGCTGGTGCGGATAAACTTCGCGAGTGCGCGGCGGCCGACGTTGGTTTTCCACGCCGAGAGTCCGAAAGACCTTGGGGCGATCTCGACGGCGCTCGACACGGTGGTGAACAAACTGAAACTGTCGGTGCCGGCGCGGTGGGCGCGTGAGCAGCTCGGCATCCCGGAGCCGGCGGAGGACGAAGAGGTGCTCGAGGGTGCGCCGGCTCCGCAGCCATTTGCGGGCTGGCCCGGGCAGCAGCCGAACCCGGACCCCGACGTGCCGCCCAACACTCGTGGCAAGGAGGTGTTTGCCGAACCGGCGAATCCCTTTCCTGCAGACGAAGCTGGCGGCGCTGAGGCGGATCTGCGGTTCACGAAGATCGAGCGGATAGGGCAGACGATCGACGGGCTCTTTGTCAATTCGGTGCTGATGGGCACGCGGGCCTACGGCGCGGCGTTCGAGTCGCTGGCTCCAACTGTTAAGCGAATCTTACAAGTTGGGGACATGGCGGCGGTCGGCACGTTGAAGCCTGACATGCG
>Ga0307378_10011764_pt1 | contig 11249 bp, 17 predicted proteins | sample UN1MG_FD_202238 | JGI IMG/M metagenome (GOLD analysis project Ga0307378, IMG submission 202238) | Soil microbial communities from Risofladan, Vaasa, Finland - UN-1 | ecosystem: Environmental > Terrestrial > Soil > Coastal area > Acid sulfate soil | place: Finland: Risofladan, Vaasa | collected...
TTTAAACATCAATTTTATATCACCACGTACAAACTCAAAAGCCTAAAAATAGCCATAAAGTTATAAGATATAAGGTTTCTTCGATAATCAACTAAAAAAAGTATGCTCAGAATTAATTTTAAGAGGGGTCTAATAAACCACCCTTGTCTTTATATCTATTAATTGGCCTTTTCCGTTAAAAACTTACACCTCTTAAATTCCGAATCCGTTAATAACCTCTTTATTTTCGTCATCATTTATCCCGATATACCTGAAAGTTACTTTAATATTTCTGTGATTCAATAGGTTAGAAATCCTTTCGATACTAATTCCCTGCTTTCTCAGGTGATAACCGAAAGTTTTTCTAAGCGTGTGACCTCCAACTTTATGCTTAATTCCGACTCCCCGGCACCAGGCATTTATTAACTGATAGGCTCTGATCCTGGTAATTGCTTTATTCTTTTTTGATTTCTCGTTAGTGAATAGGTATTGATCCAGGTCAAATATATCAGTCTTTTTCAGATAATAATTTATAGCTTCTATAATCTGCTTATTGAAAAATACCTTTCGGTTCTTCCCGGTTTTCTGTTCTTTTATATCTAAATAGTCTTTTAGATCCCCTTGACTATTTTTAACATCTCCAAGTCTCAGGGATAATATGTCCCCGATCCTCAGACCGGAGTTAATACCAAAGACGAATAATAAATAATCTCTCGGATTTTTCTGTCGGTATAGATTCCCTCTAATCTGTTTTATTTGATTTTCTGATCTGATCGGCTCTACGATATTCATACTCAAACACCCCCTATATTTTGTTTAATCTTTCTGACTAAATTATAATATAGGTTAAATAAAAAAGCAAGTATTATATTAAAATAAATTCAAATATTCTATAACCCTTATTTTGTAAGGCTTTCGGAATTATACACAATAGACATTGTGTTAAATACAAATCTTTCCAGACCACCCCAAAAAAACCGGGCCACTCCGAATCATTCGTAGAATTGAAAAAATTTTTATAGCCTATTTTTTGGCTTTTGCCACACCGAGCCACTCCGATAAACCGAGCCACTCCGAAGCCACTCGTAGAATTTAAAAAAGATCGTTGTAACCCCTATAAAATAACGTTTCTTTTTTTCTGATTTTCTGATCTGACCAGCCCCGCGATTTATAATACTTAACCTATTTAACAGAATCGTAATATAGATTAAACAAAAAAAATGCAAGTATCCTTTTTATCTATTCCTATATATCCCAAAACCTTTATTTTATAACGCCTTCATAATTATACACAAATGCCATTATATTAAGTGAAAACCAAGAGATTTATTCCGGGTTTCTCCGATGACTTCCGATTATTGAAAAAAGTCTTACATCCAATTTTTTGGACTTCTTACTTAACAAAAGTATCTTTTTCAACTTTTAATTTCCTTATGGTCATACTTTCAAACAAAAAGCCAGGCCAAAAAAGCAATTTCCGCTTTTTCAATCTGGCTATCTGGTAGCTCTCGTTAATATTTAACTTTAAAACTTATTTATTATTTTACAATTCTATTAAAAAGTTCCCTCTTTTGGCTATTATATTAAGTATCCTGGGTTTTTCTTATTTTTGCAATTTTTCTTCTATGCAATCCTTTAATTTTTCACTGTTCAGTTTTTCATATTCTTCTATCAATTTCATTTGTAATCTTTTTAGACTTTTAAAGAGGTCTTTTTGTCTATATCCATGTTCACCAAATTCTTTTTCAATCAACTTTATAACTTTTTGAAGATTGGCTTGCATTGTTTCTGACGGATATAATTTTTGGTAAATAACCTCATTTAAAAAATTTTGTAATTCCACAAAAATATCCCAAGTCTTTTCAAAGCCAAATTTATTTACTGCTTCATAAAAAACTCCTATAAGTTTATTATCAAATAAAACATCGGACTTTTTATTTGATGTGCTAAGCCAATCCTGTTGCTCCTTTTTATATTCTTCTTCATTAGTCATTTTTCCTCCCCCTTAAAATAATATTGTAATAATGCTTATTCCTTTAACCTCACCACCACCTTTTCAAATATCTCACTACTAATTAAATTCATGGCTCCACATTTGGGGCATTTTAAATGTAATATTCTGGGTTCGCCTGTAATTATATCAAATCCTGGTGATCCATCAAATAATCTTCTATTGCAGGGTTTCCCTCGGTATGTTCCTTTGCATCTTACTTCTGATTTTTCGATATCCTGTCACATCCTTATATCGCTATTTTATCACCCCCTTCATTCCCAATTAGGAATTAACTTGCCTAATGCTTTTTCTATGTTATTATAGCTTTCTATCTCGGAAAAGTCTATTTTTAAATCATCTATTAGAAAATTTAAAACTTCTGCATTGGCTTTTGTTCTAGCGTAGGGATCTTCTATTATAAATCGTAATCTCGTAAATTCCTCAGGATAATACTTTTTGAATCGTCTTAATTTTGTTTTATCTGAAGCTCTAAAAAAACCTTTCACTTCAACCCACCGGTTTATAACCGGCAAATAGAAATCCGGTTTATAAAACCTGCTGCCACGTTTGATTCCTTTAAATTCAAATTCTATATATTCATAGATATATAATTCACTGACATATCTATAATACCGAGCTATATTGGCTTCCCATCTTGACCTGAAAAATTGTTTTAAATCTTCCCGGTAACCGCCTTTGGCTACTTCCATTTTTTATATTCCTCCCAATTACAGGATTTGAATATCCAAGGATTGTTTACCCATCTCATAAAATCTTTATATTTCCTGTTTTTTAATTCATTATTGTAATTCATAACGTAAGCCTTGATCGGTCCTTGTTCATCCTTAATCTCTCTTAATCTTTGTATTCTATAAAGATCCTCTTCGAATGTAGTGTCAAAGCCGATCAGGACATATACAGTTATATTTCTTGGCTTGATCCCAGCCCTAATAATAAGTTCTAATCCTCTTATTATTTTGCTTTCATCTTTAATATTATCCCAGGCAAACCTTATCATTTCCTTATGCTTTATCTTGGCCAATAATTTAGCATTTTCTTCATTTATAATCCGAGCGTCTAATCCCTGGTTAAAATCTATTCTCCAACCCTTCTTAATATATTTCTGTAATTTCCTGATATGTGAGGGCAAAGCCAAAAAATTATTATCAAGTAAAACCACTATATTTGATTTAGGATTTAAAAATTCTTCTATTTCAGCGTGTTCCCGGATCTTCCCCTCCTTCTCCGGTACTATACAAAACTTGCAATTTCTGATACAACCCCGGGTTGTAAATCCCAGAGAATAGTCAAGATTATAAAGAGAATAATCAGGTCTAACATGTTCAATATAATCAGGCAATAATGTTAAATATTCAAAACCTGATCCCCCGCATACCATATCCTTATTTATATAACCGTCATTCCTATTGCTTTTTTGGAATATTTTAGAACAGTAAATTATATTATAAGAAGCATGCCATAAGGGTTGATAAAATTCCACTTTATGCCCTCTCCGTTTATGGTATGCTGATATTTTCATCAAGGCTAAATTATGGTACTTTGAATCTATATCAAACAAGCCGATCTTCACAGTCAGATCTTCCCCTCTTGTCTATCCAGTTTTGAATTTCTTCCGAAGTAATCTGCCATTCATCTTTCCAGCCGGATACAAAATGAAATTTAAAATCCTGATATAGACCGGGAGTTGGTTCCGCTCCAATAAAATCCCACAAAATGCTTCTTGCCAAGTCTGCAGGTCCTGAGCCCCCATACCCCCAATTAAAACCATCGGGGCTATGATAAATATGGTGTGTTAATGGCTCGCTATTGACGGTGACTACAACATTAGAAATAGTCCCTTCTTCTGGATTTAATTTTCTTCCCTTATAAATTTTCATTTAATTAATCTCCTTTCTTTTTTAATTTTTAAAAGTGTGACGTTGAGCCTTTTTTATGAGAATTAATAAGATCATCTATTTCTTTGTATTGCTCCGGGTTTATAAGAGGTAGCCTTTTCCTCATATCTACCCAGACGGTAGTTATAGAAACTTTAAATTTTAACGCGATAATTTTCAGGGTTGCATTGTTCCTTAACATAAATTCTGATTCATCAAATACCCTTTCCACAATACTTTTAGAAAAATTTGAATCAATATTAACTTTAGATTTCATGGCTTATTTCCTCCTTTCTTTTTTCTAATTCCAATACAAAGCAAATCGTTTTTGGTTTCACCTATATGTATCGTATCAATACTGTTTCTTTTTATACTTTCAATACTATCCTTTAATTTCTCAAGCTCAGTTAATCGCTTTTCAAAATCTACAAGGGTATAGATTATATGTCCGAAAAGTGCTGATCCTCTACCCGAAATATTTGGTTGACTTGCTACTAACATTTTTAAATTAAATTTTAATTTCTCAAATTCTTCATCTTCAAACCCACAATGTTTTTTAAACTTCAATTTTAATTCTTCTAAGTTTTTACTCATTTGGCCACCCCGATTTTTTAAATATCTCCCGGACCAAAAACTTATCATGTACAGTTTCAACCACTTTATAATATTTTATAAACTGATTATTTATCCTGGTATTCTCCTTTCTTTTGGCCAGTAATTCCGGACTTAATGTTTTCTCAAAAGCGATAAGTTTTTTCTCCTTCTCTGTTTTTTGATCCTTCAAAGGTTTAAAATATCTCCTCTTGAAGTCTCTCTTTTTGCCCCACTTTCTTAATAAACTATATATGGTAGTAAAAGATACTCCATATTCCCGGGCAATCTTTATTATCTGTATTTCTTGTTTGTCCTTTTGGATTATTGCCTCCCGGTTATCCATTAACATTTTGTGTACTTTCGTTTTATCTACCATCCTTCATACCTCCCAATTATATTTTTATAAGGCCCCCGGTTAGGTGCTTGAGTTAGGAGCCAAAGTTCGGGTTTTGGGGAATCCCTAACTCCACCTTGCAGAAGGGCCTTATTTAAATTTTTCTTCTAATTGCTTTTTCCCTTTTACCTTGGTGCCATTAAGATACCTGCCATATTTTTCTATCATATATTTTTCGTTATATCCTTTTTGATTATTTTCTATTTCAAAGATTCCGGGCAGTTGTTCCGGATGATTATTCTTTTTCTTCATAATAGGATACAGTTTTATAAATTCCCTTTTCACCCATTTTTCTTCTTCAATCGTAGTCTCGCATATTTTTATCCACCCACCCAGCGCCTCTATCGCCGAGCCTATTACTGGGTTTTCGGGAAAAGATACAGATATATAACCGTCATATCTCCCTATTTTTTCTTTTAAAATTAACCAGGCAATCTCTGCTTCATCTTCGATTTTTCCTTCTATTATTTCTATAATCTCAGATATTTTAGGAAAAAATTTTAATCCTCTAATAGACCCAACTACCGCTTTTTTGATCTCTATATCAGAATAACCTTTTAACATATCCCAATATATCTTCGCCCTATCCTCACTTATTTTTTCCCCAAAGGCAGATTCCAAACTATTTAAACTTTTCAAAAATAACTTTTTGTCCATTTCGCCCCTTTTTTAGTTCCCTAATCCACACCATCAAGCCGATGATCCGCTGCGATCTTTTCTTCTAGACTCTTACCCCGGTCTATTACCTCTTTATAAAATCTAGGGTAGTGTTTTCTCAGACTGGCGGGGCATAGAATATTTTTAGCCCAGAATTTATCTTCTACTACCCAGTTTATTATCCTTTCTATTTCATCAGGTTTGGCTTTATCTATACGAATAAGGTAATCCATATCTTTACACCAGGATTGCAATTGTGTTTCGTCTCTTTTTTTAATCGATTTATTATTTTCTCTAATTTTACCTTCCAAATAAATAGTTAATTGGTACACTACCGAATTTTTGTTAAAAAATTCTTTTGACTTAGTATCTTCATTCTTTCCATTCTTTACATTATTACCATTATTGTTTATTGCCCTTATCTTGCCCTTATCTTGCCCTTGCTTTGCCCTTTGTTTTGCCCTATAACTTTTATCGCTTTGATATAAGTCATATTTTATAATGGTCATATGAGAATATCTGCTTGCCCTTTCAATTGCCAGAAACTGCATATTTTTTAAAAGTTTTACACAAGTACGAATTTTCTTAGTCGTAACCAGCCTATCTTTTATTTTTTTTCTTATATGCTCGATTGAAGTTATGAAACTACCCCTCTTGATAGTAATGAATTTTTTCTGATAACTATCCCACCATTCATTATCTTTATGATTTGCCATTAATATTAAATAAATAGCTATCAATTTTTGTATGGCATTTAAACCAGAAAATGTTTTGCTATTAAATACTCTTCGGGATAATTTTATATAACCATCTTCAATATATTCTTTTTGGGGATTAACCATTTATTGCTCTGCCTTTTTTAACCTAAATAATTTTCTATCTTTGGTTATTTTATTTCCTTTTTCCGGGGGCAAGCAAAATAACCACAAAAACCTGCCCCCGCTACCATATGACAACCGGGAAGTTAACCCGAAATAACAAGTACATCACCCCCCTATTATTTACGGTCATAAGTTCTATCGATAGTTTGTCTAGACATTATTCTGAGACATCTTGCTTTACGTTCTGCATGAGCAAGAGTCCATGCTTCTTCAGAAAGTTCACACCAATGCGTTGAGCCACCTGGTATAATTGAATGAAATTTAATACGCCCAAATTTTACAAATCCTTCTTCATTCCATTTCTTTGCCATATCAAAATCTTCTTTATTCATACGTTGTTTTATATTTAATAATCCCCCATAATCTACTGCTTGAGTTTCAAAAAAAAGTAATAAACTCCTTTCATCTGATGTCATAGTGTCAAGACTTTTCATAGCTTTCTCCTTTCTAATATATTTTTTATAGAAAACCTAATATTTTTTATAGAACTTTTATAGTTTATTTATAGTTCTTTTAGATCTAATTGATAATAACTTTCTTCCCTTCTAAATCTCTCATCTAAATCTTCTAATGTATAATCCATTCTAAACTGATATTTACTTTGTTCTTGCATTTCTAATAATTCTTTCCAATATTCTGGAAAATCCTTCCATAATACTTTTAAATCACCTAAAGATTGTAATGGACAATTCCAGCAGGACACCCTTTTATATTTCTTATATAATCCACCCCAATTAAAACCTTTCACATAACAATATTTTAAAGCATCTTCTTCTGTTACTTTCCAATCTACCAATGGATAACAATAGCCTATCGTTTTTTTTATGCGTTTTCGCTCATCAAAACTGTATCCAATAAATTGCATATATGGTTTATATTTATTGCAAAATTTATCGATAGTATCTATCTTATAAGTCGTACACCATCTTATTTTAAATGAGGAGAATCCCTTTTGCTTAAATAATTCCTCAAAACTTCTTTTAGGCTTTAGTCTTATAATTTCTCTTCCTATATACTTTTCCAATTTATCAATATGCTCAATCATTTCTGGAAAATCCCAGCCAGTATCGAAAAATACAATATGGTCAACTTTGATCTTCTTTTCTAACACCATCAACAACATGGCTGTACTATCTTTACCGCCCGACAAACTTATTATGTTAGTTATTCCTTGCATTTGATCGGCTCCATTTCCGGAAACTCTTTTGTAACCGGCCAATCAGGATATAATTTATATATACTATCTTTTAGATATATAGGGATATTCTCTTCTCTACAATAATTACCTATCTCTTCTATCCATTCTTTTTTAGGAATAACCTTACCTTTCCGATTACCTGTTTCGGCTCCGATTATTACCCAATCAACTTTAAATTTAGGCTCTATTCTTTCTAATAATGGTTCAAAACTAATAAACTTTAAATTATTTTTATTAAGATTAAAAGCCTTTTCGGTATAATATCCCATAGGTCCTTTATCTAATGGTTTTGTAATAGTAGTTCCTAACCAACAGTTCATAGGGAAGTCATATTTCCCAAAATATATATCAGGATATTGTGTCAAAAATTGAAAAATATGTTGAGGATAACATAGGATTCTACCCAAAATAACTTCCATCCATCTTTTTTCCCAATGTGCTACCTCACTCATTGACCCTACAAATATTTTCTGGGATTTTTTGGGGAACTGCTTTTCAAATTGAGAATATAAAAATGTTGGTTTAAAGTTATTAATATTTTCTTTTATCTTTTTCCTCACATTTAAAATAACTTCAATTTTATCTTGGTTTATCAATCCATTTCTTAAGAGATAAAATGATTCTTTTATTGCAATTTTGTCAGCAAATCTCTTTGCTATCCCCCTAGCGTAACAATACTTACAATCATTTTTGCATCCCCACACCGGATTAAATGTGAGGTTACACCACCCTATTTTATTTTTCATCTTCTTAACCTTCCTAATTGTTTATGATTGTACTTACAATTCAGCTTTTTTCTTCTTCTCCACTCTATTAATTTCTTTGTCCGGGCCTTCTTAATTTCTACTTTTTTGACTTGATTAATCTCATCATCGATTAGATCAAAGGTCTGATTGATATGATCTTCGCCTAATCCACTGTTAATATTTACAGACCTTTTTTTGATATAATGATTGATTGCTCTCTGCATTTATTTACCTCCCTTAAAAAATATTTTGTTGGACCTTAGCTATCCTCTTATATGACATATCAATATATTCTTGTTTTATCTCAATTCCGATAAACCTTTTTCTTTGTTTTAAAGCTACTAACGCGGTAGTCCCGGCTCCCATAAACGGATCTAAAACTATTCCGCTTTCCCAACCTGCATTGCAGCCACAATCGCTATAGCCTTTAAAATTATATTCTGCACTTGTCTTAACTTTGAATTTTGTTTTTGTTTCTTGCCCGGCATGGTGTTCTTCTAAATTTCCTTTGCCGAGATATTTTTTATATTTTTCTGTCGGCTCTAATATTTTCACCCTTGCCTTACCGCATTTCTTACAGACAAATTCAGGACATCCTGCCTGTATTATCGGCTCTATTAATGTTTCCGGGAATACCGCGAAATGTGCTTCTTTAAAACTTTTTGTTGGTATCTTCCAAACACATCTTTTATTACGGCCATATCTACCATAATTAATATCTTTACCATGGTGTTGCTGCCTATGTATTTCTTTATCCATTTGTTTCGTTTTATATCCCCTTTCTTTTCTTAATCTTGGTTGACTCAAATTATGCGGAGTTTGGCCATCAGCTCCTAATGTCCACTTATTAAAATTTACTCCCCTATCCATCCTAGGTAATGTAGCAGGTGCATATTCCTCAAATTGCTGCTCAAACCAATAATCGTGTCCGGTCCAAAATGAATATTTTACCTTTTTTAATCCCTTACATCTCGGACATATCTTATTTTTTATATTTTCTTTTTCTTTATCACTTGCCTTAAATTGTGGACAGTCTTTCTCTTTTCTCATAACATCACGGGTCCTGATATTAAAATAATTTTCATCAGAACAGGCAGGGCAGGGTCTCCATTCCCAGTCTTTGCCTTCTATTCCTTTAATTCCTGGTGGCTGCTTATCTATACATTCTAAAGTTTTCTCGTTGGTCCAGAATATAGCTTTATTGTTCTTGGTAAAGAAAAATAGATATTCAAAATCTACCGTGAACCGATCATCTGCACTTGCGGGCATGCAATTCGGTTTCCACCAGATAATTGTATTTCTCTTGATCCAGCCCCGATTAGTCATTTCTATTGAAAATCGGTAAGGAATATCTAATAAACTTTTGGCATATCGCCTGGTAGTTTTTTGATTCCCCCTGGTAGCTCCCATTTCTAAAGTTTTATAACCTAAATTTTTTGTATCCTCTTTGTGCCCCGAAGCGTTGCCACTGCCACCGTAGGAATCACCTATATTTATGAAACAAGTCCCATCTTTTCTTAATACTCTTTTGATCTCGTTAAAGATATCGCATAAGTGCTTTATATATAATTCAAAGGTTGGTTCGAGGCCCAGGCTGCCACGCCAGGCACCACAAAGGGAACAAAAACTACTTTGCGAGGGATTTTTAGAAAGTCCCCCTTTGTCTTTATACCAACCTTCCTTCCCGGGATTAGTTTCATTAGGCCGATGTTTAATTGGGTAAATATTGAAGTTTTTATTATTACTTACAATTGAGTTTTTACCCCTAAATCTTATATCACCTGCGACTTCACCTTTTATCCACTGATGTTGACAATTCTTATCCTCATCCCATATAACCGGTTCAATTCCATAATCCCGGAGTCCCCAGTCAATAGGGTGGAGATGTAATAACACAACTAACTGACTCCGAAGGTATCTTTTTTAATATTTCAAGAGCATTGTCATTCAATATTTTATTAATATAATTCTCCACCTAATATCACCACACTTCTATCTATTGACTTCTCCACCGCTACAAAGTATAATTTAATATAAATAAAGGAGACTAGATTATGAAAAAAATTGATATTGCTTATATTGCTGGAGTTATGGATAGTGATGGATATTTTACTATCAAAAAATCTACTTATAACATGAGGAAATTTAAAGATAGGAAAAATCCTCAGTATTCTGAAAAATGTGGAATTAAGCAAGTTCAATCCCAAGCTGTAAAATTCATTTATGAAAATTTCGGTGGTTATTATAGGATTGAAAAACCTTCTTCTGAAAATGGTAAACCACTTTATGCTGTTCAGTTGATGAATAAAAAAGCTCATACATTTATCAAAATAATTTATCCGTATCTCCGTATTAAAAAAAGCCAAGCACAAATTCTGCTTAAACTTCGGCAATCTCTTGATAAAGGTAAAACAGAAAAAGGGATCAGTTATCACAAAGACCGTTGGGGTAATACTACAAGATTTATAAGATATAGAGTTTCTCCTGAAGAAATTCAATATCGTGAAACTCTTATCAAAGAAATAAAATCTTTGAATGATACCAGACCTTGGTCTTATATTCCTATTTAAAGCGTGTCCCAAGACTATTGTATTAATCATTTAGACACAATTCCCTTTTTGGATCTTTTTATCATTTCTTCTTCTTAGATATTCCAATAGCTTTAAAAGTTTAATATTGTTCTCTCTGGCAAATTCACTTAATTCTTCTGCAGTTCTGCGAAACTTACTAATTAGTATTTTCATCTTTTACCCCCAAATAATTTTCTCTTTAATTTTTCCAATAAAGTCAGCGCACATTTTTTGTGATAAATTCTATGATCATAAAAAATAATATCTTCTAAACTAAGAATCTTCTTCCCACACCTGAAACACATCCAGGCAATCCCTTCTTGTAGTCTGTATTTTTTCATC
>Ga0307378_10011765_pt1 | contig 11248 bp, 9 predicted proteins | sample UN1MG_FD_202238 | JGI IMG/M metagenome (GOLD analysis project Ga0307378, IMG submission 202238) | Soil microbial communities from Risofladan, Vaasa, Finland - UN-1 | ecosystem: Environmental > Terrestrial > Soil > Coastal area > Acid sulfate soil | place: Finland: Risofladan, Vaasa | collected...
CGCGAAGTCTGACGAAGAGAAGGGGGCGCCGGATGCTCGCGAGGTGGACCCCCATCTTCTGAAGCGTGGCATCATCGGCGTGCATGACGGTCTTCGACCTCCTGTTGCGCGGCGGCTCGCTCGTGGACGGCACGGGCGCTCCGAGCCGTCAAGCAGACGTTGGCGTCTTCGGCGATCGGATCCTGGCCGTCGGTGACCTGTCGGCCGTTCCGACCGACGGCGTCGAGACCGTCCTCGATCTCGATGGCCGGGTCCTTGCGCCGGGGTTCATCGACCCACACGGCCACTCGGACGGGTCGCTCTTCCTGGACGGCGCCCTCGCCAGCCATCTGCACCAGGGGTTCACGACCCAGCTGTCGGGCAACTGCGGCGACTCACTGGCTCCGATCACCCCGATCGGACGCGAGATCGTGGACCTGTCCCTGCGCGCGAGTGGGGTCGTCGCCCACTGGGCTACCTTCGCCGAATACCTCGACCGCGTCGACGAGCAACCGCTCGGCCCGAACGTCGCCTTCCTTGTCGGTCACGGGACGATTCGCGCTTCGGTCCTCGGGACCGATGCTCGCCCGCCGGCCGAGGACGAGCTTGCGGTCATGGTTCGCGAGGTCGAGGTGGCCATGGATGCCGGGGCCATGGGTCTCTCGACCGGTCTCATCTACGCACCCGGCATGCATGCACTGGCGCCCGAGATCGTGGCCCTCGTGGCCGCTGCATCCCGGCGCGGGGGCCTGTACTCGACCCATATGCGCAACGAGGCGGACGACCTCTTCATTTCTCTCGACGAGGCGATCGCAACCGTGCGGGCCGCGGGTCCCGACGCGCGCCTCCAGGTCTCACACCTCAAGGCCGCCTCGAGCAGAACCTGGGGTCGTGCCGCCGAAGCGGTCGCCCGTCTCGACGCCGTCCGTGCCGAGGGTCTCGATGTTGCCGCCGATCAGTATCCCTACACGGCCGCTGCGACCACGCTGGCGACCATCCTGCCGCCGGCGCTCCAGGCGCTTGGTCTCGATGAGTGCGTGGCCGCGCTGACGGATCCGCACATCCGCGACCTCATTCGAGCTGAGATCGCCCGTGGCATCTCCGGCTGGGAGAACGTTGCCGCGGACCCCGGCTGGGGCGGGATCCGGATCTCGTACGCGGCCAGCCGTCCGGACTGGGCCGGCCGTTCGTTGGCGGAGCTCGCGGAGGAACGGCACGTCGATCCTGCGGGTCTCGCCTTCGACGTCCTCGCCGACGACCGCCTCGACGTGTCGGTCGTTATCGACTGCATGACCGAGCCCGACGTCGAGATGATCATGGCCGTCCCCTGGGTCGCCGTCTGCACCGACGCGGAGGGCCGTCGCCCGGACCACCCGATCCTGGACGCGGGTCGGCCCCATCCGCGTACCTACGGGACCACGGCTCGGGTGCTCGGACGGTACGTCCGCGAGCGCGGCCTGCTCCCGATCGAGCAGGCGATCGCCAAGCTCACGTCCGTCCCGGCGGCTCGGCTCGGGCTTCGCGACCGCGGCGTCGTCCGCGAAGGCGCCCTGGCCGATCTCGTCGTCTTCGACCCTGCGATCGTCGCCGACGAGGCCACCTATGCCGAACCCGCGCGGTACCCGATCGGCATCGACCATGTCATCGTCAACGGCCGCCCCGCGATCCTGGACGGGATCGAGACAGGCGAACGGCCGGGCCGACTCCTGCGACATCTGTGACCTCGCCCAGGGTGTCGATCCGGGGCGGCGCGATCGAGTCGCCGGCCGTCGCCCGCCTGCCCGGCGGGCTCATGCCCTATACGTTGCGTCGGTCCCCTCGGTCGCGCGGGCTGCGCGTCGTCATCCACCCGGACCGCGGCGTCGTCGTGACCGTTCCACAGGTTGGCCGCCGCGGATGGTCGGACCCGGAGCGCCACGTCGCGACCTTCCTCGCCGATCGCGAACCGTGGCTCAGGCGACACCTCGAACGGCAGATGGTAGAGCGCGAGGTGCTCATCGCCCGGGGCGGTCTGACCGACGGCGCAGCGATCCGTTTTCGAGGCGAGCTCCATCGGCTTCGGCTCATCCCGGCTGCCGGCGGACGACGGCGGTCGTGGGTCGAACGGATCGGTGGTTCAGACCAGGATGAACTGATCGTCCACCGGGGCGTCACCGATCAGCGCTCGACCGCGGCGATCCTCGAGGCCTGGCTGAAGCCCCGAGCCCGGTCTGCCATCGAGCGCGACATCGGGCGACACGCTGCGGCGATCGGCGTGGACCCGGTCGCACTGAGTATCCGCGACCAGCGGACCCGCTGGGGGAGCGCCTCACGCCAGGGCCGGCTCGCCTTCTCGTGGCGCCTGATCCTCGCCCCGCCGGAGGCCCTGGAGACCGTCGTCATCCACGAACTGGCACACCTGCGGGTGTTCGGTCATGGGCCGCGCTTCTGGGAGGTCGTCGCCTCGCGCCGGCCAGATCACAAGGTGTGGCGGCGCTGGCTCCACGATCACTCGACCGAGCTCCACGGAGCGCTCGGTGAGGCCTGATCGGCGGTTAGCCTGAACGGCCGCCGAGATGTAGCAACACATCTCGGGGCGAACGTGCTGCCAAGTGTCGGGAGAACTCGGGAACGGTTCGGGCTAGCTCTGGACATGCTCCATGTCGGGCCGTGGGCGCAACCGGCCGACCGCTCCATTCGGCGCGCCTCGACGCTGCCATCGGCCCACGGCCAGACGGCAACGTTCGGCGCCAGGCGCTTCAACGGACCATTGGACCATCGCGAGGGCCCTCGCGATGGCTGACTTGGGCGCCTGAAGCTCAGATCGGCCAAGGAACAGCCCAAACAGGGTCCAATGCCTGCGGCTTCAACGCTCCCCCGGTTGCTTCGGGCGTGTGGCGCCGAGACGCGGCGCCGTTGACGTGGCGCCGAGACGCGGCGCCGTTGACGCGGCGCCGTTGACGCGGCGCCGTTCGTGACCGGGCGAACCTGCTCCCAGGTATCGGGAGAACTCGGGGAGTGTTCAGGCTAGTAGACCCAGGGGATCAGGCGCTTCGTCCGCTGCTGGTAGGCACGGTATCCAGGATGCGCGGCTGACAGCCAGGCCTCCTCGCGGAGCGACTTTCCGGCGAACAACAGGAACAGCAGCCCGGTTGCCACGAGCACGACGAGCGAGCCCGTGACCAGACCCCAGCCGAGCGCGGCCAGGACGATCCCGCTGTAGATCGGGTGACGCACGAGGCGATAGGCGCCGGACTCGATCAGCGGGGCGCCGTCCACGGGTCGGGGAAACGGGCTGATACCGCCGCGCAGGTCCCAGAGGGCGCGGATGGCGACGAAACCGCCAAGACCGATCGCCGCGAGACCGAGCACGACCGCCCTGACTCCCCCCGGAGTGACCCAGCCGTTCGCCTGCAGCTCCGCAAGTCCAGCCCCCGCGATGACCGCGAACAGGATCACCTGACCGACGACCCAGCCCTCGCCGCGCGGTCCGAGGGATGGCACGCGGGATGTCATGTTTTCGAGTGGTCGCTGATCACGCCGACGGCTCGACGACCGGAAGCGTGCGCATCGGGGTCGGTCCGGTGATCTGGGAAACCTCGCCCGAGAGGACCTGGAACCGCTGCGCGGCCTCGGGCCGGAGGAAGTAGTAGATGAAGGACGCACGACGCTCGGTCCGGACCCAGCCCGAATCGCGCAGGACCTTGAGGTGATGACTGATCGTCGGTTGCGCGACGTCGCAGCAATCGGTGAAATCGCAGGCGCATACGCCGCCACCGCCCGAGAGCTGACGCAGGATCGCCAGGCGGGTCGGGTCGGCGGCACCCTGGAGGAGCCGGACGTCCGGGTCGGTGGCTCGTTTCATTCGGGTATGGTATTGACAAGTATCGATATTTGCAAGTATCAATATCATTACACGACCAACCCACCGACTGGAGCACCGAGCGATGACGACAGAAACGATCCACGAAACAGAAACCATCCACGAAGAAGTCCGAGCCCGCTACGCGGCTGCCGCGACCCAGGCCAACGACGGCGCGTGTTGCAGTGACACGTCGGAGACGATCGGGGCCGAGCTCTACTCAGCACTTGAGCGCAGCGAACTTCCCGATACGGCCGTCCTGGCTTCGCTCGGTTGCGGCAATCCGATCGCGGTGGCGGAGCTTCACGAAGGCGAGCGCGTCCTCGACCTCGGATCGGGTGGCGGGATCGATGTCCTGCTCTCGGCCAAACGAGTCGGCCCGACCGGGCGGGCCATCGGCCTGGACATGACCGACGAGATGCTCGCACTTGCCCAGCGCAATGCGGCTGAAGCCGGTGCGACCAACGTCGAATTCGTCCGCGGGCATATCGAAAACATCCCGCTGCCGGCCGAATCGGTCGACGTCGTGATCAGCAACTGCGTCATCAACCTGGCCGCCGACAAGCCGGCCGTGTTCCGGGAGATCGCCCGAGTCCTTCGCCCGGGCGGTCGCATGGGCGTGACCGACATCGTGGCCGAAGACCACCTCAGCCCGGCCGAACGCGCGGAGCGTGGCTCGTATGTCGGGTGCATCGCCGGCGCGCTGTCGTTCACGGAGTTCCGGATCGGTCTCGAAGCGGCCGGTCTGACCGATGTGTCGCTGACGCCTACCCATGCCGTCGCCGATGGCCTGGTCAGCGCCATCGTGAAGGCCACCAAGCCGATCGATTCCAAGCCGTTCGTCGACCTGTCGGCCGGCGCGCTGCCGGTCGTCACGGCTGGTTGCGCCTGCGGTTCCGAGGGCTGCTGCTGACCGTTTCCCCGGCTAGTGGTGGAGATGAGGGGACTCGAACCCCTGACCCCTGCGATGCGAACGCAGTGCTCTTCCAGCTGAGCTACATCCCCACGGGCGGCCGCGCCTCGTCCGCGGACGGGGGACCGGTTCGGAATGGTAGCACGAGGTAGCGGCCCTTCCGGCTACGCTGCGCCGATGTCCTTTGGAATGCTGACCGGTCTCGGCGCTGCCCTGTCGTGGGGCACGATGGACATCGTCAGCGCCCTCGCCAGTCGGCGGATCGGCAGCCTGCTGGTCACCGCCGGCGTCGTCGTCGTCAGCGCGGCCTGGTTCGTGCTGATCGCCTTCATCGCCAAGCCGAGTCGAGAGATCGGAGCCGACGGGATCGGGGCGTCCGTGCTGCTCGGCCTCATCGGGGCCGGCGCCTACCTCGCGTATTTCACGGGTCTTCGTGTCGGGCCGATCTCCGTGGTCAGCGGCATGGTCGCAGCATATGGCGGGTTGACCGTCGTCCTATCCGTGGCCCTGCGGGGTGAATCTTTGACCTCGACGCAGGCCGCGGGCGCGACGATCGCGACGGTCGGCGTGATCCTGACCGGGGTCGCCTTCGATGGCAGCCTGCGCGGGACGAGGTTTGCGAGCCCGGGGGTCGCGTTCGCCGTCGTGGCGCTCGTGCTTTTCGCCCTCATGGCGATCACTACCGACGTGGCCCTCGAGTCGGCTGATGCGCTCCAGGTCCTGGTCATCTCCCGGCTCGCAACGGCGATCGCGACGCTGGCGGCGGTCGGGCTCCTCGCCCTCCGTCGAGGGTCGGTCGAAGAGCCCCCGCTGGTCGGCGAACGGGGCCGGATGAGCCGGACCTGGGTGCCGATCGCCGTCGTCACCGCGGGCACACTTGACGTTCTCGGGCTCCTGTCATTCACGATCGGTCTCGAGACGGCGCCGACCTGGATAGTCGGCCTCGCGTCATCGTTCGGACCGGCGGTCACGATCATCGTGGCCGTGGCGTTCCTCGGCGAACGACTCAAGCCGATCCAGTGGTTCGGGCTGATCGGCGTGGCGATCGGGATGGTGGCGATCGCCCTGCCCTGAGCGTCGATGGCCGACGGCCGAGCGCATGTACCCTAGCGCCGTGGCGAACACCTGTCGGAACTGCGGCCAGGAAAATCCCGAAGGCTTCCGGATCTGCGGCATGTGTGGGACGCCGCTCGGGGCTCCGGCGACCGCCCGCCATGAGCGCAAGGTCGTCACCGTCCTCTTCTGCGATCTCGTCGGGTTCACTGCGCACGCCGAGCGACTGGATCCCGAGGACGTCCAGAAGATCCTGGCGCCCTATCACGCCCATCTCCGGCATGAACTCGAGCATCATGGCGGGACCGTTGAGAAGTTCATCGGTGACGCCGTCATGGCCCTCTTCGGTGCCCCGATCGCGCGTGAGGACGATCCGGAACGCGCGGTGCGGGCCGCCCTGGCGATCCGTGAGTACGCCATGGAAGGCGGGCTCGAGCTGCGCATCGGGATCACGACCGGTGAGGTCCTCCTCCAGATGGGCGCCAGTCCGGCGGAAGGTGAAGGGATGGCGTCCGGCGATATCGTCAATACGGCCGCCCGTCTCCAGTCGGCAGCGCCCGTGAACGGCATCCTCACCGACGAATCGACCTACCGGATGACCCGTGAGGTCGTCGAGTTCCGGCCGACGAAGGACATCCGAGCGAAGGGCAAGGCAGAGCCGATCCCGGTCTGGGAGGTGGCGAAGGCCCGCTCACGCTACGGCATGGACGTCACGCATCATGCGCAGACCGATCTCGTTGGTCGCGAGCGCGAGCTCGGCTTGTTGTGCGATGCGCTGGATCGGGCCCGCTACGAACGCATCCCGCAACTCGTGACCCTCGTCGGGGTACCCGGGATGGGCAAGAGTCGATTGGTCTACGAGCTGTCGCGGATCACCGACGCGGAGGCGGACCTCATCAATTGGCGGCAAGGCCGCTGCCTCGCCTACGGTGACGGAGCCGGGTTCTCGGCGCTCTCCGAGATCGTCAAGGCGCAGGCCGGGATCCTTCAGGCAGATTCGGAGGCGCTGGCGGCCGACAAGCTCCGGATCGCGATCGATGGCGTGATCGAGGATGCGCATGAGGCTCGCTGGGTCGAGTCGCACCTTCGTCCGCTCGTCGGACTCGGGACCGACGAAGGATTCGGGCTCGATCGGCGGGCGGAGGCCTTCGCAGCGTGGCGTCGATTCCTCGAGGCCGCTGCGGAACAGCGTCCGCTTGTACTCGTGATCGAGGATCTCCATTGGGCTGAGGACGGTCTGCTCGACTTCGTCGATGAACTGGTCGGCTGGTTGGTGGACGTCCCGATGCTCATCGTCGGGACCGCTCGGCCGGAGCTGCTGGAGCACCGACCCGGCTGGGGCGGAGGCAAGCTCAATGCCTCGACGCTCGCCTTGGCGCCGCTTTCGCAAGATCAGACCGCGGCCCTCCTTGTCGAGGTGCTCGGCCGGGCGGACCTTCCGCTTGATGTTCAGCGAACCCTCCTCGAGCGTTCGGATGGGAACCCGCTGTACGCGGAACAGTTCGCCCAGCTCTATCTGGAGCGCGGGTCGGCAGCGGACCTGGCCATGCCCGAGACGCTCCAGGGCATCGTCAGCGCGCGCCTGGACACACTCACGCTTGAAGAGAAGGAGGCGCTCCAGGACGGCGCCGTTATGGGCAAGGTCTTCTGGTCGGGTGCGGTGGGGCGATCAGAAGAGTCGGGCGGCCTTCTGCTGGCCCTCGCGCGCAAGGGTTTCCTCACTCGCCAGCGCCATTCGTCCGTCGAGCAAGAGACCGAATGGTCGTTCGCGCACATGCTGCTCCGGGACGTTTCCTACGGCCAGATCCCGCGCGCCGAGCGGAGCGCCAAGCATCGTCGGGCGGCCGAATGGATCGTCACTCAGGGTCGGCCGGATGAGCACGCCGAATTGCTGGCCCATCACTGGGGGTCCGCACTACAGCTGGCGGAGGCGGCCGGGCTCGATACCTCCGAACTTGAGGCGCCGGCCCGGATCTCGCTTCGTGCGGCCGGCGACCGATCCTTCGCCGTAAGCGCCGTCGGGCCGGCGGTCGGGTACTACGCGCAAGCGGTGGAGCGGTGGCCGGCCGACGACCTCGACAGACCAGAGTTGCTCTTCAGATATGCCCGGGCTTTAGTCACGATCGGGGCCCCAGACGCTTTGTCCGTGGCGGCGACCGCCCTCGACACCCTGCTCGCGGCCGGTATGCCCGAACGAGCCGCAGAGACTGAATCGCTTCTCGCCGATGCGGCCTGGGAACGCGGCCAGCGGGACGACGCCTACGCCCACCTCGAGCGAGCGCAGGGCCTCATCATCGACGGCGAAGCGTCCCCCGCCCGTGCCCGCATCCTCAGCGTCGCCTCGCGTTATCTCGCGCTCGCCGGTCGTTCGCTCGAGGCGATCGAGGTCGGCACCCAGGCACTGGCCATGGCCGACGCACTCGGACTTGACGAGATCCGCGCCCACGCTCTGAACAACCTGTCCATCGCGAAGGAGGGTATCGGCGACCCATCAGGACGAGACGACCTGTCCCGAAGTGTCGAGATCGCCCGGTCTGTCAATTCTCCCGAACTCGGCCGTGCGCTGAACAACCTCGCTGTTCGTGTCTCCGACGACGGGGATTCCCGGCGAGCCGTCGAGATCCTCGAGGAAGCGATCCAGTTCGGGGAGCGGATCGGCTCGCGGAATGCGAGGTTCGCGCGCGGGACCATCGTCGGCGTGCTCCTGAATCTCGGTCGCTGGGATGATGCCCTCAGCGCCGCGGATCGCTTCATAGCCGAGGCCGCCGGCGACCCGCACTACCAGGAGAGTACGGCCCGGACGGTCCGCTCCACGGTGCGACTCGCCCGCGGCGACGTGGCGGGCGCAGATGCGGACAGCTCTGCCGCGGTCGCCCAAGCTCGACTCGCCAAGGATCCCCAAGTCCTGCTTCCGGCGATCGTCACCCGAATCGCCATCGAGTTGCACCTGAGACATGCGGACCGGGCGCGTCTGCTGAACGAGGAGGTCGATCGGTTGGTCGGCGAGGTCGGCCCGCGGCTGCTATCTGTCGCCGGCGAGTGGTGGATGGCCCATCTAGCCGGCCTGTCGGATGCCTACCTCAGCCCGCTCCTGACCGCGAAGACGCCCTTCGGAGCCGCGGCTCGCGCCTTGCAGGCGGGGGATCTCGAACTCGCTGCGGACAGATTCGGGGCGATGGGCTCGCGCACCGATGAAGCCTACGTTCGACTGCTGGCATCTGAGCGTCAGCTCGCGTCGGGCCGGACGGCGGAGGGCGAAGCCAACCTCCAGCAAGCGCTCATGTTCTATCGCGAGGTCGGCGCAACCCTCTACATCGAGCGAAGTGAGGCGCTGCTTGCGACCGTCAGGCCGGGAGGCTGAACCAGAACCGGGTCATGCCTTCGCGGGACTCCGCGCCGACGTGGCCGCCGCCGGCTTCGACGAGTTGCTTGACGATGGCCAGGCCGATGCCCGCGCCGCCGCGCTCGCGGTCGCGCGACTTCTCGACCCGATAGAACCGCTCGAACACGCGATCGAGGTCGTCGGCCGGGATCCCCTCGCCGGTGTTGGCGATCGAGACAAGTAGATCCGCGCTGCGACGTTCGGCGCGAACCGTGACCGTGCCGCCGGTCGGGGTGTAGCGCGCGGCGTTCGACAGCAGATTGCCAAGGACCTGGGCGAGGAGGTCGGGGTTGGCCCGAGCTGGCAGTCGCTCGGGCACTTCGACGACGACCGTCAGACCGGCCCGCTCGAGGATCGGCTGAGCGAGGTCCAGGGCCGCCCGGATCGCGACCGCCAGATCGAGGTCCTCGACCGGCGGCGGGGCGGTCGCCGCATCTCCCTCGGCCAGCGCATCGAGCGAATGTGACAACCTGACCAGACGCTCCGCCTCATCGAGAAGAGAGTTGTAGGTCGCCCGATCCGGGGTGATGACGCCGTCGCGCAGGGCCTCGAGATAGCCCTGCAGGTTGGTCAGGGGCGTCCGCAATTCGTGGGCGGCATTGGCGATGAAATCGCGACGCATGACCTCCTGGCGCTCCAGGCTGGCGGCCATCTGGTTGAACGAATCGGCGAGACTCACGATCTCCTCGGGGCCGTCTCGCGGGACCCGGGTGGCATAGTCGCCGGCCGCGACGCGGCGGGCGGCGCCACCGACTTCGGCCAGCGGACGGGCCAGCATCCGGGCGAGCGCGATGGCCAGGACGATGCTGGCAACTGCAGCCACGACGACCGCGGCGATGACCACAGTCGTCACGGATTCGTCGTACATCGCCTGGGCGTGATCCGCCGAATCGCCAGCCTCGACCATCAGCGCGCGGAAGATGTCGGCACCGACCACGGTCACGCCGATGGTCACGATCGCGACGCCGACCGCCGCGGACAGGAGGGCGGCAAGCGCGATCCGCGCGGCGATGCCCCGGCCGATCACCTTCGAGCCGCTCGATAGCCGACGCCACGGACGGTCGCCACGTAGCGTGGGTCGTCGGCGTTGTCGCCGAGCTTGTCGCGCAGCCGTCCGATGTGGACATCGACGGTCCGATCGAGGACGTCAGCCTGGTCGTGCCCGTACACCGCATCGAGCAACTGGTCGCGGGTCAGCACCCGTCCGTCGGCCTCGAGGATCGTCTGGAGGAGCCGGAATTCGACCCGGGTGAGGGGGATCTCCTGGCCCTCGCGACTGACTTCGTGGCGATCGGGATCGAGGACGAGGTCGCCATGCACCAGGGCCGCGTGCCGCGACTCGTCGGCCCCGTGCCGTGACGTGTCGGCCGCGCTGGACACCGCCGTCGATCGGCGAAGGATCGACTTGACGCGCAGGACGAGTTCGGCCGGCGAAAAGGGCTTGGGCAGGTAGTCGTCGGCGCCGTCCTCGAGACCGGCGATGCGATCGATCGTCGTGCCGCGTGCGGACAGGATCAGGATCGGGGTGGCCCTGGCCTCGTCGTCGCGGCGGACGGCCCGGATAACAGCCCGTCCATCGAGCTCGGGGAGCATCAGATCGAGAACGACCAGCGCGGGTCGGTGGCGCTCGATGGCATCGAGAGCGGCCGGTCCATCGGCTGCGGTCACGACGCTGTAGCCGTCGCGTTCCAGGTAGGTCCGCACCAGCCGGACGATCTTGGCATCGTCATCAACGACGAGGATCGGGCGCACGGGGAGCGGCTGGGCGGCCTGGCCGGTCATGACATGCATGGTAGGGGAGTGAGGCTAGGGCACTTTCGTGACGAGTCGGTGACGGACCCGGTCGGGACGTGGCTCCCAGATGCCCAAGCCCTGGCGCCGGCCAGTCCAAGCCCATGTGCCCAGCCCCCATGTGCCCAGCCCCCATGTGCCCAGCCCCCATGTGCCCAGCCCCCATGTGCCCAGCCCCCATGTGCCCAGCCCCTATGTGCCATAACGGGCATCTACGGAGCGCTATGGCGAATCGGGGGCTGGATTCGGGCCGATGGTGACCGGTGCCAAGCGTGGAGTGGGATCCGTA
>Ga0307378_10011767_pt1 | contig 11248 bp, 9 predicted proteins | sample UN1MG_FD_202238 | JGI IMG/M metagenome (GOLD analysis project Ga0307378, IMG submission 202238) | Soil microbial communities from Risofladan, Vaasa, Finland - UN-1 | ecosystem: Environmental > Terrestrial > Soil > Coastal area > Acid sulfate soil | place: Finland: Risofladan, Vaasa | collected...
CCATCCGGGTGCATACCCCGCACACGGATTTCACAGCTCCGCGCCGTGCGCACTCGACGCCTCCCGCCGGCAATCAGGTGAGCACTCGGCGAGCGGTCATGCGGTGATGAGGGATGCCGCGATGCCGTCGAGGATGTCGTGCTCGCTGACCAAGATCTCGGCCACGCCCGTATAGGCCACGATCGCGGAGAGCACCAGCGAACCGGCAGCGATCACATCGAGTCGCCCGGGGTGAATGGCCGGGTTCGCTGATCGCTTGTCTCGGTTGGAGTACAACAGCTCTTCGCACACCCGATGGATGTCAGCAGCTGAGATGACAGCACCGTGGATGCGTGATGAGTCGTACTCCCACATGCCCATGGCAAGGGCGGCCACCGTGGTCACCGATCCTGCGAGTCCGACCAATGACGCAGCGCGTCGAAGGGGGACCGATGCCGCGGCTCGTGCGATGGCCGCGTCGATATCGTCGCGGGCGGCCGTGACCTCGGCCGGCCAGGGGGGGTCCGTGACGAAATGGCGCTCGGTCATACGCACGCAGCCGATGTTGACCGATGCCGACGCAGTGGGGGTGCGCCCGGGCTCACCCATGACGAACTCGGTCGAGCCGCCGCCGATGTCGATGACGAGGCAGGGAGCTGCCGCTCCGGCGATCTCCAGGTTGCTGGTGGCGCCGGTGAAGGAGAGCTGGGCCTCCTCGTCGCCATCGATGACCTCCGGTTCGACGCCAAGACGGCCCCTGATGCCCGACACGAACTCGTCGCGGTTCTCAGCATCACGGGTTGCCGAGGTCGCCACGAAGCGCACCGCGTCGACCTCGGCCGCCTCGATGAGAGCGGCGTACTCGTCAACGGCGGTGAAGGTGCGCCGGAGCGGTGCCTCGCCGAGGCGTCCCGTGGCGTCGACACCCTCGCCAAGGCGCACGATGCGCATCTCTCTCGCCACGTCGGTCAAGAGCCCTGAAGCTGCATCGGTCTCTGCGATGAGCAGTCGCACGGAGTTCGTGCCGCAGTCGATCGCGGCCACGCGTCGTGAGCTCACGCCTCGGCGCTCCTTTCCACGCAGGTGAGTCCGCGCACCAGGCCTCGTTGCTCTATCTCGGCAAGAGCGTCATCACCGAACGGGTTGACCCCCGGACCGCACGCCAGCGCGTGTCCGACGAGGACATGGAGGCACTTGACCCGGTCAGGCATGCCCCCGGCGGACACTCCTTCGATCTCGGGAACGTGGTCGAGCGCGACTCGATCATCGAGATATCGCAGGTGGGCGCTCGCATAGCGCTCGGCCAGGTCGACGTCGGCGGCCAAACGGTCCTGCATCTCCCTCATGCGGCCTTCGGCCTCGAGCGTGCTGACCGCTGACGTCAGCCGCGGGCAGGTGAGGTAGTAGACGGTGGGGAACGGTTCGCCGTCGGGTAGCCGCGGAGCCGTGGTCACCACGTCCGGCTCACCGCACGCGCACCGATGGGCGACGGCCACCATCCCTCGTGGCTCGCGACCCAACTGTCGGTGGACCGACGACCGGTCGGCGTCCGAGACTGCGTCGGTCACGGCCTCGGTCACCTGTTGTCAGCCTCTTGGACCGACTCCCACAGCGTGTCGAACCACGCCACCTCGGGTTCGACGGCCACGGGGATCTTCGGCTTGCGTGCCTCTTCGACGTCCTGTGGCGAGAGCAGGACCAAACCGGTCTCACCTGGCAACACGTAGTGCAACCTCTCCCGCGCCTGCTGCTCGACGAAGTCGTCGTCCTGCCAGCGATCGACCTGATCCTGGAGGTTGCCGACGCGATCCTCCAGCATCGCCGCACGTTCCTCGGCCGCGCTGATGGCAGCGCGCTGCGCGAGGTACTCGCGAATGGGAAACGCCAACGTCATGACCAGCGCTGCGGTGACCAGGATGAGGACCACAGCTCGCCCGGTGAGGCGCGCCCACAACGGACGGTCGTCGATCACCTGGAGGTGATCGCGCGACCGTCGCCCGTTGTCCGTAGCGGCCATGACTAGACGACGAACCTCGGGAAGGCAGCGGCCCCGGCATAGCGGGCCGCGTCGTCGAGCTCTTCCTCGATGCGCAGGAGCTGGTTGTACTTGGCCACGCGCTCGGACCTGGCCGGAGCCCCCGTCTTGATCTGCCCACAGTTGGTGGCCACCGCCAGATCGGCGATCGTGGTGTCCTCGGTCTCACCGGACCGGTGACTCATCATGCAGCTGTATCGGTTGCGGTGAGCGAGGTCGACAGCGTCCAAGGTCTCAGTGAGCGACCCGATCTGGTTGACCTTGACCAGGAGTGAGTTGGCGATGCCCTCGTCGATGCCTCGCTGCAGCCGCTCAGGGTTGGTCACGAACAGGTCGTCGCCGACGAGCTGGACGCGGTTGCCGAGCTGGTCGGAGACCTGCTTCCAGCCCTCCCAGTCGTCCTCACTCATCGCGTCCTCGAGGGACGCGAGCGGATAGTCGCTGACCAATGACTCGTAGTACGACGACATCCAGTCGGCCGAGCGAGTCTCGCCCTCGAACAGGTAGCCACCGTCACCGAAGAACTCGGTGGACGCCACGTCGAGCGCGAGAGCGACGTCGCGACCGACGACGAACCCGGCACTTTCGATGGCTGTTGCGAGCAGATCGAGCGCATCACGGTTGCTGGGAAGGCTCGGTGCGAAACCACCTTCATCTCCCAGACCGGTGCTGAGACCACGCTCCTTGAGAACCGCTTTCAACGCGTGGTAGACCTCAGCTCCCCATCGCACCGACTCGTTGAAAGTGGGCGCACCGATCGGGGCAATCATGAACTCCTGGATGTCGACGCCGGTGTCGGCGTGAGCGCCGCCATTGAGCACGTTCATCATGGGAACTGGCAAGAGGTGCGCGTTGGGGCCGCCCAGGTAGCGGAAGAGGGGAAGGTCAGCCGACTCAGCGGCTGCCTTGGCGACGGCCAGTGAGACTCCGAGAATCGAGTTGGCACCGAGCCTGGCCTTGTTGGGCGTGCCATCGAGGTCGAGCATGACCTGGTCGATCAGTCGCTGCTCGCTGGCCTCGTACCCCAGAAGCTGCGGCGCAATCTCGTCATCGACGGCGATCACGGCCTTCTCGACGCCCTTGCCGAGATAGCGCGCAGCATCGCCGTCACGCAGCTCGACCGCTTCGTGGACCCCCGTTGAGGCCCCTGAGGGAACCGCCGCTCGGGCCATCGTTCCGTCATCGAGGGCGACCTCGACCTCAACGGTCGGGTTACCCCGGGAGTCGAGGATCTCGCGCGCGATCAGGGCGTCGATGGTCGCCACGAAACAGCTCCTTCGAGGTGGAGGGACGTCTTTCCAGACTACCCGTCGGAGGCCTGGAGGCCGGCACGCCGCGCCTGCTCGGCGAAGTCGTGCGCGAACCTGCGAAGGGCGGTTTCGGCGTCGAGCCCACGGCGGCGCGCAGCGCTGACGATGCCGAACAGCAGGACGCCGAGGACGTGCTCGTCGAGGTCCTCGGGGAGCTCGGGTTCGTCGACGTCAAGGGCGAGACCGGCCTTCACGCTTCTGCTCAGCAGCTTCTCGCTGAGGGCAAGGGCCGGCAGCGCCAAGGGGACCCCGTCGACGATCGACTGGCGCGGGCGCTCCTGCTCCTTGAGGCGCTGCCAGTTCTCTTCGACGTCCGACGCCGAGTTCGCCTCACCGTCGGCAAAGACGTGGGGGTGCCGCCGCACCAACTTGTCGACGAGGCCCCCCGCGACATCGTCGATCGACCAGGCTCGTTCGGTGGACTCCTCACCAATCCGGGCATGGAAGGCCACCTGCAGGAGGACGTCACCCAACTCGTCGCGCAGGGCATCGGGATCGTCACCATCGATGGCGGCCAACGCCTCGAAGGTCTCTTCGATGAGGTACGGGGCCAGCGACGAATGGGTCTGCTCGGCGTCCCACGGACAGCCGCCCGGCGAGCGCAGCTGGTCCATCACCGCCACCACGTCGAGGAGTCGAGAGCCTGGCAGGTCGTAAGAACCGTGGACGACCTCCAGCTCGATGGCTGCCCCCTGCTCAGCGCGCGAGGCAATCGCCGGCGCCAAGGCCTCGGTCAGAGAGGGGTCGCCGTCATCGCTGACCAACCACACCACCGGGGCATGCTCAGCGGCGTCCAGCAGGATGCCGGCCAAGCCCGCCGGCCCTTCGGCGTTCTCGATCGTCACCTCCAGTCCCGCTTCCATCAGCGCCGGGAGGAGTGGGTGGTCGGGGCGGGCGAGGCGGGCGTCGGCGTCTTCGAGCACGCGCCACGCCGATCGTGTCAACAGGCCAGGTGCCACCCGGTGGGTCGTGATCAGAAGGCAGAGCCGACCCGTCACTCCCTACTCCTCGACGGGGATGTCGAGCTCTGGCGGGGTGGCAACCCCACCAGCGGGGGCCGACAGCCGCTCGGGATCTCGCGGCTCCACGGCAACCGACTCACCGTTCCACGACCCGAATCGCGGGCTCACAGACACGCCCATGTCAGCGGCGGTCGCCTGCAGGAGCTCACCAAGTTGGGTATTGACCTCTTCCGGTGACGCCCCTTCGGCCGCCAACGACTCGGTAAGGGCGTTGCTGAGGACGAACACCTCTGCGGCGGCATCGAGACGTGAAGGGGCAATGCCATTGCTCAGGGCGATTGCGTCTCGCTGCTCCTCGTCGGCACCCAGCACCTCGTCGACCTCGGTGGCCGTGGCAGCAAGGCCTCGCTCCTCGGCGATGGCGCCGATCAGCTGCTCGTTGATCCACCACGACAGCACGCTCAAGGTGAGCTGGTCGTCAGGGAGTCGCTGAGCATCCGGGTTCGCGGCGTAGAGGTCATCGAGCTCAGCGAACAAGTCGGCCAGCTGGTTCTCGGTCAGCCGGTCGTCGCCAGCGACCGCAGCCGAGCCCGCCTTCTGCGCGGAACACCCAGAGAGGACGAGGACGCCCAGAACCGACACCGCCACCGCAGCGCGAAGCCGCCTTCCACCACGCATCAGGCCCACCGCTCTCCTCGTCCGCTCTGACATCATCACGCAGCCTGCTGGCCGACCAAGACCGCATCGATGAGCTCTGACGCCCACTGTATGAGAGCGGCATCGCGCAATGGCTCGCCGCCTACGCGCGCCGTTGAAGGTCTTGGCACCAGGATGGTACGGACCGCGGGCTTGACGATGGTCCCCGGGTAGAGCCGCGAGATGCGCAACGTCGCCGACTCGGGAAGGTCGATCGGGAAGAACCGCACCTTGCTGCCCTGGGCGACGACCTCGGTCAGTCCGCTCGCCCGCACGAGAGCTCGCAGTCTGGCGACGTCGAAGAGGCGCTCGACGGGCTCGGGGAACGCTCCGAAGCGGTCAACCAGCTCGGCCCGGACCTCCGCGAGTGAGATCTCGTCATGCGCGTCAGCGATCCGCTGGTAGGCCTGGAGACGCACCCGCTCGGAGGGGAGCCAGGCATGAGGGATGTGGGCATCGACGGGCAGCTCGACCTTGAGCTCGCTGGCCTCGGGCGCAGCTCCTTCAGCCTCACCCTTCAGGACAGCGACAGCCTCGCCCACCAGCCGGAGGTAGAGGTCGAATCCCACCCCTTCGATGTGCCCGCTCTGTTCACCGCCCAGCACATTTCCTGCGCCGCGGATCTCGAGGTCCTTCATGGCGACCGCCATCCCGGAGCCAAGGTCGGTGTGCTGGGCGATGGTCGCGAGTCGGTCGTACGCCGCCTCGGTCAACGGCCTCTCCGGTGGGTAGAGGAAGTACGAGTAGCCCCGATCACGACCCCTTCCCACGCGTCCGCGCAGCTGGTGCAGCTGCCCGAGGCCCAGCATGTCGCCACGCTCGACGATCAGCGTGTTCGCGTTGCTGATATCCAGCCCTGACTCGACGATCGTGGTGCAGACCAAGACGTCGAAGCGCTTCTCCCAGAAGTCGATGATGATCCGTTCGAGCGCGTCTTCGGACATCTGACCGTGGGCGACCTCGATGCGCGCCTCCGGCACCAAGTCGCGGATTCGCGCTGCCGCCCGCTCGATCGATTCGACGCGGTTGTGGATGTAGAAGACCTGTCCTTCCCGCAACAGCTCACGGCGTATCGCCGCACCGATCTGCTTTTCGTCGTAGGCCCCGACGAAAGTGAGCACGGGGTGCCTCTCCTCCGGAGGCGTCAAGATGGTCGACATCTCTCGGATGCCGCCCAACGCCATCTCCAGGGTGCGCGGGATCGGCGTTGCCGACAGCGTCAGCACATCGACATGTGTGCGCAACGCTTTGAGATGCTCCTTGTGCTCGACGCCGAACCGCTGCTCTTCGTCGACGATGACCAGGCCGAGGTCCTTGAAGCGGGTCGTTGCCTGCAGCAGCCGGTGAGTGCCGATCACCACGTCGACACTTCCATCGGCAATCCCCTCGAGAACAACGGAGGCCTCACGGTCACTCTGGAAGCGAGACAGCGCCTTCACCGAGACGGGAAAGGCGCCGAACCGCTCCGAAAATGTGTTCGTGTGCTGCTGCACGAGCAGCGTGGTGGGAACGAGAACCGCTACCTGCTTGCCGTCCTGCACCGCCTTGAAAGCAGCGCGTACGGCGATCTCGGTCTTGCCGTACCCCACATCACCGCAGACCAGACGGTCCATCGGAACCGGCTGTTCCATGTCACGCTTGACCTCGTCGATGCAGGCCATCTGATCGGTGGTCTCGACGTACGGAAAGGCATCTTCCAGCTCTCTCTGCCACGGTGTATCCGGCCCGAAGGCATGACCTGGAGCCGACTGCCGCGCCGAGTAGAGCCGGACAAGCTCTGCCGCGATCTGCTTGACGGCTTTGCGCGCCTTGCCCTTGGTCTTGGCCCAGTCAGCGCCACCAAGGCGATGGAGAGACGGCGCCTCGCCTCCCACGTATCGCGTGACCAGGTCGAGCTGGTCAGTCGGCACGAACAGGCGATCAGCCGGTTGCCCTTTGCGTGCCGGCGCGTACTCGATGACCAGGTACTCGCGGGTTGCCCCCTGTACTTCCCGACTCACCATCTCGACGTACCGACCCACGCCATGCTGCTCGTGAACGATGTAGTCGCCGACCGAGAGCTGGAGGGGATCGATGGTCGCTCGCCGCCGCGAGGGCATGCGGCGCATGTCTTTGGTCGAGGACCGCCGGCCGATCAGGTCGGACTCGGTCAAGACCAAGAGCTGCAGGGCGTCGCTCTCCAGGCCATGCTCCATGACTCCGGTGGTGACCTGTACGACTGATCGGGGCTGGGAGACGTCGACGTCGCCGACCAGCTGCGCCGCCACCCCCTCCTCACGAAGCTGTTCAGTGAAGCGCTCCGCCGGTCCGTGCCCAGCCGTGACGAGGACGACCCGCCAGCCACGCTTCACTGACTCACCGATGGCCGAGAGCGCGCGAGCCGTGTCTCCGCGGTACTCCGCCGAGGGCCGGAGCGTTGATCGAACCGTGTCGTCGTCCAGCTCGCCGAAGGGACCAACACCGAGCCAGCGCAATCGGCGCCCCCGCACCACGTCGGCGACGTCGTCGAGCTCTCGATACGACGCTGATCCGATGTCTATGGGTGTCGCACTGCCAGAAGCCGCATTGGCCCAGGACGCCGCGAGAAACTCCTCGCTCGTTCGGTGCAGCTCGACACTTCTGGCGCGCACCCGCTCGGGATCGACCAGAACCACGGAGGTATCGGAGGGCATCACGTCGACGAGCAGCTGCATGCCTGCTGTCAGCAGCGGTGTCAGTGACTCCATGCCCTCGACAGCTATCCCCTCAGCCATCTGCACCAGTACATCTGCCAGACCAGGGAGCTCGGTGGCCAGCTCCGCTGCTCGACTCCGCACGTCCTCAGTCAGCGGCAGCTCGCGCGTCGGCGGTGCCCACACCCCGTGCGGCGCTGCCTCCAGACTGCGCTGGTCGGCGGCCTTGAACCATCGGATCTCTTCCACCGTGTCGCCCCACAGCTCGACCCGGAGCGGGTGCTCCTCCACCGCAGGAAAGACGTCCAGGATTCCCCCGCGAACAGCGAACTCGCCCCGACGCTCGACCATGTCGGTGCGGGTGTATCCGCCCTCGACCAGCCGCTCGACTGTGGAGCTGACATCGATGTCGTCGCCCACCTGCAGCCGGACCGGCTCGATGTCGCCCAGCCCCAGCGCAAACGGCTGAAGAAGAGCGCGGACCGGCGCCACCAGTACCTGGAGCGGGCCGGCACCGGGGTCACTCGGGTCGGGATGCGCCAGCCTCCTCAGAACGGCGATCCGACGCCCCACGGTGTCGCTGCGGGGTGACAGACGCTCATGTGGAAGCGTCTCCCAGGAGGGGAAGACACCCACAGTGCTCGGATCGAGCAGGGAAGCAAGGGCCTCCGACAGATCGTCGGCCTCACGAGTGGTGGCTGTCACAGCCAGCACCGGACATGACCGGCCTTCGACACCAGAAGCGAGAGCGGCGATCGTCGGTGCGGTGGCCGCCGGAGGAACGACCAGGCCGGCACCGGTGACTCCTTGCATCGCCTCGGCGATCGCAGGGTCGGCGGCGATGAGAGGCAGCAGCCCAGACAAGGACATCGGCGCTCCCAGCAACAGTAGATGACAGGCGATGACGTACGCCCCAAAACGGTCCCGCCCTAGCCCTCACAGTATCCGGGGCTCGACGAGAGGCGACAGCTACGCACTCGCCCGCGGCCCGCCTGGTCGCAGGAGGCCACGGCCCCGTCGTCTGCGAGTCGGGTCAGGTGTTGAACTCGGACTGCGCAGTCTCCAGCCCGTGCTCCATCAACGACATCAGTGCGTCAGCGCCGCGCACCAGGATCTCTGGTAGCTCTCGGCGCTCAGTCGCCGAGAAGTCTCGCAGGACGAAGGCGGCCGGATCCATTCGTCCTGGGGGCCGACCGATGCCCACTCGTGCCCGGTAGAAGTCGCCGGTTCCCAGTGACTTCCGCATCGACTTGAGTCCGTTGTGCCCATTGTCACCGCCACCTCTCTTCAGGCGGAGCGCGCCGAACGGTAGGTCCAGCTCATCGTGAACAGCAATGAGCCGCTCGGCCTCCACCTTGTAGTACGAGCAGAGCGAGGCAACCGCTTGACCAGAGTCGTTCATGTAGGTGGTGGGTTTGACCAGCACCATCCGGCGACCATGGATGCGCCCCTCCCAGGTGAGGGCCTTGGCTCGCTTGTTCGACGCGAACTTGGCACCACCAGCCAAGCACTCAACCACTTGAAAGCCCACGTTGTGGCGGTGACCGGCGTAGTCAGGACCGGGGTTACCAAGGCCGACGACGAGCCACACAGACTCGTCGTCGGCGAGCCCGGAGCGCCCCCCGGGGATCAGTCTGATTCCTCCGCCTCAACAGCGGCGGAAGCAGCCGCTGACGCCTCAGAAGCAGCCTCGGCGGCAGCCAGGTCAGCGGCTTCCTCTTCCTCAGCCTCAGCGGACTGGGCGGCGAGAACGTGCAGCAGGACCAACTCGGGGTCGGCGATGAGGACGACGCCCGCGGGAAGCGCGACCTCGTTGGCTCGGACGGTGCTTCCGATCTCCAGGTCGTTGATGTCGACCGCCAGCTCGGACGGAATCTTGGTGGCATCGGCCTCCACCGTGATCGTGTCGTTCACGTGCTCGATGAGGCCACCTGGTGCGATCTTGCCATCGAGACGAACGACCACCTCTACCTCGACCTTCTCGCCTGATCGGACCGCAACCAGGTCGACGTGCTCGATGGTGTGACGAACGGGGTCTCGCTGCACCGACTTGGGCAGCACGAGCTGCGCCCCGTCGTCGAGCTGGAGCGACAGCAGCGCGTTGGACTGCTTCAGCGCCAGCATGAGCTCGTGCGCCGGGAGCGCAAGGTGCTGGGTCGCCTCACCGTGGCCGTAGACAACAGCCGGGACCTTCTTGTCGCGACGGAGCCGACGTGCGGCTCCCTTGCCGAACTCGACGCGACGCTCGGCGGTGATGACGATCTCTGACACGGCGGTAGCTCCTGACGGGGGCGGTAGCGGGCTGCGCTCGACGAGGGAGGTGCGACCGAGCCGCACCTGCGCCGTGGCGCCAGCACCGCGTCGATCACGGGTGCTGACCCACACTGCCTGGTCAATGACCGTGTGGACAGAGACCGTAGGCCCAGCACACCCTCGCCGAGACGTGCAGGAGTCTACAGGCCGCGTCCTACACGTCGAAATCCAGTCGAAGACACAGATCCTCACGTGGGGTCATGGGGGCGGCACAGAACAATCGAGCCGTCTGGGCCCTCGTCCAGCGCGGTCGTGCCGGCGTCAGAGCCGAGCTCTAGGCCACGCCATCGAAGAGGCTCGTCACCGAGCCATCGTCGAAGACCTCACGGATCGCGCGGGCCAGCATGGGTGCGATCGGCAACACGGTCAGGCTGTCGAATCGCTGGTCCTCGGAGATGGGCAGGGTATCTGTGACCACGACCTCGGAGATCTGGCTGTTCTTGAGTCGATCGATGGCCGGGCCACTGAAGATCCCGTGGGTCGCGGTGACGATCACGTCAGCGGCGCCTTGGTCGAAGAGCGTCTCGGCAGCCTTCACGATGGTTCCACCGGTGTCGATCATGTCGTCGACCAGCACGCAGATGCGTCCTTCGACCTCACCGACGACCTCGAACACCTTGACCTCGTTGGGGACGTCGGGGTCGCGCCGCTTGTGGATGATGGCCAGCGGGCTGCCAAGCCGGTCGGTCCACCGCTCGGCAACCCGCACCCGCCCTGCATCCGGCGAGACCACCGTGATCCGTGAACGGTCCGACACACGGCTCGCCACGTAGTGCGCAAGCGTCTCGAGCGCGAAGAGATGGTCGACCGGCCCGTCAAAGAACCCTTGAATCTGCGAGGTGTGCAGATCGACGGCCATCAGCCGGTCAGCACCTGCGGTGCGGAACAAGTCGGCCATCAGTCGGGCGGAGATGGGCTCGCGCCCCCGGTGCTTCTTGTCCTGACGGGCATAGCCGTAGAACGGGGCCACCACCGTGATCCGCTTGGCCGAGGCGCGCTTGAGCGCATCGACCATGATCAGCTGCTCCATGATCCACGTGTTGACAGGGGTGGTGTGCGACTGGATGACGAAAGCGTCAGACCCACGCACCGACTGCTCGTAGCGGACGAAGATCTCACCGTTGGCGAAGTCGAAGAGCGACGTCGGTGTCAGCTCGGTGTCGAGCTCACGGGCAACCTCGTCGGCCAGCAGCGTGTGACCTCGCCCGGAGAAGAGCATGAGCTTCTTGGAGTTCGTGGACTCGATCATGAGCCAGTGCCTTCCGGTGTGTCGCGACCGTC
>Ga0307378_10011768_pt1 | contig 11247 bp, 10 predicted proteins | sample UN1MG_FD_202238 | JGI IMG/M metagenome (GOLD analysis project Ga0307378, IMG submission 202238) | Soil microbial communities from Risofladan, Vaasa, Finland - UN-1 | ecosystem: Environmental > Terrestrial > Soil > Coastal area > Acid sulfate soil | place: Finland: Risofladan, Vaasa | collected...
AGACGGTCGACGTCGGGCGGTCGATGAAGATGTCGAAGTCGAAGCGGAATGTCGTCGAGCCCTCGTCGCTGATCGAGCGGTACGGGGCCGACACGGCACGGCTCTTCATCCTCTTCGCCGCTCCGCCGGAAAAGGACCTCGACTGGAACGAGCAGGGGGTGGAGGGAGCGTTCCGGTTCCTCAACCGCATTCATCGGCTGGTCGCACCGCGCGCGAAGGCGATCGCGGAGGCCGCGACCGCGTGGGACGGTTCCGGGGAAGTCCGCGCCATTCGCCAGGTGACCCACCGGACGCTGATCAAGGTCACCGGCGACATCGAGGACCGGTCCCACTTCAACACGGCGATCTCCGCCGTCATGGAGATGGTGAATTTCCTCTACCTCGTTCCCGAGGCCGCTTGGGGGGGCTCCGGGTCGGCTGCCGCGCTCCGCGAAGCGGTGGAGATCCTGCTCCATATGCTCTCTCCCTTCGCGCCGCATATTTGCGAGGAACTCTGGCAGCGGATCGGAGGGAAGGGACTGCTCTGCACCCGTTCCTGGCCCGTCGCCGACGTCGACGTCGCGAGGGAGGACGAGGTCGAGGTCGTCGTCCAGATCAACGGGAAGGTGCGGTCGAAGCTGACCGTCGCCGCCGGGACCGAGGAAACCGAAGTCCGCGAGCGTGTGATGGCCGACCCGAAGGTCCGGGAGTACACGGCGGGCAGGGAAATCCGGAAGACGGTCTACGTTCCCGGCAAACTCTTCAGCATCGTGGTTGCGTAAATGAATCGGATCCTCATCGCGTTGGCGCTCCTGTCCCTGGTCGCGGGATGCGGTTACCGGCTCGAGTCCGGGACCGCGCGATTCACGGATCCTTCGATCCGGATGGACGTTTCCCCATTCGCGAACCGGTCCACGATGCCCGAAGCAGGCGCCGTGGTCGCCGCGAACCTGCGCGAGGAGCTTCGCCGAAGCGGTTTCCGGGGTTCCTTCGGCAACGTCGGCGCGAATTATCTGATCGAGGGAACCGTGCGCGAGATCCGTTCGACGCTCGTTTCCCAGGCCCCGAACCGCTTCACGCTGGAGAACCTCCTCACTCTGGTGGTGGACATCCGGGTGATCGAGCTCGTCCGGGGAGGGGTCCTCTGGAAAGAGTCCGGCCTGACCGAGACCGCGTCCTACTATTCGGGAACGGATGCGCAGTACACGGAGGCCAACCGGCGCGCCGCCTTCGAGGAAGTCTCCCGGCGGATGACCGTGCGCCTGTCCCAGATCCTCCGGGTGCTCCTGTGAAACCGCCGCCGCCCCCCCCGATCTTCCGGGAGTGGCTCTCCGGGGATCCCGCCCCGGCATACCTGCTTTACGGAGACGGCGCCGGGCTTGCCGGCCTCCTCGCGAGGTCGTGGGAGGGAAAGCTGCGCGGCGAGGGAATTCCGATCGAGTCGTACCGGTGGACGCTCGAGGATCTCGCCCGGGAGTCCCCAACCGCTGCGTGGCGCTCCCCGTCGTTCTTTTCCCGCGTGCGGATCTTCACGCTCCCGGACCTCGCGGAGATGAAAAAGGGGCACCGGGACGAGATCAAGGCGTATCTCGAATCCCCGGAACCTTCCGCGACGCTGATCCTCCACGGGACCGATTTCCGCCAGGCGCGCGGGTTCTCGGGCACCCGGAACCTCCTTTCGGACGCCCCGCGGGAAGAGAAGGCGGCCGAGGCGCTGGCGCGACATGCCGTTGCCGTGGCCGCCGAGGGCGGTGCGAAGCTCACGCGGGAATCGGCGCTCTTTCTCGCGCGGTGGGTGGGCGTCTCCTTCGACGCCCTCGACGCGGAGATCGGCAAGGTGCTCGCATTTGCCGGCGGGCGCGGGGAAGTGGTCGAGGAAGACATCCGGGCGGTGTGCGTCGCGCGGGGAGACGTCGATCCGTTCCGGTTGGCCGAATCGCTGGTGCGCAAAGACGGCAAGGCGTGCCTCTCCCTGTTCCGTCGCTTCGCGGCGGCGGCGGAGCCCGACGATTACCACAAGCTGAACGGGGCCGTGGCGTGGTTCCTTCGGAGCAGGATCCAGGGGAAGGGGAGTGCCGGTGGGGTCACGCCGCGGCGGGCCGCGGAGATCTTCCGGACCCTGTCACGGATTGACCGGGAGATGAAGGGGGAGAGCAGGCTCTCCCCTGCGCAGGTGTACGAGATCCGGTTGCTGTCGCTGCTGAGCTAACTGTACGGAAGGCGTACGGCGAGCCACGAACGGAGCCCCGCCCTCCGAGGCGACGCAACCGAAGGGATCGCTCCTTGGATTCGTTGCGGTATTTATGAAACGGAGCGCTAAGTTACTTTTTCGTCGCCTTGTGGACGGCCTTCGCCAGGCGCGAAACCTTGCGGGACGCGGTCTTCTCGTTGAGGACGCCTTTCGATCCGGCGCGCTCGAGTACGGACGTGGCTTTGCGCAGCAGTTCGGCGCTCTTCTTCCCGGTCCCCTCGGCGATCGCGGACCGGACCTCCTTGACGGCGGTCTTCACGGTGGAGCGGACGTGGCGGTTGCGGGCCCTGGCTTTCAGGCTCTGCTTGTGACGCTTGATCCCGGACTTGATCCTTGCCAACCTGTGCCTCCTTGCGATCCGTTCGGTGAAGTATGCGACCCGTCATTAAACACCAGCAGTGATGAAATGTCAAAGAATTATGCCCCCCGTTCTTCCTACGGCGGGGGTACGCCCCACTCCCGGATGAATTGCGCTCCCTGGGGTACCCCCACTGTAGGAATACCGGGGGGCAAAGTGAGGCCGGCCTCCAGGCGACGCAGCAGGATAGTAAGTCCCGGCGCGCCGGATCGCCGCGGACGAATCCTGGTTGCCTAATTAAAGGGCAATCTGACGGAGGGGCACTCCGGACACGTGCGAGGGGGAATTTCCACAGGAGAATCCACAGACAATCCACAAAGGATGTGGAAAACGCCGGTACGTCAGCTGGTCGACTTCTTCGCCATCTCCCAGAGGCGATCCAGGGTGGGCATATCGGCATCCTCTATTGAAACTCCCGTTTCCTCTGCGATTTTTTCCATCTCCTGAAACCGGCGCTCGAAGCGTTCATTGACCGACACCATCGCCACCTCGGCACTCAGGCCGAGAAACCGGGCAAGATTCACCAGGGAGAAGAGGAGGTCGCCGAGTTCGTGCTCCGTGTGGGCCGGATCTCCCTCCGCCATCGCCTCTTTCAGTTCCGAGAGCTCCTCTTCGACTTTTCCCAGCACCTGCTCCGTCCGTTCCCAGTCGAAGCCCGCCCTCGCCGCCTTTTTCGACATCTTCGCCGCACGGAGAAGGGAGGGAAACTCTTTCGGGATCCCCCCGAGGATCGATTCATGGGAACGGTTCTCGATTGTTTTCTTGATGTGATCCCACTGCCGCGACACCGCGTCCGGCGTATCGGCGGTGGCGTCCCCGAAGACGTGCGGGTGGCGGCGAATCATCTTCTCCGAGATGGAGGAGATCACATCGGTGACGTCGAACTGCCCGCTTTCGGATGCGATCTGCGCGTGGAACAGGATCTGCAGGAGAAGGTCCCCGAGTTCCTCGCACAGGGAATCCGGGTTTCCGCCACGGATCGCGTCGATCACCTCGTGGGTCTCTTCCAGGAGATATTGGCGAAGCGTTTCGTGGGTCTGGGCGCGGTCCCACTCGCAGCCGCCGTTCGCACGAAGGCGGGCCATGATCGCCACCAATTTACGGAATTCATCCACGAGAGTTTTTTCTCCGGAGGAATGTTAACATATTCGCTTATGACTCGACGGGTTTCCAACCGATCCCGGAGGTCGTGGGCGCATTTCGCGCTCTTCCTCCTTTTCCTGGTTCCTCTCGATCCTCCCCGCCTTGCGGCGGCGGCCCCGTTCCCCGGATATCCGGAATCCTTTCGCCAACGGGCGATCCGCGTGGTCGAGTCGGCAGGTCCCGGAAAGGGGGAGACGCTGGAACCGGAGGTCCGCGCACTTCGGCGTGTGATGTTCGACCATTCGATCCTGTCCGTGAACGCAATTCCGGACCGGATCTTCGACCGCGCGGCCCGGGAAGGGTGGAAACGCCGGTCGTACGATTCGATGAGAGCGGTCACGCGCGTTGCCCCGCTCTCCGTCCCTCTGTGGTCCTGGCTTGCCTGGGAGGATATGGCGCGGTTCCGCCTCGAGGAGTTCCTCTTTGACGTCGAAGGGCTGTGGGGAGCGCTTCGCCAGTACGGTCCCGGGCTGCTCGGGTACGCCGTGTGGCTCGTTCTGTTCGCCTCCGCCTCGGCGTGCTGGTTCGCGATCTGGGCATCGCTCAATCTTCTGCTGCGGGCGCTCCCCGCGATGACGTTGGACGTCGCCCGCCTTCTCAAGCATCTCCCCCGGCCGGAGATCTTCTCCTCCGGGATCGTCCTCGCCGTTTTTGCGGCTCCTGTCGCGTGCGGGGTCGGGATCGCGGCGGCGGCCGTCTTCTGGATCGCCCTCTCGACCGCGTACCTGCGCCGCGTAGAACTCCTCATCGGGGGGGCGGCGATCCTGCTGCTGGCCGGCGTCTTCCTTTGCGGCGGCTTCCTCGAAGCGATTCGCCCGGTGACGGCAACCGCACGGCAGGGTGGATGGCTGGGATCGGAGGGGTACTTCTACAGGGGCGGCTCGACCTCCCGGGATGCAGGGGATGGATTGCTGACCGGGGCGGAATGGAAGCGCATGGCGCGGTTCGCCCGCGCCCGCTCCGAGATGGAGTGGGGAAACCTGCAGACGGCGGAGTCGCTCTGGACCGAACTGATCGAGGAGGGAGGGGATACCTCCGACGCGCAGAACAACCGCGGGATCGTACGGATCCGCATCGGAAGGACGGAGGAAGGACTCTCCGATCTCGAAGCCGCGGCGGAACGTAACCCGGCCGGCGGTCGGGCCCAATGGAACGCCTACCAGGTGTACCTGCAGGATTTCCGGCTGGCGCAGGCCTCCCGGGTCCAGCCGGTCGCCTGGGCCGGATTACGCTCCCTTGTCCCCTTCGACTATCGCGCGGAGGAGATGACCCATGGCGAACTGGTCGCCGCGCCGCTGCAGATCGGAGGCGGGTGGCGGAGCCTGTTCATCGTGCGGAAGGAGTGGTTCCGGGAAGCCCGGAGGAGCGCGTTCCACACCCTGTTCTTCCGCCCTCTTCCCGGGAAATGGGTCATGATGCTTCTGGCGGCCGTGTTGGGCTGGTCGGCCCTTTGGAAACTTCTCTCCCGGAAAATCTGGGTCAGCAGCGTCTGCCGCGCGTGCGGCGCCGGAACGCTGGTCGTCAAGAGCCGCGAAGCCGTCGACATCTGCAATACGTGCCGGGCACAGGTAGGAAAGGGGATCCAAGTGGGAGAGGAGCGCGAGTTGAGGGGGTTGGGCATTTCACTGCACCGGCGGTATGTCCGCGCCTGCTCCGTCCTGTTCCCGGGGGCGGGAGCCCTCTGGGCGGGGAAGGAGATCCAGGCGTTCCTGTACGGCCTTCTCCTCTCCCTTTCCGCCGGCCTGTTCACCGTGTCGTGGAGCGCCGGCAGGCTGGCGGGCGGACTGATCGGCGACATGCAGACCGATATCTGGAGGGCGGCGCTGGCGACGATCACGGTTCTCTGGCTTTTCGGGGCCGCCTGGGGATGGCGCTCGTTCGAGAACCTCCAGTTGCGTCACAACGTCTCCGGGGAAAGGTTGTAGCGATGCAGGGGAAGATCACCGATTTCAGCATCCCGGATATCTTCCAGCTCGTCTCCTCCCAGGGAAAGAGCGGATCCCTCGCGATCTCCGGGAACGACCGCGTGGCGGTCTTTCTCTTCTCCGAGGGAAAGATCGTGGACGTCCAGCCGGACCACCGGGATCCGAAATCCCTCCTCGGCACGATGCTCCGGGACGCGGGGTTCCTGACGGATTCCGATCTCCGGCGGATTCTCTCTTTACAGGGAGCTGGCGGGAAGAAGATCGGCGAGATCCTGGTCGAGAAGGGGAAGGTTACGAAGGAGGTCGTCGCCCGGTACCTCGCCCTGCAGGTCAAGGAGTGCCTCTTCGACGTACTCACGTTCCGCGAGGGGGAGTACCGGTTCGAGGGATTCGCCGTGCGTCCCGCCGCGTGGGGGGGGGAGCCGATTCGCCCGGATGTCCTCTTGATGGAGGGGATGCAGTTCCTCGATGAATATACTCGTTATCGCGGTATATTTCCCTCCGGCGATTTCCTCGTGACCCGGAAGAGGCAGGAGCGCGTCGACCCGTACGCCTTCACCGAGGTGGAGAGGGTTCTCTGGAAGGCCCTCGACTTCTCCGAGGACCCCGAACGCGTCTACCGGAAAGCGTGCCTCACGGGATTCGAGGGGATCAAGGGGCTGGGCGCCCTCCTCCAGCGGGGGCTGATCGAGGTCTCCACGACGGACCCCGGGGAGCGCGTCGATCCCGGCAGGCGGCTGCGCGACGAGATCGCATCCCGGCGCCGGTTCGACACGGTCCGGATGGCACTGTGGGGTGTTGCCGTGGCGGCTGCGGCCGTGTGGGTCTACCGGGGGCTCCTCTCCGTGGAGCTGTTCCGGACCTTCACGGCGTGGGTGGACTTCTTCTGATGCGGGAGGCGGGCGGGTGAACGACGCGAGGGAAGAGACGATCCGGTTCGAGGATGCCTCCGTCCTGCGGGACCTCTTCGGAGTGAACGACGCCCACCTGAGGGCCCTGGAACGGGCGCTGGGCGTGACGGTCCGTCCCGGCGGGAACGAAGCGCGCGTCGCGGGGGACGGCATCCCGGTGGAACTGGCGGGAAAGGTCCTGTCCGGGCTGTACCGGGTCCTTCGCAGGGGAATCCCGGTCACCGGGAACGACGTCGAGGCGGCGGTCCGGATCGTCTCCGCCGACAGGAACGCCGACGTGGCCGTCGTGTTCGAAGACGTGGTGTTCAAGTCGTCGCGGAACCGGACGATCACGCCCAAGAGCGTAGCGCAGAAGCGGTACCTCGACGCGATCCGGGAGTTCGACATCGTCTTCGGCGTGGGCCCCGCCGGGACGGGGAAAACGTTTCTCGCGATGGCAATGGCAGTCGGGTACCTCCTGCGCAAGGAGGTGAAACGGATCGTCCTGGTCCGGCCGGCGGTGGAGGCGGGGGAGCGGCTCGGATTTCTCCCCGGGGACATGGCGGAAAAGGTGAATCCGTACCTCCGCCCCCTGCATGACGCGCTGTACACCATGCTCGAGTTCGAGCAGGCGGCGAAGCTGATGGAGCGCGGGACGATCGAGGTTGCCCCTCTCGCCTTCATGCGGGGTCGGACCCTGAACGACTCCTTCGTCATCCTCGACGAAGCCCAGAACACGACCTCCGAGCAGATGAAGATGTTCCTCACCCGGATCGGGTTCGGTTCCCGGGCGGTGATCACCGGGGACATCACGCAGACGGATCTCCCGTCGGGAAAAGTGTCGGGGCTGAACGAGGCGATCGCCATCCTCGACGGGGTCGCGGGGATCCGGTTCTGCCGGTTCACCGACATCGACGTTGTCCGGCATCCCATCGTCCAGGAGATCATCAAGGCGTATGAGCGGTTCGAGAAACGCGGCCCGTAACCGTCCGCCGGAGAACGGGGCGTCGGCGCGGGGCCGCTCCTTGCGGCTCCTCGCGCTGAGCCTCGGGTCGGGCGCCGTTTTCGCGGTCCTCTTCTACCTCTGGGGGAGGGAACTCTTCCCGGGGGGGGCGGGACCCTTGGGGGCGGCCTTTCCGTTCGTCGGCGCGGTCGCGCTCACCCTGGCCGTCGCCCTTTTTCTCTCGGAATGGTTCGGGTTCGCCGGCCGCGAGGTGCGGAAGGTCCGGCTGGCGGCGCGCGACTTCCTCTTCCTCTGTTCCCTCGCCCTCCTGCTGTTCTTCGCCGCGAAGGGGGTGATCGACCTGATCGCCGAGATCCCGTCCCTCAGGCGGGCCGTCCCGACCCGGGTGTACGCCTATCTGATACCTCTATCCGCATTCGCGATGGTGGTCCGGGTTCTCATCAACTCCGAGACGTCGATCCTCTTCACGGTCGCCGCGTCGGTCCTCTCGGCCGCGGCGGCGGCGGGGAGCTGGCCCGCGCTGCTGTTCCTCCTCCTGTCCGGCACTGCCGGCGCCGCGCGCGCGCGCAGGGTTCCGGACAGGTACAGCATGCTGATGGCCGGCGTCCAGACCGCGCCCGTGTGCGCCCTCGCCGCGGCGGCGCTCGAATTCTCGTTCCACGGCGGCGGTGGAGTGGTTTGGGCCGCGATCTTCGGCGCCGTCAACGGCCTCCTTTCCGGCCCGATCGCCCTCGCGGTCATGCCGGTGGCGGAGTCCACGTTCGGCTACGCGAGCGACATCCGCCTGATGGAGCTTTCCGGCACCGGTCACCCGCTCCTCTCCCGCCTGATGATGGAGACGCCCGGGACGTTTCACCACAGCGTGGTGGTCGGGACGCTGGCGGAGGCCGGGGCCCACGCCATCGGCGCCAACCCCGTGCTTTGCCGCGTCGCCGCGCTCTACCACGACGTGGGAAAGCTCGGGAAGGCCCAATACTTTTCCGAGAACCAGGCCGGCGTGGTGAACGTTCACGACGCCCTGTCTCCCGGGCTCTCCCGCGCGGTGATCCTCTCCCACGTGAAGGAAGGGGTACGCATGGCGGAGGAGTTCCGGCTGGGGGACCGGATCACGGAGATCATCGCACAGCACCACGGGACGAGCCTGCTGTACTACTTCCTCGACAAGGCGAGACCGATGATCGAGGACCGGAAAGCATCGGAGGAGATGTTCCGGTACCCGGGGCCGAAGCCGAAAAGCCGCGAAGCTGCGATCATCATGCTGGCCGACGCGACCGAGGCGACCGTGAGGAGCCTTGACCGCCCCACGCCGCAGGAGGTGGACGAGACCGTCACAGGGATCGTCAACCGGGTCTACCTCGACGGCCAGCTCAACGAGTGCGACCTTACGCTGCGCGACCTGCACGCCGTCGCCCGTGCCATCAGCCAGGTCCTTGCCGCCGTCGCCCACGCCCGCGTCGACTACCCCACGAGAGCCGTATGACGCCCGCAGAGGCAAGCGCTCGACGCAGGGGGGTCCCCGGAGCGAAGGTCGCTCGTGCGGAACCGGCGGAGACCCCGTGGTTATTTTGGTGAGAAACATTCTTTGGACGATGGATGCCCGGGAAAGACTGGGAGATAAGCGCATGGCACGTTCGCTGGACGGAGCCGGGGAGCTGCGACCGGATGTGACCGGGGACGCCCCCTGCGGAGAAGCTGCCCATCAGCGGGCGTTGAGCTACCGCGTAAGCGTCCGGCAGGACCTTCGCCCCGCGCCGTTCGCGGGGCGCCGGCTGAAGGCGTACGCACGGGCGGCGCTCGCCCTCCTTTCGGCGAACGGAGCGGATGTGCGGGTTCGTGTGGTCGGGGACGTTGCGATTGCGCGATGGAACCGGGAATTTCTCGGCCGGGACCGCCCCACGAACGTTCTCTCGTTCCCGGAGGAGGACGGCGTCCTGGCGCGCGGCGCGAGGGTAGTCGGGGACATCGTCGTTTCCGCGCCCACCTGCCTGTCGGAGACCAGGGAATGGAACGTGGAGCCCGAGGCGCGGGTATTCTTCTTCGTCCTCCACGGGATCCTGCACCTCGCGGGGTACGACCACGAAAAGGGCGGCGCGTCGGCGCGCCGGATGCGCCGGAAGGAACTGGCTCTGTTCCAGCGGGTCCTGGGGGAAGGGCGGGGGCGGATCCGGTGAGCCGCCCGGGACTGGCGACACCCTTCCTGACCGGCGCGCTGTTCGTCCTTTCCTACGCCCTCGGAACCCCGGGGTACGACGTTCCCGGACTGCCGTTCGTCTGCCTCGCACCGTTCCTCGCGCTCGCGGTGTCGGCACGCTCGGCGCGGCAGGCCGCCTTCCGCGGATGGATCGCGGGAACGGCCGGCAACGTCCCCCTCTATTACTGGATCGCCTACACCATCGCGGTGCAGGGAAAGCTCGGCTGGGCGCTAGGGAGCCTGGCGGCATTTCTCGTTTCCGCCTATGTCGGCGCGTACTTTTCCGTCGCCGCCGCCGCCGCGCGCCACCTGGAGAGCCGGTTCGGCGAGCGCGGCCTCTGGCTGTTCCCCTTTGCCTGGACCACCGTCGAGATGGCCCGAAGCTACCTTTTCACCGGATTCCCCTGGATGCTCCTCGGGTACACCCTCGCCGGCAGCGGCACGATGCGCCAGGCGGCGGACCTGGCGGGAGTTCACGGGCTCTCGTTCCTTCTCGCCCTGTCCGGCGTATCCGTCTATCTCGCGGGGAGGCGTCTGTGCGATCGGATCCCCGCGAAGGCTGCGATCCAGCTGATCCCCGGGCTCGCGGCGATCCTGTTCCTGGTTCTGTACGGCCGATCCGGTTCTGCGAACCCGGCGGCCTCCGCGGCCCGGGTTCCCGAGGTGAAGGTGGCCATTGCCCAGGGCGGGATCGACCAGTCCGTCAAGTGGAACCCGGGGAACCAGCTGGCGACGCTCGCGATCTACGGGGAGCTGACGCGAAAAGCGAGGGAAGCGGGCGCGCAGGTGGTCGTCTGGCCGGAGACCGCGGCTCCGTTCTTCTACGGGTGGGAAGCGGAGCTCTCCCGGCGGCTCGAGGCCATCGCGGTCAGCGGGGGGATCCCGATCCTCTTCGGGGCGCCCTGGTACGATCCCGCGGGCGGGGAATACTACAACAGCGTCTTCCAGATGGACGCGCGAGGCGTCGTTCTTGGACGGTACGACAAGCGTCACCTGGTTCCGTTCGGCGAATACATTCCCTTGCGGTCGGTCCTCTTCTTCCTCAAAAAGCTGACGCCGGGGGGAGGGGACTTCTCGACCGGGACCTCCCCGGCCCTGTTCCGGGTCGACGGCCAGCCGGTGGCCGCCTCGGTTTGCTACGAGGCGCTGTTTCCGGCGCTGATCCGGGAAGGGGTCCTCGGAGGCGCCACGTGGCTCGTGAACGTCACGAACGACGCCTGGTTCGGCGACACGGTCGCTCCCCGCCAGCACCTCGCCATGGCCCGGATGCGGTGCGTGGAGTTCCGGCGACCCATGGTGCGCGCCGCCAACGCGGGGATCAGCGCGGTCATCGAAGCGGACGGAGGGATCACGACCTCCCTCGGCCTCTTCCGGCGGGGGGTTCTGGTCTCCGCGGTCCGGCCCGCCACCTTCGATACCGTCTACGCAAAAACCGGGGAAATCTTTGGGATTTCCTGTAGTATACTCACGTTTTTGGCGTTTATTTTTCCCTTGCGAGGTTCCCATGGCATCCGGATTGATGGAAGAGAAAAATAAACGCCAAAAA
>Ga0307378_10011771_pt1 | contig 11245 bp, 10 predicted proteins | sample UN1MG_FD_202238 | JGI IMG/M metagenome (GOLD analysis project Ga0307378, IMG submission 202238) | Soil microbial communities from Risofladan, Vaasa, Finland - UN-1 | ecosystem: Environmental > Terrestrial > Soil > Coastal area > Acid sulfate soil | place: Finland: Risofladan, Vaasa | collected...
TAGTGATCGAGAAAGAGGGCAATGCTTGATATCTCGGAATGGGGCTGGGAGGTTACTGCCACATTATAGTCAGCAAGCCCATACATCTCTCCGGGAACTTTCTCTGCACCAACGATAACGAGAATTTTTTTGTGAATTTTAATGTCACCAATCACATCGGGAAGGTTAAGGCCGTACATGGTGAGGTGAACGACAATACCTCCTGCGGCCTTCCAGTCCCGGATACAGGAACGCCATTTCACAGTATCCTGACAGAAGAAGGCGCCACCCCAGCGGCTGACAACATCCTCAATGCTCCTGACAACCCCCTTGTCGGCAGCAGCAAGATACATCCCTTTTGCGCCCAGCGCCCTGGCAGTTAAACCGACATGGGTCGTCACGCGCTGGTCGCGTTCTGGGCGGTGACCGATACGGAGAATGACCACATCACTTTCTGGCATGCTACTTTTTCCTTTCTTTTATCACACCGTTTTCGATGGTATAGGGGAGATCATATGAGTACTTTATCTGGCATTGTAAGAGGGCCTCGCTTAAACCTAAAGCCCGGACTTTTCTTCCAGTACGCACAACCAGAAGATACCGCTCAAGACGTTCGAGTGATGCCTCAACAGTACAGGAATCAAGTCCGCTCGCAGAGATCAATACTTCCACCGCCATGGATGGTTCCTGTCCAATAAGGTGATAGATCAACCAGTCAGTATCCTCTTCTTTCACCTTTATTCATTCCTCATAGAGGTGAATAAGGGTTTTGTCCTGTTGCTTATACATTACCCGCACTCTTTGCCATTTTTTTTAAGTCTTTAGTGTCTAATGACTCCCAATGAATCCTGACGGATCTTCAATTCCCTTTAACATACTGGCTGCCCTTGCCGATCGCCTCTTTTTAGAATGCGAAGATGATGTTAAATGCCTTTCCCGTATGATTGAGAAGCTGGATCCCGCTACACGCAATGAATTGCTGGTCTCTGATCTGCTGAATGCTTATCAGGCATTCTATTATTATTTCCGAACATGTCCTGACGAACTGGTTTGTGAACGGCTTGAACTGGAGCCTGCATCATCACTCCTCATGGGGGTGAAGATAGACGAAATTGAACTGCTGGACCTGATCTTTCTGGTAAAAAATCATGAGCCTGTAATCATCGTTTCTGATGGTGAACGCATCTTTACTTTTAAGGGGAAAACGGCATACAATGAAGGGTTAAAATACATCGAAAATCCGCCCTATTGACATAATAATTATTCAGGGTCTTCGCCAGTCATGCAGATCAGTCAATATGACTGGTTTTCGCATCTGCTATTGGTTCGGCAAATATGACTATTTTTTCGGGTCCGTGGTGTTTTGTGCACGTCCCTTTTTTGCACTTTCATTCTTCGCTCAATTCAGCAGATTTTTTGTAATCTGACCGCAATTTTATCGTTTTTTGCTCTTCTTTTTTCTGGTTAAGTAAAGCGTATATTGCCAGGAATCCCATGCCATGAAGAAAAGACCGGAAACAAATTTGCATCGCACAGGTATTTAGGAAAAGTTAGTCTCGGAAAAATCCCAAAAAACCGGTAGTTCGCATAATCAGAAATGGAGTACAGTCTTGGAAAAAAATAAACAGTCCAGTACGAAGGCGGTAGAATCCGGACTCATATCTCCCAGCCGGATGCCGGGCACCGGATCCGTCGCAGGATTGCCGGGAACCGCACAAAAGAAGATCAAACAAGGAATTGTTCACATGCACGCACGATTCGTTCCGGGAATTTCTGGAGAAATACCATGACACGCGGATGTCCACCGCTCGTTGCGCAGGTGAATGCAAATCCTGTCGCTGAGAAACGTGGGATCGTCATGCATTTCCTGCATGAACCCCGATCGCTCTGCGATTTTTCAATAATGAATCCGGATCGCGTCGCATTTGTCCGCGTGAAGCGCGTGCGCCGACTCTGTTGGACTATCGACGAGCTCGCACGCCAGTTCGCACCGGAGATCGCTGCACTCCGGATTATCGTATCAGTTCCTACGATTTCCCGTGAGATCTGGATATGTTCTCCAAAGGGTGTGTTCCGGTTCTTCCGGATCTGCGATGGATCGATCGTCGAGCTGGGGTGGGATGGCATGCAGCTTGCGCCAGCCTTACCTGGCGCAGCAAAAGGAGCAGCATCAGTCTGACATGTATCCTTCCTGATACAGAGTTTCGTGGGGGATCTGGTACTTCCCGGGATTCCCCAAACTCTTAGACGGAGAATGACTTTTAGTGATCCGCAGGAGAGTGTATCTTTGGGGTAGGATCACTATATCCCAACTATCCGTTATTTTTGCAAATTGGGCCTAATATGAGCGAATTTAAAAAACAGCAGATTTCCGGAAAATCATAAGAAGTGCCGAATTCGGAAAAAATGGAGCTATAAATTTTTAGATCTGGCCCTACTACGCTCTGTTTGCCTTAAATCCATATAATCTGAAGCTGGAAAAGTGCGCTTATAGACCCTTTTGGATGGAGGATCGATTTGGAATGCGTGCTAGAGCATGGAAAATGAAAAAAGGAGCGTTTTGGGATCCTGATTTTTTGGGGGAAGGCTCTCCTGGGTATGTGCCGTATTCCGGGTAGGAAATGCAATCCGATGTGTTCATCATTCAAGGGAATGAGTTTTTTACCGGAAGATCACATCATGACAGAACAGGAAATGAGCGATCCGTTCTTTGACCTTGACTGGACAACTCTTGAAGACTGGGCCGGCACAAAAACCCTGTCACGGGGAAGACAGTACCAGCGTGAGGGACGAGTGCATGAGCTGGTTCGCAGCCCGAATGAGGCTATCGTTGCCTGGGTTGACGGGGCTGAACGGTATGCAACTGCGGTGTACTTCGACAATGGCATCCGGTCGGTCTGCACCTGCCCGGTCGGCTCCGGTTGTAAACACGCGGTTGCTGTCATCCTCGAATACCTTGCCCTTCACAAGGATAACCGGCCGATCCGGAACCTGCCGGCCGATGATTCCCGTCGACTGCTTCTTGATGATGGTGCAGAGGGTATTCCTGGATCATCGCAATCCGGTACCGGTCCTGATCACCCGCGGATTACCGGGTCCATCGTAAAGAAAAAAACGGCGAAACCAAAAAAAGGTCATCTCTCTCTCCATCATTACCTTTCGGAACTGACCAAAGAAGATCTGATCGGCCTTCTTGAGGATCTCATGTCCGAATACCCGCAGGTTCGGCAGGATGTGTCTGACCGGAAATCCGTTGCTGCGTCTGATGCCGGGCCAGTTCTTGAGGCCCTGCTCTACGATATCGACAGTATCTCGTGCGAAGAAGCGTGGAGCAACTCCTGGACAGGTGAATCGCGGATTCCGGATTATACCCCGGTACGGAAACGGATGGAAATCCTGCTGGAGATGGGGCATCCCGATGCGGTTGTCGAGGCCGGGAGTATCCTGCTGACGAATGGCACAGCCCAAATCGAGCAGAGCGAGGATGATGAAGGTGAGACTGCCGGGGAGATCGCCTCATGCATGGATCTCGTGTTCCTTGCGCTCCTTCGCTCATCCCGCCCTGCCCACGAACGGATGCTCTCTGTAATCCATGCAGAACTGGATGACGAGTACGACCTATGTGGGGGTGCAGAAAAGTTCTGGGAGGAGAACTATCCGGCCAGCGAATGGGGGCTTGTTGCAGACCGGTTACTCCGCGAGCTTGGAGAGCACAGAGTCAAGCCGGAAAAGGAAGCGTTCTCATCAAAATATCACCGCGATCGCCTGGTCGGCTGGATCGTGACCGCACTGGATTATGCGGGCCGGGACCGGGAGGCGACCGACCTCTGCATTGCGGAAGTTGACCTGACTGATAATTACGCACGGCTGGTCCGCCGCCTTATCCGAACCGGGCACAGGGATGAGGCGGTAAGATGGATCAGACAGGGCATCGATTCTACCAGAAAAACCCAGCCAGGGATCGCACATGAGCTCCAGACCATCCAGAGGGAGATCTGGAAGAAGGAGGGCGCCCTGCTTCATGTTGCGGGTTTACAGGCCGAGGAGTTCCTGTGCGATCCGTCCTATCGTTCTTTCTGCCGGTTGAATTCGGCGGCAGAGAAAGCTGGCGTGTGGGATACGGTGAAGGATCCGGTCATGCAGTACCTCACGTCCGGATGTGTTCCCGCCGGTAAACGGGACGGGATGGCCGAAGCTCCGCTCATCTTCGGTGCCCTTCCCGTATCCGGCTTAGTTGATCAGGGTTCATGGAAAACACAGAAGACGCCTTTTTTTAATATCCTGATCGACCAGGCGGTTGCGAACCGGCAGCCGGAGGAAGCCGTCATGTGGTTCGATCGGCTCCGGAAGGAGCGGACGGGACCCGGGTGGTATTTCTATCCGGAAGACAAGCTCTGGGATGCAACCGCAGACCGGTTCCCGGAACGTGCGCTTCAGTTCTGGATGGGATGTGTGGATCAACAGGTAATGACCGCTCAGTCGAAATGTTACGACAATGCTATCGGGTACCTGAAAAAGATCCGTGCCCTGATGGAGAAGCAGGGCAGAAACAAGGAGTGGGTGGCGTATCTTGCCGGGATACGGGACGAGCATGCCCGGAAAAAGAAGTTCATTGGAATGCTTGATGTCATGGAGGGAAAGAAAATCCTGAAGTCGTGAGCGCATCCGCGTCCTTCCGGTGTGGCGCGGGGCGGCACCGGGACAGGGGGCGTCCCGATTCTGTCGACCTGTTCTGGAAAATACATGCTTCACAGGAAACCCTGGGGGATTGCTACCAAGATTCCGGACGTCCCTTTAAAAAACCAGTGGTGCGGCAGGCATGACCGGATGATAACGGTTAAACTCCCTCAATGCACTCCGTTACTGAGGATTGTGTGTAGCGATGCCTAAGCCCTCTGTGAAAAAAGGACGCGGAAAATCCGGGCATAATCTGCCCCCTATACCCGATATGCGGGCGAATGAACGGGTATTCATCGATATCCAGGAGGCGCTGGAGGGACAACAGTTTGAGAGTATCGATGAGGCAAATGTATTTCTCCGGGCACAGCTTGCTTCCGGGGGTTTCTTCCCTGCAAAGAAGAAGGCTGTCACTCCGCTTGAGAAAGCACAGGATATCATGTACGATGCATGGGAAGCCAAGGGAAGAGAACGGATCGATCTTGCGCACAGGGCATTGTTGGTATCAAAGGACTGCGCGGATGCATACGTGCTCCTTGCCGAAGAAGCAGCAGCCAATAACGCAGAAGCCACCCGGTTCCTTGAGGATGGCGTCCGTGCCGGCGAGCGTGCCCTGGGGGACAGGATGTTTGCAGAAGAGGCCGGGCACTTCTGGGGGATACTTGAAACCCGCCCATACATGCGAGCCCGCTTCGGGCTTGCCCAGCTCCTCCGTCTTGGAGGCGAACGGGCACGGGCGATTGCCATTATGCACAACCTTCTCCGGCTCAATCCCGGTGACAACCAAGGTGTTCGCCATGAACTGGCGGTCTGCCTGCTGGAGGAAGGGGATTTGGAGGCGCTTGGAAAACTCCTGGAGGAGTATCCCGATGAATATTCTGCGGTATGGTTCTATTCCCGGGCGCTCCTGAAATACCGGCAGGAGGGCCGGACTCCTGCGGCAGACGCGTGTCTGGTCGAGGCACTTGAACAAAACAGGTTTGTCCCGCTCTATCTCCTCGGGAAGAAGAGTTTTCCCACACGCGCTCCTGAGTACATGAGTATTGGTGACCAGACCGAAGCAGTCTTTTATGCCCTCGATAATGCACAGGTCTGGCGGGAGACCCGGGGGGCCCTTATGTGGATGAATTTGATCTATGCTACGTACCGCAGGAAACCGGCAGCGAAGAAGTTCCGGTAAAGGGACGTAGCCGCACGGAGATCATGTCGGGGCGACAGGCACCGGAACAGTTTTTTTTTTAAAACTCCATGGTTTTTTGCGATCCGCCATGCCGATCTGCATCCCCCTGCTCCGGGTTTTCTGCCGGAGAAGTACCTTTGTAATCATACCGGCCGAAAGACCCGGCTCACTCATGATGAAAAGCTGGGGTCAGGTGTCATCTATGAGAATGACATCCGGGAGGGTTTTGAAATGTGGATCCCCCGTCAGGACCTTTGCGTGGTTTATCATCGCAGTCGCAATGATCAGGGCGTCGGCAATCCCGCCTTCTTTCATCCTGCTCCTGACGTTTCCTGCGAGTCGTGCAATATTGATGTCAATCGGAACGATACGGCTTCGCTGCTGAATCTCAAGGAGCATCTCCTCCATCTTTGCGGGGTTGTGCGTGTTGTGGCGTTCCAGTTCCGCAACCGTAATCACCGATGTAATCAACTGCCCGGTTCCTTCGATGAACGGGTGCACCCGCATATCCCCTTGCCAGTAGTGGACCCAGGCCCAGGTATCGAGAACGATTGCTATGTTAATCCTCTCCACTGCATACGTACTCGGGAAGGTCCGGGAACTTCCCGAATCCCGACGGGAGGTGTTTCTGCCGTTCCGTGATCAGGAACATGATCGCCTCATCGTAGGTCTTGAACTGTTTCTCATCGATGATCTGATCGAGCCACACCTTCGTTGATTTGAGGACCTGCACGGGAGCACGGAGATCCTTAACGGGAACGCCGTGCGTTAATTTCCGTGCCTTCCCCCTCACGGGAGTCGCGGCCTCTGTGTGGTGATTCTTTGCCATAACACTTTCCGCTTTTGTCATTGTAATATGTATAATATATACATTATACATTATTAACGGTACTGAGGAAAAAGGATTTTTTGCCGATGCTTTGACTGCTTGCTGCAAGAATGTGTGCCATGGACCCCTGTTTTCTCCATATCCTGCATGGACTCCGTTGGTGGCCGGGGTGGGCGATCTTTCTTTTGGGGATGTGGCGTGAGGAAGTTTTGCGATATCTCAAAATACCATCCTTTTGGAAAACGGGGCCTTAAATGGACGATTTTGGAAAAACCACGTTTTTGTACGATCCAGGAAAAGTGCCAAATTCGCGGAAAATAGAGATATATATTTTCGGATTCGTTCATTTTTTGCTCCGTTTACCTTAACTCCCTATAAACTGGACCCGGAAAAGTGCGCTAATAGGACCCTTTTAATTTGAGGATCGGTTGTGGGATCACTGGATATTACTGGATGGGGGTCCGGGAGCGGGGTTTTGGGGGGGTCTCACTTTCACGGTGCAATAAGCAATATTATTGAGGTACGAATGAATGAATTATTCAGGAGACTAAAATATCCGATGACGGAAATCCATACCATACCTTTGTTTCGTTTAGGAAAGAGCCTATGATCCTTTTTATTGATACTGAAACGACAGGACTTCCAAGGAAAAAAAAATCCATCAATTAACCAGTACGCCCTCTGCCCTCGCTTGGTGGAGCTAGCATGGATTGAGTGCGAAAATGACGGAACCTTGATCGCTGAGTATAATTCAATTATCAGACCCGATTCATTTGCCATTCCCGATAACACTTCAGCGATTCATGGAATCACAACAAAAGAGGCGCAGGACAAGGGACAATCTCTGGTTTTGGTATTGGAACAATTCCATTCATCATTAGAACATTGTTCGTTGATTGTTGGGCATAACGTTGAATTCGATGCAAATGTTATTGCCGCAGAATCTTTTCGGACCGGGATGGTATTGCCTATTCTATCGTATCAGAAAAAATGCACCATGAAATCTTCGGTCAGATTATGTAAACTGAAACGTGGTGCAGGATACAAAAATCCGACTCTTGCCGAACTCCACTATTTTTTATTTGGATTGTCGTCTCCCGAAAGTCACCGTGCGCTGAGTGACGCCCGTGCCTGCATGAGATGTTTTTTTGAATTGAAGAAAAGAGGGATTCTCTGAAAGAGACAATGAAACCCTTTTTGTGTTTCAAGTGAATGAAGAAACTATCCGGCTGATAAATCGTGACTGACCATTCAGAGAATTATTTTCACTATTGGGGAAAGGCGGCTCCTCTCATAGATAGTACAAATGAGCGGTCTTATCATCTGCTTGCATACCATTGTCTCGATGTTGCTGCTGTCGGGCAGCAGCTGTTATTTCATGATCCGAACCTGTTACGAAAAATTATTCCACATGATGTTTTTACCGATGACCCTGATCGCGAACAATGGTGTATTGGTGTAATTACATTCCTTCTGGCACTTCATGACATTGGAAAATTTTCCGATCGGTTTCAAAATCTCATACCCGAACTTATGAAAGAATTGAAAGGTTACACACACGATCGTCGTTACACGATCCGCCATACCGAAATGGGACAATTCATTTTTGATAAAGTTCTGTGGAAAACGATATGGGCACAGAATTGGTTTGGGTTAGACACACAAGAGGATAGTACTGACTGGAAAGATATCTGGGGAATGTGGATTTCTGCGGTCACCGGTCACCATGGATACCCTCCGAGAAAATCTGAATATTCTGATTATTTAATTTCAGCTCTTTTTGAAAATGAGAATCAAGAGTCTGCACTTCAATTTTCCGAGGAATGTGGAAAACTTTTTCTTGTAAAAGGGAATTCCCCACTACCTCTACAATATACTCAGTTGTTATCGTCATTCAGCAAGACATCCTGGTTGCTTGCGGGACTCGCCGTTCTGAGTGACTGGATCGGTTCGAACAACGATCACTTTTCCTATCACTCAACAGCGATGCCCCTTAAGAAGTACTGGAAAGAGTATGCAGTTCCTCAAGCGGAAGAAGCGATTCGTACGTTTGGAATTCTCCCGGGCACAGCGTCAACTGAAACCGGAATGCACGCACTGTTCGAGATAGACTCCCCCACGCCCCTTCAGTCTTTTGCTGAATCCTGTGAGATCCCCTCCACTCCCCAGTTGTTTATTGTTGAAGAAGCAACCGGCAGCGGGAAGACGGAAACAGCCCTTGTGCTGGCACACCGTCTTATGGAACAAGGCCAGGGCGAGGGAATTTATTTCGGATTGCCGACAATGGCAACGGCAAACGCAATGTATGATCGGATGGGAAAAGCGTATGGGCGAATGTTCTCTCCTGATTCCCACCCATCGCTCGTGCTTGCGCATAGTGGAAGCAAACTTTCGGAAAAATTCCAGAAATCAATCGGTTTTTCTCACAGGGTAGATATTGAACAGGAATATCCTAATGAGATGAATGCATCAGCTCAATGCAACGCATGGTTGTCGGATAACCGGAAAAAAGCGCTGCTTGCTCAGGTTGGCGTCGGTACGATTGATCAGGCGCTGATCTCTGTGCTCCCGTTACATCACCAATCCCTGCGGCTTTTGGGATTATCACGAAATATTCTGATCGTTGACGAGATTCATGCGTATGATTCCTACGTACAGCGGGTCCTCGAAACACTTCTTGAATTTCATGCAGCACTGGGGGGCTGTGCGATTCTTCTTTCAGCTACGCTCCCCCAGGCACAGCGGCAGGCGCTCATTTCTGCATACTCTTCCGGATTGGGGATTCATTGCAGCGAAGTCCGGCAGTCTCACTACCCGATGGTCACTCATGTAACTCCCCAAACAAAAGAGCCCGCAGAGTATCCGATTCAGAGATGTGAGATGACTCACCGGACAATTAAGGTCGAATGCACTGATGATTCTAGCGTCATATTGAAACATTTGTCCAAGGCAATTGAGGAGGGGGGTTGTGTCTGCTGGGTGAAAAATACTGTTGATGATGCTATCGAAACCTACCGAACATTATCACAACTTTTTGGGGATGAAAACGTTCTCCTGTTCCATGCACGATTCACCATGGGTGATCGTATTGAAAAAGAAAATCAAGTGCTGGAACTATTCGGAAAAGACAGTGCTCCGGCAATCCGTAAAGGGAAAATCCTTGTCGCTACTCAGGTAGTTGAACAATCCCTTGATCTCGATTTTGATCTCATGGTTACCGATCTTGCCCCGATGGATCTCATCATCCAGCGTTCCGGGCGGCTGCACCGGCATAAACGGGGCGAGAGGGGCGTTCCGCTGCTTATTGTTTTTGCTCCTTCAGTATCAGGAAAACCGGCGGTTGAATGGTATTCAATCCTATTCCCAAAGGGTGCATACGTGTACCAGAATCATGGGCAGCTTTGGCTCACCGCCCGGCTTCTTACTGAACGAAAAAAGATAACGATGCCGGATGATGCACGACTTCTGATTGAAGGGACATTCGGAGAATCTGCACAACGAGAGATCCCGGAATCGCTGATACACCACGAAATAAAAGCGGATGGTAAAAATATGTCAGATCAGGCTACTGCTCAATTGAATGTTCTGCATCTGGGTAACGGATACAAAGATACCCCGAACCAGTGGCAGGATGATGCACGGACACCTACCCGGCTTGGGGAGGCACGGGTCACGGTACTGCTTCTCAAATGGGAAAATTCGGTTCTGCATTGTTTTTCATCCGCACCAGCATTTTCTGAAGATTTCAGTCAGGTGAGCATGTCTGACAGAAAAATCTCCAAAGAATTTTCCTATACCGGAGAACTGGCAGCTGAACTTGAGAAATTCAAAGTAACACTGGCCGATAAAGGACGATGGAGGATTCTTGTAATCCTTGAACAAAAAAATGATGACTGGCATGGACAAGCTCTTGACAAGAATGACAGAGTTGTATCAGTTGTGTATGATTCGAAACTGGGGGTTCTGACAACCAAATCATAACGGTTAAGGTCTTGATGGGCAATCCTACCGCATGGAGTCCATTCTATTAAGATGTTTTTATATAACCGATTTTGCGAATGTTGCGTCAGTTTTTTACATATTCATTGTTTAAGACCGGGATGATTGTATGTTCAATCTCATCAACAATTCATGGATTCCGGTGATCAGAAAATCAGGCGAACGAAAACTCATCACACCCGCAAGACTTGTTGACAGGTACGCAGAAGATCCGGTTCTTGCCCTTGATTCGTCCCGTCCCGATTTTAACGGAGCTTTAGTACAGTTCCTTATCGGACTTGTGCAAACAACCTTTCCCCCCGCTAACGAATCGGAGTGGAGGAAAAAGTTCAGCAAACCGCCGACATCGGATGAACTGAAATTTGCATTCGGGCATTATGCCCATGCATTTAATCTCGATGGAGCCGGGCCAAGGTTCATGCAGGATCTGGATTTTATTGTCGAAAACCTATCTCAGAAAGAACGAGTGAAGATTGAATTTCCTATCGAAGAACTTGTTCTAGAGATGCCTGGTGACATAACCAAAATCGAAGACCGGGATTTTTTTGTTAAACGCGGAAAAGTAAAAACTATTTGCCCGT
>Ga0307378_10011774_pt1 | contig 11241 bp, 7 predicted proteins | sample UN1MG_FD_202238 | JGI IMG/M metagenome (GOLD analysis project Ga0307378, IMG submission 202238) | Soil microbial communities from Risofladan, Vaasa, Finland - UN-1 | ecosystem: Environmental > Terrestrial > Soil > Coastal area > Acid sulfate soil | place: Finland: Risofladan, Vaasa | collected...
GAAATGAACTGGCCGATGCAGCCGCGTAACCGGTCGCGGTTCTTCAATGTCACGAAGCAGCCGCACGGAGCGTTCAATTCAGGATCGTCCGATTGGGGTTTTGTGATTTTCTGTCGCCTGATTACCGCCTCGACGGTATCGCGGGCGACCTTCAGGAGTGTTTGTTTTTGTCGATCGTTCATAATAAAAGCTCAATATTTAGCCCCCGGTTCCACCGGGGGTTTTAATGCCGCCATTTTACCACAAGCAATCCATCAATCAATAGTTCTTCAAAAGCAAGAGATAACAATTTAGCTTGAAGTGCCGACCGTTTTACAATAAAACATGCCATTACGGAATTTCCAAACACTTGAGAATGCAATAGGGTTAGAATACGAAAATGAAAGATAAGATTTTTATATATCTAAAAGGCTTCTTAATGGGCATCTGCGACATAATACCCGGCATTTCGGGGGGAACTATCGCTTTTATAACCGGGATTTACGCCCGATTGATAAATTCGGTAAAAGGTTTTTCGCTGAAATTAGTGTACGATATCATCACGTATCCGATTCACAGAAAGAGCGACAGCTTGAAAGAGGACGTTAAAAAATTAGATTTGGTTTTCCTGACGATTCTCTTGCTGGGCATTGCCAGCGCTTTTTTAGTAGCTTCGAGAGTCATCAAGTTCCTTATGGAGGAATATTTTGCTTATACTTTGTCTTTCTTTATCGGTTTGATTTTGGCATCTTCGAAAACAATCTTCGAACATATCGAGGATCACAGCACGAAAAATATCCTGTTTTGTGTTCTGGGACTGATATTGGGCGTTGTCTCTTCGATGCTCGTACCTTTGACGGTGACGCCGAGTCTGGGGTATGTTTTCCTGGGCGGTTTTTGCGCCATCAACGCCATGTTTCTGCCGGGCATCTCTGGGGCTTTCATATTGTTGATTATGGGCTTGTACGAATTTATGGTTAACGTTTTGAATGATCTTCGAAATAATATCTCTTTTTTCCTGGTATTTGCCGCGGGGGCGTCACTGGGCGCTTTTACTATTTCGAGGATCATATCTTTCCTTTTCAGGAGGAACAAGTGCAGGACGCTTTATGTGCTGCTCGGACTTGTAATCGGGGCGTTGGGCACACCCGTGAAAAGGATTGTCGAAACTACGTCTTTCCAGGTTTCGAACGTTCTTATTATGGTCTTCTGGTGTCTGCTGGGCGGGTCGTTAGTGGTTCTTCTGGGAAGATATAAAAAGATCTACGAAAGAAAATCACAGGCCGTCGAAAAAGAATAACAGATATGCGATTATTCCTAACAGGCAGGCCTTAATATGGTGTCTGTGGATTACGTTAAAGGAGCAATCGTAGATTATTGAAGCGGTTCCGGGCTCGGCATGATGCCTCGTCTTCGCTCGGCATGAAGAAATCGGAAGCCCTTCACCCTGAGCGGAGACGAAGGGTGAGCGGAGACGAAGGGTGAGCGGAGACGAGAGACGAAACGAAGTGGAGAGCCTCGAAGGGGAAATCTTTTTGAATAGATTTCTCCGCTTTGGGCCATTTCGTGGCCCTACGGTCGAAATTACTATGAGCCCGAGTATCGGGCTTTCAAAGCCGGCGTTAAGCAAAGCAATATGGTGCTTGATGCTGCTCGCTTCTTATCCTTCTAATCCCTCGAAAAGGTTGGGCCCTTCATCCTTTGCGTTCTGAGCAGGTTCAGAAGCTGGCGTGTTGTTCCGTCCGGAAGGAAATTCTATAATCCTTGCCCCGGTGCCGGATTGCGGCTCAGGTTCCTCCGGCAAATTCTTGCCGGGGATGTATGGAATCAATCCCAGCCGGTATGCCTCCTGCTGAAACTCGAGCGGGGCGGTGCGAGCATCTATAAAGAGTCCATCCACCTCCAGCATCCACACCAGCGGGTTGTCCCCGATCAGTGAGGGCAGGCACCAGTCCGGATCCATTTGCATCAGGTCGAACTCGTCGCGGATGATTTTTGATTTGGTCAGCATCGTCTGCTGCGAGACTCCGAATCCCTCCGCCAATTGGGCCGAGGTCATATGAGGGGACTGGCTCGGGTCGTGGAGGAAGTTGATAAAGCCGATAGCGTGAACTATCCCGCCGGCCCAACTGGCCGGCCTGCCTTTTTGCAATGGCAGCCCCTCCTCTAAAACGGCCCACGTCAGGTCCTCGCACAGCTCGCGGTAGTCTTCATCGAGATGATTCAGACAGAAGGCATTTATCAGCTCAATAATTTGCCCCATCGCGTCGAAGGCCTCATCATGAATATCACCTGTTCCTCTTTTACTTTTTTTTGTCTTCTTTTTCTTTTTCATCTGCAAATTTCCCTGCCGGCCCACCGGCCGTAAACAATACCGCAAAACGAGTCACCAACGCACCTAATAGAACATAACCTAAAATCACCTGGATCATCAACAAAGTTTGACCGGCCCAGCTATCCGGATTTGCCGCAATGTCGCCAAATCCCAACGTGGTCATGGTAACCACCGAGAAATACAATGCTTGCCACAGTCCTCGAACGTCACCCACTTCACGATTGACCATAACGCAGTTCGGCCACAACCAATATATCAATGCGAACAGAAATGCCAACAAAAAAAACGTCACGATCGTCCTCCACGTTCGAAGTCCGTAATCGCTTATCCACCAGAACGGTTTGACGAGCCATTTGAGCCAAAAGTGTTCTTTATACCAATCCTCCCAGTTCATCCGCCTGATATTATACTCCAGAAGCTGTTTTGTGCCGGGGTCTATGCGTACGTTTTCCAGCCCGACGCCGGTGAAATTCGTGCCTTTACGATTTCCGTTCTGACGATTGACCTTCAGCCCCCATAATGACGTCCCGCTGTCAATGATGGCTGCCGAGAACCTGGCGCCTTTCACGCGGGCGTGATAAAGTATCGCGCCTTTCAAGTAGGCACTGTTGAGCTGGGCCTCTTCCAGGCACGAATCATTAAGAAATGCCTTTTCCAGATGTGCAAGCCAGAACCTGCCCCTCGTCAGGTCGGCTGCGTACAGTTGCGCGGACTCCATACGGGAACACTCGAAATTCGCATCTATCAGATGGGCACGAGTGAGAATTGCGCCCTCAAGATGGACTTCTCCGCTAAAATGCGAAGACCCCTTCGTGTTCAAAAGCACACCTCTTAGCCAACAGTCTTTAAGATCGGCCCCTTCCAGAAGAACATCTTGTGCCGGGTTGTGGTTTCGCCACTCGTTCCACTCGGTCATATCTTTTTTGTCCGAGCAGCATTTGAGCATATCGTATTGTTCCTGGCTGAATCGGCGCTGGTCTTTTAGCTTATCGGTTCTTAAGTTTGATTCGTTCATTTTTGTATCTGTTAGATTAGCTTGTTTGCCGAGAGTTAAAACCAAGCCCAAACAAGCCTACGATCCTGCTCAAGCCATAGTTTTAGCGTGCTGCTGTTCTGCAAATTTCCCTGCCGGCCCACCGGCCGTAAACAATACCGCAAAACGAGTCACCAAAGCACCTAACAGAACATAACCTAAAGTCACCTGCAACGCCAGCAATATGTGGCCGAATATTCCTCGAAAGAGACTGTGGGCGTTGGCGTACATGTCGCCGAATCCGAGCGTCGTCATTGTGACGATAGAGAAGTAAACGGCACGAAGCGGAACCAGCCAGCCTGATACTGCTTGTTGGTTATCTTCAAGCACAAATAGGTTGCTTACGATTCCCGGGTAATCTTTATTGCAGAGAAGATAATAGTCGATAAAACCCCAAGCATAGTAGATAATAGCAAAAACAAACGCTAATCCGAAAAATGTCAAAATAATCCGCTTTGTTGATATTCCGTAATCGCTGATCCACCAAAATGGTTTGACAAGCCATTTAAGCAAAGAGTTTTCTTTATACCACTCCTCCCAGTTTATCCGTCGGATGTTGTATTCCAAAAGCTGCTTCGTCGCAGGATCTATACGACAACCATCGAGACCAACCTCACTGAAATCTGTTTCACGGTCGACCTTGCAATAACAAAAAGAGGTTTGCCCATTAACAAGGGCTTTTTGAAATTTAGCTCTCATTAAGTGCGCGTTATCAAATTTACTGCCAAGCAACTCTGAATCTACAAAATTGGTCGATTCAAGGAAAGCGTTACAAACATTAGTTTTATGTAACTTAGCGCATGTTAGACTAGCACCTTCCAAATGAGCTCCTAACAAGAATGAATTTTCTAAATGGGCAAACATTAAATTTGCATTCTCCAGATGAACGTCTATGAATTTTGCTTTTTGTAGATACGAACTATTTAAATTTGCTCCCTTCAAATCAACATGCACAAAACTTGCATCTGTTAAATCTGCACGTTCAAGATTTATACTTTCCAAATTTGAATAATCAAATTTTGCTTTACGAAGATATACCTTTGGATTAACCCCTCTAAAAAGCTTATTAATACCAAGGTTTGCTTTTTTAAGATAAAATTTAGAAATATCTACATCATCCAACTCTACATCCCTGTGTTCATGTGTTTCCCTCCACTGGTTCCACTCGGTCATATTTTTTTTATCCGAGCAGCGTTTTAGCATATCGTATTGTTCTTGGCTGAAGCGTCGTTGGTCTTTTGGCATTTCGGTTTGTGAGTTTGATTCGGTCATTTTTTTTTGCCCTCATAGGCAACTAATGTGTTTCGTTACATAAGAAAAAGTTGTCATCGCGAGTCCCGATTTATCGGGACGTGGCAATCTTCCGTTCGAAACGACTGAGATTGCTTCGCTTCGCTCGCAATGACCAACATTGACAACGCCGCTATCAAACAATCTTAATTAAGCAACCGCAGGGCTATTATAAGCGTATCTTCCGGTGGCATAAAGCGTTAAATCGGCGGCGGAAACAGACCATCCCCAACCCATTCGACTTCGCTCAGGGGAGCGCTGCGCTTGAGGCTGCCACCCATTCTTCTTTACTATATATGTTGTGGTTCGATTGGTCATATTTAGCCGGTGGTTTTACCGCCGGTTTGCGCTTAAGCTTTTTTACGAAAAAAGCTTGTGGCAGCGTGAGTTTCGGTGTAAACTACGCTGTTTAATCTTGAGCGTGAAAAACTCGATATTTTGACCCTTTTTGCAATTAAACATAGAGGTCTATTATGAAAGAAAATTCCAAACATTCAGCGCCCGAACCACCAGCGAACGTTCCAACAACAACCGTCCCGCCTGTAACTGTGAAACCAACTCCCAAAAAAACCGGGTCTGTCACGATGAAAGCGAATTTTAATCGTTCAGCACTTGCCGAGGCCCTGGGCCTTCTGACGTCCGTGGTTCCGAGCCGGACGCCGAAACCGATTCTGCGCTGCGTGCAAATCACCGCCGGTGAGAAAGAAGTCCGGATGTGCGCGACGGACCTTGAGGTCGGCATCAACTACTTAATCACCGAGGTTCAGGTCGACAAGCCGGGCGAAGTTATCGTCCCGGCGGACCGGCTGGCTGCTGTCGTGCGCGAGAGTGTCGATGAGGTTCTGGTATTGGAGGCCTCCGAGGGCGCCTGCAAAATCAAAGGCGCCGACAGTCACTTTACCATCTACGGACACGAGCCGGGCCAGTATCCGATCGTCCCGGATTTCGAGGGCACCGGCGATATAAAGATTTCCCTGTCCAATCTCCAGGCCGGGATCGAGCAGTGTCTTTTCGCCGCGGCCAAGGAGAGCACCCGCTACGCGATTAACGGCGTGCTGTGGGAGATTAAGGACAAGAAGCTGATGCTGGTCGCCACCGACGGCAGAAGACTGGCACGCTGCCGGGTCAGCTTAGCTGCGGCGCCGAAAGGCGAGGTGCCGGCCAATATTCTCGTGCCGGGCAAGGCGATGGGCCTGCTGGACAAAATCGGCGCCGGCGAAAAAGATACCGTCGCCGTAAAGCTCATCGATAACCAGATTTTGATTAGCTGTGCGAACGTTGTCATAAGCTCGAACCTGGTCGAGGGCAACTTCCCGAAATACGAGGACATCATCCCGACCGATTACGACAAGAAACTTACGCTGTCGACTGAGGCGGCGCTCAGCGCCGTTCGCCGGGCGTCGCTGCTGACGAGCGAGGAATCGAGAGGGATTAAACTCTCGCTGGAAAAGGGGAAAATGGTCTTTTCCTGCAGGGCTCCCGAGACCGGCGATGCGCAGGTCGATATGCCTGTCGATTACAAGGGCGAACCGATTGAGATTGGCTTTAGTCCGCAATTTTTAATCGATGTTTTGAGAGTCATCAAAACGCCGGAATTTGATTTCGAATTGGGCCAGTCGGACAGGCCGGGCCTTATTAAAAGCGGGACAAATTTTCTCTATGTCCTGATGCCGATTAACTTAGGATAACTAATGAGGGCCGGATGGAAGCGGGCTTCTCAGTTTAGTGAACAATGCATTATGGATGAGGAAGAACGATTACTTAATGCCACCAGGTGGCGAAGATCATGGAAAACGTACCGTGCTGCCAGCCTGGGCCAGGTTGCTCAGCAGCTTATGGACAAGCGGATTTCGCCGCAGCAGGCCCGGTTCAGCCAGATCGCCGAGGTCTGGAGCGGGCTGCTTCCGGCTGAACTGTGCGGGCATTGTGAAATTGTCGATATTTCCGGCGGCCAGTTGACAGTGCAGGTGGATTCGCCGTCTTATATGTACGAGTTGAAGTTATGCAGTTCGGAGCTTCTCGAAGAGCTGCAGCGGCAATGTCCGAGAGTCAGGCTCACGAAGATTAAGCTCGTTGTTGCCTGAAGTGTAACTTTTCAGCGGTAATCTCAGGAGCGAGAACCTAAAGAACTTCAATAGTTTATCAGTGAACAAAGACGATATATAAGAGAGGCAGAGAATTGGTATGAAGGACCATAAATATGACGCAGGTAACATAAAAATCCTTGGGGGCCTGGAGGCGGTGCGCAAGCGGCCCGATATGTATATCGGCGACCGCAGCAGCGCAGGACTGCATCATCTGGTCTATGAGGTTTTGGACAACTCCATCGACGAGGCTCTGGCAGGGACCTGTAATAACATCAGCGTGCGGATACACCCCGACGGAAGCTGCTCCGTCGAGGATAACGGACGAGGTATCCCGGTCGAGATGCATAAGGACGCGAAGGTCAGCGCTTTGGAAGTTGTGCTCACGAAGCTGCACGCCGGCGGCAAGTTTGACAGCAACAGCTACAAGGTGGCCGGCGGGCTGCACGGCGTCGGCGTCAGCGTGGTAAATGCCCTGAGCGAATGGCTCGAAGCTGACGTGTATCGCGACGGTAAACAGTATCATTTCGAGTGCGCAAGAGGTGTCGTCAAGAGCAGTGTTAAAGAAATAGGCGAGACCACTAAACGCGGCACAAAAATAGCTTTTAAGCCCGATGAGGAAATATTCGGCGATACCGAATTTGCGTACGATACGCTGCTGAAACGAATCCGGGAATTGGCGTATCTCAACGGCGGGCTGAAGATCTCCTTCAGGGACGACAGAAACAAGAAGAAAGAGGTGTTCGAATTTACCGATGGGATTAAGGCATTCGTCAAACATCTCAACGAGGGCAAAGAAACGCTTCATAAAGATGTTGTCTATTTGTCCAGGGAAGATTCCAAGGCGATGCTGAGCTGCGAAGTGGCGATGCAGTACAACGACGGTTATACCGAAAACGTGCTGGTCTTTGCCAACAACATCCGCAATATCGATGGCGGCACGCACCTTTCGGGCTTTCGGACCGCGTTGACGCGGACGATGAATTATTATGCCAGGAGCAATAACCTGCTGAAGAACGGTCAGGGGACGACCGGCGACGATTTGCGTGAGGGCTTGACGGCGGTAGTGGCGGTAAAACTTGCCGACCCGCACTTCGAGGCCCAGACGAAAGTCCGGCTGACCAATCCGGAAGTGGGCGGTTTTGTCGAGACCACCGTTAACGAACAGTTGGGTCTCTATCTGGAAGAGCATCCATCGGAGGCCAAGCGGATTTTGAACAAGGCCATCCAGGCCGCCGCGGCAAGAGAGGCCGCCAGGAAGGCCCGAGAGCTGACCAGGCGAAAAGGGGCGCTGAGCACCGCCAACCTGCCCGGCAAGCTGTGGGACTGTGCGAGTAAGGAAAAGACAACCACGGAAGTCTTCATAGTCGAAGGTGACTCGGCCGGCGGCTCGGCAAAAGCCGGGCGGGATAGAAACATCCAGGCAATCCTGCCGCTCAAGGGAAAAATCCTCAACGTGGAAAAGGCGCGACTGGAAAAAATGCTGGCACACGATGAGATTCGGACCATTATCAGCGCCCTGGGAACCGGTATCGGCACCGACGAGTTCGATTTGGGCAGGTGCAGATACGGCAAGATAATATTGATGACGGATGCCGACATCGACGGCGCCCATATCCGAACGCTGCTGCTGACCTTTTTCTTCAGACAAATGCAGCAACTGTTTCTGGCGAATATGATTTATATCGCTCAACCACCGCTGTACGAGGTTAAGGTCAAGGGCAAAAAGAAATCCGAGTATGTTCTCAGCGAGAATAAGATGCGTAAGCAGATGATTACCCGCGGCCTTGAAGGCACAGAGCTTCTCATCAGAAACGGCAAGAGCAGGAAAACGAAGAAGAGCAAGTCCGAATCAGAGGCCAAAGACAAAAGCGCCGAGTCTTGTGTCTCCGGGAAAGAGATGACCAGGCTTGTAAAGATTCTGGCCGAGGCCGAACGGATCATAGCGGTTTTGAAGAGGCGGGGCATTAACTTCTTCGACTTCGTCAGCGCCTACTATAGTCCGCCTAAAGGCGGACTGCCGCCGTTCCGCCTCTGCGCCGAAGGCCAGGAGGAAATTTATTACAAAAGAGAAGAATACGAAAAGAGGGTCAACGAGTTAAAAGAGCGGACCAAAACTTCAACCGAGAACGAGGAGGAAGAAACGGTTGTTGCCGAAGAGCTTCACGAGGTCGACCGAATCAATCAGATAAACGAACAGCTCAAAGAGCAGTTAGGTCTGGATTTGAGAGATTTTCTCCTGAAGCCTGCCAAAGCCGTTTCGGGCGAAGCTTTGCAGACCAAGTTCCAGCTCATCAACGGTGAAGACAAATACGATATTGTCTCGCTCGGCGATATCTGTGCCGGTATCAGGCAGATAGGCGGCAAAGGAATCGAGATAAAACGCTTCAAAGGTCTGGGCGAGATGAACGCCGACCAGTTGTGGGACACGACAATGAATCCGGAGACTCGCACCCTGCTGAGCGTCAGGCTCGACGATGCCGGCGAAGCCGACCGGCTCTTTAGTATATTGATGGGCAGCGATGTGGAAAAACGCCGGAACTTCATTCAAGAACACGCCCTCGAAGTCCAGAACCTCGACGTTTAATTTCGTGCCGCGTATTGCGGAAAAAAAGAAATAGGGGCCAACATCCAATCGATAGATATCGGCCCCGAATGAATCGAAATACTCATATAATTGTAGCGAAAGCAGTGTTTACTCTTCCGCAGACTCTCCCGGCCGGTACAACCGAATGTCATCGAAGTACATCTTACCCGAGCCGCCGGGTGTCATCATATTACCTCTTGTGCCCAAGCCGATAGCAATTTTGTCAACGTCGGTCAGTACTATGCCCTGATCGGCTAAAGCCTGAAGCGGGATGACCCATTCCGTCCAGGTGTCGATCTGTGCCGCGGCCGGATTGTCATGTACCACTACAGCAGGCTCTCCGGCGGCGTTGGAAACCGCTATATAAAGCGGCTCGTCATCGTTGCATTCTATTCCGACATCCTGGTTATACCACTGCGAACCAACCGTACCGGTAAACGTAACGTTGGTGAATACGGCCTCGCATGTGGCTGATGCATTGTGAGCGGTCACCGCCAAACCTATATAGACGTTTGTACCCATCTGAATGGGCTCCGCCACACCCAGCTTCTGCCATGTAGAACCGTTGTCGGAACTGTACGACGTAATGTTACCGGCCAGGTCACGCTCTATCTTCACCCAGTATGGGGCGGTGATATCGGCGGTCGTATCGGACCCACTGGCACCGCCTGTCTCGGGGCGTCGCTGGAAGGACACACCGGAAGTGGGTGTCACGACCATCATCGCGTGCATGGAGCCTCCGTCGAGCGTCCCGCGAATCATGACGCCCGCCTTGGCCCAGCCGTTCGTGTTCTCGACGCTATCAACTCTGGCGATAATCGAGCCGGGACCGGTAAGCGTCTTGTAAGCAAAGTGGAACTCATCGTGGAAACCTTCTCCGACGCCGCTGACGTCCCAGATATCTGTGCCGGAGGCGGTAATCGTGTACGTGCCGGCCGGGCCCTCGACGAAGCTGCCGACGGATGCGGGGTAGCCTCTGAACCACAGCGACAATTCGGCAACGCCTTGCTCTGTCCAGTCCGGCTGGGCAGTCAATGTCAACTCTGCTTCTGAATAGTTGGCGTAGCCCTGTTTATTGTTGTTGTAGACGAGCGGCATCGACCGAAGGCCGCTATTGACGATAGTCTCCTCCGTGTAAGAAGAAGTATTTTCGTCGCCTACAGCCGAGCCGGTCCCGTTGCCGGGATAAGCTGGTTCATCACCATGCGCAACATAGCCAAGCCCATCTTTCCACGCCCACCATATCTCGTCGTTACCAATGTCGTAATCCTCGAAGTCGTCCAAGACAAAGAAATCGCCGGTCGTAAAGCTCCAGACGTTGCCGGGCCATGGGCTATCGGGATTGACGCTGTTGACTTCATCGATCCGCCAGTAGTAAGTTGTTTCCAATACAAGTTTACCGGGGTCATAGCTCTCCTCGCCGAGGGCCTTTGGTCCCTTATATTCGGGCGAGGTTGTCGTGGCATTCTTGACGGCGTCCGCGTCCGTGCCGAAATATACCTCGTGCGAAGCGGCGACGGCCCCCGTATCCCAGCTAAGAACCACTGTCGGTTTGACATCCACATCGCTATCGGCCGGATTCGGGCCGCTGACGGCGCCCTCGGTAGTGAAGCTCCAGACGTCGCCTTTATACGTGGCGTCGGAATCGAACTCATCGACGCGCCAGTAGTAAGTCTTGGCCAGTTCAAGCGGGCCGGGAGTATAGGTAGTAAGTCCTGATGAGGTGCCCCCGGTGGCATTACTAACATCGTCAAAATCATCGCCGAAATAAACGGTGTGCAATCTAGCGCCGAAACCTGCCGTCCAGCTAAGCTCCACGTTCAGGTCGACAAATTCGGCACCTTCAGCCGGATTGGGGCTATAGGCTGTCTTGGGTACAATCGTGAAGCTCCAGACGTCCCCCTTCAACGGACTGTTCGGGTTTGTGTCGTTA
>Ga0307378_10011775_pt1 | contig 11241 bp, 13 predicted proteins | sample UN1MG_FD_202238 | JGI IMG/M metagenome (GOLD analysis project Ga0307378, IMG submission 202238) | Soil microbial communities from Risofladan, Vaasa, Finland - UN-1 | ecosystem: Environmental > Terrestrial > Soil > Coastal area > Acid sulfate soil | place: Finland: Risofladan, Vaasa | collected...
GAAGTTAGAAGGTGTTGCAGACCGTGTTCTCATGCCGTTACCGGAACAGGCGCATGCATTCCTGCCATCAGCGGTAAGAGCATTGCGTTTGGATAAAGAAGGGGCGGAAGGAGGAACAGGAGCACAAGGCGTGATACATTATTACGATGTTTCTACAGGAAGGAAAGATGATGATTTATTTACTATCCCTTTTGAAAGAGCACAAAATATTATCGCTTCTGCATTTGGAAACTCATTACGGATAGAACTGGAAGAGAAGAGAATTGTGCGTTCAGTTGCACCACGAAAATATCATGTGGTTCTGGATTTGTGTGTAGTTTAGTGTAGTGTAGTGAAGAAGAGCTGATCATGATTGCTCTGCTCTGGAACTTTATCAAAAACTTCGTATTTTCTTTTTGCTTGTAATGGTGCTACAAATCAGTTCGTAGCCTATTTTAGCACAAACTATATGCTAAATAAAGTCCTTTTAACTCTTGTTGGATATGCGGTATGCAGAAGAATGAACTCACGCTTTCAGGAACAGTTGTAGCAGGCGATGATTTTGAAGCGCTAGACGGGTATGTCGTAATTGAAAACGGGGGGATAAAAGAGATTGGCGATAAAAAGATAGAAGCGGAGATAGAAGGCGTCATTATACCTGCGTTCGTCAATGCACATACGCACATTGGAGATTCCGTAGCAAAAGAGCCTGATTTTATGCCGCTTGAGAAGTTAGTGGGTCCGAGAGGGTTTAAGCACCGGATATTGGCTGAAACCCCTTACGAAACGCTGGTTTCAGCGATGAAAGATACCATTGAGGACATGGTTGCCACTGGGACACAAATGTTTGCTGATTTCCGAGAAGGTGGTATTTTGGGTGCGAGGGCGTTGAAGGATGCGTTGCGTTTATCAGGCGGGAAAGAGCAGTTACATGCGAAAATATTTGGTAGACCTGCGGATGGAAATGTAACTGATGATTTTAACGAGCTTTTTGAATCAGTTGATGGCATAGGCATAAGCAGTGTAGCAGACAATCCAATGGAAGACGTCAAATCGTTAGCAGCGGAGGCGAAGCGCAGGAAGAAGATGTTTGCACTTCACGCGGGTGAAAAGAATGCAGAGGACATAAAAGGTGCGATAGAATTGGAGCCAGATTTCATTGTGCATCTTCTAAACGCATCGCAGCAAGACTTCAGGACAATGCAGGATAAGGACATAGCTGCTGTCGTCTGTGTTCGATCCAATTTGGTAACCGGTTTGGAATTGCCGCCGTTACAGCAGATGCTCGACGCAGGATTAATTGTGGGTGCCGGTACCGATAACGTAATGCTCAATTCTCCTGATATGTTTTCTGAAATGGAATTCATCTCGAAGATTTTTCACCTTGAAGCAAGAGCGGTGTTGAAGATGTGCACGCTTAATTCCGCTCAGGTGCTGAAGGAAGCGGAATCGGTGGGTACAATAGAAGAAGGAAAAAAGGCGAATTTAATGGTAATACGAACCGACACACCGAATATGCGAAACGTGCAGAATCCGATAAAAGGGGTGGTGAGAAGAGCGACACGTAACGACATAGCGGCTGCGATCTATGAAGGTAAGGTTGTAAGTTGTTGACGGACTAATGACAAATTATGATGTAATAGTAATTGGTGCAGGACCTGCGGGTGCAACAGCAGCGGCGATATTAGCCGACAGAGATATTAACGCCTTATTAATAGAGAAGGAGAAACTTCCAAGGCCGAAGATTTGTGGTGGCGCAGTTTCTAAAAGAGCTTTATCTCTCTTAGAGGCTGCAGAAGTAATAATACCCGAACTAAAGACGTTCAAAAAATGTCATTCTATGCAACTTGGCACTTTTGATTTTGATTCAGTTGAACATTTAGCAACTATAAAATTTGACAATGAAGCAGCATATCTTACGGACAGAGCTGAGTTTGATTATGCCCTTGTCCAGAATGCGGTTTCAAAAGGTGCGGAATTAAAGCAGAATTTAATGGTTACGAATATCAAAAAAGAGAACTCACAATTCATAATAATCGGGGCTGATTTTAGTGCGAAATCAAAATATCTTTTATGTGCAGATGGAGTGAATGGTACATCTGCAACATTACTTGGGTTTAGAGATAAGTGGAATGATGATGAAGTAGGATTATGTATTGAATCAAGTATAACTGACTATGAGCCGCCACCATCACCACTCAATTTTTATTTCGGCGGTGTCAAACGGGGGTACGCGTGGTTTTTTGATAAGGGTAATCATGCTTCAATTGGCACAGGTGCGGTACGTAAGGATGCAACTGCTTTACGACGACTATTTAACTCCTTTGTGGAACATTCCAGATATACAGACTCAACGGAGAATTTAAAATTAAACGCCTGGCGGATACCGGCAACAGGCGGAATTTCAGGAAAATTCGCAAAGGGGAACGCGCTTTTACTTGGCGATGCTGCCGGGCTGGTCGACCCGTTTTTAGGCGAAGGGATCTCTTATGCAATCCAGAGCGGTACAATCGCAGCGGACTGTATCATTAAAAATAACGTCGGTGATTACCGTAAAAAGATAGAAGAAGAGATAACAGGCGACTTGAAGTACGCACGAATTCTGCTTAAGATTGTTAAGCGCGACCCGAAACGGTTTGTTGCACTGCTGGCTCAAGACACTGCAATAGCACGCGATTATGTTAAAATCGTCGTAGGGGATTCAAACTATCGCCAATTTTTAAAGAATACGTTTAAGAAGCTAATATTCTGACTGTGTCACGCTACTCGGCGAAATCCAATCCTTTGGAAACTCTATCTGACTGAAAATGCGTAAGTTATTTATAGCTATCGAGAGGTTAGAGTAATACTAATCACTTTCAAGCTTTCGCCAAAAGGCGATGTACACGAACAGTGTAGGGAAAACGATGAACGATAAACCGGTTTTTGTCACCGGCGAACAGCAGGCTCAGAATATTTGTTGATGGTGATAAAATGACATCAGAGGAACAAACAACGGAACAAAGATTTGAATCAATTATGAGCAAAATTAAAAATAATTCTCAAGAACCCACCATTGCTGATATTCATCTTATTCTAAGCATGTTTCAATATCGTTATCATCTATCCGATACTGTTATTGGGTCATTTTCAAGTTCAACGTTACTCGATAATATCGATTATTTATTAAGAGCCGTAGTGAGTTTGATCCCTTATAATCCTAAGGATTTAGAAGACCCCAATATGAGAAGCTATATTTTCGGTAATATTAATGCCGCAAGTTACGGTTTGACATCAGAAACAAGGAAGAATATTTTTATTAAAAACCGTCTAAATTTTTGTGATAAAATAGGTTTCAACAGGAATTTCGGCTTCACAAAATTTAAATTTTTTTCGGATGGAGAAAGGCCCCATCTTTTATTAGTCCATGACTATGGCGATAGCAGTATTACTAATCATATAGAAGAGATAGTGGGCCAAATAGAATCTCTTTATTTGAATGATTTGGGAGTCAATATTTACAAGGATGAAATTAATATACATTATAAAGATGTTAATGATTTTTATATGTCCGTTAAATTGGATGAAAATCTTGAAAATCCAAAATGGAATGACATGGACGCTAAAAAGATAGAATGGTTTGAAAATATTTGGGGAAAACTTGAAAATGTTGAAAAATCGACGGGAAAAAAGGATGATGATTCCCAAAAAGAGGATATTTGGTTCATAAAAAATAATCAACCATATTCTGGATACAAAATGATTCGGGATGTAATACTTAAAGCAAATAAAGAATTGACAATAGTTGACCCTTATCTCGACGGAGATTTATTTGATCTTTTAGAAATATTAAAACCAGAGGTTAAAATAAAAATATTGACTTCAAAGCCCCAAAAGGATTCAAAAGTAATGGCCTCTAAATTTAAAGAGCAACGAAGCAACTTTGAACTCATTAAAACAAACAAATTTCATGATCGTTATATTATTGTTGATGAGAAGTGTTATTTATTAGGTTCATCAATCAATAGTTTTGGTAAGAAGGCAACAACATTAGTTCAAATAAATGATAAAACAGTAATAAAGGGAATCCGAGATTTGATTGATATTGAACAATCAAACCTACTTACAACCAAATCATAGATCAGTAGGTGATTTATTATGCGGGACAAACACCCAAAAAGTGTGCTACCCTTTCGTGCCCTATCGGGTTCTTATAACCGAGCGTATCCAGCTCCGTTGCGCTCTGCAAATTTTCTCGACAAAGTCGCTTCGGCTTGCCGCCTCGGGACTTTAGATACCCTCAACATATTATACGCAATTGATCTCGTAACATTAAATTTTTCCAATAAACGATACCAAAGAAACTGTGCAAAATGAACCCAAACCTGATACAGGATTTTTTGTGGAAAGAGCACGTCTTCGCCGTTGTTGGCGTTTCAAACAACCCGAAGAAGTACGGCCATCAGGTCTACAAAGACCTGAAAGAGGCGGGCTATACCGTTTATCCCGTGAACCCCCATATTGACGAAGTTCTGGGAGATCGATGCTATCACTCGCTCGGCGAACTGCCCGAAAAGCCGGACATTGTTGATACCGTCGTTCCGCCTGAAGTAACGGAAAGGATCGTTGAGGAATGCAAGGTGTTAGGAATCGATAAGGTGTGGATGCAGCCCGGATCGGAATCCGAGCAGGCGATTGCGTACTGCAGGCAAAACAACATCAAGGTAGTGCACGATGTTTGTGTGATGGTGAAGAGAAGGGAATAAGTAATCCCGCAAAAAACTGTGATTTTAAAGGGGGATAAGAGCTTCATTCTAACATGCTTCTTGCCACGCTCAAATCAGCATCGGTATTAACATTTATAGCAAGCAGCGGGTCATCGAATATGAACGGTATCGAATCCTTCGAATTCGTGACCACATTGATACCGCAAGAAACGAGTTCTTTACCTTTGTGCTCAAACGTGTAACTTGGCGTTATGCTTTCTGGTAACATATCCAGAGGAATAGCGCCAGTGACGCTGATACGACGCAAGCGATAAGCGTCAATTATCGCGTTAATGTGCTTGCTTCGTAAAAAAGGGATGTCGCAGGCAACGGATACAAACTCAGGGTACCGAGGGAGCAGATACCATAAATCTTCGTGGTAACCTCCGCCCGGTGTCTCTACGGTTTTATAATTGGCGAGTTTGCAATATTCCTCTGTCTTTGGCGTGTTCTTCGTGATCGCCACGAAAAAATCTTCTACGTTTGATTCGCGCACGGGTTCTACAACCAAATCTAAGAGTCGTTTCTGGTTGCCGCGTTTACCTATCGTTATGAGTGCCTTCTCGTTCTCCGTGTAGGTTCCTCTGTTCAGCCTGCTGCTTTTCCCGCCTGCGAGGATTATTGCTATCATTAAACCCTTTTCTTTTTATTAAAAAGAAAAGCGTTTTCGGAAAAGAAAAATGTGTTGAATGCATCTTCATTGTGACCGCAATTACAGAAAAATTTATAGCCTTGTAATACTGTATAAAAACTGAGATGGGGATACGGTCTTCAGCGGATATAACACGGGCATTAAAGGAGAAGTGGGATAAAAGCAAGGATAAGGCAGATTGGCGAGTGCTAACTGGACGGAATCACAAAGGACGGTACGACATGTTCATCTCCAGCCCGGAGAGTATGTGGCAGCTCAAATTTGAGCAGACCGGAGGTAATGAAGCAATAGGATTTGGTTTGGACGTAGGGAAAATAGACGCTGAGATAAAAAAGATTATGGGGGTGGGCGCGCCAGTCCCTTTTGGATTGATCTCTCCACAAAAAGCCGATTTAGCTATTATAATGGCTGGTATTCAGCAATACTCTTCTGATTCCACTCATACGTTGTGCAAGGAATATATCTCAGGAGAGCAGGCAAAGCTGGACGAGAAATTGGATAGAGAGATAGAGCGAATGAGCAGTGACTCGGTGTTCAGAAGGAGATATAAAGAACAAAAAGAGCGGGATAGAATCCCTTATTTGTAATGGTGCTGCATGTAAATAAAAAGGGGATACGCGTACTGGGTATTGCAGAGAGCTTCAGGAGAGACTATGAAAAGTCAGTGCTTGCGGGCATCGTTATGCGTTCCGATTTTATTATTGATGGTGTTGGTCTCACGCAAATAACCGTAGGAGGAATGGATGCGACTGAAGGGATATTTCGCCTCGTCGAATCGCTGCAGCGCGATGATATAAACGTGATGATGTTAAATGGCTGCGTCATCAGTTGGTTCAACATAATAGACATAATGGAAGTTTACAGACGGCTGCGGATTCCGCTCATCTGTGTGACATACGAAGAATCCGAAGGTTTGGAAGAACATATAGCCAAGCATTTTGAAGCAACCGATCGGGATTTGCGAATAGAAGCTTATAATCGGCTTGGAGACCGTGTTCCGGTGAATTTACACGGTCAGTTTGAGGATTTGATACGGTTTTTAGGTATAGAAAAAGCTGACGCGAGTACTGTATTAAAAAAATTCACCACTCAGGGGAAAGTGCCCGAACCATTGAGGGTTGCGAAGATAGTAGCGAGAGCACTACTAAGAAGTTGTTTAGAGGTTTAGAGGTTCAGAGATTTAGCGGGGTTAGCAGATTAGATGACCAAAAGACTAAGCCGCTAAAAAGACAAGTTTATAGGTAACCTACTGATAAAGAAGGAGTAACGATGAAGAGCTTTTAGGAATTAAAAGTGTGGCAAAAAGGGATTGAACTTGTAGCAATGGTCTACGAGATTACTGCCTCAGTTCCTGGAGAAGAGAAATATGGTTTGAGTGCACAGATGAGAAGGGCTGTGGTTTCTATTCCATCGAATATTGCTGAAGGGCATTTGCGAAAAACATCAAAAAAAATTAAGCAATTTCTAGCCATTGCACGTGGTTCTTGTGCAGAGTTAGAGACACAAATAATTATCGCACATAAGTTGGATTTTATTCAAGAAGACAACTTCAATAACCGGTCTCCAAAGATAGAAGAACTTTCAAAAATGCCCTCCTCCTTCTACTCCAAAATAAATTCTAACCCGCTAAACCGCTATCCTGCTATCCCGCTATAAAAGCACGTCTATATCTAACTGCTCTGATAATTCTTTATACCGGTTCCGTATCGTAACTTCAGTCACACCGGTAACATCAGATACTTCCTTCTGTGTACGATGCTCACCGCCTAAAATTGCTGCGATGTAAATAGCAGCGGCTGCTATTCCTATTGGGCCTCGCCCGTTGGTCAGCTCCTTCTCCGATGCGCGCTTTATTATCTCTATTGCCTTTGACCGTATATCGCCGCTCAAATCGAGCAAGGAGCAGAAACGAGGCACGAAATCAACAGGAGACGCAGGAGTGACTTTCAATTCGAGCTCCCGTAAAAGAAAGCGATATGCCCGGCTTATTTCCTTCTGCCCAACCCTTGAGATATCCCTTACCTCTTCCAGCGTTCTCGGCACCCCGTACTGTCTACACGTAATATATAAGATCGCAGTGGCTATACCTTCTATGCTCCGGCCGCGAATCAAACGTTGCTTCATTGCTTTTCGGTACAACATAGAAGACGCCTCCCTGATATTCATCGGTAGTTTAAGCGCACACGCCATCCGATCAATCTCAGAAAGGGCGAAAATAAAGCTCCTTTCGGTTGTGTTCGCAATGTGTGTTCGCTGTTGCCATTTCTTTAACTTATATTGCCCTTGACCCGTTGGAGACCACGTTACCAGTGTGCTCAGACCTTTATCGTGTATCCGATATGTCATCGGTGCTCCAACTCTCGCCCTTTTCGACACCTGTTCGAAATCAAAGGCACGCCACTCTGGTCCAAGATCCACAATGTTCTCTGCCACTACCAATCCGCATTCCGCACAAAAAAGCTCTGCTCTTCCATAATCTCGTATCAGGCCCTTAGACCCACATTCAGGACATTCCTTTACCGTCTCACCATAATCAGCGCCGCCTTTATCTCCCTTACCGTCTTTATGCTTCCCCTCTTCCGTATCCTTCTTAGGGGTCACCATTTTTCATTCATTTGTATCCCTTAGTTATATATAAATCAACTGTCTTCCAAGATTTCCGCACGTAGAACGGAATATCCTCCAAATACTTTTCTTTGAGCAGCTCTTTCAGGAATTTGATGGTTTTCTGGTCCGCAGGATAGCCACTTCCAATCTCTGCTCCTACCTCCACCTCAAGCGCCCGTATGGATCTATCTCGGTGCACCTTCGCAACGATTGATGCTGCGCTGACCAAAGCGTAACGGTCATCTGCTTTGAATTCAGAAATTATTTCAATCTCCGCATCTACTTCCTTCTGGTAGTTCGCTCTAAGATTGGCAGCGAACCGCTCTGGTTTTACATCTGCCGCATCTACAATCGCTCTATCAGGCTGAAAATACTTAAGCACATCTGAAAACCGTTCAACCATGATTTCATTCATCGTACGCATTTTTCTACCTTCGTCTATCTCGCTCGCGGTCATCTCCACCAAATAAACCTCAGTCGTTTCTTCTATGCGTTCCGCCAGATATTCCCGCTTTGCAGGGCTCAATCGTTTCGAATCTTTCACACCCAGCTCTTCCAATCCCTCAAAATTCAAGACCCCTGCAACAAACATTGCGCCTATCACGGGACCTTTACCCGCTTCGTCAATTCCTATCTCCCTCATCTTTCTTTCTTCCTTCGGGCTTTCAATTCAATCAATATCTATGGTCTCTTCTTGGTTTTGCACCTTAGCTTGTTAAATCTTCATATGCAGAAGTAGCAGCAATAGCACCTTCTGCGCACGCCACAACAACTTGTCTCACGCCCCCGGTTATGTCTCCCGCGGCGTATACTCGCTCTTGGTTCGTCCGCTGGCTTTTATCCGTGAATATGTATCCAGCTTTGTCAAGCTTCACATCCATTTGCGTTGCTAATGCATTTACCGGTTCCTCGCCGACATATACAAACACGCCATCTATCGAGAGTTCATCCTCAAGCCCTCTCTCTTTATCGTATCTAACTACACTTCCCACTGCTTTATCCCCTTTTATCTCCTTCACCACGGAATTCCACAAGATATGCACACCGGCCTTTTCCAGTTTTTTCTGTAAATACTGCTCCGCCCTGAGTTCATCTCTTCTATGGATTAACGTTACCGCGCAGCCGACGTTTTTTAGATACAACGCTTCTCTAACTGCTGAGTTCCCGCCGCCTACCACTATTACCGACTTATCTTTGAAGAAGAATCCATCACATGTAGCACAATACGATACACCCCGTCCAAGAAACTCATCTTCTCCTTTAACGCCCAGTTTCCGTTTTTTAGTTCCTGTGCACAGAACCACCGCATTTGAGCGATACTGGTCTTTCTCCGTAAAAATAAGCATTTCACGCTCTTTTTCCATTAGTTCTATCTTGTTAACGCCTTCCAGCTCTTTAATCTCCGCATATTCTGTCGTTTGCGCTTTCATCTTTTCTGCCAGTTCCATGCCACCTATCCTTATGAAGCCAGGATAGTTGTCTATATCTGTTGCCTCATTTGATAACCCGCCGCATATTCCCTTATCAAGCACCAGCGTTTTCAATCCGCTTCTCGCACCAAATATTCCCGCGGTCATCCCTGCAGGACCCGCTCCAACAACAATTAAATCGTAATCTTTTTCTCTGTTCATAAGCTCGAATACTCTGATACGTATGTATGATACAATTAATTTTATAAGCACGTGTATATGATATAAAAGCGGTATGCTCACAAACTCAGGGGCCCGTGGTCTAGTTGGAATGACGTCGCCTTGACATGGCGGAGGTCATGCGTTCGAATCGCATCGGGCCCATTCCCTACAGCGGATGGAACCATCAAAAATAGGGGTTTTATTTTGGCTTGTACCATTTAGTTTCATGAATAAAAATGGCTGCAGACACGCCTAAGATATTTGGCACGTTTGACCTGCATGAGCCACACAGGCTACGGGCTTGGGAAACCTACTTTGGGATTAGGGGATAGGGTTGGTTCGGGTGCTTGGAAAGCAAAGTACCACTCGATACCGGAATCTACTGCGCCATCTCAGAAGATTTACGCAGAGCACAAGCACGCACAAGGAGCGTTTACCTGAGAATACTTTACCAGTTCTGTAAACATACAGGATATGATCCTGATGAGCGGGTAAAACTATCTCCTAAAAAGCGGAAAAACGCATCATGGATTACTGAAGGCGTACAAAAGGATAAGATTATTTATAGGGCTGTGTGTGCAAGAACATTTGAGGAACTAGTAGAAAAGGGATTCTGGATAAGTCCGGAAATCATAAATATCTTTCACAAGCGTTTAGGGGGAATAGAATGAAAGCAGTTGTTACCGGTGGAGCGGGATTCATTGGCTCGAATTTATCGGACGGGTGGGCAAATAGGAATGCAGAAGTCATTCATTATCCCTATGATCTATCAGTGGACTCGATGGAGTTGAATTACCTGTCTGAATGAAGTAAGAATGTATAATTTAGAAAAAGGTTTAAAAGAAATGATCCGGTATTTTTAGGAATGGAGAGGATAAGATTGCTGGTGCTAAAACGCTTCCCAAAAGACCTCGGACTGGTGGTCCTCCTTACATTTATATGCATACCCTTTGTCCTCATTCAACCGTTAAATGAGACACCTGTGCGAATTAATCCTTGGACTGCCCTTAGTGCTCTTCCTACCGGGATATTCGTTGATTGCCGCATTATTCCCGAGAAAAGATGATTTGGATGGGATTGAGCGGATCGCTTTGAGTTTTGGGTTGAGCATTGCAGTTGTGCCACTGCTCGGCCTGACATTGAACTACACACCGTTTGGGATTCGATTATCGCCTGTTCTTATTGTTCTGTCAGTATTTACGATTGTACTTGCCGTCGTGGCGTATGTAAGGAGGAGCAGGATTCTCGAAGAGGAGCGGTTTATGGTTGATTTTGGGAGTGCCTTCACGGCGGTCAAGGAATCATTTCAAAGCAAAGGATACAAAGATTGATAGGATTTTATCCGTTATACTCGTTATAGCCATCGTGCTTTCAATCTCCATGGTCGTTTATGTAATCGTAACGCCAAAAGAAGGCGAAAAGTTCACGGAATTTTACATCCTCGGTCCAGAGGGGAACGCGGAAAATTATCCAACGAATTTGGGCGTAGGAGAAGAGGGAGAGGTAATCACCGGCGTGGTGAATCACGAATATGCTCAGGTCACCTATCAGTTAGGGGTGCAGCGGGATGGAGCGGTTATTGGTGAAGAGTACATTGCACTCGAGCATAATGAGACGTGGGAGTATC
>Ga0307378_10011778_pt1 | contig 11241 bp, 9 predicted proteins | sample UN1MG_FD_202238 | JGI IMG/M metagenome (GOLD analysis project Ga0307378, IMG submission 202238) | Soil microbial communities from Risofladan, Vaasa, Finland - UN-1 | ecosystem: Environmental > Terrestrial > Soil > Coastal area > Acid sulfate soil | place: Finland: Risofladan, Vaasa | collected...
CGGCAGATCGAGACCGCCGAGTACATGCAGGAGCGTCGACTTCCCTGCCCCGCTCGGTCCGACGATCGAGACTGTCTCTCCACGCTCGACGACCAGGTCGACCCCTCGCAGCACCCGGATCGGATCACCCGTGGCACCCTCGAACGTCCGCTCGACCTGTTCGGCGACGATCGGTGATGCCTCGTGGACAGGCGCTGCTCCAGTCGACTCACTCATGCCGGATCGCCTCGACCGGAGTGTATTCGGCTGCGCGCCGGGCCGGATACAGAGTGGCGATGAACGATATCACCAGCGAAGCCACGACGATCGTCAGCACGTCCGGCAGATTCAGGTCCACCGGAAGCTTGTCGACGAAATACACGTCCCCCGGCAGTGTGATGAACTTGTAACGTTTCAGAAGCAGCGAGAGGATGATTCCCAGGCTGGTACCGAGCGCGGTTCCGATGAAGCCGATCACGACTCCCTGAAGCACGAATATTCGTGTGATGTCCTTAGCCGTTAGTCCCATGGCTCGCAGGATTCCGATTTCCCGGATCTTGTCCGTCACCACCATGATCAGCGTCGACACGATATTGAACGACGCCACGAGCACGATCAGCAGCAGGATCACCCCCATCGCGAACTTCTCGAGCTTGAGCGCTGAGAACAGGCTGGCGTTCTGCTTCTGCCAGTCGTCGACCCGGTACGGAAAACCGAGATCGGCCTCGATGCGGTCGGAGACTTCTCCGGAATTCCACGGGTCCCGAACGTTGAATTCGACCCCGGTTACCGTGGTGCCCATTTTGAGCAGGCTCTGGGCCGAGCCGAGATCGACGTAGGCGAATTTCGTGTCATACTGATACAGTCCGGTCTCGAACAGACCCGTGACCTCGTACAGACGCATCTGGGGCTGAATCCCCGTCGGCGTGAGTTCCGCACCCTGGAATGACACGAGCGTCACCTGCCGGCCGGGAAACAGGCCCAGTCGATCGGCGAGACTGGCCCCGAGCAGGATTCCCGGTCTTCCCGATTCCGTTTCTCCGAACGGCATCTGTCCGGAGACCAGGTGTTCGTCGATTTCCGTCACGGCCAGGGCGATCGAGTCGTCGAGGATCCCCCTGAGTACGGCGCCTTCCGAATAGCTTCCTCCGGGGACGTTGAGGCCTACCTCCGTGTAGATGAACGGAGCCGCCGCGACCACATCCTCGTCCTCGAGCAGTCGGTCGAGGACCGACTGCCAGGCCTCCATGCGCACGGTCTCACCCAGCTCCAGGACCATCCCGTGGGAATTCGCCCCGAGGATCTTCTCACGCAGGTCTGTCTGCAGCCCCGACATGACGGCAATCACCACGATGAGTGCCATGACGCCCACGGCCACCCCCCCGATCGCGATCCACGTGATCAGGGACAGAAAGCCACGACCGCGCCGACTCGACAGATAGCGGCGCGCGATGTAGCCGTAGAGGCGGCGATTCCCGTGACTCGACGGAGGCGTGCTAGCCATCGCCTTCACGCAACACAGGATACAGAATCACCTCCCGGATCGTCGTCCTGCCGGTCAACAGCATCACGAGTCGATCGATCCCCATACCCATTCCGCCCGTCGGCGGGAGCCCGTACTCCAGCGCCTGGACGTAGTCATGATCGAGTCCCTGTGCTTCCGCGTCACCGGCAGCACGAGCTCGGGCCTGTTCCGCGAACCGGTTCCACTGATCGACGGGATCGTTCAACTCACTGAACGCGTTTACCAGTTCCGTCCCAGCCACGATAACCTCGAACCGCTCCGCCAGGCCCGGGTCTCCACGTTTCGGCTTCGCCAGTGGGCTCATCTCGATCGGGTAGTCGAACACGATGGTCGGATCCACGAGTTCCGGTTCGACCCATTCCGAAAACATCGCGTCCAGCAGCTTCGTTCGTCCCTGCTGCGCGGCGTCGTCCCGTCCGGCCTGCAGAAGCAGAGCCTCGAGCTCCTCGGTCGAGGCGGACCGTGCATCGATGCCCGCATGTCGCTCGATCGAATCGAAGAATGCGATCCGGGTCCAGGGGGGGGTGAGGTCCACGGTGTGGCCGTCCCACTCCAGCTCGAGGGACCCGACCACTTCGAGCGCCGTCTCCGACACGAGACGCTCTGTCAGCTCCATCATCGTTTCGTAGTCCGCAAACGCCTGGTACAGCTCCAGCATCGTGAACTCGGGATTGTGCGTCCGGTCGATGCCTTCGTTCCGGAAATTCTTGCCGATTTCGTACACGCGGTCCAGCGATCCGACGATCAGACGCTTGAGATACAACTCGTCGGCGATGCGCAGAAACAACGTTCGGTCGAGCGCGTTGTGGTGTGTGGTGAACGGCCGGGCGAAGGCCCCACCGTACAGCGGCTGGAGGATCGGAGTCTCCACCTCGACGAAGCCCGCCTCGTCGAGCCGGCGGCGAATCGCCGAGATGACGCGGGCCCGGGTCGCGAACACCTGCCGGACGTCCGGGTTGACCGCGAGATCCGCGTACCTCTGCCGGTACCTCGATTCCGTGTCCGCGAAACCGCTATGCACCACGCGCTCGCCGGATTCACCGACTTCCACCTTTCCGAACGGGAGCGGGCGCAGTGACTTCGACAACATGGTGAGGTGCTCCACGCGCACCGTCACTTCGCCCGTGCGCGTCTCGAACAGGGGGCCCTCGATCCCGATCCAGTCTCCCAGGTCCACGAGGTCCAACAGCTCGACGTCCAGCTCGGGCAGATCCTGGCGCCGAAAATAGGCCTGAAGCCTGCCTGTCCGGTCGCCGAGGTGCAAAAACGAGCTCTTCCCCATGTCACGAAGCGCTTCGATCCGACCCGCGACTCGAACCGTCGGGCCGTCTGCATCTCCGGACCAGGCCGCGAGCCCGGATGCCAGGTCGTGGGTCGACTCCCAACTATAGGCGTACGGTTCGACACCCAGCTCGCGCAGACGGAGCAGCTTCGACCAGCGGTCGCGGATCGGCTTCGGACGTTCCTCAGAGGCGTACCATTCCTCGATCGGCAAGCGATCGCGAAGGCCGATCTGCCCGGACTCTGCGATATCGATGGCAGGGCGCTCAGTTCCCCGGTCGCCGGTCATGCTCCCGTCTCCCCCTTCTGCCGCAGGAAGGCTTCGATGAACTCGTCGATGTCGCCGTCCAGCACGCCCTGGGCATTTCCAGCTTCGAAATTGGTGCGGTGATCCTTGACCATCGTGTACGGCTGAAGCACATACGACCGGATCTGGTTGCCCCAGGCGATCTCGGCCTTTGACTCCTCGATCTTCTGCCGCTCGGCTTCCTTCTCCTCCTGTGCCCGTTGATACAGGGCAGCTTTGAGCATCTTCATCGCTTTTGCGCGGTTCTTATGCTGACTGCGCTCCTGCTGACAGGAAACCACGATGTTGGTCGGAATGTGAGTAATCCGCACCGCGGAGTCGGTCTTGTTCACATGCTGTCCGCCGGCGCCTGACGCGCGATAGGTGTCCACTCGCAGGTCGCTCTCGTCGATCTCGATCTCGGCGTCGTCCTCGACGACCGGATAGACGAATACCGACGCGAATGAAGTGTGTCGTCTCCCCTGCGCGTCGAAGGGGGAGATCCTTACCAGGCGATGTACGCCGTTCTCGGCGGTCAGGTAGCCGAACGCGTGGTCTCCAGTAATTTCGAGCGAGGCGGACTTGATCCCCGCCTCATCTCCCGGGATCAGGTCGAGAGCCTCAACGGTCCACCCCCGCCCCTCCGCGTACCGCGAATACATCCGGACCAGCATCGCCGCCCAATCCTGCGATTCGGTGCCGCCCGCCCCGGGATGAATGGTGAGAATCGCGTTCCGGTGAGCATCCGGCCCGCGGAGCATGTTGCGGAATTCCAGCCGGTCGAGCTCCTTGTCGACCTGCTCGACCTCGCTCTCGACCTCGCTTTCGAGCTCCGCGTCTTCCGAGTCGGAGAGCAGCACAACCATTTCAAGCAAATCGTCGACCCGCCCCGATAGCCGGGCCCAGGGATCCGTCCAGGCTTTCAACGCCTTCGACCTCGCTATGACAGCTCGGGCTTCGTCCTGTCGGTCCCAGAATCCCTGGCTCGCCATCTTCGCATCGAGGGTCTCGAGCTCCTCTTGCTTCGCGACGATGTCAAAGGAACCCCCTGAGCTCGTCGAGCCTTCGGCGCTGCTGTTCGAGCCGATTGCGACTGGCTTCGGATACGGCCATTCTGTGGTTACTCCCTCGACGGACTTCCTGGGGCCGGGTGTCGGCCGTTCTGGTATGCGAATTCAGGCAGATACGAAACGGGGGCCTCCGCTCGGCGGAAGACCCCGATTCGACGCGAGTCTAGCCACCCTCCCGGCCCGGGTCAAGCGGCCCCTCCTGCAGGTCGAGATCGATTTCCCGGCTCTCGGAGTCTACCCGTACAACCTGCACCTTCACCTTGTCGCCAAGACGCAATCTACGTCTGCTTCGTCGGCCGGTCAGCGAAAACGAATCTGCGTCGAACACGTAGTAATCGTCGACCAGCGAGCTGACCCGAACCAGTCCCTCCGTGAGCACATCGTCGAGCAGCACGAACAGACCGAATCCCGTAACGCCGCTAATCGTACCCTCGAACTCGTCACCGATGTGTCGCTCCATGTAGCGGATCGTCTTGACCTCGACCGAATCGCGTTCCGCTCCGTCCGCCCGGCGCTCCCGCTCGGAACAATGCCTCGCGACCGCCTCCAGGTCGTCCGGGCCCATCCGCGATGCCGAGGTCTTCCCGGTCACCCGGCGCACGATTTCCCGGTGGACCTGCAGGTCCGGATATCGCCGGATCGGAGACGTGAAGTGCGCATAGCAGTCCGAAGCGAGGCCGAAGTGGCCTACGTTCCTTCCCGAATAGCGCGCTTTCTTCATGCTTCGAAGCGCCACCGCAGACACGAGGAACTCACGCCGCGTGCCATGCTGGGACTCGACCAGGTCCGCGATGTCACGCGGTCGGATTTCACCGGGGGGCAGCGGGTGGCCGAACAGCCGGGCCAGGGACCGCAGCCCCTCGAGGCGATCGTCCGACGGCGATTCGTGAATCCGGTACAGGATCGGAAGATCTTCAGTCTCGCCGACGCGTGCGACTGTCTCGTTCGCCAGGATCATCAGATCCTCGATCAGCCTGTGGGCCTCCAGCCGCTCCCGCTGATGAATCGCGACCGGCTCGCCGTCCTCATCGAGCTCCACCTTCGCCTCGGGCATCGCAAAGTCGATCGCCCCTGCCGCAGAACGCCGCGCCCGCAGTCGCTGCGCGAATCCGGACAGCAGTTGCAGGCTGCGCACGAGGGCTGCTCCATCCGGACCACCCGGCAGCTCGCCCGCTCCGTGGCCGTCCAGCAGCGACTGCGCGTCCTCGTAGGAGAGCTTGTGGGAGCTCCGGATCACTCCTCGGACGATGCGATGGGACAGGACTTCACCAGACGGATCCACGTGAAACAGCACGGACACGACGAGCCTGTCCTCGTGCGGCACCAGGGAGCAGATCTGATTCGACAGAGCCTCGGGAAGCATGGGGACCACCCGGTCCACCAGATAGACGCTGGTCGCTCTCTCGGCTCCTTCTCTGTCAATCGTGCTGCCATGTTTGACGTAGTAGGACACGTCGGCGATGTGCACTCCTGCCTCGAACGATCCGTCTTCGAATTCGTGAACCGAGACTGCGTCGTCGTGATCCCTGGCGTCCGCCGGATCAATCGTGTAGACGAGCAGTTTCCTGAAGTCCGTCCGACCCTCCAGGTCCTCCGGACGCACCCCTCGCCGTGAGACCTTCTCCGCTTCCCGCTCCACGGCGGCCGGGAATTCGAGCGGGAGCTGGTGTCCGAACAGGATCGACAGCACCTCGACATCCGGATCCCCGGGCCGACCGAGGATCCGGGTCACTCTTCCGACCGGACTCGGTCCCTTCGCGCCCCAGTCCTCGATCTCGACCAGCACGACCTGCCCATCTTCCGCTCCGCCGGCGCGTTCGGATGGAATCAGCACCTCGGAGGTCAGAGGCGGCTCCTGCGGCACGACGAAACCGAGGCCACGTCGCCGATGGTAAAGTCCCACGGTCTGCTTCGCCGACCGGTCCAGGATCCGGACGATCCTGCCTTCGGGGTTTCGCCCCGGTCTACGTCGATCGATTCGGACGACCACCCGGTCGCCAGCCTGACCGGTCGCCAGGCTCCGGCCCGGCACGTAGACATCTTCCTCTCCGGCTTCGTCCGGAATGACGAAACCGTCGCCCGATCGCGTGATCTGGAGTCGCCCGTTCAACGCCTCGAATCGGGCCGGAAGCCCATATCGTCCCTTGCGCTGGCGGAACACCTCGCCCTTCTGTTCCATGTCGCGAAGCAGGCGGCGAAATTCCCGGTAGTCTTCCTGGGCGATTCGGAGGTCGCGGGCGATTTCCTTCGGCCCCAGCGGCCGGTCCGCACGGTCTGCCAGATAGGAGAGAATGCGTTGTCGATCAGGAGGTTCAGCCGTCATCCGGGGCTTCCTGTCTTCCGTCAGAAATTGAAGCCGACGGACAGTTGGAGAGGAGTGCCTCCATCGAATCCTGCGAAGTCGTTGAATCCGTACCCGAGGTCAAGGATGAGGCTCTTGAATCGGATCCCAATACCCAGGGTCGGACCGGACCTCCCTTCTGAGCTCCAGGCATATCCGCCGCGAACCAGGAGCACACGTCTCCACCCCAGCTCGGCACCCATATGAGCGTCGAGGTCGTCGAATTCGCTCAGGGTTTCCTGCACATCAAATCGGAGCAGCAGGTCGAGATCTCCTCCGGCCCATGCGTCCCGACCGGATACCGATGACGGCAGGTCCAATTCCAGGCCCAATCGGATTCTCGCCGGAAGAGGATCGGAGGGGCCTCCCCCGTATGCGATCCCGCTGCCGAGATTCCTGAACAACAGTCCGGCTCGCACGCCCTGATTCCCGGGGAGCGTCGCGACTGCTCCGAGGTCGAACGCATTTCCAGTCGAGATTTCGTCCAGGGTTCCGCAGGCCTGAGAGCAGGATGACGAGAGTCTGAGCAGCTTCCAGCTCGCCCCCAGATCCAGCCAAGCCGCCACGGGGTAGGCTGCTGACAGCACGAACGCTGTCTGACTGGGGTCGATTGTGCCCAGAGATTGATTTCCTTCATCCCGTGCTTCCACCCGACCGAGATCGTAGTGCAGGACGGTGACCCCGACGCGCAGGGCACGCCACGCTACGATACCGCCGATCACCCTCGAATCCGCCGCGAAATCCTCTCCTCCCATGAGGTAGACCGCGCTTCGCTCGAGTCCCGCCAGGGACGCCGGATTCCACAGGGATCCCTCGATATCGCCGCGCGAGGCGGAAACCGCCCCTCCGAGTCCGACGGACCGGGCCCCGACGGGGACAAGCAGGAACGTCGCGGTCTCCGCGGCAGACCCGGCGGTATTCCGTTCGGCATCGGAGGCGCTCCCCTGCGCGTCCGCGCCGCGAGCGACGAGGAAGAGAAAAAGAAGGAGCGCCGCTCCGAGCCTAGAAGGGCTCCGCTTCATCGATCAGCAGGATCGGAATGTCGTCTTCTATCCGATACTTCAGGCGGCAGGTGGAGCATCGGAGTTCCTGCTCCTCGAGACGATACTCCAGCTCGCCTCGACACTTCGGACAGACGAGGATCTCCAGCAGGGTCGGATCTAGTGACATGATCAGGCCTTCCGAGAAGGAACATGGTACCCGAGGAGCTTAAGACGGGCCGGATTCCTGCGCCAGTTGGGCATTACTTTCACTCTCAGGTCCAGGTATACCGGCCTCTCGATGAGCGCTTCGAGCTTGTGGCGGGAAGCGGTTCCGATACTCCGGATCATGACGCCACCGCGGCCGATCACCATTCCCTTCTGAGAGTCACGTTCCACGAAGATCGTGGCACTGACATATACGGGATCATCGGACTCCCGAAACTCTTCGATCCCGATGGCGATGCTGTACGGGAGCTCCTGGTCCAGCTGCTCGAGGCACGTCTCGCGGACGAGTTCGGCCGCGAAAAAGCGCACAGGGGCGGTAGCGACATCATCTTCCGGGTAAAAGGGCGGTCCGGGTGGAAGCCGGTCGAGGACGGCTGCCCGAAGTTCCTCCACTCCCTCGCCGTTCGTTGCGTACGTTTCGATGACTGAATCCCATGACCCGTGAGTCACGAATTCCTCCCGAATCTCGCGCAGTATCCCCCTGTCAACGCGGTCGATCTTGTTCAGGCACAGAACCACGGGCACACCAGGCAACCCACCCCATTCCCGGGCGTGCGCGACGCTGCGGGGATAGCCGGAATCGACGACGTAGACGACGATGTCCGCTTCGACGGCCGCTCTCTCGGCCTCTTCCCGCATGCCCTGCTGCAGCAGGTATCGGGGCTCGAGCAGTCCGGGAGTGTCGACGAATACGGCCTGATTCCGATCATCCGTGTAGATCGCCAGCAGGCGCTGCCGGGTCGTCTGCGCCTTCGGTGTCACGATTGACAGCCGCTGTCCGACGAGCGCATTGACCAGCGTCGATTTGCCTACGTTGGGAAGCCCGATCACCGCCACGAATCCTGCCCGGAAGTCGGCGGATTCAATCTCCCCCTCGCCACGGGAACCAATCTCTCCGATCATGGTGCGAAGCTTGCCATTCATGAGTCTGTGGACAAGGCTGAGCTGGCCGACGGCTGTTGTGCGACTCCCCGAGAAGGACGGCGAATGACCTCAGCGGGCATGGACAAAGGCGCCAGCAGACCGCTCCTGGCGGCGGCGGTGCTGGGCGGTGCCGGGCTCGTCGTGTGGTTAATCGCGCGTCGGCTGGCTGGCGGCGGCGTTCCGTACATGAACGACTTCGTCTCCTACTGGGCCGTCGGCAGGCTGCTGCTCGATGGTGGTAACCCGTATGACGTAGAGGCGATCCTCGAGTTACAGCGCTCGATCGGATCCCGGTTCGTCGACGCCGGAGTGGTGCGGAATCCGCCGTGGACGCTTCCCCTTCTGCTCCCTTTCGCATCGCTGGGCTTCGCGTCGGGATGGTATGCCTGGACCTTGAGCCAGGTCGTTCTCGTGGGAGGGTGTGCCGCCGCCCTGTGGCGCCTGTTCGCCGGTCGGGCGCGTCCGGCGGCGGCCATCGGTCTGGCGTTCGCCTTCCCGCCTGCACTGTTCGTCGCCCTTGGGGGGCAGATCGGTGGTGTGCTCCTGCTCGGACTCACGGGCTTCACATGGGCGATCAGTCGGCGGAAGGACGTCGTTGCCGGACTGTTCCTCGCGTTGCTCACGCTCAAACCGCATGTATTGCTGCCGTTCGGAATCGCGGTCCTTCTATGGACACTCAGGGAAAGACGGATCAGGCCGCTGATCGGGGCGGCACTTGGAGTGGCTGCCGGCTCGCTCGTCTCTCTTCTCCTTCAACCCGACGTGTTCTCGCAATATTTCGAATTCGCGCGGTTGCAGGTGCCGGATGAGGACCTCGTCTCGACACCTGGAGCTGCGCTTCGCCTGCTGTTCGGATTCGATCGTTTCTGGGTCCAGTGGCTGCCCGCAGCAGTTGGGATCGGCTGGGTGACGCTCTACTTCACGCGCCGCTTCGAGTCCTGGGAGTGGAGGCGTGAGATGCCGCTGCTCGCGGCTGTGTCCTGGCTTTCAGCTCCGTATGGCTGGGTGTACGACATGGTACTACTCCTGCCGACGGTACTGGACGGTGCGGTACGGATTGAAGCAGCAGCCGATCCGAGTCTGACTCGGCGAACAATGACGGTGTATCTGTTGGCTGGAGTCGTGATCTGGGCGCAGCAGCTGGCTTTCGGGTCTGGAGTGATTCACGCGTGGGTGGGGCCAGCTGTTCTCGTGGCCTGGCTCTGGGTACGGGCCCGGACTGCCGGCGCGGATCTATTGGAGGTGAATCCCCGGAAGTCGGGACGGGGACTGGAATGAAGGCTCCGTCATCCCGCGTCCCACCGCAGGCCGGGTCCGGACCGGCTCGAACCTGGCTGCTGGTACTGGCGGTGTCCGTGATCGTGATGATTCTGATCGGAGCGCTGGCCGCGGCTTCAGCCGTTCCGTTCCGAAACGACTTTGCGGCATACTGGCCGGTCGGACGCCTCCTGCTGGCCGGCCAGAACCCGTACGACGCAGGGGCGATCGAATCACTTCAGCGTTCGGTCGGAGACATGCTGGGCGGAGATTCCATCGTGCGATATCCTCCCTGGTCTCTTCCGCTGCTTCTCCCGTTTGCCGCATTGCCATACGTGCCAGGATGGTACCTGTGGATCCTTCTGCAATCGGTTCTGGTCGGAGTCAGCTCGGTGTGGCTGTGGCAGATGTTGGGTGGCCGCGGTGGCGCGGAAATCCCCCTTGCGGTGGCATTCGGCTTTCCCGCCGGATTGTTCGTGGCACTCGGCGGTCAGATCGGCGGAGTCCTGCTGTTCGGCGTGGCTCTGTTCCTGTGGGCCAACCTGCGCCGCCGTGACTTCCTGGCGGGGTTCTGTCTCGGTCTCCTGACCTTGAAACCCCACCTGTTTCTCCCTCTGGCTATCGTAGCGCTGTTGTGGGCAGCACGTGAGCGCCGTTGGCGTGTTCCCGCAGCCGCCGTACTTACAATTCTCGCCGGCTCCGGGCTGGCTCTGGCATTTCGTCCGGCGATCTTCTCGGACTACCTGGAACTCCTGGGGGCGCCGGGTACGAGCTGGCAGCGCGCGGTAGCCTTAGGCACCGCGGCCTCTGCGGCCCTGGGCGGCCGGGCTCCGTGGCTCCAGTGGGCGCCGGCGGCTCTGGCTACGGTGCTGGTGGTGGTACTCTGGACTCGCTTTTCGAGTCGTTTCGACTGGCGCCGGCACTTGCCTCTGGTCGTGGTTCTCGGCCTCATCGCGGCGCCCTATCTGCTCGTGCACGACCTGGTGCTTCTCGTTCCGGCGTTTCTGACCATGGCCCTGTGCGTCGCGGACTGGGAGTCAGCCAGTTCGAGGCGAATGGCAGGCCTGGCATTCGCCGCTTTTTGTGTTTTCGTATGGATCGGGCAGGTCGCGGAACATACTCTGGCTATTCACGTGTGGGTTGCTCCTCTAGTGTTGATTCTAACCATTGCTGCGTCGGTGCACCTGGCCCGGGAGTCGGGAGTGGTGGGAGAGTAAGGCGGAGTGGTGGGAGAAAAGCGAAACGCCCCGATTCCGGTGTCAGGGAATCGGGGCGTTTCATAAGCGAGCCGGCGGCGACCTACTCTCCCACGACAGATGCCGCAGTACCATCGGCGCTGAGGGGCTTAACTTCCGGGTTCGGGATGGGAC
>Ga0307378_10011779_pt1 | contig 11240 bp, 10 predicted proteins | sample UN1MG_FD_202238 | JGI IMG/M metagenome (GOLD analysis project Ga0307378, IMG submission 202238) | Soil microbial communities from Risofladan, Vaasa, Finland - UN-1 | ecosystem: Environmental > Terrestrial > Soil > Coastal area > Acid sulfate soil | place: Finland: Risofladan, Vaasa | collected...
GTCGACCCAAATGTCGTTGCCTTCGTTGTCGCATGCATACGGGTATACAGGTCAGGGAACCTAAGGAGACCGATCACCCCGAGCGTGTTGAAGACCACCCCGATGGCGAGGCAGACGTATATAATTATTTCAACGGCAGTCATGTCAGAGTTCCCCCCCGATATACTTGGCAATGTAGAGCGTGCTGACGAATGAGAGCAGCGCGTATACGATTGCAACGTCGACAAAGATAATCTGCTTAAACACAACTCCCAGGAGGACCATTGATGCGATGACGAGGGTGTTCACGGTATCGAGCGCTATCACACGGTCAGGGGCTGTCGGTCCGAGCACCAGCCTGATAGCAGCTAATGCCATGAGAACCGTCAGGCAGATCACCGCAAGGATCCAGACATCTATCATTCGGCAATCCTCCGTATCCATGCGGGAAGGTTTGTAAGCTCGAAGAGCTCGGTGCTTTCAATTATCTCTTTCTTCTCTTCCGCCTCATCGATATTGATTTTGTGGATGAAGAGATCGTTTGTTTCTTCGTCAATCCCAACGGAAAGGGTGCCCGGGGTCAGCGTGATCGAGTTTGCCAGCATGAAGATGCCCAGATCAGTCTTCAGCCCCGAATGCACCCGTATGATTCCGGGCCTGATCTTCATCGTGATCACCCGGTAGGCGACATCAAGGTTGGCTTTTGTGAGCTCAATAAAGAAGGGGCCTGGTACATAGACCAGCAGAAGCAATAACCGGACGGGGGAAAGAAGCCGGTAACTCTCATACCTGCACAAAAATTTCCGGGCAACAAGACCGGTAAGCAGTGCGAGCAGAACACCCATAATAAGTTCAGAGAACGACCATAACCCGATACTGCCCGAGCCGGCAGTCAATACCAGGTACAGAAGAAATGCCATACCAGCAGTTACAAGAAACCCGATCACAGACTCACCTTACTACTGTCCCCTTCGTTGTTCAGAAAATGTTGCTTCAGTCGTATAAAGCCAGAACCGTTCTCCTGATTTTTTGATAATATCACCGTAAGCATTGTTCAGGAACACAATAACGCCACCATAATTGTTAATGATTTATGATGTTCAATCTAAAAAAACGTGTTTGTTTTATCAAAATCCAAAAAAAACAAAAGAGCGGAAGAATTCGTTAATGAATGCCAATAAAAAAAGGTCTTATTGCATACAAACCTGAAAGAATATGCCTATGCAAACGCGGTCTTATCGGACCCGGACCTTTCAAGAGCTAAACGGAAGAACACGGGCTGATTGCATCTCCTGATCACGATTGCCGGATAATTACCGGCAAAGACACATCAGATATGATTGGAATGGAGACATCCGGGGGGCCGGATTACCCTTTTAATTTTCTCCCGGGTTTACAAATCCCCTGCTATGCAGATTCCTGCGACTGGTTTTTAAGGCTGGATAGTAAATTATTGATGTTAAAATTTTCGAGCATTATGAAGGATTTCAACTGGAGGGTCTGGAAAAAATGGATTTGTTGATGATTGCACCTATCTGTGCCATTATCGGGTTGCTTTTTGCAGCTTTTTCTTTTTTCAGCATGAAAAAAGAAGGTACCGGTACCGAACTGATGCAGAAGATTGCTGCGGCGATACACAAGGGATCAATGGTGTATTTGAAACGCCAGTATACCGCCATCTCGATCTTTGTCGTGGTCATGGCGGTTGTCCTCGCCATCGCGATTAACCCCCTGACTGCCATGTGCTTTGTCGTGGGTGCAGCTCTCTCAGCAACAGCCGGGTATGTCGGTATGACTGCGGCGACCATGGCAAATGTCCGCACAACCAATGCCGCACGAGAGGGGATGGCGAAAGCATTCCGCGTCTCGTTCTCCAGCGGCATGGTCATGGGGCTGACCGTCGTCGGACTCGGGCTGCTTGGCCTGTCGGTTGTTTTTTTTGTCGTTGATACCTTCACACCTGTCGGTATTTATGAAGTGATCAATATCCTTTCAGGGTTCTCCCTCGGCGCAAGTTCTATCGCGCTTTTCGCCCGTGTCGGCGGCGGGATTTTCACGAAAGCCGCTGATGTCGGTGCCGACCTTGTTGGAAAGCTCGAGGCGGGGATCCCGGAGGATGACCCCCGCAATCCTGCAGTTATTGCCGACAATGTCGGGGATAATGTAGGTGATATCGCAGGCATGGGTGCCGACCTCTATGAATCCTATTGCGGATCCATTATTGCGACCATGCTTATCGGCGGTTCTGTCGCAGCGATGATTGCATCATCCAATGGTGCCGGCCTGATGGATTCCATCCGCCTGACGCTCGGTCCCTCAATCAATGTCATTCCGGATGCCAGCGCCGTCATGAACCTCGTTCTCTTACCGCTGCTGGTTGCGGCGCTGGGAATTATTGCTTCCGTGATCGGTTCGTTCTTTGTCAGGAGTTCCCAAAACGAGAGCAGCGCGATCCACAAGGCCTTCAACACGGGCACATTCGCCAGCCTGATCATCACCGCGGTTGCCACCTATTTTCTGGTGGTCACGCTTCTCGGACCACTGTATATCGGGGTATTTATCGCCGCCATTGCAGGATTGGTCGGAGGGTTCCTGATCGGGCTTGTGACCGAATACTACACGTCCTATGACCGCCCGCCAACCCAGCGGATTGTAAAATCCACGGAGACCGGGGCAGCAACTGGCATCATCACCGGTCTTGCCGTGGGATTTGAGAGCACGGTATTTCCTGTGCTCATTATCGCGGCCGCAATCCTCGTCGCCGCACAACAGGCGGGGCTCTACGGGGTTGCCATTGCCGGTGTCGGCATGCTCGCCACGCTGGGCATCACTCTCTCTGTTGACGCGTACGGCCCGGTTGCGGACAATGCCGGCGGTATTGCCGAGATGTCCCACCAGGATAAGAGCGTCCGGGAGATCACAGACACGCTTGATGCGGTCGGCAACACAACCGCAGCGATCGGCAAGGGCTTTGCCATCGGGGGTGCCGCACTTACCGCTCTTGGCCTCGTCATCGCGTACACGGCGGCAGTCGGACTCCCGCTTGTCGACCTCATCAGCCCGGTGGTCTTTGTCGGGGTCCTGATCGGTGCAATGCTCCCCTTCCTCTTCTGCTCGTTTGCCATGACCGCTGTCGGCAAGGCAGCAGGTGACATCGTGCAGGAGGTGCGCAGGCAGTTTAAGGAGATCCCCGGTCTCATGGAAGGTACGGCGGAGCCCGACTATGATGCTTGCATCACGATCTCCACCAACGCCGCGCTCAGGCAGATGATAATCCCAGGCCTCCTGGCAATCCTTGCGCCTGTGGTCTGCGGACTGGTCCTCGGGACTGCTGCACTTGCCGGACTCCTCATCGGTGCAATCAGCTGCGGCTTTATCCTTGCCGTCATGATGGCAAACACCGGCGGCGCATGGGACAACACGAAGAAATACATCGAACAGGGCCACCTCGGCGGAAAGGGCTCACCAGCACATACTGCGGCAGTCACCGGTGACACGGTCGGGGACCCGTTCAAGGACACCGCAGGCCCGGCGCTTAACATCCTGATAAAACTGATGGCGATTGTATCAGTGGTCTTTGCCCCGCTGTTTATCTGATATTCATATTTTTTTCCTTTTTTATCTGCGCTCTACGATTAGGATCGCTATTAAAGCTTCTCCAGAAATGCCCGGTGACCCTGTGAATGAGATACGGGGTGTTCAAAACGATCTGTAATCTGTCATTCAGGTAAGCACCACCATCATGAAATGATAATTTTTCTGAAATCTCTCTTCACGTTACCGTATACCGTTCATTGTATCAGAAACACTCAGCAGTTTTACCAAACAACCGGGAGAAAAGAAGTATTACCCGGTATCTTCAAAAAATCCCGTTCAGGTAACCTGTTTCAGGTCGACACTGACATCGGTAGAAATACGCGAATATCTCTTCGGGTTCTCTTCAAAATTCTTTTTGCACCAGTTGCAGCAGAAGTAATATTTCTGGTCTTTGTACATACCGGTGAATTTCGCATCATCTTCATCAACTATCATCAAACAGACGGGATCGGTGGCCATGGCATTTTACCTCGTTACTCTGTACTAGAATCGTTTTTATTTCCTTAAGTGTTATCGCCTTTTATGCAACAGGATTCGGGTTATCCGATATACCGCACAGGTGCTCTTCCTGGTAATGCCTGGCGAGATGCGCAGAGATATCGCTGTATGTCTTGAGGACGAAGAAGAGCACGGAACCTGTTTTATCGTATCTCCTGCTCAGACTCCTGCTGACGGTTACATCAATTTGATCTAAAGGAGCAATGGCAAAAAAGGGCTGCAGGAAGCAGATCAAAGGAAGGAATCATGGGTATCACCCGTTTCTTGAATTTTCAGGTGCCTTCCAGAGGGTATGGGGAGATTATAACTTTAGTCCGGAAATTTCGAAAAAAAATGGAATATCATTCACTGTTGTTTTCATCATTATTGCTTTCTTGCGCGACATTCACGGGTAAACCGGTTTTTTCGGAACTGTCCGGCACAACATTACCGTGAATAGTGAACTCTGTGCCGCAGTGGGGGCAGAGTAGGGTTGTATCCTTGTTTATGGTGCGTCTTTTATGGAAACTATCTGCAAATCCGCCGGCAAGGATACCCGCAGGAAGAGCGAACAGTCCTATAGCTGAAAGTGCAACAAGCGCAGTGATGAATTTCCCGAGCGGTGTTATTGGATACACATCACCGTAACCTACTGTGGCAAGCGTCACCACCGCCCACCACATGGCATCCGGGATACTGGCAAACTTTTCGGGCTGGGCTTCGCGCTCGACAGCATACAGGGCGCTCGATGCCAGCGTCAGGATAATTACCGCCATGATTATGGTGATAACAAGCTCCTCTTTTTTAGACTTCAGGACATCAGCAAACGTTTCAAATGCATGTGAGTACCTGCCAAGTCTGAGAACCCGGAATATTCTCAATAACCGAAGTAATCTGAGCGTGCGGAATTCTATCGGCATGATCAACGGGAGATAAAACGGGGTAATTGCGATCAGATCAACGAGGACCAATGGAGATAACGCAAACCGGATCCGTCCTGTCACCGGAGAAGAATATTTGGGATTTCTGACGCAGACCCAGACCCGGAGGGCATATTCAATCGAGAAAACCGTGACAGTAAATGCGTCAAAAATAGTGAAATAGGATGCATACTCAATAAAAAGTTCATGTTTTGTCTCAAGAATAACTACAATGACATTGAGCAGGATCAGTGTTGCAATAAAATAAATGAATAATTTCCTGGCCCAGTTATGGTTCGCCGGGCATTCAAGAAGGAAATATACCTTTTCCTGAATTTTATCATTCCAATTTGGTTTCAGACATGGCTCAGCATCAGACATTTATAAGATAGAATCTGACAACTTCATCGTATAATACCCTTATGCATTCTCTTTGTGACGCACAGAATGATTAAAAGCAAAGATTCCGGCAGTTGATGTACAGGACTTTGCTGCAATCAGAGCGTGAGAAAGGAAATTACCGGGACTACTGAAGGCATGAAAATACTGCCAACCGACAGCACGTGCACGATAATGAATTCCACGAAATAGGGCTGGCCCATTTATTGATAGTCAATCCAAAAACCCTGTCAGAGATCCGTGATTTTAGCCGGTTTATGTCTGAAGATCTCGAATTGGAAGAATGGGGCGGCATAATAGAATAAAAAGCAGGGACATAATAAGGGATGATTGGAATCAATCACGTAACCACCATACCCATATCCCTCTACACCTCACCTGTACGTCAATGACGGCCGATATCATCACCCGCATCCGCACTGAGCTCAAGAATATCGCCGATCCAGCAATCCGGAAAACATCGCAGAGGTTTTTCAAAGAGGAAATCCTGTGTTATGGTGTAAAGACCACTATGGTCACAGCCATTGCCAGAAAATTCTGGATTGATATCAAATCAAGGGAAAAACAGGATATTTTCCGGCTCTGCGACGAGCTCTACCAATCCGGTATCCTTGAAGAAGCATTTATCGTTTCCAGTTGGATCCCACATCTTAAAAGACAATTCGAGCCACAAGACATCGCCGTATTCCGGCACTGGATTGATACATACATCTCCAACTGGGCTGCATGTGACGGTTTTTGCAATCATACGATGGGCGAATTCATTGTAAAATACCCGGAATATCTGGACGAACTTAAACAGTGGACACATTCCAAAAACCGCTGGATGCGCCGGGCGGCAGCAGTATCGCTGATCGTGCCGGCAAAGCAGGGGAAGTTTCTTTCAGATGTGCTGGAGATCGCTGAACTGCTGCTGATCGATAACGATGATATGGTGCAGAAGGGATACGGGTGGCTCTTAAAAGAGGCAAGCCGCTGGCACCAGATAGAAGTTTTTAATTTTGTCATGCGAAACAGGAAATCGATGCCCCGGACCGCCTTGCGGTACGCAATTGAACTGATGCCGGAAGATCTGAAGGCAGAAGCAATGAAGAAGGACTGGTAGGTTCAAGGAAAAAGAAAGATAATTTCGGCAGGTCTGTTGCGGATATAGATTTACTCAGGCGCAGTTTAATCCAATACGGTATCTTTAAGGGTGAGAACCACATTTTGCCTGCTGCCGACCCGGTAAATAGTTATACCTTTCAGCTTATGTGCCCACGCCATAAGAAGTGCTTCTTCGCATTCCTCCCTCGTTGCTGTATTTGGCATATTAATAGTCTTACTGATAGAGGCATGGACATGCTTCTGGAATGCAGCCTGCATCAGTACATGATCCCGCCAGTGGATATCAAGTGCAGTTTTAAACAGGGCCCGGAATTTCTGCGGGAGCCAGTTCAGGTCCTGAACCGTCCCCCGCTCATGGACGTGATTAATGGCTTCGTCTGCCCTTTTTCTTTGTTCTGCTCTGGACAATCCTGAACCAGACAGGGTTTTTTCAAGATATGCCCGGAATACCGGATTTACAATAATAAACGTTTTACCAACGGTGTTTCTTCGTGTATAAGCAAATGAGAAGACTGGTTCGATGCCGCTTGAGCACCCGGCAAGCAGGGACAAGGTTCCTGTCGGAGCTATTGAGGTCAGTGCTGCATTCCTTACCGGGAACTCTTTCCAGATACTCTCTTTCCACGCTGGAAACGCCCCGATTTTTTCCGCACGATGGTGAGATTCGTCTACTGCGGTATCAGTGACAATCCGCATGACGTGTTCACACCAGGCTCTTCCTTCATCAGAATCATATGCCAACCCAACCATAAGAAGGGCATCATGGACTCCCATCAGGCCCAGTCCAATCTTACGGGTTTTTTTCGTTGCTTCTGCGATTTCCGGAATAGGATATACATTTTTATCAATGACCGCATCAAGAAACCGGACACCTGTTCGCACTGTGTCGTTCAGTGCATCCTCATCAAGGATCCCGTTGCGTATGCAGGCAACGAGATTGATGCTGCCAAGAACGCAACTCTCGTACGGGAGCAGCGGTTGTTCGCCACAGGGATTGGTTGTATCAATATCGCCAAGGTCCGGAACGGGGTTGTGCCGGTTTATTTCATCATAAAAAAGTAATCCGGGTTCCCCGGTCTTCCAGATCCCGTCCACAATTCCTGACCAGATCTGCCCGACCGTGATCGATTCACCGGAATACGGGTGGGTAATCCAGATCTTATCACACATTTTCCGGGAAACAAGCTCCATGAATTTATCATCGACCATAACGGAGATGTTAAAATTGGAAATATCCCCTTCCCGTGCTTTTGCAGAGAGGAATGAAAGGATATCGGGGTGCCAGACGTTCAGGATTCCCATGTTGGCTCCCCGGCGGCGACCGCCCTGCCGGATGACTTCGGTTGCTGCGTTGAAGATTCCCATAAAGGATACCGGACCTGAAGCAACTCCATCCGTAGATCGCACACGGGAACCTTGTGGTCTGATGTTTGAGAAATTATACCCTGTTCCACCGCCGGTCTTATGGATGATCGCACCGTGTTTCATGGCATCGAAGATACCGTTGATAGAATCCGGAACCGGCAGGACGAAACATGCAGATAGCTGCCCCAGGTCTGTCCCGGCGTTCATGAGCGTTGGGGAGTTGGGTAAGAACCGCAGGGAGACCATGACATCAAAAAAGATTTTAGCCTCGACTTCGTTTTCTGCAAGCGCCCATGCAACACGATGGCAGATATCCTCAAACGATTTTTCGCCTTGCCGAAGGTATCGTGCTGAAAGGATGCTATCTATAACCTGTGATGAGTTCATTTAGTATTCCCGCACTATTTTGTTTGTTCCCCCAAGGGTCTTTGGGGCACCTTATGTATTAAATATATTTTACATCATCGAATCGGCAATTATTGATATACCAGATTCTGGCACTGGAGAGCCGGCGATGAAACGGATGAGGATCCTGTTCCGGAGTTGTGCAGATTGAGTGTCCATAAAAAGGGATATATTTCAATGATGATTATTCTGCCGGAGCTGTTACAGGAAAGCAGCCAATGCAAGGGTAACAGCCGGGCTTGAAAAACTCGCGGGTTATCGGGTGTTGCCCTGATTCCTGTATCTGACAAATATATCGATAAATGCGAGGAGAATCCCGGCACCCATCAGACCGTATCCGATGAGGCGGTTTTCACCAAACACGATTCCGGCTATAATAAGTGAAAATGCAAGAAATGCCCATCGGGAAGGGCGGGTTTTCACCTGCTTTCCTGTGACGACAAGCACGATTACAAGTATTGCCAGTACAACAATGGCAATCAGGATATATGCATCTGAGAGGATTGCCATACGTTTTTGCCTTTGAAAGGATATCTGCAGGAGTCAAAATAAAATTGTTGATAGATTATTGGATAGTACTTTATATCAGGTCCCGAACGTCTCCAAAACCTTATGTGCGCCCGGGAATCGCACGAAAGTTCCGGTTGGAATACGCATGCCATATGCTTCCCTACTGCTACGGTGATCTGATCCTGCAAAAGCTCATCTTACCATGCCACATAACAGCCGGGTGCCTTTACCTTATATCCACCCCCGCATCTTCATCGCCTCCACCACATGTTCCATTGCCCGGCTGTAAGCCGCACGTCTCAGGGAAATTTTGTTGTTTGTGGCCATTTCAAACACCGTGCGATAGGTTTCCGTCATATGCATCTTCAGCCGTGAGTTCACGGCATCCCGTTCCCAGTGATCCATATTCAGGTTCTGCACCATTTCAAAGTACGATACGATGACTCCACCTGCATTACAGAGAATATCGGGGATAATGGAAACGCCTTTGGTATACAGGTGAGTGTCGGCTTCAGCTGTTATGGGGCCATTACCGAATTCGGCAATGATTCGCGCTTTGATGCTATCAGCATTATCCATGGTGATCGCGTTTTCAAGGGCCGCCGGTATGAGAATGTCAACATCCAGTCCCAGTAGTTGTTTATTGGTGATATCCGCCCCAAGCCCTGAATTCTTAATCGAACCCGTCTTCTTTTTATGTTCCCTGAGCTTCGGTAGATCGAGACCATCCCGGTTCACTACACCCCCCCCGCTGTCACTGACCGCAATCACCCTGCATTCGCACAAGGAATTCGCGAGTAATGCCGCATTTTCTCCTACATTTCCAAATCCCTGAATTGCAGCTGTCGCACCCTTGAGAGTAATACCAAGGTCCTTTGCTGCCTCCCCGATGACATACCAGCCTCCCCGTGCAGTGGAATCTTCCCGTCCTTCCGATCCACCGATACTAAGCGGTTTTCCAGTAACCACGCCAAACGACGTCTTTCCCACTACTTTTGAGTACTCATCCATCATCCAGGACATGGTCTGGGCGTTCGTACCAACGTCAGGTGCGGGAATATCGCGATCCGGTCCGATGAAATATGCGAGCTTCTGGACAAAAGATCTGCTCAAACGTTCCAGTTCCCTTGCTGATAATTCCTTGGGATTGCAGATCACCCCCCCTTTCGCACCTCCCAGGGGCAGGCGATACAGGGCACATTTCCAGGTCATCAGGGCGGCAAGAGCCCGGACTTCCTCAACCGTCACGTCCGGATGATAACGGATACCCCCTTTTGTGGGGCCGCGTGCATCATTGTATTGGATACGACATCCCGGAAATACCCGAAGAGTCCCGTCATCCATACGAATTGGGATGGAAACGTGAAGTTCCTGCATCGGCATTTTCAGGAGGGCTTCAATATCAGACGAGAGTTTCAGGTCAAGAGCACATGCACACACGTGCTGTTTCACTGTTTCAAAGAGATTTACTTCAGTCATCCCTGATCTCCATATATACTGGCTACATATCACGAAACACTAAAAAAGAGTATCGATTATGACGTGCGCCATATACATTGCATGGGGAATCAGGGTAAGAATTGCATCCTGTTGGGATTCCTGTTTAAGGGTGCAGACTTAAAAAAGTGTTTTTGCAGCAGGGATGAGGTATACGTCACGGATATTTTCACATCTTATCATGGATCAAACACCCAGTTTCTTTAAAAATCTCTCGTGCAGCCGGGTATCGCACGAAAGTTCAGGGTGAAACGAGAGCGCGATATGCTTCCCGTACTCAACCGCAACTACTCCCTGGTTCATCCTTGAGAGTACCGTCACACCGGTGCCCACGCAGGTAGCAACCGGTGCCCGTATGAAAATCGCATGGAACGGCCGCCCCACAAGTCCTTTGATTGGGAGGTCGGCTTCAAAAGACTCCCTCTGTCGCCCGAACGCATTCCGGTTCACCGTCATATCAATAAGGCCCAGCGTATGGACACGGGAATCATCAACATGCGTTGCCATCAGCACCATGCCGGCGCATGTCGCAAAAATACCACCGGAAAAAGTGCGTATCGGCTCATAAAGATGGTTTTTCTCAATGAGCCGGGAGATGGTCGTTGATTCCCCCCCTGGAATTGCGAGGGCATTGCATCCCGCAAGGTCTGCAGGGTGCCGAACTTCAAAAACTTCGGATGATGCACCCTGCCCCATCCGGCTAAGCGCCAGCCGGAACGTATCAATGTGTTCGCTCACATTTCCCTGGAGCGCAAGTACACCGATCTTAACGTCCACGGGTCTGTAGCACCTCATCGTCGCTGAGAGTGTGTACATCAAGTCCCGGCATCGCATCACCAAGACCCCGGCTTACCCGTGCGATAACCTCAGGTTCGTTGAAATGGTTAACCGCCTCGACGATAGCCTTCGCCATCCGCTCTGGGCTGGAGGATTTGAAAATGCCGGATCCGACAAAGACGCCATCGGCTCCGAGCTGCATCATCA
>Ga0307378_10011780_pt1 | contig 11240 bp, 7 predicted proteins | sample UN1MG_FD_202238 | JGI IMG/M metagenome (GOLD analysis project Ga0307378, IMG submission 202238) | Soil microbial communities from Risofladan, Vaasa, Finland - UN-1 | ecosystem: Environmental > Terrestrial > Soil > Coastal area > Acid sulfate soil | place: Finland: Risofladan, Vaasa | collected...
CTTCGCTATGACTCCTTAGTTGCTGCTTATCTTGCCGCGGGCAACACGGTAGAGCCAGTAAGCGACAGCCAGAAGCAGAATACTGCCGCCGATCTGCCCGACAGGCGGTGTGAAAGACAGCTCAATATTGGCTAAGGCCAGGAGCTTGACGACGATGGCGTTGATGTTAAGGAACGGCAGGTCGATCTGAAACTGTTTAAGGATAATTATGGGGATGGCCAGCAGAATGCCCATGAGGGCTTCGCCCGTGATAAGGCCGGATGCGAAAAGAAGCCCATTGCGGCTCGATTTTTCTATCTCTTCTTTTGCAGTCTGCTGTCGTGTGTGGAATCGCTTGGTGGCGTAGTGAATCAGGCCGCCGAGGAAGATGGGCACGGCCAGCTCCAGCGGCAGATATATTCCGATCGTGACAGCCAGAACCGGCGTGCGGAACGTGCTGCCGATGTGCTTGAGATATTCATCCAGAGCAATTACCGCTGCCGCTATACCCATCCCGATAAAGATATAAGTCCAGGGCAAATCGCCTTTGAAGACGCCTTGGGCGACCGATGCCATCAGGTTCGCCTGGACGGCCGAAAGCGCATCGGGCCCGGCGCCGGGCTGGCCGCGAAATCCATAGGCCTTGTAAAGCAGCATCAGTACCGGCGCGATGACCAGCGCGCCCGAAGCGGTGCCGACAAGCTGCATGACCTGCTGGCGCCAGGGGGTGGCGCCGACGATCTGGCCGGCCTTGAGGTCCTGCATGTTGTCGCCGGCGATTGCCGCGGCGCAGCAGACAACGCTGCCGATTATAATGGCGGCCGCCGGTCCGTTGACATTGTCGCGGCCCATCAGGAGGACCAAAAGCAGGGCCGAGACGGTGACCGTCGCAATAGTGACACCTGAGATGGGATTATTTGAGGAGCCGACGAGCCCGGCCATGTAAGCCGCGACCGCCGAGAAGACAAAGCCTGCGACCAGCATAACCGCAGCCATTGTCAGCGAGACCGTGATATCTTTGACGAAATACTGGTAGACCAGAAAGAGCGGAATAATCGAGGCGATGATGAGAATGAGCACCCACTTCATGGACATGTCTTTTTCGGTCCTTGCGATAATTTTCTCGCCGTCAGTGACCTGCCGGTAGGCGCGCAGACCGCTGGCGATGCCGCTGAACAATGATTTTCGCATGGCGAAGATGGTCCATAAACCTCCGAGCAGCATTCCGCCGACTCCAAGGTACCGTGTCCGTTTAGACCAGATTCGTCCGGCGTAATCCACTGCTTCGACGGCCGTTCCAAGCTGAGCTTTGATATCGGCGTTGTGTTTTGTTGCCGCTTCGGTCTCCGCCGCGGTTGCGTTCGGATCGACGGTTTCGTATGCCAGGGTAAATACGTTCCACCCATCCGGATTTTCCGCTTCACTTTCGAGCTGGTATGCGGGCCATTCATTCTGGGCGGCCACAAATGGAATAGCGGCGTACCAGTTCAGGGCGCCGCCGAGAAAAATGAGCACGGCGATGTTCAGCCCGACGATATAACCCACCGAGAGCAGGGCGGGGCTGAGGTTGGAGCCGAAGTAGGCAATAGAGCCTTTGGCACGGCCGGCCACCTCTACCAGCTCGGGCCACAGGCCGACACCCTTTGCCCCGACCTTGAACAGGGCGCCGGCAATGGATGCCACGGCGATATAAACAACGCCGGAGCCACCCTGCTGGCCCGTTTCGAGCACCTCGGCAGTGGCGATTCCTTCGGGGAACTTCAAGTCACCTTCGACAATGAGCGAGCGTCTCAGAGGGATGGTAAAGAGCACACCGAGCGTTCCGCCGAACCCGGCGATAATCGTTACCCAGAAGAAGTCGAAATCTTCCCAAAAGCCCATGATGACCAGCGCCGGCAGCGTGAAAATCACACCGGCGGCCAACGATTCTCCCGCCGATGCCGCTGTCTGTACGATATTGTTCTCCAGGATGTTGCTCTTTCGAAACATTCGCAATACGCCCATCGAGATAACCGCCGCCGGTATCGACGCCGACACCGTCATCCCGGCAAACAATCCCAGATAGGCGTTTGCCGCCGCCAGGATCATCGAAAGAACTACACCCAGGATGACTGCTTTGATTGTAATTTCAGGTAATGACCGTTCTTGTGAATTCATATCTCACCTATTCCATATAGTAAGAAAATAGCAATTTTCGAGCCCGCTGCCGAAGCATACCAGGGAACTCCTGTTATCATTTTACAAACTGGGTGACAAAGTATTTCGGCGTTAGCGGTTCGCCTGTCGCACGTTCGATCATCTCGTTCCAGTGATAGACCGCGCCGACTTCGAAGACCTTTTTGCGCAGGAAATCTCCAACTTTTCTTTGGCCGACATAACCGACGTTCTCGTCCGATTTGAGTTTTAACACCTTATGCACTATATGATTATGCAGTTGAGACGCCAGTAGTTCGCCCAACAAATAATTGTGATAGTAGCATGGATAGAGAGGCACATGAATCTTGGCTGCCCAATCGGGGTTGTCACGACCCTGCGGCTTTTTCACAAACTGATACTTCTCAACCAGCCGCCACCAGAGCGCGTTCAGATCCTGGTCGGGATTCGCATAAAGCTGCTTCTCGAAGTTATACATTACCATCGCCCAGCGGGCAAAAATGAGCTGTTTGAGCTGTGCGTATTTGTCGCTGACTTTTTCGATCTCCAATCGCTGCTGGTCCGACAAATCCAGCATCTGCTGCATCCAGGCGGGATGACGGCTCAGGCGGCCGAAAAACATCGCGACCGCTTCCGTCGTAAAAATATGTGCCGGCTCTCTGAGCAGGTACGGCGTTTCCGGATTGTAATATTTGAAATAAACGCCGTGGCCCAATTCGTGCAGAGCGGTCTCCATCCAGTACTCGTTATTTTTGATATTGCAGAGAACGCGAACATCGCCTTGGCGATCCATATCCTCACAGAAAGCGTGTGGATTCTTGCCTTCTCTCTCATACAGGTCGCTGTTGTCAAGGATGGATTCCACCGGCAAATCAATGCCGGCGTAGAACCTTGCCGCCAGATCCTTGATATCCTTATCTTCGTAATAGGTGTCCAAATCCAGGTCGTACACCATCGGGGTTTCCTGGAAGAACGGATCGTGATAATGCCAGGGCATGAGATCCGCAACTGCAACGTCGTATTTAGCCGCCAATATGCGGTCCAGGTCGGCTTTTAATCTGGCAAAAGGCTCGTTGGTCAATTCGTAAAGTTCGTCGAAGATCCGGTCCAGCTCTTTGACATCCTGCTCGACGGTTGCAAGAGAAAGAGTATGGAAATTGTCGAATTTTAGATTCCGGGCCGCCTGGTTCCGCAGTTTGGCCAGACGGATGACATCTTCTGCGACGACGGCTCCGACCTGCTTGCTCGCCAGCCAGGCACGTTTTCTCTTAAGCGAATCTGTCTGTGTTTTCAGAACATCCCTGATTTCGTTACTGGTTACTTCCTGTCCTTCGATTTTGCCGCGATGCGTACTGAAGGTCCTTTCAATCTCCGAGCTCAGATCAACAATTCGCTTGAGCAGCTCGGGCTCTATCTGGTTCTCCAGGTAACGATTGTACAGCAGATCCGATTGCCGCGCCAAAATCGCATTACTAATCTTTCCGGATTTTCTCACTTCCTCAAGGAATGCGAACTCCCGAGGGTTGCTGTAAACCTGGCGAATCTTCAGCGTCGAGCTGCTGGCTCTTTCATAATCCTCGGATTTGCCGGTAGTTGCCGCGTCCCAGGCAGCGAGATTTCTTTCCTTCTGCAGCGGCTTGATTTTCTCTACGTGTGCTTTAATGAATCCTTCCAGCTCATTTTGCCTGGCCCTGGGCGCGCAGCCGAAGAGGAAAATTCCTGCTGTCAACATCATAATCAGGATCGATAGTGTTTTCATTGTTTCATACTCCTAATCTAATGTCGCGTTGCCATTTTGTCACCAACACCTCTCTTGACGCAGGATGTTATCATGTCTGACTTTTGAAATCAAGCAGGTTCTGGAATTGTCCGAATATCATCTTGATCTATTTTTAAGGTTCCGGAATTTCTTCTTTGAATTCGGACGGCAACCTGTGTACCATACGCGATTATGGCTAAAAACAAATATCTGACAGCACCGGTTCCGTCGAAGAAGATGCCTTCCGGCATGCCCTATATTCTTACCAACGAGGCCACGGAAAGGTTCGCTTTTTACGGGACACGATGCATTCTTGTATTTTTCATGACGCATCTTCTGCGTAATATCAGCGGCCAGCTTGACCCGATGACCCCCGAGCAAAGCAAGACGTGGTTCCATCTGTTCGTCTCGGCCGTCTATTTCATGCCTCTGCTCGGCGCCCTTATATCCGACATCTGGCTTGGTAAGTATCGAACTATCCTGTATTTTTCGGTGCTTTACTGTTTTGGTACTCTTGCCCTTGCGATGAATAACACGCGTCTCGGCTTGGGAGCCGGGCTGATTCTAATTGCGGTCGGTTCCGGCGTCATAAAGCCCTGTGTGAGCGCAAATGTTGGCGATCAGTTCGGAAAAACCAACAAGCACCTGATAGGAAGAGTGTATAACTGGTTCTATTTCTCAGTTAATCTGGGCGCTTTCATCTCCAATCTAATGGTGCCTGAATTGCTTGACCGGTACGGGACAGGCGTTGCGTTTGGTGTTCCCGGTGCCTTCATGGTGCTGGCTACGATAGCCTTCTGGCTCGGACGCAGGAAATATGTTCACATACCACGCGGCGGCATCGAATTCGTCAAGGAGTGCTTGAGCGGTGAAGGCATAAGAGCGATCGGCAAGCTGTGCATCGTGTATGTTTTTGTTGCGCCGTTTTGGGCGCTGTTCGACCAAATGGACTCGGCCTGGATGCTCCAGGCTGAAAAAATGAACCGCAACTGGCTGGGCCATGAGTGGCTTCCCACTCAGATAGTTGCCGTCAACCCCCTGATGATATTGATCCTGATACCTGTTTTCTCCTATGTCATATATCCGGCGATAAACAGGATATTTCCGTTGACGGCGCTGCGCAAAATAGGTTTGGGCCTGTTTCTGGCCGCTTCGCCTTTCGTCGTTTCGGCCCTGATTGAAAGCGGAATTGTCGCCGGCGGCGCACCCAGCATCGGATGGATGGTCCTTGGGTACTTACTGCTTACCTCTGCCGAAATAATGGTTTCGATTACCTGCCTGGAGTTCTCATATACTCAGGCTCCGAAGAGGATGAAGTCGTTCATTATGGCAGTCTTTCTTCTGTCAATTTCGCTCGGAAATGCCTTCACTGCAGTTGTCAATATCTTCATTCGAAACGAAGACGGCACGAACAAGCTGCCGGGAGCCAGCTACTACTGGTTCTTTACAATCGTGATGCTGGCCACAGCGGTACTGTTCATTCCGATCGCCAGGCGCTATCGTGTCAAGAACTACATTCAGGACGAAGCCGCGACGGAATCCTCAGCTTGACCGTAGCGGAATCTTATCTTGTCCGGGGTGGCACCCTCAAACTTGTTTGGGGGTGGCCTGACTGCTCTCTCAAAGCTGTCTGAGCGATAATTCGCGTACTATAATTTTCATCGGCCCGAATTCCGCTCCGGGGTGTACCTGGAATCCTATTTTCCCCGAATCGGTAGTCTCGTCGTGCACGTCGGCTGTTTTGTGGCCGTTAAGCCATACCTGGACGTGGTCGCCCTTGGCTCGCACGATTATCGTATTCCAGTCGTCACGATTAATGAGCGTCTTATCCTCGTTAATCGCAAGGAAAAGCTTGCCGGGGCAATATAGCGTGCCGGACCAGGCCACCGGATTCTTGTATTCGAGGATGTCCGCCTGGTATGCTTTCTGCGGCGACTGGAATCGGAACCACAGTCCGCTGTTACATGGCCACTCGGTCCGGTAGGTGAGGGTTGCCACGAAATCTTTATAACTTTCTTTGGTAAACAAATCGCCCGGGGCGTTGTTCTCGCCCTGCGTTCCGACGAGCATTCCGTCCTGTACGACCCACCTGGCATCGCCACTCGTTTCCCAGCCGGTCAGGTCCTTGCCGTTGAAGAGTTTGACAATGCCCTTCGGGTCGGACCAGATATTGACCGTCCGCAGCGTGACATCCGGCATTTCCGGCAGTGCGGCACTTGGCACCGGCTCATACCAGAATGTCGCGCTCGACCAGTCATCCTGCGTCTCTGCAAGGCCGTTCTTCCATGCTATCTGCTGGATTGTAATGCGGCACTCCTTTTGCCACGAAATCGGGTCGGGAAGATGCCAGCGATACATCGAGACAAAATTATTCTCGTCCAGATTGCAGCCGTTGTAGAGATACGGCGTCTGTTGCATCCCGTAGGACAAGCCCACATAATCCTCGCTCCCCGTGCCGCAAATGGTCGGATATTCGGTATCGCCGTCCATGTAAACTTTGATTTCGCCTTCACCCCACCATTGTCCGGGCGTCAGGTTGCGAATACCGATAACGGCGCCTATAAAGCGGCCTTTGTTTTTTCGCTGGGGCAGCATAACAAAGTCGCTTTTGGTTGTCGTGGGATTCTCCCTGCGGAACAGCACGTGCAGCCGGCCAACATCATCCGGGTGCTTGTCTTTAATTGTGTAGTCAATCTGATAGAACAAGGGCACGTTCTTTTCGCCTTCGTTTGTGAGCGTGATTTTCGCACTTTTGTTGAACGGCATTGGCAGCCAGATGTTCATGCCGGCATTTCTGCCCAACGAGTGGACCGCTGAGTGATAAGGCATGACCTTGCCGTGCGCAAAGCCCATAAGATCACCGATCGGGCATTCGATGCTCGGATGTTTCTGGCCGTCCCACCATGCACGCAGCACGAGGCTCCGCAGGTTGAGCGGATTATTGCTGGTGGTCATCCAGATATGACGGATCGTGCCCGGGCCTTCGATGTCACAGAGCTGGACCTCCTGGCCGGCGTTGAGTGTCATTGCCGGCGAGCCTTTTCTTCCGGCGCCGAGTTGGCTGGCAGATTTGCCGCCTTGGCCCGGAGCGCCGGTGGGATTCTCGAATGAGATAGAACGCGAGAGGAGCCCCGTGTCGAGCAGATAGGGCTCGCTAACGACGTCAACCGCTCCCTGACAAACTCCCCATCCTAACGTAGCAACAAAGAGCGTCAGAAAGAGCACTTTTGCGAAAACAATCCTATTAACCATGATGTCTCCTGTGAATACATGTTATCATTTATTTTTTACAGCATCTTTTACCCCTCGGGAGATAAAATGCTTTCACGCTACAAGTTTGCCTCAAATGTGTATTGGCCGGGTTGAATCTCAAGTACGCAGCGGCCTTTTTCGTCACGCAGGTGCCTGACTCCTTGAGCTTTTGACAAGGGGACATTTCCTTCTTTGATAGATTGCGGGTCCTGAGTCGGCAAATAGACAGTGGCGGTCGTATTGGGCGGAACGGCAACTTCCAGCGTGAGCGTTCCATTTTGAATCCGCCACTCGCTTCTAATCATTCCATACGGAGATTCGAGCCGGGCTTTGACCCAATCAAGAGACTGGTTCCTGAGCACGCCCGGCTTGATGATGAAACGCTTGTATCCCGGGCCGGCCGGGTCGGGTATGATGCCGCCCAGGCCCTCGATGAACCAGGCTCCGATGTGCAGGTAAGAACTGTGCAGCAGGGAATTGCGGCCGTCCCAGGCCTCCCACATGGTTGTGGCTCCGCGCCGGAGCATATCACCCCAACTCGGGTAGTCTTCTTTGCTGGCCATCTCGAACATCAGGTCCGGGCGGTCGAACTCCAGCAGGTTCTTCACAATGAAATAACCGCCGGTGATACCTCCCCAGAAGTGTCCCTTGCGATGGATGAGAATCTCGTCCTCGAAACGTTGCCACACAGCCGGTTGAAGCTCTCCTGGAGGCAGCCCTATCAGCAGAGCGGCGGCAAGATAGGCCTGGAAGTTGTTCACATAACCGTTTTCCGCGGGATTGAAGAACTCCTTATGCACGGCCCTGCGGACTATGCTGGCCCGGCGACGATATGTCGCGGCAAGATCCTTTTTGCCCAGAACATCTGCAATTTTCACGGCTGTTTGTAGATTGTATATCCAGTAACAGTTGTTGAAGAAAAGAGTCTCCCGCGTGTCACCGTTGACACCTTCGGCGCCAGGCCAGAGCCAGTCGCCCAAAAAGTCCCACTCGCCGCCCCAGCGAACCAGCATATTATCTTTTGAGTTTCTTTCCAGAAAGGCCAGCCACTGCTGGATAGTATCGAGATTTTCCTCCAGGATACGGACGTCGCCATAGTGGCGATACATATACCACGGCAGGGTGACACAGTAGCCGCTCCAGGCCGGTCCGCCGCCGCCCCAGTACGTCGGAGCTGTGTAAGGCAGATTGCCGGTTGCGGTCGGAGCATCCTGATTCGTGGCTTTGTCCCCGAGCCCCCAGGCCGTCTCTTTGCCCTGGGTATCTCGCCAGTCCTGAGACCATTTTGTGTAGAAAGCCCCGAGATGGTAGTTATTCATCGCCGTCTGAGTCGTGGCGTGGGCATCGCCGCCGTAGCCCATCCGCTCGCGCTGGGGACAGTCGACCACGTAAGCGCCGATGCTGAGATTCTCGTAGGTCCAAAGCACGATGTCGTAGATGTCGTTCAGCAGCTTGTTGGAAGACTCAAATCCTCCGGCTCGCTGGTAGTCGGTCCGCACGAGATAACCGCGAATGTCAGCTAAAGCGGGCTTGTATCCCAATCCTTTGATAAGAATCCACCGCCCCGATCCGTAGTTGAAGCGATTGCGGAAGGTGCCCTGGCCGCTCGGCCCGATTCGGTAAGCACTGTGGAGCTTGTGGGTTATCAGCTTCTTTTCGTCTTCGGAGCATTGTAATTCGATAATGTCACCCGGTTGGCCTTTGATATCGAGCTCGACGAAGCCGGCAAAATTTACGCCCATATCCACGCGATAGCCCTCGCCCTCGACCTGCTCTACGGCGACAGGTTTGATTTCGCGGATCCGGCGGTTCGGCTCGACCATTTCGGCCGACAGGATCAGTTTGGGATGATATACCGCGGCCTGCTTCCAGTCGCTATCATCCAGATCGGGGCTGCACCAGTCAGGTAATTCTTTGCCGGCATCGTAATATTCGCCGCCAAAATTCGTGAACATCCACGTGCCCAGCAGGACGTTGGGGCTGGGGTGGGTTTTCCACGTCTCGTCCGTGATTAGACGCAGGGTTTGCCCATCCGGCATTTCGATGTTGGCCTGGGCAATGACGATTGGCGTCTGCGGCTTGTCGTCGCTCTTGTAAAGTGGGTAAATCGACCACGAAGTTCCCAGCCACAAACCAATTACGTTACGGCCGGCTCTCAGATGGTCGGCGATTTCATACGTCACGTAACGCGCCCGCTTTGTATGATCGGCCACATTTGGACTCAGGACCTCATCCGTCACCTTCTTACCATTCACGTAAAGCTCATGGTAACCGACGGATGCGATATGAATCGTGGCTAAGCCAGGTTTTTCTTTTAATGTAATCATTTTGCGGAGCCAGGGGTCGGATAAGTAGTCGCCCTCCGGCGGCAATTTCTTGACCTCGACGAACTTCTGATCTGTGCCGATCCATTTAGCCGACCATTCCGAAGGATCCAACAAACCCATTGACCATCGAACCGGTTTGCTCCAGGCTGACAGGGCTTGGCCTTCGTCACGAACTTGCACTTTCCAATAGCAGCGCATGCCGGATGACAGCGCCGATCCGCCGTAGTCGACGAGCTGTGACTGGCCGGACTTGACCTCGCCGGAATCCCACAGGTCGCCTTTGTCGCCGGCAAGCAATTCCTCCGAGCTGGCCACCAGTATCCTGTAAGCTGTTTGAGCCTGTCCGCGCTGGTCCGCGTTGGCTGCCTTGAGTTTCCAGCTCAGCCTCGGCTGCTCGACGTCAATGCCCAAAGGCTCCTGAAGGTACTCACATCGTAATTCGACCGGTGCGATACTTGAATCGGCGAGTGCGCTATCCCTGTTCCGAGGAGTCACACAGCCGACAATAAGCAATAGTGCAATGACTAAGTATTTGCCGTGCAATAGGTTCTTAAGTTGATTGCCAATTTTCGATTTTCGGTTTTTGATTGAAACCGGCAATCGGCAATCGCAAATCGTAAATCCAATCGGTGGTCTTTGACTTCTCATTTGTGCATCTCCTATTATAGAAATCTATGTATGGTTTCTAATGAGTTAAAAGAATATTATAGAGAAGTTTACGGAATTATGCACCAAATATTCTATACTCGACATAGATTTACCCCTGTGAGATAACGGCTTTGCCTATCTAACGGGGTGAACGCTGATTAACACGGTTTTAGATTTGCCACAGAGGACACCGAGGACTCAGAGAAATGATTGCTAATTAAAACTTTGTGGTGAAAAGAACCTGTTATCATGTCAAAGAAATAGTAAATAATCATTTTCTTGAACCGCAGATGGGCGCTGATTAACGCGGAAAAAAGAAAAAATAATCAATAGTCAATAGAAAATAGTAAATGACAAAGGCCACTAATGAACAAGGAAAACCGGCCGCGAGATGTTTTTTAGCCTGCCCTGAACATAGTTGAAGTGAGATAATGGCCTGTAGGATAGTGCCGCTTAGACGCCTATGCGGATTCTGACAACGAATTAAGTAAGCTGTCCCCTGAATTCACCGACGAACCTGAGAAGCTGGTAATAGCCGTAGGGCCACTGGCCCAATGCGCCAAGCAGCGTCAAGGCTGCAATGACACATGGTATAAGGTGAGGCCGTTCTTTCACAAGGTTCTTGCACATTTCAACTTTTTCCAGAACAGAACTCACAACATGATTCACTCATTTACTTTAAAACCGATTGTCAAGCTCATTTGTCAATTCTACAAAATTTAAATATAGGATTCCGGTATTTTCAAGAGTGATGCATTCACCAACGAGAATTACCGTATCGGCGACGTTGACATCAATATAAATGTCTGCTGATTCTGCCTCTACGTATATTTCTTCCGGGGAGTAGTTGAGTTCTGGCATTAGTTCCATTGCGACATTCCTAATTGATGCTATCTTCGCTACAGCCAAAAAAGTAACAGGGCTTCGTCCCATCTGACTATCCAAAATCTTCTCAGCAATTTTGGGTGGGCACTTAAGAATGAGTTTGATTTCATTATGTGGGAAGAGATCATAGATAACATCTGCTACAAGTACATAACCGTCGTTCTCATGGACAAGGTCTGCTATGAGCAGAGGGAAAAGAAATGTGGACTTTTGGGATTCGAGAAAGATGCGCTGAA
>Ga0307378_10011783_pt1 | contig 11238 bp, 22 predicted proteins | sample UN1MG_FD_202238 | JGI IMG/M metagenome (GOLD analysis project Ga0307378, IMG submission 202238) | Soil microbial communities from Risofladan, Vaasa, Finland - UN-1 | ecosystem: Environmental > Terrestrial > Soil > Coastal area > Acid sulfate soil | place: Finland: Risofladan, Vaasa | collected...
ACAGATGACTCCTTATCCTTTTTCCATAGATGCTTTACTGTAGTAGGATCTATGTCTTTTGATTCGCAGGATGATATAACTCCTTTGCTTCTAAGTTCCTTTAGTTGAATAAGTTGATTTTTATTTAGTCTATATTTACCGTTTCCATCCGTACCTATTTTTAACTCTAAGCCTAGTGCGCTAGCCTCCATTGGCTTTAATCTTTTTCGTATAGTCATTTTTAAATTATTAGGGTTTATACTTGGTTGAGATAACTTATATGTCACTCACCTCTATATACTTCTGTTTTAAAACCGTATTCACTCAGCTCTTTCAGTCTATAATCCTGAAGAGGTGATGTCTTTCCTTTTAACGTTTTTACCTCACTGAAAACTACATCAGCATTTGGAGCTATAGCGACTATGTCGGGTATCCCATTTTTGTTGGTCTTTACCAGTTTTAGTACGTAGTACCCCTCTGCCTCTAATTGCTTAATCCTCTTGCTTTGTATCTGCTGTTCGGTCATTTCTTTTTTGTGGTTTTACCATTCTGACCATTACGTGCTCTGTTCTTAGACTGAGGCTCACTACTTAGCTTCCCGTTTTTGCCATGACTCATATCCTTGTCATCTCCATTGCCATACGTACCTGCCTTTTTATTGGCGGCATTTAGTTCAGCTCTATACTTTTTTCTAGCAGCCGATGCTCCATACTTCTTATCATACGCCAACTTCTTTTTGCGTCTTTCTTCAGACATATTTAGCTTGTCATATGACGGGTGCTTGCCTGCGTTTTTGTTTTTCTTGCTTTCCATAATTATTTATTATTATCAAATTTAAACTCATTGAATACCCAATCGTGAAACTTTAATGATATATCATTAATCTGTTCAGCGACTCCTGTTCTCTGTTCACCCTCTAATCCCATGAATATTCTCTCATGCTGTTTCTCAATCTCAGATACAGCATTTTTTAACGATTTCTTTAACCCGTATCTAATTAAATTAGGGTGGTCAAATGATATATCTTCAATGTATTGTATCATTATGTTAGTAATTCCTAACAAAACTACTGTTTTTATTTGGTTTTCTTCATTCATTTGTGTTATTTTTTTTAAAATGATTTAATGTATAATCTTTTTTCTCTATAACTGTTTTGTATATATCCCTTTCTATTCCTCCTTTTGCGAATATCCAATAGACATCGCTTTCCAATCTATCCTTGGTAGTCATCCTATCTCTGCTCTGCCAGTAACTAGTTGCGCTAAAGTCTATATTGAAGTACACAAGCGCATCAGCTTTCTTTAGGCTTATGCCTTCACGACCAGAAACTATCTGCAATGCTATTGACTTATCAGTGGTGTCAAACTCGCTAAGATCTGTTGTTAAGTATTCCTTACCGTATATCTGCATGAGTGCATTCAGTTCCTCTTTAAATTTATAAAAGATACCAATCTTTACATTGCAGAAGTTATCGTATATAAACTGAGCCTTTGATGGGTCAATAATCATTGATGCTCCAGACTCAAACTTAATTGTTCCTGAGTACAACTGATGGAGCTTCATCATTAGTTTCACTGGTGTGTCGGCAAGAATAACTTCGTCTTTACCTTCAACAACAAGGTCCTTCTTTAGCTTCTTAGCAATTCGATAAACAGTATCACTCATTTCTACTTCCATGATATGCTCACGAGTATCAACCTTGAAACCAGCTTGCTTCTGCGTATAGTTTATTGTGTATGGTGACATCGCATTAATGATCGACTCCAGACCATCTTTATAGTCCTTAATCATTAGCCCATTTATCTTTCTCTCCTTCACATTAACATACTTGTCACAGAATCTGTAAAAGTTTTTAAACTCACTGAATGGATTATTCCGTATGCCATATACCTGGTGATACATCTGACTATACGACTCTGGAGTCGGAGTACCTGACAAAAGTATTACGTATGGATAACCATTCTTCATGATCATCTCCTTGACTTGTTTCGCCCTTTTGCTTGGCTTAGGTATAGCCCCCATGCCATGGGCTTCATCAAGTATGATTAGATCAAAACTATCATCCACCAGATGTAATGATTCGTAATTTATAATCACAATTCTATACGAGGGAAGCAGTAAATCATAATCATCCTGTATGCTGCTTATCGCTTTCTTTTTAGTTACGAATAGTACGCTTGTCGCTCCTACTGAATTAGCTATACCGAGACTAGTGAGTGTCTTACCAGTCCTAACTTCCATTGCTAAATACACAAATCTATGCTTAAGCATTAAGCTACTACCCCTTGATATTATATCATTCTGATAGTCTCTAAATTCTACTTTACATTTTGGTTTTTCCATTAGTTCTTTATAATAATCAACACTATTGTTTATTTTCTCAATAGCATCTTTATGAGTAGAGTGCTTAAGAACTCTTGTAATTGTCACGTTCTTCCCTCTCCCAGTCTTTACGTCTATTGTTTTATTCACAACTGAGGCAAGAATCTGACAGTAACTATACATCATTTCATCAGAATACCCTAGCTTTCTATCAATCACTAACATATATTTATTTTTAAATGTCCAGTTTTTTGCGCAAAAAACTGGACAAAGTTACGCCATTTAAACGGCTCATAACAGTCAACAAGAAATATTAAAACATTTTCTTGTTTTGGTGTTACCAAACATTAAAACGATTTGGTAACAAGGGCTATAAATAATAAAACCCTTGCCACCGCACCGTTAAGGTTATTTATTTGTAACCTTTCTTTTTGATGCCCATCAAAGTAGAAACATCGCTTTTTGATTTGTCAAACCCTATTGGTAGTTTCATTTTACCAGAATTTAACCTGTTTTTAACCTCTATCATAACTAATGCAGTTTTAGGAGAGTTTACCAGCTCTTTGTTGCTGATTTTCGTTAGGTTTTGAGGGGTTTTCCTACTCCCACTTCCGCCATTTGGCATAATACATATATTTAATTAAGCACGGTATTTATAAACCCCACCGCACATAAGGGTTTTACTATTCATAGCCTTGTCCGTTATCTGATGCCCTAAAGAAACTCCTCAATCTTATGTGTGTCTAATCCAGTGTAAGTGTGTTATTTGTCGTTGATTACCGATTTGCTTAAAACTTTTGGCGAATCACCCAATGACCTCCTAATGTACATCCATTTACCATGCATGTCTCTTCCAATCTCAGGAGCTACATCAGTCATGAATAATGCATATGCATATACCCATTTTGCAAACTTCATCCTGCTTACGCTATACCTTGACTTTGGAGCATAATCAGGGTACTCAGAAATAAATTCATTATAGGCATCTTGTAGCCTAACCTTGAAACCTACTCTAAGCTCGTGATTCGCCTCAGCACCATTAACTAACCCACACCACTCAATGAAATCAGGTGATGTCTCTGCTGATAAATTTCTAATTTCAAGATTAACAAATGAACCCTTAATCAGTCCTTTACCAAGATATAATTGAAGACATGATATCATATAATTGTCAAACTGACACCACTCAAACTCATCCCAATCAGCAAAGAAATGTTTCCCAAACTCATCTAATGGAGTATAATCCTTACTGTAGTGCTGGTGAAGTTCAACCTCCCACTTACGTCTTGCAAATGAGTTACCACTACCTTTGATGGCATAGTTTGTTGTAATAGCGATCTTTGGAGACCTGCTAAATGGGATCTTAATAGCATCTTTATTCTTCTTCTCAAGCGTTAAACCTTCTGTTACCACACTGAACAATCTTTCAAAGTCAAAGTGTTTCTTAACATCATCAAAACATAAAGCTTGTGTGTCTGCTGATACCAATTGATAAGGGAATGATTTCTCAAACGCAAATGCCTTGCCATCAATTACAACCAACTTCTTCATTTTCCCTATTGCGCTCATGAATAATCCTTTACCCGTTCCGCCCTCTGGATTGTCGCTAATCATCTCATCATTTAGAATTATAGCTGGACAATATGATAAATTCTTATAACCATGCAGCAAGAATCCAATGGTACTTTCCAATGTCTTTACCCTAGCCTCATCGTTAGCACATATGCGTCCAATGAACTGTTTGTAATCGCATGAGTTATCGTCACATATATCAAAAACTCTATCAACAACATGATCCTTCCAAACGTAACCACCTAAGTCAAGGTAGTCAATTGGCTCTACTGTGTTTTCAGTAATCTTAACTGCACAATTAATATAGTACAAATACGATGTATCCTTAGTATCTTCTATGAAGTAGATGTCAATGGTAGACAACAGAGTCAAGAAATCTTCCTTAAAGAATCTCGTCTGGTCTGCGAAGTAATTATAAATAGCCATATCATCCATGGTCTCAAGATAATTCAATATGAAATCCTTAATATCTTTCTCAGAAGTGTGGTCAACTAAATTATTTGTAACCTTTACGAATACATAATTTTTTCCCCCCTCTGGACAAAACTTATAGAATCCACTGTCTTCAAGAAATGTTTTGAATTTGTGATGAATTATTTTAACTAAACCTTTATCGTTTTTAGTCCAAAAAACATCCAATGAATCACTATTCTCAATTCTATTTAGAACTAATTCAATTATCTCGCTATCAATATCTGACCCCTTTAACTGATAGCGAATATCATTTTTTGATACACCATTGTTAAGTTGTGACTTTATCTCACTTATTTTTTCAGTATCCTCATAATACTTAGAACCAAAGTTTCCCGTATTTGCATATGCGGAATCAATTGTGCGAGATATCTCACTAATTGGGAAGTCGGTGTCTGAGTACTGGTTCAAGACATAACCAGCTAATGACTTTGCAATTCCATAATCATTGAACGCCATAGCCAAAACAAATACATTATGATTTCTCTGACCATCTACCATCGGATACTTCTTTGTCCACCATTTCACAAGAATCTCAACTATCTTGTTCTCATCTGTTATTGCTATCGTTGGCGCATCAACATTCTTAACTACCTCGATATACTCTGGATCATCAAGAACAGTCCATATCTTTGAATCATAGTTGATGTAAATCAAAGGGTCAAACGACTCGTAACATACACGAGACACATTCTTAACCACTGAATCAAAGTGTGGTGAGTTGAAGTGTTTGCCAATTGCGTTGAAGTAGCTAACGTGGTTGTTGACCTCTGTCGGAATCTTCATCAAGACCTTAAGCCCATTTCCTGAAGGAGATACGAACACAGAGAATACAAACTTATCCTTTGACAATTTATCCTTGTCAAAAAGTAAGTCTCTGGTTCTGTCGTACCCATCAAAGTCCAAACATATCAATCCGCTATGCTCGACCAATGAACTATCATTTCTTTTGTTAAACTTACCGCTAAAACAAATCGCTGGAAGTAATTTTTTTAATTCATTACGCTCAGACTTATCTTTTTCTGCACGTATTTTTTTAACTAAATTCTTTGACTCTCCGTTCTTTACCCTATCAAGGAGAACCTTTACGTCTCGGTAGAACGGTGTATCCGTCTCCTTTATGTTCTTGAAAATTGTTACATTATATGTCATCTTATGTTGATTTTATGTTGATTTTTAATACCTAACTATCTGATTACTAATTGTTATGTTGAAAATGCTTGTTTTTTATTCCCCCTATGTAGGGAAAAAATAATAAAGTTATATATTTCTATATATATATAAGTAGAGAGGGGGTATTTTGTGTTTTGTTTGGTTTAAAAGGGGGAAATTAATCCCCCTTTCTTTAGGTTATTTAGTGCTAATATTCCTCCTTAGCTACTGGTTCATAGGTATCTAACTCGCAATAGTAGTTTCCATTCTTTGCTTGTTTGATATCAATGTTGATCCAACCCTTTTTAACATGGGATTGGATGAACTCAACCGCCTCATCTGCTTTGATGGACAGTTTACCAACTACAAATTCTGGTGCAGCTGCATTTTTCTTGAATGAAAACCCATTCGCAAAAACTTTTTCTTGATTCATAATAAAATATTTATTTGATTTATGCTTCGGAATTAATAATAGTTAACCCAGCCCCGAAACTTAAACTGAGATAACTATGTAAAAGTATTATAAATATTCGTTAATGAAGTATGTTTCGATTTTTTCTGTGGCATTTTCTCCAAAGAATTTTTCGTATACATCAATTGCTCTCTCAACTTTATCCTCACCTCTCTTGATGAATTCTTCAGTTGGTCTAAAGATACCTAGCCTACCATCTGTTTTGTCTACCACGTAGAATACTAATGGCTTACCGAAGAGTTCTTGGTAGATGTAGCATTGGCTATCATAGTTGTACTTCCTTGCCGACCATTTGAAGTCGTTGATGTTGCTCGTTGTCTTAAGGTCAATAAGCTTATCCTTGCAAACGATATCAGCCTTACCCTTCCACATCTTTCCTTTTATCTCCTTGATAGCTGGAACCTCGTACTGATTGCCATCCTCACGTATACCCTCAAAGAACTCAAAGTTTTGGATCATGTTGTCAACGCAACCTCTAATCTCCTCGCCCTCTTTGTTTAAAAGAATGAAGCCTAAATTAAGCTCCTCAACCGCTTCTTTATATATTTTAGTAGTACGGGTAGACGCATCAACAAATATCGTCTCTAACGCCTTCTCAGGCTCTAATATTAATTGATGAAAGTATCTTCCCTTTGCGTAGTTTACATTATCATCTTCTTGCTTTCCAAAGTCAAGTGGGTTACCTAATAATGATCCGATGTCTGAATTAGATAAAAACTGCTTACCAAATTTTCCGTAATAATCTTCGTCATTGCGAAGCTTTTCTATTATTTCCTTGCTCATTTTGTAGTGATTAGTTTTATTAATTCTTCTTTTGACTTAGCTGAGATTGAATACTTGGAGGATAGCGTATTGATTAATTGCTCCTCTCCTACCGCTTTGTTCTCGGTAACGTACTTAGATGCCTTTGCCCAATTCTCATCACCTGGCTTTAGGGTAAGCTTTCCAGCTGGTTTTTTCTGTATCTCTTTAGCCACAGTCTGAACCGCCTCTTCGCCCTCTGGCAAATCTTCACCTGCATAGATGTAGATGCCTAAACCAAACATTGCAAGATTCTTAACAAGACACCTCATGATAGTTTTGTTGATATCAAAAGTGGTTGCACCCTCAACTGACTTCTCCCCATAACGAGTCGTGTACTTGTACGCTCTTTTCTTCATTGACTTGTTCGCCCCATCCATCACTGGAAGCCACATCTCTAATGTCTCACCACCGATGCATACTTGAGTATGGCACATAAATCCAAGGTCATCATCGTACTCAGTATCATTGATATAGTACACGGCATCAGGACAAGACTTCTTCACCTCTGACCATGCCCATGCCCATGAGAGGTATGTTAGTCCGTTCTTCTTCTCTACTCTGTCGTTAACATTGATTGCTGATAGCTTCTCAAATGTTGTTAATTGTTTTTCGTTACTCATTTTGATTTGATTTTAAATTGTTATTTTTTTTAGTTTATATTTATACCTATTAACTTCAGAAATGCAATTCAGAAAACCAAAGTATGTCATTTAATTCTGTTTCTGTCAATCCATTCGGATAAAGTTCCTCAATCATTAATTCAAATTGTTCCTCTTGCCCTGCTTCAATAATTGTTTTTTTCGTTTCTACTGCTCCACTCCATGCGTTGAAGTTTCTTAATGTTGTTTCTGATATTACTTTCATAATTTTTTATTTTATTTTGTTGTTTTGATTTGATTTTAAATTGTTAAACTTAATTGTTACCTCCATTTTCTTCTCCATTAAGTAGTCTCTATCCTCCATGATAGACATTATTGACTTCTTGCTCATCTTTGTGCCCAAACTTAGCTGATAAGATAACAACTGACCTAGTCTGTCTATATTTGCACAATAGTTCACCAAAGATAACACATATACTCCATATCTCCAACCATTATTTAAAAATATTTCATAACTTTCTTTGTCAATCTCCTTGTAGTGGTCTCCATACGTACTGAATATCTGTATCTCAGATGTTGTTTCATCCTTTACTATCTTAATACCATACAGCATTGAAGATTCGTATGAACTTGAGTCCATCTTACTTGCGTATCTATCATTTGATGCTATCAAAAATATTTCCTCTAAACTATACATATTTTTTTATTTTTTTTATAAGATTGGAGTAGTCTTTGTCTTTTTTCAAGACCTCGCTCATACGATCTATTCCTCTGATTATAGTTGAGTGGTCAGTTTCGTAATAATTGTTACTCATAAATTTTTGGATCTCATATGTTCTCATTGGTCTATTGAAGCATAGGTAGTACAATAAATGTCTCGCCTTTACAACATCTGGCTTCTTTGTTTTTGCAAAAAAGTCTACGTTGTCTACTTTCATTTCCTTGCACACTGCGTATACGTACTGATTAAAGATTTCCTCTTTCATATTTTCTTTGGATTAAAGTTTTTAAATAAATTTTTTAAAATAATTGTTGATGTGCTTGATTGTTTAGGTCTTCGATTTTTAATTCTTGATTCAAACTCAAGCTCTAATGCTTGGCTATCTTCTTGTCTGATTTCCATAAAAATTTGTTTTGATTTTCCCATGTTATTTGTTTTTAAAGGTCTGAGTACTTTACGTACCAATAACCATCGATTAATACTTTCTCTGATTCTGAGAATTTTTTCTTTGGCAGATGTCCTCCAGCCAGTACTATTTTATTACCTTCTCTGATTGCTTTTCTGATGTCGAAGACGTACTCCACGAGAGACTTGTGTTCGCCATCCCATATGAATAACTCATCTGAATCGATAAGTTTTTCTGCGATGTCTGTGACATCAATGAGTAAGAAATTGTCAGTTTTGGTAACGATGAGTCTGTTGTCCATATCATAATTTATTATTTTAAAAAATTAAAGTCATCCCTTGGATCCCAATCTTCTTGGTCTTGAAGGTATCCTTGATCAATCATATCTTGCGCTATCTCTCCATGTATTTCAAAATTTTGCTTCGATACATTAACCCTTGCCTTATTTTTGATTATCATCTTCAATGTATTTCTCAGATGCTGAATATCCATATCGTCAACATCAATGCTATTGCCGTCCATCATTGTCCAATATACTTTTATTTTTTCCATACTATTTATCTTTATTTAATTTCTGTTTTTTTTAATATTCTCGTACAATTTGTAGTTGAAGTTTGTGAATATATTGTAGTCCTTGATACTATTGCCCATCCATTTTGGATGGCTACCATCTCCAATGTATTCTGTGGTGACTTTAATCTCTGTTTTAGGTAGACCTGCTACCCTTCCAAGTAAAAATAATTTGCTCATTTGATTTGATTTTGTGTAAATATAGTGTTTTAATTGTATAAAAACTCACTTTCTTGTTTAAATATTTTTTCAGTCTGGATCGGCACGAATCGTTCTGCTCTGTAGCCTCTCCATTCCATGCCTAACTTCGTTCTACCTTGGTTATTAACGCCCTTAATAACATAGACCACTTGGTCGAGCATGTTCTTGTACTGTTCCATTACCTCGTACTCTTTGCCCTCTTGGACGTTTGCACCAGGAGGCAGTCTGTTGTCGTTGATACATAAAACTATCATCTTGCTACCCTATATAGTACTTAACGTGAGTTCCATAGTCAGACCTATATCCACATTTAACAGTTCCTTCGGATGCTTTTTCAACTGATATATTTATCATTGGTGGTGGAAAACTTGACCTTTCCCCTTCCTTAAAATGATAAGTAAAAGAACTTATACCTTGTTCAGCACATTCTTTTGCTTCACTTAAAATTTCGTTTATCACTTCTTTTTTTCTTTGTGATGATTTAGTCTTGTTTATAATTATTTTCATTTTAATTAATTTATCTGTTAATAATCGCACTACACACAACAATATGTATAGTGCATTTTCGTGCCTCAAACGACACCATACACTCAGCGTTATATATTGTAATATCTTCTCTTTGAATCCATGAATATGTTTGAAACTCGTTCAAACTCAGCGTTTACGATCTTGAAATTGTTATAAACCTCTGCATCTTTATCTATGATAACATCAGAATTGCCAAACCGATTAATGATATTTTTTTTGTAGTGGTCGAAATTTGACTCACTGTTAATTCTCTGTACAGTGTCATCAGCATTCGGCATATGTACACCATTTGGGAACATCTCACTTATCAGCGTCCATTCCACATCTTTTAAGTTTTTCTTAATCATTTTGTTTTTGTTTATTAAATAGGGGACTTTCACCCCTTTTGTTTTTATTTGTTAGTGACTAATCATATTACCACCGTTAGCAAAAATTACGCTTACCCTCCTCATACGCTTCTTCCAACATGGTTTCTATCGTATCTATGTACTCAATTATATTTTCAATGGGATCGTATCCAAACTTTTCCCATACCGTAACTTCATCGGGTATTGTATCACTTGAATTATCTAATAATTCTAATGCTCTTGTAATGTCATCATTGCACAAAACAAAACTTGCTGCTTTTTCTCTAAAATTCATAATCTTCCTTTTTTTTGATTAAATTGTTTTCTTCCCTCGTTAATAATTACTTCCAACTGCACTGGGTTAACCCCGTAGTCTTCAGCCATCTTATCAATCGTCAAGTAGTCGTTCCAATATATAATGTACATGTCAGACACCGTTGCACCATTGAACTTTGACCTTAATAAGTTGCCAATAAGCCTTAACTTTTCATTTTTTACAAAACTTGTCATAATTTCTAATTGTTATATCTCTTGTTAAACATTTTTTGAGTCACCTGGTAAAATTCAATTCCCTCGTTAAACGCTACCTCGTTAACAAACTCAGCATTCATTGGGTTATCTATCGAGTCTGACCAATAGGCGTTGCCTAGGCTTGTATTGTGACTGCATGAGGTTGAGTTTACGACCACCAACGAACCCACTATGACAAACATTATTGTCGCATATATTTTTTCAATTCTTTTCATATTTTATTTATTTAATATTCTATTACTTTTATAATTGCTAAATCATTCATGTTGCTATTGGCAAACAATTTGTTTGCGAATTTTTGCGCCTCCAGAGAGTTCTCAAAATCGTATTTTTTTGAGTCTAATTCATTACCCTCGTAGTCTTCGTATATCAATTTAAAATTCTTCATGTTAATAAAATTGTCTGATTATGTTATATAATTTTTCACCGCCTTGGTAAAACTTTGCCTTTAAGTATTTCATTTTAGTACGCACTACTTGGTCTTCCTTGTAACTCATCCATTTCATTTTGATCAAAACCCATTCGCTCTGCGAAGTAAAGCTCAAGCTCCTCTGCTATCTCAT
>Ga0307378_10011786_pt1 | contig 11237 bp, 8 predicted proteins | sample UN1MG_FD_202238 | JGI IMG/M metagenome (GOLD analysis project Ga0307378, IMG submission 202238) | Soil microbial communities from Risofladan, Vaasa, Finland - UN-1 | ecosystem: Environmental > Terrestrial > Soil > Coastal area > Acid sulfate soil | place: Finland: Risofladan, Vaasa | collected...
CTTCGGGCTCCCTCCGCAACAGCAGCGGGAACGTTACCCATGGCGGCGGTTCCACCTTATTCCATGCTGGAAACTGTCCAGCGCATGGGGACAAGCTGAATTGGAACCAGGATGAAGAATACCCAGAGGAGGCTGAACCCGTACTTGGATCCCGTGACGGCGTACGTCGAAATGCCGCCCGCATCGTTGTCGGCCATCATCGTGATGATGCCCGGCCCGACGACGGCCAGGAGGATGGCCAGGCGCCGGCGATGTCGCCCCATCCGATGAATCGTCTTGCTGATCCAGTACACGGCGCACGCGCCTTACCGATGGCGAAAAACCGCACTCTAACTCCAATTCTGTTGTGTCCGCAAGATTTTCTCGGTCTAATTCACCGTTCGGGTGCGCCAGAATTTTCTGGCACGCAGGAAAAGGGTGTCATTCCGAGCGAGCGAAGCGAGTCGAGGAATCTCGCTGTGCAAATGGCCAAACGGCAACGACCACGGCCAGACCCCTCGGCTTCGCTCGGGGTGACATCAAAAGAGGCCCTGCCGGGAAATTCTGACGCACCCCACCGTCCAATTTTGGCATCGGAAGCCGCGCGATGGCACCGGGCTTCAGGACGTACGTCCGTATCCGGGAATGCGAGCCAGGGCGGGAGTCGGCCATGACATGTTTGCGGTCGCGGTTCGGCGGGCTCTACGTTTTCGGCGGAGTTTTCCTGGCCATTTCGCTCCTGTTGCGGCTGGCCCTCGCCCTGCGAGGCATCGGCGACATGGACGCGAGGCCCCTCGCCCTCGGCAGCGTGGTCCTCGTTGGCCTGTTCTTTGACCTAGTGACGTATTTCTACGCGGTGCTCCCGTCCGCCGTGTTCCTGTTGCTGGCGCCGGACCGGCTGTTCCGGTGGTGGGTCCATCGGTGGGCGGCCGTCGCCCTCTACTTCCTGGCAGTCTCGGTCCTCTTGTTCGATGCGGCCGCCGAATGGCTCTTCTGGGACGAGTTCAGCAGCCGCTTCAACTTTGTCGCCGTGGACTACCTCATCTATACCCGGGAAGTGGTCAACAACATCGTGGAATCGTATCCGCTGGCGGTCATCTTCGGCGGCATCTTCGGCGGGGCGCTCCTCGTCGTTCTTCTCACGCGCCGGCTCTTCGTGCGCTGCTTCGAGTCCACGAGCACGCTGCGCCAGCGCGTGAAGCCCGCCCTCGTCTACCTGGCCGTTCCGGTTCTGGCGACCCTCTTCGTGGACCAGTCGCTGACCCACGTCAGCCGGGACCATTGCAACAACGAACTGGCCAAGAACGGCTTCTATAGTTTCTTCACGGCCCTGCGGCACAACAGCATTGATTACGACGAGTTCTACCTGAGGGAAGACGACGCGGCGGCCCTGGCGCGCGCCCGGGCGCTCCTGGCGTCTCCGAGCGCGAAGTTCCGGAGCGACGACCCCTCGGACCTGGCTCGCGAGGTCGTCCATCCCGGGCCGGAGAACCATGCCAACGTCCTCATCATCGTCGTCGAGAGCCTGAGCGCCAGTTACCTCGGCGCGTTCGGCAGCACGGAGGGCCTGACACCGAACCTGGACGCCCTGGCGGTCCGGAGCCTTTTCTTCCGCCGCTTCTATGCCACGGGAACTCGCACGGACCGCGGCCTGGAGGCCGTGGCGCTCGGCCTGCCCCCGACTCCCGGCCGGTCCGTTCTCAAGCGGCCGAACAATGAAAACCTGTTCTCGATCGGCCCGATCTTCCGCCAGCGCGGTTACGACACGAAGTTCATCTACTCCGGTTACAGCACCTTCGACAACATGAACGCCTTCTTCGACGGGAACGGCTTTGACACGGTGGACGGGGGGGATTTCAAGCCGGACGAGATCACGTTCAGCAACGCCTGGGGCGTCTGCGACGAAGACCTCTATCGCCGCGTCATCAAGGAGGGCGACAGGTCGGACGCAGCCGGAAAGCCCTTCTGCTCCGTGGTCATGACCACCTCCAACCATCGGCCGTTCACGCATGCCGACGCGCCGGGTATTCCCAACGGCACCCGCAAGGGCGCCCTCCAGTACACCGATTACGCGATCGGCCGCTTGATCGCCGAAGCCCGCTCGAAACCCTGGTTCGGCCGCACGGTGTTCGTCATCCTCGCCGACCACTGTGCCTCGAGCGCCGGAAAGTCCGACGTGACGGTCCGCGAATACCACATTCCGCTCTTCATCTACGCGCCGAAACTCGTGGCGCCAAGGCCCGTCGACACCTTGGCCAGCCAGATGGACCTCGCGCCGACGCTTCTGGGGCTGCTGAACTTCTCCTACACGAGCAAGTTTTTCGGCCGAGACGCGCTGGAAGGCGGCAGGGGCCGCGCGCTGCTGGGCAATTATGAGAAGGTCGGGCTCTTCGCCGACGGCACGCTCGAACTGCTTCTGCCGATGCGGAAAGTGCAGGCGTTCGCCGTGGACGACGCCGGGAACCAGACCGAGGCCCCGCTCGACGAAGCCCTGCTCCGCGACACGATGGCCTACTATCAGTCGGCGTCGTATCTCCTGAGGAACCACTTGTATACGCCCGAGTGAGCGCGTACGATTCGCTCGATCAAGATTTCCAGGGGCATCGCATGACGACGAAAAATCTATTGTGGCTGGCCCTGGCGGCCGCCGCCGTAACCGCGGGCGCCGCCGGGTGCAAGAGCACGACTCCCGATACGCCCAAGCAGGAGGCAAAGCCGATGGCCGAACCGCTGCCGCAGGTCACGATCCAGACCGCCAAGGGGAACATCGTCCTCGAACTCGCCGAGGACGAGGCGCCGAACACGGTGGCCAACTTCATCAGCCTCGCCGAGAAGGGGTACTACGACGGCCTGAAGTTCCACCGCGTCATCGCCCAGTTCATGATCAAGGGCGGCGACCCGACGGGCACCGGCAGCGGCGGACCCGGATACGTCATCGCCGATGAACTCAGCCCGCGACTGAAGCACGACCGCGGCGTCATCTCGATGGCCAACGCCGGCCCCAACACCGGCGGCAGCCAGTTCTTCATCACGCACGTCCCCTGTCCGCACCTGGACGGTAAGCACGCCGTCTTCGGCCGCGTCACGAGCGGCATGGAGGTCGTGGACGCCATCCGGCAGGGCGACAAGATCGTCAAAGTCGCCGTGGACCGCAAGCGCGACCATCCCTACAAGCCGCAAGTCATCCGCCGCTGACCGCGCGGCGCCATCCTGGAGAGCCAACCGGGGCAGACCCAATGGCCCGGCCGCCGTCAGCCGAAGATCCCCATCAGAATCCAGTAGAGGACGATGGCCAAGACGGCGGACACGGGGATCGTGATCAACCACGACAGGAAGATGCGCCGGATCACCGTGAGGTCCAGCGCCGCAAACCCTCGCGCCAGGCCCACGCCCATCACGGCCCCGACGATGACGAACGTCGTCGAAATCGGCATCCCGAGTTTCGAGAACACCAGGACGGTGGTCGCGGTGCCGAAGTCCGACGAGAATCCGCGCGTCGGCGTGATCTCGGTGATGTTCTTGCCGATGGTCTGAATCACCTTATAACCATAAGTGGATAGTCCAATCACGATGCCGAAGCCGCCGAGCCCCAGCAACCACGGCGGGATCGCAATTTTCGCCGGCACTTCGGCCGGGTTCCCGATGATCTGGATCGCGGCCGCGAGGGGCCCGATGGCGTTGGCGCAGTCGTTGGCCCCGTGGGCGAACGACATGTACGAGGCCGTCGCAATCTGCATGTACCCGAACCAGCGCTCCACGGTCTGGTACCGCTCGGCGTGCGGGATGCCGTGGCGCCACATCCGCTTCGCCAGCGCCAGGCGGAGCGTGATGGCCACCACGAGGCCCGCCCCGACCGCGATCGGCGCCGCCCACTCCAGCGGCAGGTCCAGCCGCAGCCCCGGCAACCCTCGGAAGACAACCGAGAACGTGACGATGGCCGTCAGCGCCCCCATCCCGAACGGCACAAACGCCATGGCCATGAAGACCGGATGGCGGCTTTCCAGGACGATCCGCCTGATGCCCCATCGGTAAATCACGTAGGCCAGAATCCCGCCGATCAGTGGCGAGACAACCCAACTGGCGGCAATGGTGCCCATGCTCAACCAGTGAACGCACGCCGGACCGCACGACACCACCGCGAAACCCACGACCCCGCCGATGATGGCGTGGGTGGTCGAGACCGGCTGACCGAAGTAGGTGGCAATGTTCAACCAGATGGACGCGGCCAGCAGGGCCGCCAGCATGCCGAGCGCCAGGTGCATCGGGTTGACGGCAAAATTAGACGGCGCCACGATCGAGCCGGAGATCGTCTCCGCCACAGGGGCGCCCACGAGAAACGCGCCGCCGAACTCGAAGATCGCCGCCAGAACGATGGCATGGCGGATCGTCAGCGCTCCGCCGCCGACCGACGCGCCGAACGCATTGGCCACGTCGTTGGCCCCGATGTTCCAGGCCATGTACAGCCCGCCGACGATGGCGATGATCAGGAGGATGGTCAGAACCACGGCGATGTTCCCTGGCAGCCGGTCCCCGCTATTTCCGCGTGATCATGAGGCGCAAGTTCTTGCCCACGTTCTCGGCGTGGTTGGCGATGCCGCCGAGCGCGCGGCAGAATTTGTCAATCAGGATGATGGTGATCGGGTCCAGGTCGGACGACCCATAATAGTGGCGGGCGAGTTTGCGGCTGAGTTTGTCGGACTCCCATTCCATGTGGGCCACCTCCTGGATCTTCGCCAGGACATCCTCCGCGTCCGGCCCGACGAAGGATTCCTTCTGGAGGAGCGCCAGTTTCTCCGCCACGCCCAGCAGCGTCTCGCTCACCTGGACCACCTTGTCCACCAGCGCCAGGAACTCCTCGTGGTATTCTTTCGGCAGGTCGACGCGGCGGAAGGTCGCCACGATGGCGAAGTCCTGCGCATCGTCGGCGATCCGGTCCATCTGCGCCAGGAACCGCGCAATGTCCTCGCGGTCCACCGGCAGAAAATACCGGCGCGGAAGGTTCTCCCGGACCTGGTCCTTCAACTGGTCGGCCTCGTGCTCCGTCTTCGACATCTGGAACTGGAGTTCGTTGAGGCGTTCCTGGTGGCCGGCGAGGATCGCGTCGGCGATCGGACGCACGAGTTTCACGCACTCGTGAACCTTCCTGGCGTGCTCCACCAGCGGCTCGAATGGCGATTTTCCGAAAACGCCCAGCAGGCCTCCCATGGCGGTTCCTTTCATGAATGGACCGGACGGACGCATCTTAACACAGTCACGGTTTTCCGCAAGTGCCGGTTGGATTCCCGCAATGGCCCGGCGACGCCGGCGTTTTTCTGAATGACGGCGCTCGGCCTCTCGATGTTTGCCCTTTTGGCTTTGCCGGCGACCGGGGTATAATGCGCCGCGCCATCCGGGCGCGGCTCGGAAAACGCGGCGCGCGCCCCATCAGGCTCGGAGAGGTCCGCATGGCCACAACAAGAAAGGCGTTCCTGGTGCTGGCGGCTCTTGCCCTGGCCGGCCTGGCGCTGGCCGATGGAGCCGGGGCGGCTCCGGCGACGGACCCGGCGGCGATGAAGCGGGCCGTCGGCCCGGCGGTCTGCCGATTGTCGGTCGAGAACGCCTGGGGAGTGCCCGCCGCCGTCGTCTCCGGGTTCCTCCTGGGCGATGGCCGGTTCATCGTCTCCGACCTTGGGGCCGTCGCCCAGCCCGCCACAACCCGCGTCACCGTGCAGTTCCAGGACGGCAAGACCGCCGCCGCGACCCAGTTCGGAATGGCCGATCCGGGCCTCGGCCTTGTGGCCTTGCGCGTGGAAGCCGACCCATCCGAAGAAGGGAAAGCCGACGCCGCCGCGACCGCCCGAAAAGGACTGCCCCTGGCGCCGGAGTTGCCCTCTCTGGAAGGCGGCGTCGCGGTCGTCGCCGTCGGGTGGCAGTGGGGCGACCAACTGACCGCCGTCGTCGGCCGCCTCGGCAAAGGCCCTCTGATTCGCGAGATGGCCGCCCGCGTGCGCGCCGAGTTGCCCGCCGGCGTGGACTCCTTTGTGCGGATGGACGGGGCGAGGCTCGAACTGGCCAGCGGTTCGCCGCTGCTCGACGCCTCCGGCACCGTCGTCGCGGTCACGTTGGACGTGATGATCCGCGACACGATTGCGTCCCTGGCCATTCCGGCCTCGTCGCTGCGGACGATGCTCCTCGCGACCCAGCCGCAACTGAAGCCTCTGTCGGACCTTCCGAAGCCCATCTGGCCGGAGCGGGTCTTACGTCTTCCCGGCGCGCCGCCGGCCGCAACCGAGGTCACTCGGCTGGCGGCGGAGAACGAGAAGGCCCTGCGGTGCCCCACCTGCGATGGCACAGGCAGGGTGGATGTGTTCTCGAGATTCGGCATGGGCCGGATGGGTGCGCGCTCCCGCAACACGATATGCCCGACCTGCCACGGCGAGAAGTACGCCATGCAGCGTCCCCTTCTGCCGGGCATTTCCGACATGGTCCTGGCGGCCACGCGGATCGCCTGGGCTCCGACCACGGACGAGCGGACGCGCGCCTCGACTCGTGCGGCGGTCCTGGATTCCGTGAAATCGCTCGGCGGCGTGGGCGACTATTTCGTAAACCGGTTGGCCGACCTGACCATGGATGACCTCGGGCGGTCGGCCCTGCCGCGCGGCGTGGTCTTGCCGTGCCGGGTCCGCCAGCACGTGGATGGGCCGGACGGGCCTTACGCGATCCTCCTTCCGCTCGGTTCCGAGACCCCTGTGGCCGTGCGGGTGGCCGACCTGACGACGCTCGGCGGCAAGGGGCCGCTGGCGGATCACAAGGACCCCGCCGACCAGGCGTGGATCTTCCTGGCGGGGGCCGTCCTCTCGCGGTTCGATTCCGGAAATGATAAAGGCTTCTACATCCTTCCTGTGGAATGGGCTCCGATTGCAGCCCCGAAACGCGTGGAAGAGACGCCGCGCGTCCGCCGCGTCGTCCGGCCGGGAAATTGAGGCCGGCGCCTCCGGCGCGAACGACCTGGCCGAGGTCGTCCGCACCGCCGTCATCAACAAGCGCGCCGGCGGCACAGGCCTCATCACCGGCCGCAAGGCCTTCCAGCGACTCCTGTCCGAGGGTGTCAAACTCCTCAATGCTGTCCAAGTCGTGTCCCTCTGCAAGGAAGGGACCGTGGTGTGAACGCGTAGGGTGGGCGGCAGGGTCCATCCCGCTGTTTGGGATGACCATGCCATCCGTCTTTGCCTCGGACTCAAGACCAAGGGTGACATCCCTGGTTCCAAGCCGTGCGCTCATTGGCCGCTTTTCAAGCGTTCGTATTCCTGGACGGACATTGGAGATTCAGGTGAAATAGATATTTGATAATGACTCGTTGTTGAATAATAGGGTCCGCCATGGGATATATGGGTCACGGGAGGCTCGGAGAAAAGTCGTGTGGGGGAAATACGAACGGGAATAAGCATGGCTTCGATCACGTGCAGTTGAACATAAGGAGCCGAGGACGGGTCCGTCCCGCTCCCGTGGAGTATAAAGATAATGTCGTGAACGCCCGGTCGTAAGGCAACGCGAAGTCTTTCGGGATAAACAGCTCCCCACCCTTTTGTGACGAGACCATAGAAGTCAAATGTTCCATCGGCATGTCTTTCACTTATACAGACCCCGGCATCTGTCGGATAGTCTACATAGAATTCCACATAGCCCTTAGGGGATCCCGGCGGAAGACGGTCTATCTGTTCAAAAGTCGCACATCCGGCACACGCATACAATAGTGGCAGGACAAACAGAACACGTGTCGGAGACATGATTTTGTGAATACGCGGTGTCATAGTCGGCTCCTTTTGCTGACCGCCCCTGTGATTTATCCCTCGGCCTCCAACGCAGATAAACCTTCTTTCGGGATGAACCACGCCAGGCGCCGGCGGATTTCGCGGAAGCCCAGCGCAGCATACAGCCGCTCGGCCGCCGCGTTCGACGTGTCCACCGCCAGGCCCACGAGGGGCAGGCCCATCTCGGCGGTGTCTTGAATCGCGCGCTCGACCAGGGCCCGGCCGACGCCGCGGCCGCGAGCCTCCGGCACAACGCCCAGGTACGCGATCTCGCCGCGGCCTTCGAGATTGTTAAGCAGGACGGCTCCCGCCGGCCGCCCTTCGCGCATCGCCACGTGCCACCATCGCGGCGAGAAGACGCCCGTTCTCTTGTGCGTGGCCAGGGTCTCGTCTATCGTCCGCAGGCCCGCGAGGCCGGGGCAATCGAGGCTCCCCTCGTAGGTCCGCACGATCGTCTCGGCGAAGAGCCTGTGCCGCAGGAGGCCATAGTTCGCCCACTCGATGTCCGACGGCAGAGGCGCGGTGCCATCCGCCGGCCGCACGTCGCGCCGAAGGTACGCCAGCACCGCCAGCCGCTCAAAGCCGGCCTGCGCGATGGCCGAGCCAAGCGGACCGCCCCCCGCGCTTTCCGTCAGGACCTGGATGAGGCGGGCCGCGTCGCGCGTGGAGGCGAGCGCCGCGGCGGCGCGAATCAGCCGCGCGGCCAGCCGTTCGTCCCATAGCAGGAGGCGCGGGGTGAGGACCGCGGCGCACCGTCCGGCGGCGGGGACCATGCGGCAGGCGCCGAGGATCTCGCGGCCGCGCTCGGCGAGGACGGAGTTCTTCAAGGTTGTCCGCAGGAAGGTGTCGGAGGTTTCGGCGGCGCCCGCCTCCGGCACGCCAGCCAGGAAATCGCCGAGCGCGCGGCGGTCCGACCGGCGAGCAGGGCGGATTGAGATCGGATCGCTCGTATCCATAGAGGCAACGCCACCCAAGAGAAAACGGCAATGACAAATGCTAAATGTTAAATGCTAAATGGCGGATAACGGATATGGGTTAACCTCCATTTAGCATTTACCATTTAACATTTATCATTGTTGTTCTATCCGTGGTCTCACGTGCTGGTCCACGTCGGCCTCGCTCGCAATCGGCGGCACGCCGTCGAAGAGGAACCACTCTTCGCGGTGCTCGACCTTGCGGCCGGGGCGAAGGCGCACCATCGGTCCAAGCGACTCGACCTCGAGCATGTCCTGGTTCGTGTAGAGTTCCAGGCTCGCGCCCTTGTCGGGATAGGCCTTGCGCGGTTTCCACGGGAACCGCTTCACGAAGAGGCATCCGCCGACGGCGTAGGCCGCCCACCCTTCGACGTTCTCCAGGCCGATCTTGAACGAGGCGGTCCCGGGGCGCTGCGCGAGGAGGATCGCGCGCGTCCCGACCTTCAGTCGCGGGTCCGCCAGGTCCGTGTAGGGCCACAGGATGATGGACTGGTTCGGCAGGAGGTCCTTCGGGTGGCTGCCGCGCGGCGGAAGGCCGACGACGGCCGTCCCGCCCGGGGCCATGACCGACAAGGCCCACGGAGCCAGGCGGACCGGCTTGGCGCCGATGTTGATAATTCGATGAATCAGGCGGACGCGCGGCCGGCGCTTGTCCAGGACGATGTCGATCTCTTTCTGAATTCCGTTGACCGTCTCCGGAGCCGGGCGCAGGCGGATGCCGCCCTTCGGCAGTTCCTCGACCGCGACCGGGCCGTTGTCGGGGAAGTAGGTTGAGACGGGGTCTTCCGGCGCGATCCACAAGCGGTGTCCGCCGCGGTTCAGCCACTTGGGTTCGCCGGTTTGGCCCATCGCGTCGGCGTCATTGTGGAAGACGTTCGGGCGGCCGGGAACCGCCAGGTGGATGATGCGCGGGCCCACGTCGAGCGTCGCGACGAGTTCGACCTGGCCATTGGTGAGCCGCACGTTGCGTTTCCAGCCTTTGTACTCCACGATATCCATGGTCCTGTCTCCGTTCGCGTCTTGCGAGGTCCGCGAGTTTTGACGACGGAACCAGTCTAGGCGCTCGGTGCGGATTGCCAAGAAGAATTTGGCATCGGCGGTAACCCCTTGGTTACGGGGGCTTCCTATCAACCTCCCCCGGGTGCGGGGTGTCCTCACCCCGCACCCTGCGCGGCAACAGGCGCGGTCGCTTGCTACTCTGCGAAGCAGCGGCGCCGTTTCGCTGCGAAGCACGAGCCTGCGTGCGGGGTGAGGACACCCCGCACGCGACCTTCAGTGATGCCCCCGTAACTGAATGGTTACCATCGCGGTCGCTCGCCGGGTCCGTTCCGCGAGAAGGGACTGTCGCTTCGCGATGGAAAATCGCTAGAATGGTCTTGGCGCTACGCCGCGCCGAGACCCCGGCGATTGAAAGGCATGACCATGATTCCGGCCACCATGCGGGCCCTCGAACTGGCAACCTACGACGGGCGGCTGCAACTCGTGGAGAAGCCCGTCCCGCCACCTGGCCGCGGCCAGGTCCTCGTCCGCATCGCCGCCAGCCCCGTCAACCCCTCCGACCTGAAGTTCATCGTCGGGGCCTACGGCGTCCGCAAACGTTTGCCGGTCGTTCCCGGCTTCGAGGCCAGCGGCACGGTCGTGGCGACCGGCGGCGGCCTCATGGCCAGGTTGATGGCGGGCCGGCGCGTCACGTGCCTCGCGCCCGACCAGGGCGACGGCACGTGGGCCGAGTTCATGGTGGCCGACGCCCGCAAGTGCATTCCGCTCAAAAAATTCGTGACGCTGGAGCAGGGGGCCATGATGGTCGTGAACCCCTGGACCGCCTGGGCCTTGATGGACATCGCCCGCCGCGGAGGGCATCGCGCTGCGGTCCACACGGCCGCCGCGAGCGCCCTCGGGCGGATGCTTCTCAGGCTCGGCCAGCGGTTCAACTTCCCGATTGTCCACATCGTCCGGCGCGCCCCGCAGGTCGAACTTCTGCGCGGCCTGGGCGCCTCGCACGTCCTCAACTCGACCGATGCCGACTTCGACGCGAAGTTGAAATCCCTCTGCGAGACCCTCGGCGCCACGATCGCCTTCGACCCGGTCGCCGGCGAAATGACCGGCCGCGTCCTGGCCGCCATGCCGCGCGGCAGCCGCGCGGTTGTGTATGGATCGCTCTCGGATGCACCGTGCTCTGTGCGGCCGGAACAGTTGCTCTATGAGGGGAAGAGCATCGAGGGGTTCTGGATGGTGCGGTGGGTGGCCGGGCGGGGTCTCCTCGCGCGCCTGCGGATCGCCTCCCAGGTCCAGCGTCTGCTGGCGACGGATTTCCAGACCGAGGTCCGCGAGCGCGTGCCGCTCGAGCGCGCCGCGGAAGCCATCGCCGCCTACAAGCACGATATGACGGGCGGCAAAGTGCTGATCGTCCCCGGCGGCGAAGCGGCTCTCGCCGAATGATTTGCGCGGCGGGACTCTGTCCTGCCGCGCTCTTGATAGAAACGCGCGGTGGGGC
>Ga0307378_10011787_pt1 | contig 11237 bp, 20 predicted proteins | sample UN1MG_FD_202238 | JGI IMG/M metagenome (GOLD analysis project Ga0307378, IMG submission 202238) | Soil microbial communities from Risofladan, Vaasa, Finland - UN-1 | ecosystem: Environmental > Terrestrial > Soil > Coastal area > Acid sulfate soil | place: Finland: Risofladan, Vaasa | collected...
TAGGGCTTCCAGGCCCGGCACCTGCACCAGGAGAAAAGCCTGTCACAACAGCAGGGCTTTTATTCACTTTTACTTCTGAACCTTCAAACGGAAAAGTTTATGTTAATGAAGTTGCAGCCCATCACAACACTCCAACAGATGAGATAGAGTGCAAAGATGTGATTAATATTTTCAAAGAAGGAAGCAATAAAATAAGAGTAACAAAGGGTGGATATGCCGCAGAGAAAACAATTACTTTAAAAAAAGGAGTGAGGACAACTGTTCATTTAGAATTAGGGGGAATGATTACTCCGCCTGTTACTCCACCAGTCACTCCGCCAAGTGATCAGGCAGCATTAATAAATCAACTGAATGCAACAATAAAATCTTTAAATGTGACAATAGCAACGCTGAATGCGAGAATTGCAGAATTAACAGGAGCCCCGCCTGTTACTCCTCCCGTTACTCCGCAAATAATTCCATCAGAAATAAGTATTTTGCAGAGCTGGACTCCTGGACAAGTGGGCAAGGATGATAAAGCAAGCGCAGCAGGAACATCTATACAAGCAGATGTAAATAATGACGGAAGTTACATAAGGTTTTCTTTTTATCAGCGAGCAAGCACAACAAAAAAGCCAGGAAAATTAATTGGGGCAACAAATGAGGGATGGGAAGTTTATTATTACAATAGCAAAATCTATGTTTTCACAGGGGCAAAGTCAGCAGGATTTTATGTTTATTATTTATATAAACCGGGGTTGTAAAAAATGCCTGAGATAAATTCTATACCTTATGAATCTGCCGAAGATTTGAACAAATATCTTTATGATGAATATTACTCTACGGAAAATATAGATTTAACGGCGACGGGAACAGGAAATTTAACAAATTATATTTTTGAATTAGGGCATTCAACAGGCCCAACACAAAACTCAATCTGCATGACTAATTATAATCTTAATTATTTCAATCCTCTTTATGCAGAGGCGGTTTGGAAATGCTATATGAATTCTATGGATGATTGCTTTGCCTTTTTCGGGTTTAAAGAAACTCTGGCAGAGCCGACCTATGCTATGGTTGAGAGCCACTCAGGGTTTATGGTTAATAACGGGAAACTTTATGCTTCTGTTGCCGACGGATACACACAGCAAAAAGTGGAAATTGTGGGCATAGATATGACAAGAGTGGAAAATTATAAAATAAAATACAACGAATTTTCTATAATGCCTTTGCCTGTTATTGAAGAAATGTTGAGTTTACCGAGGGTGATAAGTGTAGAGAGAATTTGGGAAGAGATAACAAGATTATCAGTTTATCCACCGATTAATCAAGTTCACTACATAATACAATACATAAAAAATTCTATTAACTCAGATAAGGTTATAAAGTTTAACAGGTTTATTTACAAAGAGGTGTATGCTGATTGATTAAAATGGTTAATGCAGTAAGTATTAGTTTGGGAAAAACAACAGGAAATCCTGTTTATGAATATATTAAAAAAGAGGATATCGAGGCTGCTTTTAGAGATGCTCTAAGTTTGGCGTTAGTGGAAATTTTAGCAAAAATAGAAACTTTGATTATACTTTACGCGAATACTGCACCGCCGAGCTTGTGGACGTGGGATCACACAAGTAGATGGGGTTATGATATGTGGTGGTAAATTATTTAAAGGATGAAAAACTAATAAAATTATGCAACTTTGGAAACCTGCACAGAAAAGTAATTGGGTGAGAAAAAAATTAGGGCTTGGCCCGATTGGAATGAACATTATAATGGATGAAGAAAAAACTGAAGAAAAACCAAAAGAAGAAACACCTGAGGAAGAAGAGGAAAGCGAGTTAGAGCTCGACGAAGAATAGAATGGCAACAAGGCACAGGGCAATAAAGGCAACCTTAGATGTAGGCTCTGCTACTGAATGGAATGATGATCATATAGATAATTTTGAAGCGAGAGTGGGAACATATATAGATATGATATGTGAATTAATTACAACACATTTTGATTTAACTCAAGAAACTTCGGCAACAGCGACGGATATAACATTAGTGAATAGTGTAGTAGCTGCGAGATTAAATGCGACGGGGGGAGTTGGGAGTATATCATCAATAAGCCTTATGCTTGGGGGAATTGCAGGGAATATAACAAATGTTTCTCAGCTGCCGATTGTGAACATGGCTATTGAACTTGGGGGACTGACAGCAGATAATAAAACTCATCAATTTGGATTAACAGACAGCGGGGACACTCCTTTTGCTGTAAATGATGACGGGGCTTTTTTTAGAGTGGATAATAATATTATTTATGCTGTGACAAGCGACGGGGCAGTTGAAACAACAACAGATCTCGGAGCTCCTAATCAATTTGGAAATTACAGAATAATCTCTGGGAGCACTTATGTAGATTTTTACATCGATGATATGGAAAATATTGCAGCACATCACACTACACATTTGCCCGCAGCAGATTTAACTTTTAAATTTTCAACAGCACAAAGAGCAGGGGGAAGCAATACTATGAGCGTGCAGGCGTTTTCTCTTTCTGTGCTGAGAGAGGTTTAAGTTTATGATGAAAATACAAAAAATCTATGTAAGAGATTTTATAGCAGTAGGATGTTTAGCAGCGATCTTTGGCTTGATTGCTATGGGACATAACGGCTGGCTTCAGGGTGTGGGAGCAGTGATTATTGGCTATTATTTCTCAAAAAGAGTTTATGAAGAAAACAACACAAAATAAATAAAGGGTGAGAACTTTGTTAATTTTGTATGGGAATAAAACACTCTGTCACAAAAACTTCGGAAGAAAAAGGTTATGCTTCTGAATGGAATGATAATCATATTATCGACGGAGATATTGACTTAGGACAATACGAATTCTTAAATCAAGTTATAGAAAACAGGACGGATTTCCCTGCCGGGCCTGTTGCGGGGCAGATTATTTACAGAACAGATTTAACTGAAATGTATATTTATGATGGAGCAGTTTGGGTGGCTTATGCAGGAATAGATGTTGCAGATTTCATACATCACGACGGAAGTATAGACTTTACTGCCGCCCAAGATATGGGGGGATTTCAATTAAAAAATATGGCAGACCCGACTTTAATCCAGGATGCCGCAACGAAAAATTATGTTGATAATATTGCAGCTATCGGGGATAACTTAGGAAATCACATAGCAACGCAAGATTTAGATATGGATGGTTTTGAAATAAATGATTTGGCGCCACCTGTTTTGGACACAGATGCAGCAACTAAAAAATATGTTGATGATACAGCTGGCGGGGCTCCTGTAACCTCTGTTTTTGGAAGAGTTGGGGCAGTTGTAGCAGCAAATAATGATTATACATGGGCGCAGGTAAATAAAGCTGTTTCTGACATAGCAAACATAACAACAAGATCTCACGCAAGTTTAACAAGCATAGGAACAAACACTCACGCGCAGATAGACACACATATTGCTAATGTCGCTAATCCTCACGCAACAACTTACACGCAGGTTGGAGCAATACAAAATGCAAATGATAGGGTATTGGACTCTCATATAAATTGGGGCAGTGGGATTACACAAGTAGATGGAGATGATGTGCCTGATGGCGGAACAAGAAAATTATTAACAACAGGAGTGCAGACAATCGCAGGAGCAAAAACTTTTACAACTTTTCCTGTAACTCCAAGCGCAGCACCGACGGCAAATTATCAAGTAGCAAATAAAAAGTATGTTGATGACACAGTAGGAATAGCACATGGAACTTATTATTGGAGTTGCGGAGCTCAGAGTTTTACGCCTGCAACAAAACCCGCTAATTACCCTATAATAGAAACAGCAGGCGATAGTGTAAGTTTTATAGCTGGAAGCCCGGCTAATATGATTGCAGATATTTATTTACCTAATGGAGCAGTAATAACAAATGCAGTTGTTTATGGAAGTGATGCAACAGAAAGTTGGTATTTATATAGGGCAGCGATAAATTCTACGGCTGCGGGTGCAGAAATGGCGACAGCAGCAATAGGAACAGAAGATATAACAATAACAAACCCAACCGTCGATAATTCAACTTATAAATATTGGATTTACACAACTCAATTAGAAAATCCAGATCTTCTTTATGGGGCAAGAATAACTTACACTATTTAGTAATAAAACATATATATTAGAGTATATATATGGAAGTATGTATACATTTATAAATACTGATTTCTATATATTTCTATGAATACAAGTGAAAGGAGGTTAAAAATGGAAAAGCCTTTTAGATACATAAAGAGACTGATTGTAAGCGGCGGAAGCAACTGCTTAATTATTCCTATGGACTGGTGCGTAAATCACAAATTGAAAAAAGGGAGCAAAGTTGTCGTCGAGGTTTACACTGACAGGATTGAGATAAGGCCCTTTAAATAGAAAATGCAAATACATAACGATACTAAAAAAGATTTGATAATTGCATTTGGGACTCATCCTGGAGATGCAATGGTTGGAACTTTAAAGGCAGGAGCTACTGACGAGTTGCCTGTTGAAGATGCAAGGTTTTTTAATATCTTAGAAATAAGAGATTCTAAAAAAGAATAAAAAATGGACGCAACAACAATTTTTAACAAGAGCGAAGCAAGTATAAAGCTAATGAAAATGTCAAAGGGTTATCAGTGGGAAATCAAAGTTTACGGCGAAAACATCGACGAGATTTTGAGAGTAATCAAGGAAACTAATGACAAGATGAAGGCTCAGTTTGAAATTTAGAAAATGGATAAAGAAATAGCAAAAAAAATCGATGATGAAATTACCGAGATGACGAGGTTGATTGTGACTAAAATAGAGAACCTTAATAAAAATATGCAAGTAAAAATCGATTGTTTGAAAAAAGTTATCGGCGATTATTTGGAATTAAGCAGCAATCTTTCAATAGCAACTGTAAAGGCTAATCTGAAAAGTGTTTAAATGGACGAAAAAACTATTGAAAGTCTTTTAGCAGGAGAACCAGAAAATGAAGTAACTGCTAAGATAAGAGAATTTTTGGAAAGGATAGATATTAAGTTTGATGTCTGTTTAAGAAAATCTAAAAAATAAAACATGGTAAACGCAAAAGAATTTTTCAGCGGAAATTATTTGAAAGCCGAAGATGTTAAGGGCGGAGAGATCTGCGAGATCCTGGATGAAGGAGAGATAACAGAAATTCAGACACCCGAAGGGAAAACTAAGGCTGTTATGAACATCCAGGTAAAAATCGGAGAGAATGAAAAGACTTTCACACCAAACAAAAGCAACGGAAATATTTTAGTTGAAGCTTTTGGCGAGGATACACTTGCATGGATAGGAAAAACTTTTAAGATAGAACTGACAAAAGTGAGAGTTTTCGGAAAAGTCAAAGACAGCATAGTGGTTGTGCCTCAGGATGTAGTGAAAACAGAAAAGCCGGGTCTTAAAAAATAGAAAATGGACAAAGAACAAAGAATTAATGAACTTGAAATGATGAGAGAACAGGCAGCAAGAGATGCAATCTTGCAGGAAAAAATTTTAAATCAGGCAAGAGAGCGAATGGCGGAAATTCAGGGCAGAATTAACGAACTGCAAGAGAGCAGCGAAGTTAAGAAAAAATAAAAAATGTCAAAACAAAGATACGACCCAAAACCAAAGCCCATCGAGGAATGGGGAACAGAAGAGTGGCAGACCACCTACAACAAGCTTAATGAAAAATTTGAGAAGTTAAGAAATCACATGAGACTGGCCCTAAATCTTTTAAACAAAGCTCAGACACATCTTTCAGAAGCGATTGTCTAAACAAAATTAATTTTTATTTTTTTTCTTTTTCTTTTTTTTATTTTACACAGAAACAGCGTCGAGTATTATATCAACCCGAGGATAGATCGTGCAGCTGCGAGCTCCTAGTAAAGAGTGCAAAAAAATTATTCCCTCTGTTTCTCTCTTTTTCTTATTTTTAATCACTAATTTAATAACCTTTTTAAAGCAGCTTTGCGTCTGTAAATTAGGAGGTAAAAATCAAATGCCAGGATTATCAAAAGCATGGATGGCCACTGTGTTTGCGATTATTGGCCTTTTGGTTGGCGGCTTATTGACTTATGCCGTATTCCCAAAGGAAGTAATCAAAGAAGTGCCTAAAGAAGTGCCTAAAGAAGTGATCAAGGAAGTGCCTGTTGAAATTATAAAAGAAATTCCTTTGGATGCAACAGTAACTTATCTCGACGCTGCGATTGCTGCATTTATAGATGAAGGACTTGAAGATCTAGCAGAGTGCGGCACAGAAGAATACGACGAAGATCAGATTGTAGTAAAGAAAGTTTATGATGATTGGTCTGTTGTGTTCGGAGAAGATAGGCACGGAGATCCTCAGTATTCAGTAGATTTCAATACAAAGCTGAAATTTTTGGATAATGATATAGAGGAAAAATGTTACAAGAATTGTGATGTTTCTGTTTTATATCGAGAGGACAAATCCCCTAAGGTTATTTTTAGTTGTAATTAGAAATAACTTTTAAAACTATTTTTTTTCTTCCCTTTCTTTTTTTAATAATTCTTCTTTCAAACAGCGAACACAAAGTTGATTAAGAGGGGGTTGATAAAATAAGGCTTTGGTTTTGCAGACTCTTCTTCCACACTCAATACATTTTGTCATGTTTTAGATCTCCCAGGAGAGAGCGTGCTTTTTAACCCGATAACGTCGAGATCTCTGATTTTTTTTCTTAACTTCTATTCCCTGGACATAATTATTGGCCTTCTCGCACCAAAAAGAAAGCATCTCGATTGCCTGGTCTTTTGAAAAAGTAATAATCCGGGCTGGGGTTGCTTGAAGGTGTGAAACCCAAACAGAAAAATCAGCAAACAATTTATAGCCATGCTTCTTAATATTCCAAGTCATAATGTTATCCAGGCCAAAAAAGGGGACTTTGAGTTTAATAGGATCATAACCCTCGAAACCCGTAAGGAAGGGTTTTAAACGGGCTGCAAAACAATAAACCCCACAGCCATCTACTTCTACAATTCCTTTAGTGTCAGGATTGAGAGAGTGTCTTTCAAGACAAAAAAGCCCCTTCATTTTCAATTTATGAACACCCAGGCCAACAGGGATCCAGGGCATATTAGATCTTCCTGTTGAAATTCCAGTAACCATCGCAGCCTTAGGGTGTTTGTAGAGTGTTAGAAATAAGCGTTTAAAAGCATCAGGCGGGGCGATTGTATCATCTTCCAACTGAAAGAACAGGGGAGTATAAATCATGCGATAAACACGGCGCCACATACTCCAAATGTTATTAAGCTTAGATTGGCCAAACTGCTCGTTTCCGGAGCCGAGAATGTTTCCATGCCCTTTAAGATAGGATTTGTAAAGCCGGATAGAAAGATATTTATTTTTGAGTGCAAAAGAATTGCTCCCTAGCTCTGACTTTAATGCTTCTGCAAGAGGCTCATCTGAGGAATTATCATAAACAAGCAGATGAATATTTTTGCGGGGGAGATCCATCTGGCTGAAAGCTTTAAAAAAAATAGGAACAAAAACAAGGCGGGAAAAGCAGACAACTAAGGTTATGCCTTTTTCCTTGTCGGCTTTTTTCAAAGTGTTTATTAAATATTTTCCTCTCATTTATTTTATGTTAAGCTTCTGCTGATTTTTATTTAAATCGTAATCGAAAAATCTTGCGCCGCAGAAAGCGCATCTAAAACCGCAAACTAATCTGACGACATTAGCGTTTGATTTACAGCGAGGGCAATTTGGTGTTCTTTTCATTTTTTGAATTTATAAAGCCATAAACTCCTGATAGGATTTATATTTTTCCCGGGAGACTTCGGGATGATGAAGGAAGTGAAATATTTTAATTGTGTCATAAATTTTTAATTCTTCTTCGGGGGTTCGATCTTTGATAATGCAGTTGTATTCGAATGGAAGTTCAACAAAATTATATTTTTGGAGTAAGGGGATAAGGATGTCTTGATCCCATGTGCCTTGCTTTCCGGAAAATCCCTTAATTAATTTTCTTTCATAAATTCTGTTCCACTCAGAGCAAACTTTTTTCATGGCTTCTGTTCTAAAAATAATAACGCCGGAATTTAAACACTTAACACCTTGCTCTCTAGCAATTCCTAAATCAGCCACAGAAAGAAAACTAAAAATTTCTTCTAAGTTTTTATTAACCAACATATCAATATCGAGCATGCAGGTAAAATCAAAGGGAGAATAAAAAGCACATTTAGTTTTTAATCTATGAGCATCTGCGGTATTATTTGCTAATAATATACTGATGGGTAAAGAGTTGTGTTTTTTGAAAGAAGTTAAAAATTTTCTAAGCTCTTCAATTCTGTCGAGGGTAAAAATACAAATAAATCCCCTATTCATTTTCTAAGTTCTCCATATAGATGTGATGATCATTAGTGTAAATCTTGCAGGGAAAAGGAATAATTTTTTTAATAGATTCTAAAGTGAAAAATTGTTTGTGAGAAGGATTTTGATTTTTAGGAAAAATTACAGCAGAGTTAGGAGTTGTTATAATCCAGCGTTTTCCAACGCGGGCAACTTCATGAAAAGTTTTTTTTACAAATTCAAAATCAGGCAGGTGCTCAATAACTTCTGAGCAGACAACAATTTCAAACTCTTTGTCCATAGCTCCGATTTTGTCACAGGAAGAAATAAAAAATTGGCCCATCCAACCAAGCTTTTTAAGATATTCATAAGAGAGGCGGGTAATGTCGCAGGCGTGGGAAGCGTGAATAATTGTTGGCTCTTTAGGGCCGCAGCCGACAGAAAGAATTTTTTTTGCACCAAGACAAAATTTCTTTAAGATTTGATAGCGGGGCTCATCCCAATAAGTTTTATGGATTTTAGTCAAATCATTAACATCCTTTTCTGCTGTTTTAAGATAATCTTTTGAAATTTCCATTATTGCTCCTGTTTTTTTCCGACGAGAACTTTTCTGCCTTCAACACTAACCTCTTCGCAATCGAGAGAAACCAAAGAAATATTAATATACTCTAAAACAGATCTGCGAGCCATCCCCCAATTTATGCAGCACTCACAAATTAATTTTTCTTTATCAACGTGGAGGTTAGCAGAAAAAGCTTTTTTTAAAGTGTCGACTATTTGCGAAATCCTTCGTGCGCGAGCTTCTTGTCGGGATGCGATGATGTCCATTTTTAATTATAAACCCGCCGAAGCGGGCTATCAAAAGAGGCAAAGATTTTACTTTTACCCAATAAATCCAGGAAGAGAGATTATTTAAAGGTTTTGGTGTGTGTTGTGTGTGCGGGCAAGAGAGAGAAAAAAAGAAAAAGAACGAAAAAGAAAAAAAGAGAGAGAAAAAGAAAGCCCCTCGACTAATCACGACATACAGAGAACACCCACAATTTAATTTATTTGCCGTGTTTTTGCTTATTATTTTTAAGATCCTGGTCTTTAAATAATTTGTTGTGATACAGTTTAGGATCCTGCTCGGGCTTTTTCTCAGGTTTTTTATTCAACCTTCTAATTTCTAAAATCTGCTGAGAGTGAATAAAAGCACTTCGCGACGGTGCGATGATTTTTGCTAAGGCCTGCATTCCAAGAAATTTGTCTTTAGATATTTTTAAAGCATCTATTTCAATAAACTTTTTTCTTAATAATTTCAAGCGTTCTTCTTCATTCAAGCGAACAGGCCAGAAATGAACTTTATGATGACAATTATGACAAAGTTTTATTGTGATTTCGGGAGCATAGGAAATATGATGTGCCTCTAATTTTTCAACAAATGCAGGGCAGAGCTCACAATAGCCTGGCTTTCCTGCTGTAATAAATCTATGCACAAGAGATCCAGGAAGAACGCCTTGAAGTGAAGCAGCCATAAGAAAATTAGGAAAAGAGAATTAATAAAACTTTTGCTTTTTAATTTTATTTTTTACAAATGCCTGCTCTGCTCCCGCAAGCGATGAGAAATATAAGTTTTTGGGTTTCACCCAACCTTCGTGTGAGGGGCTCCGCTCGACGCTACGCCCAGCTCCACAAAGGAAAAACATATTATTCCTTACATCGCTGACTTTGCGCCCCGCTACGCAGAGATTAGAGTTAGCCCTTGAGATGTGAGGGCTTAGCTCTTATTGAAAATTAAAAGAATGGAGAAAAGAAAAATGGAAACTAAAAGTAGAAAAAGGTTTGTGGAAGCATGGAAAAACCATATAGACTGCTTATGGGCTTTAACATGGACCCCAAGTAAAAATCTTTCAGAAGAAGTGAAAGAAACAATAGAAAAGTTGGAATTGTTGATTGAAGCAGTTGCAACAGATAAAGGATTAAAAGGAGGTATTAGAAAAAATGGCAACATATAAGCAACTGATGTTTTTAATGGCATTAGTTGGAAACAGAAGCGTCGCAGAAGTAAGCAACATCATAAAAGATTTGCTGGATAAGGACGATAAAAAAACAGAGGAAATTCAAACTCAAGAGTTAGAATAAGATTAAACCTCGCAAAAATTATTTATTTTTTTTGCTCATTTCTTTTTTTTGCGTTGAATCACGTCGCAGAAACTCAAAATAAAGATTAAAATACAGCGCTACGCTGTCACTAAAATTAATAAGTCTTAAATCTTTTCAAGATTTAAAACCTGTGGATTGCCTCATCCCTTCGGGTTATTGAATTTTAGCTTTTCTGTTTTTAATCTCGAGCATCTTTTTTCTGAATTTTAAAAATTTGGGACTTGCAAAATTCAGGATGCTCGCCTTTTAGGTTACTTTCAGTTTCTGCTCGAAGAAAATTACCAAAAATTTCAAAATAAGCAAAGTCTAACCCCAAAGGGTTCCCGCAAGACACGCTTCGCTTTTGCTAATTTTTAGAAATTTCTGCAATGCTTTATTTCGACACAGAGTAAAACCGACAGGCGTCTTTCTTTAATTCGACTGTCGGAGCATCACCGGGCGATTTTTGTGCACTCTGCGCCCGAGAGTGTTTTGTAAAAATTCTGTGCTTCGCATTCGCACAACGAAGTTGTGACAAACTTTTGCCGTCGGCAAAAGCAGAATTTTTACTTCGTCAAATTTAAAAAGCGATTACAAGACGTCTTGTATCGAGGTGGCAACCCTCTATCACTTTTTAAATTTGCAGGGAAGGGAAAATTGTCTGCACCCCGTTGACGCAAACTCCTTACAGCGGAGATTTGCTTTCGGCTGGGTGCAGTTATTACACCCCACCACCAACCATCACCCCGCCCCCGTTCACAACCCCGCCGCCCCCCCCACCCTCCCACTTAACACACGGCGGCGGCTCAATCCTTCGCCGCCGCCTGCGGCGTCG
>Ga0307378_10011789_pt1 | contig 11235 bp, 6 predicted proteins | sample UN1MG_FD_202238 | JGI IMG/M metagenome (GOLD analysis project Ga0307378, IMG submission 202238) | Soil microbial communities from Risofladan, Vaasa, Finland - UN-1 | ecosystem: Environmental > Terrestrial > Soil > Coastal area > Acid sulfate soil | place: Finland: Risofladan, Vaasa | collected...
AGCGGTAACGCGAACTCGCGGTCGCCTCGGATCGACGGGGCACCGCGCCCGCGATGCCCCCTGCCCGCCAGCGGCTCCCACGGGCGGCCGGTGTTATTCTGCTTGCCCACCGCCTCCGGCACATGGTACCATACGGGCGAGTGAGATCTCCCGGGATAGGTCTCCTCAAGTTCCGCCTGTCCGCCGGCCACCAACCGGCGGACGGTTTTTTGTGGGGGGCTCACGCCTGTCCGTTGGCGATTCGCGCTGCCTGCGCGAGTCCGCCTCCGTCTTCGCGTGTGGCTCGCGGCGGTCCGCGCCAATCTCGATAGCCGCAGGCTCAGCCTCGGGCGCGCTCCAGTTCGCGCAGCCGATCGTTGGGACCCATCACCAGCATCACGTCGCCCGGCCGGAAAACGTAGTCGGCGTTCGGAACCGCATTGACCAGATCCTCGCGCCCGGCAACCTTCCGCTTGATCAGCAGCACGGAAACGGCGTAGCGATTGCGGATGTCGAGCTGGCCCAGGCTCCGGCCCGCGAACCCCACCGGCACGGGGATTTCCGCCATGCTCGTGTTCTCCAAAGCCGGGATGGCCTCCGGCCCGGAGACCTTGCTCACCGACGAGGCCATGCTGAAGGCCATCTCGCGTTTGAAGACCTCGGCGTTGTAGCGTTCGATGACGTCTTCCGGCCAGATGGCCCCCACCAGGCGTCCGTCCTCGACCACCGGCACCTCCCCGCGGTATCTCCCCAACCGTCTCATCACATCGGCGAGCGTGTCGGTCGGGGCGACCGTGGGGAAACCGCGCTCGTCCATCATGTCCTGGGCGATGATCAGAGCGGCGAACGAGGAAGGCTGCCTCATGATCGACTGGATCCGATTGCCGGTGATCACACCGAGCAGGCGGCGATCGTCGCCGACGACGAAAATGGAGATGCCCGGATGCTCGGTGAATTTCGCGATCACCGGCATCAACGGATCACCCGGGCGGACAGTGACGACGTCCGTGCGCATCTCGTCGCGTACCAGCACATGGCGCAGCACGCTCACCGCTCGGCCCTTGTGGACGTCCACGCCGCGGCGCAGCAGCTTCAACGTATAGATTGAGGCCGTTTGCACGCGCGTGGCCAGCAGCGTCGCGATGATACAACTAATCATCAGCGGCAGGATGATCTTATAGTCGGCAGTCAGCTCGAAGATGATCAGGATGGCGGTGATGGGGGCATGCGTGCCGGCGGCCACCACGGCCCCCATGCCGACCAGGGCGTATGCCCCCGGTCCTGCCGTGCTCGCCGGCCAGATCGTATGAACCACCGTTCCGACCGCTCCGCCCAGCATCGCGCCGATGAAAAGCGAGGGCGCGAAGATGCCCCCCGATCCGCCCGACCCGATGGTGATCGAGACGGCAACGATCTTGACGACCACAAGCATCAACAGCAGATGCCAGACCATTTGTCCTCGCAACGCGTCCTCGATCGCTTCGTAGCCCACGCCGAAGACGTGGGGATACTGCAAACCGATGAGGCCGATCATGGCACCGCCCAGCATCGCCCTGAGCGGCGCGCGCAGCGGCAGCTTGTCGAACAGGTCTTCGCCGGCGTACAGAGCGCGTATGAACGCCAAGGCCGCCAGGCCTGCCAGAATCCCCAGCAGGGCGTAGGCAAATAGCTCGTACGGTTGCACCAGGCTGTACTCTGGCACGATGAAGGCCGGGACGTCGCCCAGGAAATAATGGCCCACGACCGTCGCGGCGACCGAAGAGATCACGACCGGCGAGAAATATCTCACACCGAAGTCGCCCAGGATGATTTCCGCCGCGAACAAGGCGCCGGCTACGGGGGCGTTGAAGGTTGCGGCGATTCCCGCCGCCGCCCCGCACCCCACGAACGTCCGCAGGCGGCGTTCGTCGATGCGCAACCATTGGCCGATCGTGGAGCCGAGGGCCGAGCCGATCTGCACGATGGGCCCCTCGCGGCCGACCGATCCGCCCGAGGAAATGCTGATCGCCGAGGCGAACATCTTGGCGATCACGACCCGGGGGCGAATGCGACCGCCTTTGAGCGCGACTGCCTCCATGACCTCGGGGACACCGTGCCCTTTGGCCTCACGCGCGAAGTAGTAGATGATCAGCCCGCAGAGCAGGCCGCCGATGCTCGGGACGATGATCTTCCACCAGAACGGGATGCTCCGAATCAGGTCGAGCGTGTATTCGCTCTCGAACCAGCCGATCCAGTTTCCCAGGCCGATCAGCTTGCGGAAGGCGACGGCGAACAGCCCCCCGCCCAGCCCGATCACCAGCGCGACCGCCACCATATAGACGTGCTCGCTCTGACGCAGGTCCGCGTGTGTCTTTCGCAGGAACTTGAGTGTACGCTGGATCATATGAAGCGGGTGCTACCCGGGACGTCCCATATCTATGGCGTCGGCGACATCGCCGACGCTTTGCTCGAGCAGGTTACCAAAACCGACCGCCCGGTTGAAGCGTTGCCGGGACGGGGCGCCGCCACCCTGCCGAAGGGACCTGACTCTCGCCGGTGAAACCGTCGCACGCGGCGCGGGAACGGTCAATTCACGTCTTGATGGATTTCGGATTCGGCGAGCTGGACCGGGGCCGGAGTCTCCCCGCGCCGCCGCCAGTACACCACCAGCCCGCCGATCAGGTACGCGTAAGCCAGTAGGACCAGCAGAACCTCCGGCGAGAAGTAGGCGATCAAGGCGGCCACGAGCAGCCACACCAGGTGAATCGGGGGTCGTTGGCGGCGAAAATAGAGGTTGAACACGTGGGGGTAGTCGAGTCGGCTGACCATCAGTATCCCGAGCGCGAAAGCGATCGGAGCCGCGGCCCAGCGGATGACACCCGTCCAGTACGCGGCGGTCGCGATGAGCTCGGAGCGGGCCAGATCTTCGTGGAGAACGAGCAGGGCGACCAGCGCCGCGGCGGCACCGGGCACCGGCAGACCGCTGAACCTGTTCTGGGCGGATTCATCCTTGACGTTCTCCGCGTTGTAGCGGGCCAGCCGGATCGCCGCGCAACCCACATAGACCAGCGCGCAGAGCATTCCCAACTTCCACTGCAACTTGGTGACCAGCACCTCGCCGCCGTCGGGCGGAACCGCTAGTCGCAGCAGCAGCGTAATGAACAACACGGCGGGCGCGGCCCCGAAGCTGACAACATCGGCCATCGAGTCCAACTGCGCGCCGAACTCGCTGGTTCGGCGAACCATGCGGGCCAGCCGCCCGTCCAGAGCATCAAACACCATGGCCAGCACGACCAGGTACGCGCCCGCGGATACGTAGGTGGGGAAGAGTTCCGCCAGTCGGGGATGCGTGGTCCGCGGCGCTCCGGCGAAGTAAACGTCGCGGATCTCCAGCAGGCAACAGAAGATCGCCAGCAGCCCGCACACCAGGTTCCCCAGCGTAGCTGCACTGGGCAGCAGGCTGATGGCGCGCAATCGGCCGCGCGGCGCGACTTCGCCGTTGTCGAAATCCAGACGGTCGCGGGTCGTGGGGTCCATGGCGGCTCCTACTGCTCGCGCAACTCCGCCAGCACCGTCACGCCGGCCTTGACGTGTTCGCCCACGTGCACGGCAAGCTGCCAGCGCGGATCCTCGCGCACGCACAGTTCGGTGCGCGAGCCAAACTTGATCATACCGAAGCGTTCTCCCGTGGCCAGGTGGTCGCCGGGCTCGGCCGCGCAGACGATGCGGCGGGCCAACACACCGGCGATCTGACGGACGAGGACCGGCCCGGGGATCGGCGGCTGCGGCTCGATGGTCACAAGGTTGTTCTCATTACGATCGGTCGATTCGGCTTTCAAGGCGTTGAGGAATTCACCCGGGCGGTATGTCACGTCCGTCACACGCCCGGCGCACGGGCTGCGATTGATATGAGCGTCCAGGACGCTCAGGAAAATCACGACCCGCAGCAGCGGGCCAGACTCGTCTGCCACGCTGTAATCCCTGGTGATCTCCGTGATGCGACCGTCGGCCGGGGCCACGAGCACGTTGTCGCGCCGGGGCACGCGCCGGGGCGGGTCGCGGTAGAAGGCCAGGAACGCCAGTGCCAGGACGGCCGGCAGCAGCGCCCACAGTTTCGAGTAGTACGCTGTAATAGCCGCCACCCCGCCGCCCACCAGGATGATCAGCGCGATTTCAAGCCGAGCGTACCGTGACACCGGGCAATCCTCTATGCGCCCCCGTCCAGCAACTCATCGAGCAGCTTGGCGACGCCGCAATCGTCGTTGCTGCCCGTGATCCGCCGGGCGACTCCCTTGACCGCCGCGCACGCGTTGGCCACGGCGACGCCGAGCCCGGCCCGGCGGACCATCTCGACGTCATTCACGTCGTCGCCGACGGCCACCGTATGGCGTGGATCGATCTTCCACCGGCGGCAGAGCTTCGCGACGCCGTTCCACTTGTCCACCGACCGAGCGAACGCTTCGATAATCATGGTGTCCGTGGTCGGCACTCGCAGGAAGTTGTGGGAGGCCGATCCGAACTCGGCCGACACCTGCGCCAGCACCGCCGCGTCGTCCACGATCGTGATCCGCACCGGGTCAATCCCGTCGTCCGGGATGTGGTCGATGCTGCGCACGTCGCACGGCGTCCGCGCCACCCAGCGGTCGTACTTGGCGTGCCGACGCGGACCGGCAATGTCATAGCCGTCGAACCCGGCCTCGTCCGGATCATACAGCCACAGCACCGCGTAGCCACGCCGCTGAAACCACTCCGTGGCCGCGTGGGCGTCCTCACGCGGGATGGACGTGCGCGCGATGGTCTTGCTGGTCGCCACATCGGTCAGGATCGCGCCGCCGGCCGTGACGCTCGCATCCAGGTCCAAACCGATCTCGTCCAGGATCGGTCGGGTCTCGGTAAAGCTGCGCCCGGTGCACAGGACGATCTTGATCCCGGCCTGGTGGGCGCGGTGCAGGGCCGCTCGGTTGCGGGTCGGCACGCGGTGGGCTGAGTCCAACAGCGTCCCGTCCAGATCAACCGCCAACAGCTTGAATGAGGATGCGCCGTCCACCACAGAATCCTCGTGCAACGTCACCCGCCTGTCGGGCACAACCGGTATTCTACGCGTGAGTGCTCCAGTGCCTAGCCCGGGCGTCCCGACCGCCCGTGCGTATCGGGGTCCGAGCCGAGGGGCGAGCTGCTCGCCTTGCCGGCGCTGGCGGAGTTTCGATGATTCAACTGGCCTCGGGCCAGACCAAACGCTAGGCTTTATGTAGCAGCACGGGCCAGCTTGTTGATTCGTCCGGGCGCTGCCGGGCACAAGTCGCCTCGGCCGCCGGCCGGCGAGTCCGCCAGGCTGACATCGCCATGGAGGCCCTCAGTACATGAAACGCGTGGCCATCATCGGGTCGCCGGAGAAACCCTCCGCCGCGGAGACGCTCGAGCGGACCAAGCGCTGGCTGGCCGACCGGGCCGAGGTGGTCTTCGCCGATCTGACCTACGACGGCAAGCGCGCCCTGGCGGAGAAACCCGACCTGTTGATCGTCCTGGGGGGCGACGGAACCATGATCGCGGCGGTCCACAGCCTGCGCGAACAGCAGTTGCCGATCGTCGGTGTAAACCTCGGCAAATTGGGTTTCCTGGCCGAGTTCACTATCGAACAGCTCGAGCAAGAGGGGGACTTCCTGTTCGCCGGGGAGCTGCCGCTCACGCGTCGGGTCATGCTCGAGGTAGCCCTGCAAAACACGGCCGGCACGACATTCCGCACCCCGGCCGTCAACGACTGCGTGGTGTTGGCCGGACCGCCGTTCCGCATGATCCACATGACGGTCGAGGCGGACGGCGACGAGGTGGCCCAGCTCCGCGGCGACGGGCTGATCATCGCCACCGCTTCCGGCTCGACGGCCCACAACCTCTCGGCCGGCGGCCCCATCCTGGCACCGACCGCCGAGTCTTTCATCCTCACACCCATCTGTCCGCACGCCCTGACGTACCGTCCGCTGGTCATGGACGCCCGTAGCCGAATCGTCCTGCGCGTCACCCAGGCCAACCCGGGAACGACCGTGGCCATCGACGGGCAGACCTCGCGCCCCTTCCACAGCAGCGATCGCATCGAGATCTCCCGCTACGGGGCCGATTTCCTCCTGGTGCGCAACCCCAAGGACTCGGCCTGGAGCGCCCTGCGACGAAAGCTGATGTGGGGCGAAGGCCCCAACATGCAGTAGCAGCGTGGGCAGCGCGGGAAGCTGAGTTGCCCGCGCCCGGTCGGCGCTCGGCTCAGCCGTTCCGGCACCAGCCCCGGCCCAGCATCTGAGCGGGTGGGGCTAGTGGGGCCGCGGCGCCAGGCTTGCGTCAACAGCCTTTGGCCCGGCAGCTAACTCGCAGTTGCAGGTGGGGCCCATTCTGCTGAGCTCTCTGTGCCTCAACCGCTGTCCGTTCGGCTCACCGTTTCGGAGCAAGCCCCGCGTCCCCTACTGGCAATACGCCTTTCTCTTGGGGTATTTGCCCCATTTTGGCAGGCATTTGCATTGGCATCCGCCGATCCACACAGCGCGTCGGCTACCGACGGCCAAGGATAACCGTTTTTTCTTATTCTCCGTGAGCGCTGCGTGGCCATTCGGCGTTAACCACCCTTGGGGGACGAGATCGGGTGCGAGCCACGCTCGCTGTGATGGAAGGTAGGTCTCGGCAGGGGCAGCGGTCATGCGCCGGCCGACGGGTTCATTTCGTGGTGCATTCCGGGGGCAGGAAAGAACCAATATCTACTAGAAGAATCATTGTCTGTCTGGCCTGTGTTACCTTGGTTGGTCTGACGCTGGTAGGCCTGCACGCCGTTGGGCCCGTCCTGAGCGAAGCCGAAGGGCAGGTCGGCGGCGGGAGCATCCCGGTCGTGCGGACCTCGCCCGAAGCCGGCCTGCCGCGACCCTGGGAAGCCGGGATCCAGGTCTCGCCCTTCTCGGTCGTCAACCTCTTCAACGGCAACCTGGCAACCGTTGTCCCCCTCGTGGGTTACGATCCGGTCGGGCCGGCCGTGCAGTTCACGCTCTACCACAACAGCGCCTCGGCCGCCGGCGGCGGTGAGATGACCTCCCCGACCGGGTTTAGCTTCGGCCCGGGCTGGTCGTGCAGCTACGGCGGGGCCGTGGTCGGGATCCCCGACGACCCCAACAACCCCATGGTCACCGTCATCGAGGACGACGGCAATGAGTACGTCTTCAGGTTCGTAGGCGGCGTCTATGACCCCGAAGCCGGCAACCACGACCTGCTGAAATGGGACGGCACCAACAGCCAGTGGGAACTGATCCGCCCGGACCAGTCCAAGCGCATCTTCGCCTTGGTGGACGGGGACGACATCCGCCGCCTGATCAAGGTCTACGACAGCAGCGGCAACTACGTCGAGGTCGCGCGCGACAGTGAGCAGAACAACTTCCGCATCCTGCGGATCGCAAGTGCTGCTGAGACAAACGAGTCCGTCGGCTCGCACCAGCTCGAGTTCAGCTACGATGGCGAGACCAATCGGCTGGATTACGTCGAGGACCCCATCGGCCGCAAGTGGACGTTCCACTACTACCAGGACGCCCCGTACGCTCTGGAGAAGATTCAGTACCCGAACGACGCGACCGTGCCCGTCACGTACACCGTCTTCGCCTACGACGCCGAGGACCGGATCGAGCAGATCACCAACCGCGACGAGGTCAACTGGGACTACGCTTACGAGTCCACGTACGGCCGCCTCCAGACCGTCACCGACCCCGCCGCAGAGGGGCCGGGCGACGGGGCAATCCAGTATTTCACGTTCCACGAAGGCTGGGGCCCGCTATGGTGGACGGACTACACCGATCGGCGCGAGCATGTCTGGAAGTTCGGCTTTGACGGCCCCGGCACGCTGCGTCAGACCAAAGACCCGCTAAACTACGTCCGCCAATACGCTTACGACAGCGACCGCAACCCCACCACGTTCATCGACGAGCTAAGTCACACGTGGACCGCGACTTACGGCCCGGTCGGCAACGTCGAGACGGTCACCAGCCCGATCCCCAACCAGACCTGGACGGTCACCTGGGAGCAGCCCTACCCCACCGAGCGCCCCAACTTCTACCGCGTCACGCAGGTCACCGACCCGCTCACCCACTGGGTCAAGTACGGCTACGGTGATCCGAACGACCCCAATGACCCCAACGACCCCACGCTGGTGACCACTATGGTGGAACCTGCGGTGCCGGAGACACGCAGCCCCCAGGCGGTCACCACGCTGGAGTACTATGGGCAAGACAGCGCACGCGCCAACGGTGAGCTCCAGAAGGTCATCGATGCAAATGCCGTCACAACGGAGTTCTGGTACGACCGCTACGGGTACCGCAACAAGTTCAGGGAGGGTTTTGAGGACGGCAGCAGCGGATACCCCGTCTCACCGTACACAATTCTCTACGACGCGGTGGGACGCCCCAGGGGGCCCAGCAGCGGTGGCCCCAATCCCATATTGTATTGCGAGGTGAACTGGGATGTGAACGACAATCCGACCGCCGGAGGAGGCGGCGACGGTTACCCCAACACCTGGCCACCGCTGGTAAGTCCATTCCCCCCCAACCCTTGGATTGACTTCACCGGCCCGGGCATTGCCGGGCCTGGCGGTGGCGGCCCGCAGCCGGGAGGCAGCCCGACGTATGACGCGATGGGGCGTTTGACAGGTATCGGCTTATACTTCGCTGAGGAGGGGCCGCCCACTTGGGACTTTGAATCTGTACGCAGCCATCTGATCGAATACAACAATCTGGGCTGGCCGACGCTGGCCACCACTGCCATTGACCCTGCCCAGGCGGCGCGCCCCACGGCTGTAGACCAGTACGACGCCGACGGGGGCCCAGTTCTAGTGACCGGCCCCGGCGGCGAAGCCACAGCACACACCTACAACGAGGAGCCCGGGTATGACCTGCTGGGCCGGCCGCAGAAAGTCATGCGCGCCGACATGAGCGCGACCCTCGCCTACGATGGAGCGGGTCGGATCACCCGGATCGACTACGGTAACGGCGCCTGGGTCGAGGCGACCTATGACGCTGCGAACCGCCTGGAACATATCTACCACAAGGGTCCCGGTGAGCTAGTGCTCTACCAGATCGACTACGTGTGGAGGCTGGACAACACGCTCGATACACGGATCGAGTTTGACGCTACAACGCAGGAAACCGCAACGGTCGAGTTCGAGTACGACTGCCGCGATCGGCTCACGCGCGAGACGCGCACGGTGAACACCGTCCAAACGTACGACATCGAGTACGACTACGACCAGCTCGGCAACCGCACGCTGAAGGTGGACAACGTCAGCGGGCGCCGGGTCGAGTACACCTACGACATCCAGCTCGAACCCGAGCAAATGGACTTCCCCACCCGCAACAACCGCTTGCTAGAATACAAAGTGTACGAGCCCGACGGCCAGGGCGGCGAGCGTCTGCTGCGGACCGTGAGCTACACGTATTTCCGAGGCGGCCACGTGTCGAACATCGGCGTCAAGGACGAGTACCACGCCGGGGTCACGCCGGGGCAGCCGGAAGACTATGAGTGGGTCTACGACCTGGCGATGTACTACGACACGCGTTCAGGCCCACGGCTGGCCTTGTGGGACCGCTGGAAGCTGGATGGCCAGGGCGACCCTGACCCGCAGACGTACGAGGGCCTCTGGGCCAGGGAGTTCCGCTACGAGTGGCTGTTCGGCACGATGCGCGCACGCTACCTGGCGGTGGATTACGATCCCTCCGGCTCGGACAATCCGGCCGACTGGTCGCTGATCGAGCCGGTGGGCCTGAGCGACTCGATCGGTGTGGTGCCCTACGCGGATGCCGAGGTGCGCACCGACGGCCAAGGCACCTGGCTGCCGCCGACGGAGACCGTGAGCAACTTCTTCACGGCCGCGCAGCACACGTTCGCGACCGGCGCCACGCGTTACTTCCACGGGGATCTGATCGACTCGACGGTCATGGCAACTGGCGAGACAGGCACGCCCGCAGCGACGCTGGCGTATACCGCTTTCGGCGAACCGATTGGTGACCCCGACGCCTTGGGAACGCGCTACCGCTATGCCGGCGGTTGGGGCTACGAATCCGGCTTGGCCGACTTGCAGGGCGCCAACACCGACGTGCCCGCGCTGAGCTTCCTCCACGTCGGCTTCCGCTGGTACGAGCCGTCCAGCGGCCGCTTCATCCAACGCGACCCGATCGGCATCTTCGGCGGAACCAACGTGTACGTGTACGTCGGCAACGGGCCCCTCACGCGGGTTGACCCAACCGGCCTGACGAGCATCTTCGACGATATCGAGGACGTCCTTGAGGGTGTGATCAACGGCCCGCCGATGGCCACCGCCGGGGCAGGGGCCGGCGCAGGGATGGCTGCGAATTACAAGTGGCGCCTTGGAATAGGTCGACTGCTGAATCGCTCTGCCGTGGTCTGCACAGGGATCTGGATCGGCTGGAATACTGGCAATGTCATTACGGACAACACGCCTGTTGACGAGGGGCTTGGCTGGCTAATCTGGAAGTTGTTTCGTCCTGATCGTTCGCGGGGAGAAAGGTTCATATGTTTTGTCGCGGGCACAACAGTCATGACCCCGCAGGGGGCGGTACCTATCGAGTGCGTGAAGCCAGGCGACAGGATACTGAGCAAGAGCTTCGACTCAGGGGAGGTGGTGAGCCGGCGCGTGCTGGCGGCTGGCATAACCGGGTACGCGCGGGAGCTCATCGACGTTGAGGTGTCTGGAACGGTCCTCCGCAGCACCCCGAGCCACCCATACTGGACGCGAGATCGCGGATGGGTACGCGCGTGTGATCTCAATGCGGGTGACATGGTGGAAGGGATCGGAGGGCGTCCTCTACGCATTATTAGGGTCGAGCGAGTGTTTCTGAAAGAACCCACACCCGTCTATGATATCCGGGTGTCGGATGATTGCCAGTGGTTCTACGTCGGACCGCCCGGTGTCCTGGTGCATAATTCCTGACGTGGATAATGGCTCGTCCGTGGCGGAGCCTCGCAGGTCATTCATGAGAGCACCGACCGCAGTGTGCGTCAGGTGAGGGTCAGCCTTATGAACGTGTCACCTCGTGGCCGTTGTCGCGCCGAGGGCAGCGCAGCTGACGCCGCCCGGCGTGGCGGCTCGGAGGGCTTCTGTCGGCGGCTGGAAGAGGCGGGCGAGCGATGACCGGTAAAGGGCGAAACCGCAGAATCAGGGTGGGCATACTCTACTGCGCGGCTGGTGCCGCGTGCATGACATTCGTGGTCGGCTTGGCTACCGAACTGCCATGGGCACTGCTCAAC
>Ga0307378_10011790_pt1 | contig 11233 bp, 13 predicted proteins | sample UN1MG_FD_202238 | JGI IMG/M metagenome (GOLD analysis project Ga0307378, IMG submission 202238) | Soil microbial communities from Risofladan, Vaasa, Finland - UN-1 | ecosystem: Environmental > Terrestrial > Soil > Coastal area > Acid sulfate soil | place: Finland: Risofladan, Vaasa | collected...
CTGAGCGAGCCATCTACGTTTCGCATTCGCCGAATTGTCCGATCCGAGACCGGGCAAGGGGCTGGCGAAGCCGTCCTTCACCGCATCGCTCGGCCTTCGGCTACCCTTTGCCGCACCGCTACCCGGGACAGTTCGCGAATGCTGGCCTCGCAGGCCAGCCCGAAGGGCGAAACGGAGAATGAGCGAGCCTCAGGCAGACCGACCGGAGGTGATTGCCGCGCGGCAGGAAGCCGCGCATGGCGGGGATACAGGCCGACGCGCCGATGTGCGGGCACTGGGCCCGGCGACGGTCAAAGCCACATCTTCGCTGGCTGCGACGCGCGCGGCTGAACCGTTACCCGTGCGCGCAGTTAACCGGCCACTTCCGCGCCCAGCCCCTCGCGCGCCGCAGGGGGTCACTCCTCGTCCGGGTCGGGGTATTGCGGCGGCGCTTTCCCCCGCGACTCAAGGACCACCGGCCGGTCGAAGCCGCGCTGCGGTGGATCGACGCGGGTCAGCCGCACGGCGAATTGCCAATTGTCTCCGAAGTCGTAGAGGAACTCCATGGCCTCACCCTCGGCCAGCGGCAGGTCGCTCAGCCGCACCTGGGCCGTGGACGGCGGCTGCTCGCAATACGGATGGAGGACCTTCGCGGCCGCCCCGAAGCGGTCCGTGTAGGTGAACGAGTACAGGTGGTCCATGTCGAAGTCGAAGGCGTCCACGATCCCCGCAGCTAGGTCGTCGAGCGTCTTCCTGGCCGATAGCGCGATCAGCCGCCGCGTCTTGCCGAGCGACACGTCGAAGACGAACACCCCCTTCCGCGAGGCCGGCGTGGGCAGCGCGAGGTTCTTCTGCCACTCCGGAAAGAACGGGCCGAACAGCCCCTGCGGTCGGCCGAAGACCACCGGCCCCTCGTCTGCCTCCTCCGCCAGGCCGGTCAGGGCTTCCGGTGCCTGGAAGATCCCGAAGATGGCGTCGCCCCAGGCCGTCCTTCGGATCTCGGCCGGCCGCCAGGCCTCGCCCTCCGCCGCCGGGCCGTGCTCGATGGCCAGCAGGCCGAACATGTCCATCAGCGCCAGGTGCCCTAACTCGATCCCGATCCCCGGCAGGTACCGGCCGAACTGCCAGTCCTGACCGATCCGCAGGCCGCGCTTCGGGGTGTTCTTCTGGAGCACTCAGCATTCGTAGAGGCAGCCGCGCCCCGCGGTGAGGCCATGGCCCTCGCCCCCCTGCGGCGCGTGCAGCAGCCAGGCCTCCAGGAGCGTGAAGTACCGTTCCGTCGCGTTCAGGCCGTCCCACGCGTCGCGCACCGCTTCGTCGACGACCAGCCGGCCTTTTGCCCCGGAGCCGCGCGCTTGCAGCAGCCCGCTCGCCCGGCCCACCAGGTACAGGCCGTCGAGGTTTGGATAGGACCGCTGCTGCGGCCGCTTCAGGCGGACGTCCAGTGGCCGGCTCATGCGCGCGTTCAGGTCCGCCAGGCACGAGCGCGGCAGCAGGTGGTGCCGACCGGTGGTCGAGATGCCCGCCGGCCCGACGAAGTCGAGGAGGGCCTGGAAGTCCCGGAGGATCGTCCCCGGATGGTTCGCATCGATCGTCGCCTCGCGCAGCACGCGCGCCGCATCGATGGGGATCACCTGGGCGCTTCGGCGTCTGGCCATCGTCGGTCCCCTACATATAAAGGATATGGCCGGCAACACCACCCCGCACTCCGCGGTGCCCGGCTGCTCCGGATTCCATTAGGCCCTCGCCTCCTGTCAACACGTCTTGCGGCGCGGCGCACGCGCAAGGCGGGGCGGTGACGCGAGGATCCCCGACCGCCGAGGCAGCGCCAGCCCCGACCTCCGAGGCCGACGCACCTGCCTCAGCGCGCGGCAGGAACCCGACGCCGGGCGACCCCGCGCGCCGGGCCGACTGCCGCACGGCAGCCAGGCCGGGAGGCTCAGACCTCCCAGCCCTGCTCGCGCATCGCCTCGAAGAACGCGCGGCTCACCGGCGCGAGGACCACCGAGACGTGCACGTCGCCCAGTTCACCTTCGGGGCAGGCCACCGAGAAGCACCGGCAGAACCGGTAGTGCTTCAGGCGCGGCTCTTCGTACGTCTCCAGCACCTCGCCGAAGATGACCAGATCCTCGGCCAGGTTGATGAACCGCTCGCCCGGCTTCAGCGCCGCCTGCCACGGCTTCACCCGCGCGTCGGCGGCCTTCCGCGCCTCTTCGAGCCGCGCCATCGCCTCTTCGTGGGTGGCGAAGAACTCAACTTCCACCATGCCATTCACCTCCTCTGGTTTTCAAGGCGGCGTTGCTCCCGGCGCCTGGTCCGGGGGTGCCGCTTGCTCGGCCTGCGCGCGACGCCCGGCGCGACCGCATGCGCTCCGCGCGGCCCTCACGCCGGGCCCGCTGCTCTGCCCGCATGGCGTCGATCCGGGCCAGCAGGACCATGTCTCGCGGCAACAGGCTGCTCATAGCGATCACCTCCTATGCCCTCCGGTCGCACCCGCGAGGCATCTCCGTTGCGGCCCAAGGCCCCCGCCGCGCGCCGGGGAACCCATCGGTCGAAGACCGAAACGGAGAATGACTGAGCGGGTGCATCCTGCAGAGGGGGTGATCGGCGCCGGGCAGCCTGGGCGAGCCGGACCCGGGCCCGGCGGTCCAGTCGAAAGCGCGAACGACGGCAGACGCGCTCTCGCCGAGCAATCCGCTCCGCCGTCTTCACGCCCCTCTGTCAGACCTCCACGTGCAGGGCATCCTCCCTTACGTCGTCCCGGGTATCCCGCTCCCGCAGCACCTTTGAGAGCTCGCCGTCCGCCATCACCGGCAGCGGCAGCCGATCCGCAAGCCGCAGAACCTCGGCAAGCGGGTACAGCTTCCGGCTGCACGCCTTCACCGCACCCGTCTCGTCCACGACCAACAGGGCATAGTCGCCACCGCCGCGATACCCATCGTCGCGGGCGATCTCTTTGTAGCTCTGCTCGCCGACCGGCAGCCATCGCTCCGGCCAACGCGCCGCCTTCACGGCACACAGCGCCATGGCCTCAACTCCGGTCCATCGCTGCAGTGCCCGAGCGGCATCACGAGCCCGCAGTCGGCCGATGTCCAACGCCTTCTCATACTGCACCTCCATCACCTCTCCTTCTTGAAGCAGCGGACTGGGCCGTACCGCCCGTCCGCTCCACACGGACGGCGTCGGCCTCCACGTCGCGGCTCAACTGGAACACCCCACGGTGCTCCCGGTAGAGCTGCTCCAAGCGCATCCGCCGCTGATGCGCCTGGATCCTCTCGTCGATCAGGGCACAGAGCACCTTGATGTTGTCCAGGTACTCCACCCAGTTCACGTGCCGCAGGGCCATCTGGGCGTTGTGCTCGATAGCCTCCCAGAACTGGGTCGTCGGCACCTTGTCGAACGTCTTCACGCTATCACCTCCCTTTGACTTCCGGGCCCCCCCTTCCAGGGCCGCCCCATCCTGATTTGGTACGATACGCGAGGCGGTTGCAGGATTACTACAACCCGGAGGGGAAAGGCATTTTGCCGGCGCGACTCGCCGTTAGGCGTCGGGACCGACTTGCCGGTCAAAAGCCTTTCAGGATGGTTAGCCGGGAGCCTCGCCCTTCATGGGGTCCGGGCCGAATACGCGGTAGCTATCGAGGTCCGGCGCCCACTGACCCGTGCGCACACCCGGTTTCATGTCATCGAATACTGCAACCAGGGACCTCATTCCCCGAGGATGCAAGGGCTCGCGCCGCGTACACGTCGTCGCCAGCGCAACAGAGAACCGACCCCATGACCAACCGGCCCGGCCTATTCGGGGCTTGGCCTCGCCCGCTGGCGAGACCGTCAGGACGAACAACCCTCGACGGCCGCCATCTTCTCGCGTTTGGCTGGAGCCAAGAGACCGACGCGCTTCGTTGTGGCCACGCAAAACGGGAAGCCCCCGGCACCCGTGGCTCCCTCCCGGCAAGCCGCCGTCGAGCTAGCCCTTGTCCGAGGCCCCGCGCCTCATTGGCACAGAACTCTGGTACGTAGGAAACATGACATCCTCGACTCCAGGGACCTATATTCGGACTGGTTTCTACTAGTACGCCTACCTTGGGGCAGCATTTCTTCAAAACAAGGCCTTGACAAAGACTTAGCGGTAGTGTACTCTTCCTTTGTGAGGAGGCGCTCGTGCCGGGCAATTGTGCCCGCGCAATTGGTTCACACCCTGGAAGTTGCAGGCAATTGGCCAAGGAGACGGCCGTGCCAGAGGATACGCGCCAATCCTCGGTCAGCAGACCGAAACGCCCGAGGCGCCGCCAAGCGGGCCGCGAGGATCTCTTCGCGCTCGTCGCCGAGTTGCACTGTGGTCCCAAGTCATCTCTCGCAGACTTGACCCAGAACCTCGACCTCTCACCGTCGACCATAAAGCGCATGCTCCGTGCCTTGCGACGACAGGGAGTCAGCCAAGGCCGACTCGGCACCTCACATCTAGCCCTACCGCCGCTGGCAAAGCCGCCGAATTCCTTCTGCTGTGCCCTGGTAGGTGTGAACCCTGATGTCCAGGCGCTTGGGAGCCTCAGATTAGGCGATTCGTCAGTCCCCTACAGGACCGAAGAGGCTTTGCTTCACTGGCTGTCAATGGACCTTCCTCGCACTGACCCCTACAGGGGGAAGATCCTCGTCAGCACCGGGCACATCGTCATGGGGGACCCCGACTTCGGGCTTGTGCTCATTGTCTATGCGATATCGACAGTGGCCCTGTTTGAATTTGTGAGACTCGGAGTGGAAAGGGCCTACGGCGTTACTCGAACACGGACGTTGATGATCGCGCACTCATTAGGAGGGTAAGATTCACCAGAGGCTTCGCTGGCGCCATCTTCGCGGGGCCGTACCGCTGATCACCAGCGCGTACCCATCGGGCAGTATCGATCATCTCTCAGCGTACGGGGCTCTCGGCAACACGCTAGCACCTTTCTGCGCCCCATCAGGCGAAGCCCTGCAGCAACACGGACACGCGCGCACGGAGGCGTTCCATGCTCAGCGAGGTATCCGAAGAGCGTTTCTACACCGAAAGCTCAAGTCTCTTCCGGCTGGCGAGAGGTCCAGCCGAGATGACCCTGGCCAGTAAAACACCGACCTTGCTCTCATGCCGAGAACTATCGACAACGGCACGTCGTGAATATCGACAACAGTTTGTCAGAAGCGTCACCGATGCTCGCCTGCGGCCCGTGTACTGTTTTGCGTGGTCCCCGACTGTGGCGCTACTGGAATGCCTGTTCAGTGCCAACGAGGACGTACGCGCAGAACAACTTGAGCAGCTCCTGGAAGTGAGATCGCTCGTCGACCAAGGCATCCTCGACCTACGATGGTCTCCGACCATCGCGTTTCCAAGTGGGATTGCCAGCCCCAAGGTCACGATGATCCATCGGAAAGACCCCACAGGCCTGATCACCGTAGCTGTTGATCTCGCGACCGACAGCGACGCAAGGAAACTGTCTGGGCCTCTCGTCGACTTCACGAAGCGGCTTAACCGCGTCGACGATGAAACCTTTGGGCGGCTTGTGGAGGGGGCGAGGCACAGGTGCTTCCGTCAACGCATGCTATCCCATGTCGGTACGGCACTGGCACGTGCCGACGCCGAACTTGCCGAGCTCTGTCGCGTTGAAGCCACTATAAAGAGGGTACTGAACCTCGGCACTCAACCGGATCAGGGACACCTGAGTTCTGTGGTGAAGAGCCTCCACCCGGACCGAAGCAACGCCAGCAGGAGCTTGCTCACCCGCCTCATCGCCAGCGCAGTCGAGGAATGCCGTGCCATCGGGGACCCCGTCTCCGCGATCCTCACAGACTCGTCCACGACCGTCGCGCTTCCTTCGAGCGCGTCCAAGCTGTTCTTCCGCACGGAGGTGCCGCCCGATTGCCCCGACGGCAAGAGGGTCAGGCTTACGTACCCCGTTCTTCTCCTCGAAGCGTGTCTGACGTCGCCCCAACAGTCTTTCCATCCGGCGGACGGCCTCTTTGTCTTCGCCAAGTGGCGCGCCGGCGGGGTGAGCGACCTCTACCGCAGAACCGACCAGCTCTGCCGCCAACTCCGAATGGACCTGGGGAAGATCTCCCCGAGTCTGGAAACCATCTTCAGAAGTGGAGATGAAGCCGAGACGGTCTTAGTGTCGACGAACTTCGGCTCAGACGTGGCTGACGCAGTACGGCGTTTGGCCGAGGCTCGCCCAAGGCTCAAACAGAACGACATTGGTTCGACTGAATCTGAGCTGCTGGACCTGTTGCGCGATTTCGCATGTCTCCCCGAAGCCGCCGTCCTCTTGGTCACGTGTTGGACGAGCCGCCGAGAGGCACCTACCGAGCGCCTCCATCAGGACTTCCTCCAGGCCGCGGAGATGTTGGACCTAGCGGTACAGACGCACAGGCGTGGCCTAAAGGCGATCCGCAGGCAGCTGTCACTCAGCGACCCGGGTGTCCGCTCAGTGCTCAGACGGCGAGAACTGGTACTCAAGAGATTTGAGTCAGCCCTCGGACTCGTGGAGTCCTGGCTGGATGATGATGGCGAGTACCTCCGCGGCAAGAGAGAACTCCGCCAACTCATCAACCTACTTCAACGCATATCTTCCCCCGACTTGCAGGAGCACGAGCAATTCGACGCCTACGAGAAACTGATGACGAGCCCCTTCGGCGCAGCCGTTCATGGAAGGTTGGCATTCTTGCTCCGAAAACGCGAGGAATCGTTTCGAGAGATACTGGTGCTCGCGACACCTCAGGTCCTCTCCAAACCCTTCTCGTCCGTGGTCGAATTGGAGGACCATCTGGTCGGCAACGTTCGCCGCCGTCTGCAGAAACAGGCACACCCAACGGTTGTTCGCCGGGACAGGGACATCAGGCACTTGCGGGAAGCAGAGGAAGCGTTGCAGCAGGAATTGGGCGGGCGAGTCCCTCTCGACGAGGATCTATGTCGCCATCTTGGCTGGACGAAGGATAGGCTCCTTAACGTTCGGGCGATACAGCACACTGTGACTTTCGAAGACTATATGTCCGACGACGCGAAGGCCACATGGTGAGCCTCGCCTTCGCCACATCCGCCTCTCACGTGACCCACGCCGCGGCCCAGCCTCCGGAGCAGCAAGGCCTGTGACCAACATTGCCGCCCCGGAATCGGCGACGGCCCTCGACTCCGCTGAGGTCGATACGGAGCCGACGAGTAACTGGCAGGCCTGGAACCGAAACGCCCACATCCCGAACGCCATTCCTATCCAACAAGCCAGCGATTGGCCGACTGCACCCGCCGCATCCGTCGCCTATACCGAGGCCACGAGCAACATCCTCGATATCCAGAGGTCGCCGAGCACGGGTACGACGACAAGAAGCGCCACTTCAGGCTCGCGGCACCATGGACACCGGGTATCCGTAGTTCCTCCACATCCCAAACAGGACACAGATGTTCCGGGTGGGCTCTGACACCGTCTCCAGAGCAGACGGTCACCAACTTGGCGAGTCCGCCTTTCATGACCTACAGCGCAATCTCGTTCTCTGTTGCCCGATCCGCAGTCAACGACAACCTAGTCCCCCCCTCCCCTCCCGTGAGCGCGCTCTGAGCGCGCTCCCCCGCGCCAATACTGGAGGGGAAGACGGGACTCGAACGAAGGCGCCTAAGCCAAACCCAAAGGTGCCGGCGTGAGGAACGAGCTCCACCGATGGCGAAGATACACGGAGACCTTGAACGGGACACCGAGCCGATCAACCTGGACCTCAAGAAGCACCAGGTTACGGCTGACGACTGGGAATATCACGCTCTCGTCGCAGACCTGCACACTTGGGCGGCACGCTTTTGCGGTGAGTTTAAACTGCAAACGCCCGTGCCCGCTCTCGCCGTCGAGCGCCTTCGCCGTGACGTTCTGGGGCACTTCCGCCCGGGCCGAAACGGATGGGGACTGAAGTGGGAGGTGGTGATCGACAAAAACCACGCCACGTCGAGCGAGTACTGGCAGGTGCTCGGCACACTCCTGCACGAGCAACTCCACATTTGGCAGGACGCACTTGGAACGCAACCGAGCCGATCCAACCACAACTACCACAACCGCCAGATGAGAAGCAAGGCGGCATCGCTGGGCCTCATAGTGGACCGCTGGGGACACACGCGGTTCGCCCCGGACCATTCGCCGTTCCTTGAGATCCTCAAGAAACATGGTGTCAAGGTTCCCGCACTTCCGCCTGTCGAGGATCAGGAGGCCCCGGCTCAACACCTAGGCACTTCGAAACTGAAGCTGTGGATATGTGATTGTCCGGTGCGCGTCAGAGTGGCCGTCCGGAATTTCAGGGCGCGGTGCCTCGTCTGCGGGGCCATATTCAGAACAAGGGACTGATGGCCGTCCGCGTGCTGCCGGGCCCTTGTGGCTCGGGCAGAGGAGACACACATGTCGCTGAACTCACAAGCGATCATGCGCGGCACGTCAGCTGCCACGCATAGGGCCGCGCGACGCCCATTGATTCGGTCGCCCGAATGCACACCCACTCGGGCGCGAGCGAGACTGCTCACGATCATGCTGCCGAACGGCTCGTCCAATTCGAACAGCGAGGGCCGCTCGAATCTGGCCGGTTTCCTGGGCCTCGGCCGCGCGTGCCCAATCGGCTACGGGCCGGGGCAACGAGAGTTTGGTCCGGTCCTCCCTGACACCCCCGACATCCTCTTTATAGTGGGGCGCCCCCAGAACGCCCCCTCGCTGGCTGAACGAGGCGAGATTGATGCCTTCATCTGCTTCGCAGACCTGGCCTGGGAGGCCGAAGCGGCGGGCGTTCACGGCATCGACCACGTCCTCGATTTGCCCTTCGGCAGTATCGACATCGTGGTAGCGGCCGCGAAGGATGCCCCGGCCTCAACGCTGTGCGACCTTGTTGCCCGCGCGCCGATACCGATCCGCTGCATCTCCGAACTGCCGTTCTTCGCCCGAAGAACCTTCTCGAGAGAAAGATCATACCGCGCGCGGTTCGGCTCTACGCCGCCGACCATCCTCCAACACAACCGCCCGACCACCGCCGGCACCACGCCAGTCATAATCGACGCGTCCGCCGGCAGTTCCGAGCCCCTTGTGCAAAGGGGACACTATGAGTGCTGCATGGTTGTCCGATCCAGCGGCGCAACGATACGCGCTTGTCAGCTTAAGGTCATTGAGGTCGTCGCTTCGGCTTGCCCCGCGCTGTTCTGCCGTTCGGACGTTCGAAACGAGCCATTTCTGCTGCAGCAACTCGACGCCTACGTTGAGCGCCTCGCGCTGGCCAAACAACGCTGGTTGGAACTCCAAGCTTGCCGCCAGTTGGAATTCCACTTTTCGCCCCTCCACGATGGCCGGGAGTAAGAGTATGACGATGGACAAAGACCCCTACGACATGCCACGACTTCCCGCCCCCTCGATCTCTGACGGTGTGGCAGTCACGACCTATTGGGAGAACCTGGTCAACACGAGATGAAAGCAAGGCGGTGACAAGTCGCAGGCCGTACAGGGCCGCGAACAACGACTGCGAATCATATGGCCCGCGGCCACGGGGAGATGAGCCATGTACCGACCGGACGAGATCGTCGTCAACAAGGACGTGCTCGACGATCCGATCACCCAGCACATCCTGGAGTGCTGCGCGAGCGTTCCAGTTCGGATCGTCAAGACAAACCTATCAAACGACATCATCGCGGCATCCGAACTCCTCTCCAGCGCCAGCAGCATGGCCGACCGCATCGCCGCTGGCAAGCGCGTGCTCGCACTCGTCACGACAGTTGGCGACATCGACCTGTTCGAGATGCCCGATCCGCGAATGGGGTGTCCGCACTTCATGAAACTCGTGACCGCCAGCAACGGCTGCCCGTTCCGCTGCTCGTGGTGTTTCCTGAGAGGCACATACCGGGCCAGACAGCCGTACATGGCCGTCCACGTCCGCTATGACAAGTTGCTAGAGAGAATCCTTTGCATCCTTAGGAGGTCATCCGAGACCGTCCTATTCAACATGGGCGAACTTCAGGACGGCCTTGCCCTGGAACACCTGATCTGCGCGGCGCAGACTTTGATCCCCTTTTTCGGAGACCTGCCAAACGGTCGCCTGTTCTTGTTGACGAAGTCTGACAACGTCGACGCCATCCTGCGGCTTCGGCACGGGGGCCATACGACCGTCGCATGGTCTCTGAACGCGCCGGAGGTCTCGCGGGAGTTCGAGATCGGCGCCCCCTCATTCGAACAACGCATCCGCGCAGCCCAACGGGTCCAAGAGGCCGGTTACCCGCTGCGTCTCCGCCTGGACCCGATCGTCCCGCTTCCAGGGTGGCGGGAGCTGTACGCCTCCACCATCCAGGAGATCTTCCGTCGGTTCACGCCCGAACGGATTACCCTCGGAACGCTGCGGTTCGAAGAAGAGTGGTACCGAAACCGGTGTAAGCACCTCAACCCCCAATCCCCTGGATGCCGGCTGTTGGATGAGATGGCACAGATGGAGCCGATGTTGCCACCGATGGAGGTGCCCACGGGGCAGAAGGACAAGCAAGGGCGACCCAAAACCAAGGTCAGCGTCGGCAAGCACAGCTATCCCGAGAGTCTGAGGGTCGAGATCTTCCGGTTCGCCATCGACGAGATCCGCAGGCATTTCGACGGCCCCATCGCCCTCTGCAAGGAAACCGTTCCCGTGTGGCAGGCCGTCGGCCTTGACCCGCACCGGTGCCAGTGTGTTTGCCAGTACGGCCGCGCTGATATCGTTCGTCAAACGACCGGCGACCGTCGTTAGCGTGGTTCGCGGCCCAAGGAGCCGCTAGAGGAGAACGACCGTGTTACGGAAGTCAACTCCAACCCGACCTCAGCCGCGTGGACCACCCGCAGGACGCAGAAAGAAGCCGCCGGGAGGTGTCCCGGAAGAGCCCATCCTGGCGGCGAAATCCGGTCGAGTACGGGGACACCCTTTGTTTGGCGCGTCACCGCCCTGGCCGGCTGTTTTCGGTCTGCCACCAGTATCCACTGGCTGCAAGGGCCTTCAAACCTGCGGCATGCACGGAGGGTTGACCATGACACCGACAGGACTCCCTCTGGTTCTGCTCGCACTCGTTGCCACGGCGCAAACCTGCGGCGACGTTGAGCCACCGAATCTTCGCGTGGACTCGCCACCAGCCGCCCTGGGCTCGCAGGTGACGGCCCGAGGTGCCGACGGACCCAAACCATTGACCGCGATGGCTCTCGAACCGACGAGGCCGGCCACGGTCTTGCCACCCGAGGGCCCGCAGACTGCAGCGACAGCATTGGAT
>Ga0307378_10011792_pt1 | contig 11233 bp, 7 predicted proteins | sample UN1MG_FD_202238 | JGI IMG/M metagenome (GOLD analysis project Ga0307378, IMG submission 202238) | Soil microbial communities from Risofladan, Vaasa, Finland - UN-1 | ecosystem: Environmental > Terrestrial > Soil > Coastal area > Acid sulfate soil | place: Finland: Risofladan, Vaasa | collected...
CGCGCCCACCCTCGCCCAGAGCGCATCCCCGTCGCTCACCGACCTATCGGATTCATCCGAAACCGAGGGCATCCCGCGTGTCGTGCTCCTTTCCTGCGACTCCGACGGCGCCTCCTTCGAGGTGACCTTCCCCGAGGGCGAGACTTACACCGAGCCCGTCGGGGACGAGACTTACACGGGGATACGCGTTTCCGGCACCTTTACCGAGGACCTGCCCGGCAGCGTGGGCCTCCCCGTGTTCCGCGCCCGGCTGTGGATTCCTCCCGGCGCGAGCGCGACCGCCACGGCGCAGACCTTCGAGCCTTACTCCCGGAGCGTGGACGACCCCCTTCCCGCGCCGCGCTGGGTCGAGTCCGGCGACGGGGAGATTGTCTCCATGGTGCCGGTTTACGAGCTGAACCCCGCCCTGGTGTCCGTCGCCCGGCCGACCGTGGAGCCCGGTGAGGTCGAGACGGTGCGGGGCTGGCGTCTGGCCCACTTCCTCCTCCGCCCGGTGAGTTACGCCGACGGTCGGATGACCGGCTGCAGGCGCATCCGGGTCGAAGTGGCCTTCCGTTACCCGACCGGGCGCCCGCGCCCTAATTTCGACACCGGCGACAGCCCCTGGGCCCTGGACCTGGCCCGGAGCCTCGCCCCCAACTTCGAGTACGCCCGGGATCAGGGCTGGCGCGTGGCGACGTCGGTTGCACCGCCCCCCCCGCGGGCGGATCAACTCTACTCGGGCCAGCTCCCCCTGCCCCGCCTCAAGGTCGTGGTGGGTGAGGACGGGCTCTACCGGGTCACACCGGAGGACCTGAGCGCGGCCGGCCTGGACCCGGCCACGGTGGACCCGCGACGCCTCACCCTCTACACCTCCTCGGGGAAGATGCTCGACTTCTCGGACACACTCGATGAGGACCCGCTCATCCCGATTCCCGTCCTGGTCGTCGGGGAGGACGACGACGACGGAACCTTCGACGAGGGGGACGCCCTCTACTTCTGGGGGCACGGGAGCGTCACCTGGCGCCCCGAGGACGAGTGGTTCCCCACCGACATACCGAGCTACTCCAACCTCTACTCCCCCTACAGCTACTACTGGCTGGTCCAGACCGACGAACCGGTCCGTTTCCGGGAGACCGACGCCGCCCCATCGGACTCACCGCCCCTAGAATGGCTCCAGGGCAGACTGCACTGCGAGGAAGATGAGCTGAGCATGGCCCACGCCATAAACATGCGGAAGGGGATGGATTACTCCTTCTGGTTCACGGCGGACACCAATGGCTACAGCGTTCCGGAATACGAGCTCTTCGACCAGAACCCCGCGGGCGGCGACGCGAGGCTGGCACTCACCTTCCAGGTAGGAATGTGCGAAGCTTCCGCGACGCTTCGGGTTTACGCCGGTCAGACGCCGGGCGACCCGAGCGAAGCCCTGATTACGGTGCAGTTGGATAGACCTTTTGATAAACCGGGGGGGGGAAAACTCTACAAGGTATGGGGGGACATACCGGCAGGGGAGGTGGAGGACGGGACGAACTACCTTACCTTCGAGATAAGCGTACCACCATCACCCGACCCCCTTCATCCCTACTACGCGGGTATCTACGTGGACAGCTTCCAGGTGATTTACAACCGGGGACTGCGCGCGCAGTCGAGCACACTCGAAGGCTGGGGCCCGACGGGAGTGTCGGGCGAACGCGGGATGCGGGTTACCGACGTCACCGGCGACGACCTCGTTTTCTGGGACCTCACCCGGGGTGAATCCCTGGTGAACTTCGAGCTCACCGGGCCCGAGGGCTCCCGCGACGCCGAGTTCGTCTGGAACGCCGAGCCGGATTACCACCTGGTGGTGGCGGACCTCGGGCAGGCTCTCGAGCCCCTGGACGTTTACCTCGACGTACCGTCGGACCTTCACTCACCCGTTGACGCAGACCTGGTGTACATCGCCCACCCGGACCTCTGCGCTCCCCTGGACCCCCTGGTGGAGATGCACCGCGCCGAGGGCACGAGAGTCCAGGTGGTCCGCGTGGACGACATCTACGACGAGTACTCGGGCGGACGGCTGGACCCGGCCGCCATCCGCAACTACATCTACCACGCCTGGACCGACTGCGTCGGCGACCCGCTGACCTTCGTCACCCTGGTGGGGGACACCTCCTTCGACTACCGCGACGTGGAGAGCCGGTATCAGGGTCCGAACTGGAGAAAATTCCCCCAGGCCATGCTCCCCACCGCGTACGTCATCAGCGCCTCGACTAACGCCTACTTCGTCGCCTGCGATAACTACTTCGCCTCCCTTCTGACCGATGAGCAGCTCGACTCCGACGTGCCGCTGCCCCAGGTCGCCCTCACCCGTATCAGTGCCTACGAACCCTCCCAGCTCGAGACGTACGTCTCCCACGCCACGGCCTACCCCGAACTTCCGGGCGGCAGTTGGCAGACCAACCACGTCCTTCTTGTGGACAACACCGTGATCTACGTCGGCGAACCGCCCGAAGGTTCCCAGAACGAGCCCATCACCTTCGACATCGACGCCGAGGATATGCTACGGTACTCCGCGCAGGCCGGCATGGTGAACGACAAGGTCTACCTGACCGCCCTGGGCATGGCCATGACCGGCGAAAGGTCCAAAACTCCGCAGAAGTACGACGTGGGAAAACGCCGCTGGGCCACCCGGGAGCACGTCACCCCCGCGTTCTGGGAGGCTCTCCGTCAGGGCGAGCTCGTGGTCAGCTTCATCGGCCACGGCGCCTGGAACACCTGGACCCACGAGCTGGCGGAGACGAACCGTCCGCCCCTCTACCGGGACTTCGATGAATGGGACTGCCCCGTAACGCCGCTGTTAATCCAGTCGTCGTGCTCCGTCGCCGACTTCGACCGGACCCCGTCCACAGATCGGAACTGCATCAGCGAGTTCATCCTGTGGCTTCCCCAGGGGTGCATCGCCGCAACGGGCTCGACGCGGCTCTCGGGAGGGTTAGCTCAGAAAAAATACCACCGCGCGCTCTTCGAGGCCTTCTATCATCCCGAGAAGCGCCTCGAGATTCCCGCCTTCGGTCTGGCCCACATGCAGGACCTCATCATCGTAAGTGATTCCTACAACCGCCAGCGCCAGACGATGTTCGGCGATTCGGCCTCCCTGTTGCGCCGGGCCGAGCCCGGCCTGAACATAACCCCCCCCTCGGGCGACCGGGTCGCCCGGGGTGAGGTTCTGGTCGTCACGGGCGGCCAGACCGACCATTCCCCGGACAGCCCCGTGCTGACGGGAACCGTCCAGATTCGGGCCTACGACCGTCCGATTATGCCCTACACCTATACTTTTCCCTACGAGACCCGCATCTACCGCCTGGTCGGCGCCGCCTCGACGGAGCTCGTTGACGGCTCTTTCAGGACCCAGATCGCCCTCCCGCTGGACATGAACGACGACCTCTCCGACTACGAGATTTACCCCTACACCCTGGAGCTCCGGGCGTACATGGTGGACGAGACTACGGGGGAGACGATAACCGACGCCCCCTTCTCGGCGGACACGGTCTGGAAACTGGACATCGTCGGCTCGGTGGACCCGCCCGCCGACAACGAGGGCCCCGTAGTCAACCTCTTCTTCGACGACGGCGCCACCGCCTCCGGGGACTACATTGACGGAAGCGTCAAGCTCACCGCCGAGCTCTCGGACCCCCAGGGCATCCTTCTGCTCCGCTCCGACGGCGGGGTGCCCATGGTCTCCGGCGACATAGACCGGCCGATCATCCTCGTCGCCGAAGCCGATAAGCACAGCTTCGACATAGACCTGACCGACGACTACACGCCGGTCTCCGGTGATTACACCCGGGGTGTGATTGAGAGACAGCTCGAGCTGCCCCCGGGGGAATACACGCTCACGCTCTACTGCTACGACAACTTCGGCGAGCCGGGGTCCGCCTCGGCGGAGCTCGTGGTGGCCGACAGCCTGGGCCTGTCCGAGGTGCTGGTGGTGCCCAACCCCGCCCCGGGCCCGACGGCCTTCACCTTCTTCGCCAGCACACGGCCGGACCAGGCGCGCGTCCGTATCTACACCCCCGTCGGCCGTCTGGTGCGGACCCTCGAGGCGACCGGTCTGGTCACGGGGTTCAACGTCATCGAATGGGATGGAAACGACAGCGGGGGCCGGCCGCTGGCCAACGGCGTCTACCTGTATTCCCTCGAGGCCCGCGACGGTGACGACAAGACCACGGCCTTCGAGAAATTCATCATGCTACGTTAGGAGCTTTCGTGCGCGTGACACAGCCGACGGTGCTTCTGGGTTTGCTCGTCGTCACCGCGGTCGCGGCCGACGGGGACACCCTGTACGCCGGGGATTATCTGACGGCGGGCTTCGGCGCCCGTGGGATGGCCCTGGGCGGGGCCTACTCGGCGCTGGCCGTGGACGCCGCCGCCCCGGCCTACAACCCCGCGGGCCTGGCCTTCGCCGGGAACTACGGCGGGCTCTTCATGCACTCCAGCCGTTTCGCCGGCCTGGTCAACTACGACACCCTCGCCGGCTTCTGGACCCCCGACGAGAGTCTGGGCTCCTTCGCCCTCTCCTGGATCCGCACCGGCTACGACGACATCAAGCTGACCCGCTGGGGCGAGGACGGCCGGCCCGAGGTTTACGACGTGGTGGACTCCACGAGCAACGCCTTCCAGCTTACCTACGCGCGGCAGCTCGTGGAGAATCTTTCGGCGGGTGTCACCGTCCGCTACCTGTACGACGACCTGGTCCCCGACACGTCGGAAGGTGGCGCGGTCACCGCCGACGGGTTCGGCTTCGATCTGGGGGTCCTCTGGCGGCCGTCGGAACGGGCGGGACTGGCCCTGGTGGTCCACGATCCCTACACCGTCAAAACCTGGAGCAACGGCACCGCGGACACCTTCGACCCGCGCGTGGTGCTCGGGGGGGCGTGGGGCTTGGACCTGGCCGGGATAGACAGCGTGCTGACCCTCTCCGGCGACGCCGAGTTCATCCTCGCCGACTACGGTGACGCGGCGCAGCTCGATCTCGGCGACATCAGCCTCGACCTGCACGGGGGCCTCGAGCTCACCGTGGCCGACGTGTTCTCGGCTCGCCTGGGCGCCGACCGGGGGAAGCTCACCCTGGGCGGCGGGGTGTCTCTGTGGGGTATTTCACTGGACTACTGCTGGCTCAACCACGAGCTGGGCTCCACCCATAGGGTCAGCGTCGCCGTCGCCTTCTGAAGGAACTATTCGGGAAAGCCAGCGTATACGGGAAACGGGTAAAGACCGGCTTGAGTGGGTGGTCGGTCGCGTGTTAACGTACCCCCACACCGGAACCGCAGCGGGAGTGGCATGCGCAGGACGTTTTTGGCGTTGTTGATACTCATCCCGATCGGCGTCGCCCTGGCCGACGCGGTCAGCATCACCGTTCCCTGGCTGACGATGGACCCCGGCGCCCGACCCGGCGGCATGGGCAAGGCCTTTACAGCCGTGGCCGACGACGTCCACGCCACCTACTACAACCCCGCCGGCCTCGGCTTCTTCTCCGACCACATGGTCGGCGCCATGCACTCCGACCGCTCCCTCGAGGGCAATGACATCTACTACGACTACCTCGGCTACATCCACAACTTCGAGGACATCGGCACCTTCGGCATCTGGGTCCTCTACTCCAACGCCGGCCTCATCGCCATTACCAAGGAGAGCCCCCAGCCCATCGGCTACATGGCCGCCTACGGGCTATCCGTCGGCCTGTCGTACGGGTACGACATCATCGAGGACGCGTTGGGGGTGGGTGGTACGCTGAAGTACGTTTACGATCACCTCTCCAACGAAAACGTGGCCCAGGCGGTGGCCTTCGACGCGGGTCTTCTCTGGAAGACGCCGCTGGAGAAGCTCTCGGTGGGCGCTATGGTGATGAACCTGGGGACGGACCTCGTCTACCAGAAAGTCCCCGCGCCGCTGCCGCGCATGCTGAAGCTCGGCCTGGCCTACGAGATTCCCTTCAACGACGATTTCAACGAGATGCGGTTCAGCTTCGATTACTCCAAGTACATGTTGGGGCTCGACGATGATCTGGAGACGGAGCTCGGCGAGGCGGTGTTCGGAGTGGGCGGTGAATACTGGTACGCCGGCATCGTCGGCCTGCGCATCGGCTACTACTCCGACGAATCGGCGGCGGTCGTGGGGACCAGCTTCGGGTTCAGCGTACGCTACCTGGGCATCCAGTTCGACTTCGCCCAGCAGCCCGAGGGCGAGCTCTTCGGCATGAAGAACCGCTTCAGCGTGAGCTACACGTTCTGACTCGAGATCCAGGGTGACGACCGGTGGATGGGCGGGTCCACGAACCCGCCCGCCGAAGCATGCGCGGCCGATCGGGGAAAAGCAAAACCCGCGCCGCACCTTGACACGGCGCGGCGGCTTTAAGTATACTTTCCAGCCGCTCGACCCGCCTAAAAGCGAACCATGCCGACATACGAATTCCTCTGCGAGAGCTGCGCCAACCGTTTCGAGCTCTTCCTCCCCATCACCGCCGGGGATCCGGAGAGCTGTCCCGAGTGCGGCCGAGGGCCGATCCGAAGGCTGCCCTCACCCGGCGCGGGGTTGATCTTCCGAGGCTCCGGATTCTACGCCACCGACTACCGCCCCGAATCCTATAAAAAGGCCGAGAGGCGGGAGCGCGATACGGAGACCGATGGCAAACCCGCCGAAAAATCCCCCGCGAAAACCGACGGTAAAAAGCCCGACCCCGAGGAGTGACCGGTGCGTAACCGCGCCCGAAGGGAAATAACGATCCCCGCGGCCCTGGCCCTGTCCATTGTCGTGCTCTTCGCCGGCTGCGGTGAGGAGGGGACCGTGCTGGTCAACGTCGGCGACGGGGCGTTGACCGTCGAGAATCTCCAGCGCACCGCGACCCTTCTCGGCAACCAGGGATTCACGCAGGCGAGAACACGCCAGGGACGGGAGCAGCTTTTAGAAAAATCCATCCAGGTGGAGGTCCTCTACCAGGCGGCCCTCGCCGCGGGGGTGGACGAGCTTCCCGACGTACAGGCCCAGTTGGAGCAGTCCGCCCGGGACGTGATCATCTCCAACTACATCCGCATCAGCTTCGCCAACTACGGCTTCTCCGAGGACGAGCTCTTCGGTTACTACCAGAATCACGCCGCCGAACTGGTGTCGCCCACCCAGGCCAATGTCAGGCACATCCTCACCGAGAACGAAGCCGAGGCCGGGCGTGTCCTCACCGAGCTCCGGGGCGGGGCCGACTTCTCCCGACTGGCCGCCGAGCGTTCCAAGGACCGGATGAGCGCGGTGAACGGCGGCCGGCTCCCGGTGGTGTATCCCGACAACCAGGTCCTCCCGCCCTACGTCATCAAGGCCATCTTCTCGGCCGAGGTGGGTGAGCCCTTCGGTCCGCTGGAGAGCCAGATGGGCTGGCACGTGTTCGTCGTGGACGCCTTCAACCCCGGCAAGCCCCTCTCCTTCGACGAGGCCAAGCCCCAGATAGTCCTGGAGCTCCTCACCCCGGAGGAGGACGTCCGCGCTTACTACGATGCGCACCGGGACGAATTCGACCGCCTCGACGCGGTGAGCCTGCGCTACGTCCTGTCTGCCACCCGCCAGGACGCCGAACGGGTTATCGCCCGGGCGAAGGCCGGCGAGAATCTCGACGAAATCGCCCGCGAGGTCAGTCTCGACGCCGCGACCAGGGATAACGGGGGGCTGATCCCCAAGCTCTACCGCGGGAAACCCCTGCCCCTGTTCGCCGGAACGGGGGACGAGAAAACCTTCGAGGACGAGGCCTTCTCCATCAAACCCGGCGGGATGAGTGAACCTTTCGAGCTATCCCGGGGCTGGGCCGTGATCCAGGTCCTCGATTTCACCCCGGGCGAGAAGTCACAGTACGATAACGTGCGCGCACAAGCGCAGTCGAGGCTCTTCGAGACACGGGTCCGCGAGAATGAGCAGGAGTTCTACGACGCCCTCGAAGAGGACCTGGGAATCAAACGAAACGAGGAGGCAATCTCGGCCTACCTCGAGGGTTCCGGCTAAAACTAACCACGGACAAACAGGTCATCGGTGAGGTGACACTATGCTCAGAACAGCCTTCATCTGTACCGTTCTTGCCGTCCTCTCGATGTGTCTGGCGACGCCGGCCCAGGACGACCGCCCCGTCGCCTGGATAGACGGCGAGCCCTTCACCATTGACGACCTGGAGCAGCGGATAGCCGATCTGCCGCCCCAGTACCAGTCCATGCTGACCGATGAGGAGGGCCGGCGGGGCTTCCTGGATCAGATAATCCAGGAGCAGGTGCTCTACCTGGCCGCTCTCGACGAGGACCTGGATTCGGATCCCAAGGTGGAGCGCCAGATCGAACAGGCCCGCGTGCGCTCCCTGGCCATCGCCTACTACGAGGATTTCTTCGGCGAGTTCTACGGCTACTCCGAAGAAACCCTCCGCAAATACTACGACAGCCACCGCGACGAGTTCATGACCGACGCCCAGGTTCGCCTGCGCCACATCCTCTATGCGACCGAGGAGGACGCCCTGGCGGGCAAGGCCCGTCTCGCAGCCGGCGAGATTTCCTTCTCCGACCTGGCCAAGGCCGACACCACCGACGTCAAGACCAGACGTCTGGGCGGGATGCTGGGGCTGGTGACGAAGGACATGCCCATCCCCCAGCTCGGCGCCGTGCCCGAGCTGCAGGCGGTCATCTTCGGCCTTCCGGTGGGCGAGGTGGCGGGCCCCGTTCAGAGCAAACTCGGCTGGCACCTGCTCCTGGTCGAGGAGAATATCGAGTCCAAGGCCCTGGACTTCGACCGGGTGAAATCCCGCATCGCCGACTACATCCTCGTTCCCGAAGCCGACGCCATCAATTTCTACGAGGAGCACAAGGGGGAATACCTGGACGAAGAGCAGGTCCAGCTCCGCATCATCGTCTGCGCGGAGGAGGATAAAATCAAGGCGGCGCACCAGGCTTTGGAGAGGGGCGAGAGCTTCGAACGGGTCGTCGGAGAGTACTCCGAAGACGAATCGTCCGCTCCCGACGGCGGCCTTCTGGGTTATCTGAAGCCCTCCTCGCCCATCCTGGCCCTGGGGAGGAAATCCCGCATGGTCATCAACCATGCGATAAAAGAGCTGCTTGACGGGCAGTACTCGGAACCGCTCGCGATAGATTCGGGCTGGGTCATCGCGCAGAGAGTATCGCACCTGGAGCCGCGTCAGAAACCTTACGAAGAGGTGCGAGGGGCGGTCCGGGGTCGAATAATCAGTGAAGCCTCCAACCAGCGCGTCCAGGATTTCTTCACCGAGCTTCGCGAGCAGTACGACGTGGTGGTGAACGAGGAAAACCTCTTCGCCGAACCGAAACCCAAGGAAAGCCCGACCGAGCTTTACGCCCTGGCCGAGGCGGCCCCGCCGCCCACCGCGGTCAGCTACTACAAGAAAATCCTCGAGTTCTACCCCGACTCCGACGAGGCGCCCAAGGCTCAGTTCATGATAGGCTTTCTGTACTCGGACAAGCTGAAGAACTACGACGAGGCCGAGGCGGCGTTCAACGCCTACCTCGAGCGCTGGCCCCGCGGCGACCTCTCCGAGAGCGCCCGGTACATGCTCGAGCACATGCGTGACGAGGACATCGAACTTCCCGAAGGCCTTTAGGAGCGAAATGGTCGAAAATGTTTACGAACCCGAGGCCGAGGGCTTGATTGAAGAGGAACCTAAACCCATGCGGTTGCAGGCCAGGTCCACGGATCTCTTCAATTTCTACCAGATATCCATCGAGGAGCTCATCTCCAAGGCGAAGGACCGCTACGATCTGGTCATGAAGGTGGCCAAGCTGGCCCGCGAAATAAACGTCGCCAGGCTGCGTTACGGGGTCCCGCGTCCGGAGAAGTCAACGGTGGTCGCCCTCAACGAAATCCTGCAGGAGAAAAGCCTCGAGGCCCGGAACCCCGACGAGCTGTTCGATCCCGCCGAGGAGAGGGCGGAGTAGCCGCCTTATCATGTGCAGTGACGAGGGGACGCCCGGCGTCCCCTTTTTTACGCCGCTCGGGGTCCGCGCCGTCGGGGCGTGTGCCCACACCCGCCCGTTTTTTTTATCCATCGCCATGCGCCTGAATGTAGGGCGGGGATTTTAATCCCCGCCGCTTGCGATGATGTAGGGCGGCCCCTCCGCGGGCCGCCGCGTTTTCTACGTTCCCTACCTCAACCCTCACCCCAATCCTCTCCCTAAAAGGGAGAGGGGGACCGTTTCGACCCTCAGCCCGGCCCGGGCCCCGCAAGCCACCTGGATGTGTGATTGGAACTCCCGGGCTTGTACCCCGGGGCCTTCTTCCGTATAATCACCGGGCAGTCAACCGTCACGGAGGGCCAAGTGCCGGAAGAAAACGACTCGGGAGTCACCGTCGAGGTTTACGGCTCGAGCTTCACGTTCAAGAACGTGGAGAACAGTGCTCTCCTGGAGAGCGCGGCGACACGACTCGAAGGCCGCATGAGGGAGCTCGCCGAGATGTGGCGGATCGTGGACAAGGCCAAGCTGGCGATCATGGCCGCCCTGGAGATGGGCATCGAGCTGGCGGAGCTCTCCGAGAACGCCGAGCGCGGGAAGCGCGTGGCCAAGTCCATCCTGGAATCCCTCGACCGCAGCCTCCCCGAGCCGGCGGCGAAGGACGGGCGGGCGCCCGACGACGGCCCGCGGGGCACGCCCTTCCTCCTGAGCTGACCACATATACCGGGATTTTGATACTTAGGGCGGCAACTCCGTGTGCCGCCCGGTCGTAAGATGACGGGACAAAGGGCGGGGTACGGAGCCCCCGCCCTACGAACATTGATGACGAATTCAACCCGTAGGGGCGACCATCCACGGTCGCCCGCGGGCGGGGACAGAGGACTCGTCCTACGCCCCGCCCCTACGTCATCGCAGCGAGGCGCGGTCCCCTCTCCCTTCCAGGGAGCGTCGCGCCGACGGGTTAGGGTGAGGGTCAAGGTTGAGATTGCAGAGAAATCGGCGGCCCGCAGGGGATTTGCCTTCGGCCGCAGATACATCCCACAGGGCCGCCCTACAATATCGCAATTACAGGTGAGGGGTGCAGCGGTCTCCCTCTCCCCGTGGGAGCGGCGCCGACGGGATTAAGGGTGAGGGCTACCTTATAAAAAGGAATCACATTTCCTAACCGGACCACGCCAATCGGAAGAAGGCTTTAACAAACGGCATCACAAGGTTTATGACCCTGCCACAAAAGAACAGGAGGAATGTGGCAAAGAGGAAGGACACGCCTGTCG
>Ga0307378_10011793_pt1 | contig 11232 bp, 12 predicted proteins | sample UN1MG_FD_202238 | JGI IMG/M metagenome (GOLD analysis project Ga0307378, IMG submission 202238) | Soil microbial communities from Risofladan, Vaasa, Finland - UN-1 | ecosystem: Environmental > Terrestrial > Soil > Coastal area > Acid sulfate soil | place: Finland: Risofladan, Vaasa | collected...
TACTGGGCTTGAGCGTGGCCGGACCTTCGGGTATGCGAGCGTGCAGATTCACGACCTTTGCGACTTCGGTGTTGGTATTGAAGAGCAGTTGGAGCAGGCGGCTAGACGATGGTAGAGGCAGTAAGGCCGTTCAGGGTGTCCCCTGCCTTCATAGCCACCTATGAGGGGCAACAACCGGAGTGGGGTCCTGTTGGTTACGTAACGTACAAACGCACGTACAGCCGCACTAAGGACGACGGAACGTCAGAAGAGTTCTGGGAGACGTGCAGGCGTGTTGTAGAGGGTTGTTATCTTGTTCAGAAAAAGCACTGCCATTCTTTGGGGTTGGTGTGGGACAACAACAAGGCACAACGTAGCGCGCAAGAGATGTTTCGGCGAATGTGGGCGTTCAAGTGGCTGCCTCCGGGTCGCGGCCTTTGGATGATGGGCACTCCGTACATTGAGAAGACCGGTGGAGCAGCCCTTATGAACTGTGGGATGATCTCCACCGCTCAACTGACAGTTGATTTTGCAGACCCGTTTTGTTGGCTGATGGACATGCTGATGCTTGGCGTTGGTGTTGGCTTTGACTGCAAGGGTGCAGGTCTAGTAAAGATCCAAGAACCAAGACAAGTTGCTGACATACACGTTGTGGCAGACTCTAGAGAGGGTTGGGTAGACCTTGTACGTCGTGTTCTTACGTCTTACAGCGGTAAGGGCTCTCTTCCTCTCAGTATCGACTACTCTCTAGTTAGACCTCTGGGTCAACCTATCTTAGGTTTTGGTGGAACTGCTAGTGGGCCAGAACCACTAGATGAGCTTGTAGCCTCTATAAGAACAACGCTTGATCCTATGGTAGGGTCAACAATAACTGCTACAGCTATTGTTGACATATGCAACCTGATAGGCAGGTGTGTGGTAGCTGGTAATGTAAGAAGATCCGCAGAAATAGCTTTCGGAGAACTAGGTGACACAGGATTTCTTGACCTAAAGAACCCTGCTGTTGTAGGTCAAGAAGTGGTAGACCACCACAGGTGGGCTAGCAACAACAGTATCTTTGCTGAAGTCGGTATGGACTACACTGAAGTGGCGAGACGAACAGCTATAAATGGTGAGCCTGGTTATGAATGGTTAGAAAACGCTCGGGCTTTTGGCCGATTGAAAGATATTGCTACGTACAAAGACAGAGATGTAGTTGGTGCAAATCCTTGTGTGGAACAAAGTCTTCACCACATGGAGTTGTGCAATCTGGTTGAGACTTTTCCTAGTAGGCACGAAACATACGAAGACTACCAAGAAACACTAAAGTGCGCCTATCTGTATGCTAAGACAGTCACACTGATTCCCACTCACAATATGCGTACGAATCAAGTGATATTGAAGAACAGGAGGATCGGTGCTTCTATGTCAGGTATCGTTCAAGCTATGCGCCGTCACGGCACACAAGTATTTTTTACTTGGTGCGACGATGGGTACAAGTACCTTCGCGACTTAGACAAGCTGTACAGTGACTGGCTTTGTGTGAGGGAGTCAATCAAGATCACTAGTGTGAAGCCATCTGGTACAGTGAGCCTTCTTCCTGGTGTTACTCCGGGGATTCATAGGCCTCACTCGGAGTGGTACATCCGTAGAATACGTTTTCAAAGCAACCACCCCTTGGTGCAAGCACTGACTAAGTCCGGGTATCACGTGGAGCCTGATGTGTACAGCCCAAACACAAGCGTAGCTTCGTTTCCAGTGCACGAAGAGCACTTTGACCGCGCCAAGGACGAAGTATCTATGTGGGAGCAGCTAGAGCTAGCGGCTAAGCTACAGTACTACTGGGCAGACAACCAAGTAAGCGTGACTGTTACATTCAAGCCAGAAGAAGCCAAAGACATCAAGTCTGCGCTGGAAATGTACGAGACAAGGCTAAAAGGCGTTTCATTCTTACCGTTGAAGAACCACGGGTATAAACAAACTCCGTATGAGGCAATAACGGAGGCACAGTATGACGAAATGGTCTCAAAGGTGTCCGAGCTGCGTCTAGCTCCTGTGTTGGCCACACACGATACTGTAGAGAGGTTTTGTGACGGAGACACGTGTGTGGTTCAGCTGGATCTTGAAGAGGTCTCGTGATACACTACCTGTGTTCAGCTCACCTCGAACCCCTGAGTATTTGCCATGGCAAACTTCCAAGACACCACTAGAGCAGTGCTGCCTCCAATGCTCGGAGGCCCCGGTCATCTTCAACCACAGCGTTTGGCAGGTACCGGCACTACAGAAGATTCAACCTCTCGCAGACTCGCCAAGGATCATTTACACGATCTTGTAGTCTACGGAACCCCAGGAACTAATGACGTTCGTGTTGTGTTCAAAGCGGTGGGTGGTTTGGCAGCACAGGTGTCTACCACAGACTTTGTGGTCCCCGCAGGTACGGTTTACCCGTTTCTAGCTGTGCTGGGCCGTGCAAGTGAGTACGGAAGCCTGTTTGTGTATGTAGAGGCTGCAGACGGGTCATCCGCGTACGAGTGCTTCGTTCAACAGCGCGGCATGTAAAATGAGTGACGACTCAAGAGAACTAAAGGGAATATGGGCTTCTTTGAAAGAGATCAAAGAGGCTGCTCTTTTGGCTGACTTGAAGTGGGAAACCCACATAGAAACAACCGCTAGGCACAACGCCTTGTTGGTGCAAGTTTCTGACACCTGCAAAGATCTAGAGAGGATTTTGCTGCGCGGCAATGGCCAGAAGCCTGTGTTGTCTCAGTTGGAACAGCTCCGAGAGTCCGTAGCTTCTCTGAAGGACGAGCAGCACCAACTGAGGCTCATTCACAACGTGCCTACACCTGAAGAGGCTGCTGAGGCGCGTAGAGAGGCGCAGGCAGAGGCGTCTAAGGCTAGGTGGGTGGCTGTGGCAAAGATAGCGGGTGTCCTTATCTTGGTGTCACCAGGCATAATGATGTGGCTCGGGATTGGGGCTTGACACGAGTATCACTCGTGCTTATAGTTCCTTTAGATAGTAAACGGACATGAGGTGTGTATGGCTAGGCCTATCGAGTATGTGAAGGCCGAGATCGTGCGTGTTGCTGCCGTTTTGGGGATGAGTCCGCGTGAGCAAAGCTTCACCCGCACCAAGTTTCTCCCTGAGACAGATGTAACAAAGCATGACTTGGAATCCTACAAGGGCTTTGTACGCCTCAAACACGACGCCGCGAATGATAAAGGCTTGCCTTCCATAGAAGACCTAGTGGAAGGACGCGGTGTACAGCTGCGTGTCAACTATGCTCGTAAGCTTGAAAGGCAGCTGGGCGACAAGGAGTACTTAGAGGACAAGCTCAAGTACATGATTGAAAATGTGTTTGACACACATCCAATCAAGTTGTCTCCAGGCAAGCTTCCTCCAGCCAAGAAACCCACTGAGCGAATGCTGACATTGCTGCTTAGTGATCTTCACTTCGGTGTAGACGTAGATCCCAGAGAAGTGTTTAGTAGTCAGTTCAATTGGCAGATTGCTTCTAGGCGTTTGGCTAAGTTGTGCCATCAAGCAGCAGAGTACAAGAAACAGTACAGAGACACGACTTCTCTAACCGTCGTATTGAACGGCGATTTGATTCACGGCGTGGTGCATCTAAGTGAGGCCAATCTTCGTCCGTTGACAGAGCAGATATACGGCGCCACCAGCATACTGTTGAAAGCGTTAGACTTCCTACGGAACCACTTCAAGAGTGTCAAAGTACTGTGTTTGCCCGGCAACCACGACAGGATGACCTATAGGGACAAGGGGCGGGCTGTTTCTCAGCGTTGGGACTCTCATTCGCACGCTGTGTTTCTGGGGTTGAAGCTAGCCTTCCGAAACGACAAGGGCATCAGCTTTGATATCCCTATGCAGGGGATGGGGACGTACGATTCTCCTGGTGGTCACATGGTCTTGGCGTCACACGGTGACACCGCACCTGACGTAGGCAACGTTGGCAAGTCGTTGAATGTGAAACAGGTTACATCAAACATCCAGCGTATAAACGCCAGCCAAGCGTTTCCTAAGCACATAGACGTTGTCTTGTTCGGCCACTGGCATCAGCCAAGCCTGTTCATGCTCGCAGACGGGGTTACGTGCATTGTGAACGGCTGCTTGATCGGGTCTGATCCATTTGCTCAGAACGGTGTTGGTTACTTCAACAGCATGCCTGCTCAGATCATGTTTGAGAGCGTGCCTGGATATCCGGTGGGTGACCACCGTATTGTTCAGTTGAGGGATGCAGACACTGAGGCGGCGTACGATAAAATCATCATGACGTCTGTGGACGCCAGCGGGTTGGATTTTTCTTTTTGAGGCCTATGACCATAATCACACTAGCTAGTGACGACACACACGTCTCCATAGCTGCAGACCAGCAGTGGACCAACGATACAGGGACAGTCTTCTATAAACCGAAGTTACGTCTTATATACGACGGTAGTACTGTGGTCGGAGCGATAGCTACTGCAGGGGAAGAAAAACCTGGCCTTCTTCTAGAAGACAAGGTTATGGACGCAGTTCATTCTTGGTTTCTAGAAGACGACAGCCACACCTTGAAGAAGCTGAATCAGATCATGGATGTTTTTCGGGAGGAGCAGAAAGATTACACCCCCGACAACAGGTTGTGCGAAGCTGTAGCTGTACTAGTCTTGTTCGGTGTAGGCTACCGCATGGATGACTCTTGGAGTGTACTAGACTTTGAGACCTGTGCAGCTGGTTGTGGTGCGTTGGTGGCTATGGGCGCTATGTGGGCTATGGAAGAGGATGATGCAGAAACGCGTGCGTACAATGCGTGTATTGCTGCTTGTGATTTGGTTTCAGGTTGTGGTGGGCAGATTGATTCCTTCACCATGCTGCGAAAAGGATAACGGAGTGGATATGGAACAAGTAAAACGTAACAAGAGTCGTACCGCGATCACCATCAACCCAGACCTATGGCAGAAGGCCAAGCTGCGTTGCGAAGAACTAGGGCGAAAGAGAGACCGACGAGTCAGCTTTTCGCAACTGGTGGAGGAGGCCCTGAAAGCCTACTTCTCTAGCGATCCGGAGTGAGAAGCCATGACATACGACAACAAAATGTCCGTTGTACAGGACATGCTCATGCGTGTTGAGCGTTCCGATAGTGACGACGAAGCCCTAGAGGCTCAAGAAGCCCTAGAGGCTGCTGTAGACGCAATGGCCTTCGTTTCCACATTGCATCAAAGTCTCACAGAGAACGGCGCAAAGCTGTCAGAAGATCCAGACACAGATGAAGTTGGTACTACAATAGACCACGTATTTGGAGAGCTGTCAGCAGCCAGCCTATTCTTGTCAGAGTCAAGCTTTGCCCGCGTACCAGACATGCTCCGCAAGATCGCGGAGGGTCTGGAGAAGGACAACGCTCCTTGGACAGACCCTCAGGGAGACACCTCTCCCCCAGTTCCTGTTGTAGTCATCCGAGGCTTCCGTCACCTGGCGGATAGGTTAGAAGCTACAAAGGTTCAGAAGCAGCAAGCCATAAACCAGCTGCGAAAGCTTGGGGTGTGACGAAAAGGGATTGACATCCCTACCACAGGTGTTATAGTAACAACATGCTACTGAGCTTCCTTTCCACAGAACGCGTTTACAAACTCGATACCTTCGGTTCCGAGTTGAACGCCTATGGAAAGACCATTAGCGTGCTTCCGGCGAATCAGCATGGCTGGGAGGCAGGCTCATAAACAACTAAAGACAGAAACGTTGTTTATGAGCCTCCCCAGGAAACTCGGGAGGCTTTTTCGCGTTTTGGGGCTTGACACTGACGCAAGTATGATTAGATTACTCACACCACACCGAAGCTAAACTGGATAAGCAGCTGTCTCTTAAGCAGCACATAGTGGGTTCGATTCCCTCCGGTGTGATCGGGATTAGCTCAATAGGTAGAGCGCCAGGTTCTGACTCTGGGTCTTGTGGGGGTTCGATTCCCTCATCCCGAACTGGTTCCCTTGAAAACTGAATAGAGACTTAGGTCATTCGTCTAATGGTAAGACTGCCGCCTCCAAAACGGTAAACGTGGGTTCGATTCCTACATGGCCTGTTGATTCCGCAGCCCCTAATCGGGTCTGTCGACCTGTGGAATCATTTGCTGCGGTAGCTCAGTGGTAGAGCGGTATGTTGAAGCCATACGCGTGGGGAGTTCAATTCTCTCTCGTAGCATTATCGGAGTATAGCCAAGTGATATGGCGCCTGTTTTGGGAACAGGAAATCGGGAGTTTGATTCTCTCTACTCCGACTCTGGTACTTGCGCACCGGTCGTGCGGGCTACGCTGATAACGTGGTTGTGTAGGGTTCGACTCCCTAAGGTACCATGGTGTATGTCGCCGTAATCAGTAGTCCCCTTCGAGCGTTGGGATAGGCGCTGCGTCGGTCAATATAAGAACCTCTACACCAAACTTCCGATCGCGGTCCAGCCTGGAGTGGACGTTCGCCTGTCACGCGAAAGAGCGTGGGTTCAAATCCCATCGGTCGGGCTACTGACTAGTAGGCTCAGGAAACGTTAGAAACACAAACGTCTACTACTACGAGTTCTGAATAGATTGCTGGGACAATCCCGTGTCTGTAAAACACGTGCAATTGCTATGAGGTTCGATTCCTTCAGGGCTCATATGGTGAGTGTAGTGTAGTGGCTCTGCACGATTGACTGTGACTCAATAAGTGCCGGATCGAAACCGGTCATTCACCCTATGCGAAGATTAGTGTACTGGCCAAGCACGCCCCTGTAGCGGGGAAGAGCGGTTCGATTCCGCGTCCAAGCCTAAACGCTCCACTCGTCTAGTGGCTAGGACATTGGGCTTTCAATCCAATAAACGGGGGTCGGAACCCCGGTGGAGCATCTGAAAACCGCGCCTGTAGTTCATCGGTAGAACGCGACCTTGCCAAGGTCGATGTAGTGAGTTCGATTCTCACCAGGCGCTTACGGAACTGTAGTGTCAACGGCAGCACAGGTAGCTTTTACCTACTCGGTGAGGGTTCGAATCCCTCCGGTTCCATCGGTACATTCTAGGTTAGCATAGTGGTAATGCGTTCGGCTGTTAACCGATTAGACGGGGGTCCGATTCCTCCACCTAGAGTTTCGGGGGTTTAGTGCTAACGGGAACACTCCACACTTGCAATGTGGCATTAAGGGTTCGATTCCCTTAACCTCCAGCTCGGCTCCAACGCCCTCATAGTACAGTGGTTAGTGCACCTCTTTGGTAAGGAGGAAAGCCGTGTTCGATTCACGGTGGGGGCTTTACGCGCATGTATCCCAACGGCAGAGGAAGCAAGCTTAGACCTTGTACAGTGTGGGTTCAACTCCCTCCATGCGCACTATACTACGGTAACTCAGCGGACAGAGTGACGCGCTTCGAACGCGTTGGTCGGGAGTTCGAATCTCTCTCGTAGTGTTCATGGGAGTATAGCTCAAAGGAAAGAGCACCCGGTTTCTACCCGGCAGATGAGGGTTCGAGTCCTTCTATTCCTGCTTTGACCTTGTAGCTCAACGGACAGAGTACTTGTTTCCTAAACAGTTGATGAAGGTTCGATTCCTTCCAAGGTTGCTTTTGAGATGTAGCTCAGAGGATGAGCAGTGGCCTACGAAGCCGCGGACGCAGGTTCGATTCCTGTCATCTCAGTTCTCTATAGAGAAGAAGGGGATAGCAAATGAATATTGAACAGAATACGTACAAGCGGCTGCACAACAGGACCCGAGGCAAGTTTCCGACCCTGGACGACGACACGCAGGTGTTTATTGCTAGGCAGGGGACAAGGATCGTAGGGACGGCCTTTGTTCAGCACAAACAGACAACTACTCGGGAGTCAGGCTGGTCCGCTCGAAGCTTTGAGGACCGCGCGATCTCGTGTACCGTCAACACGGCTGACACAACTGTCGCAGCAGCTCTGATCCAGGAAGCTCGCGACACCACCAAGCACCTCAAGCGACGTTTCACGGTGAACACAGCCAACTAGACCTACCGGGCTCCCCAGAGCCCCACAAGCGGGATTAGCTGAGAGGATTAGCACCTCCTTTACACGGAGGCGACGGGGGTTCGATTCCCTCATCCCGTACTACGCGTGTGTATCCCAACGGCAGAGGAAGCATCCTGAGGCGATGTACAGGTGTGGGTTCGACTCCCTCCGCACGCATTATGGCCTTGTACGCAAACGGCAAAGCGACCTAGCTCAAACCTAGGGATTCTGTGGGTTCGACTCCCACCAGGGCTACTAACCCTTGACACAGGGGTACTTAGTGATTATCATACTTATGCGGGGAGGGTGGATTTAGTCCCAGATTGGGCTCATAACCCAATCCACGCTGATGCAACACAGCCCCCGCTCCCAAGCTAACGTACACAGGGATGTACGCGGTCCTCATAAGGCTGTCGGAGTTGAGGTTCGATTCCTCCCGTTAGCATTCTGCGCCGGAAGCCAACTGGTTGGAGGCGGGCGGCTTATAACCGCTCTAAGGTGAGGTTCGATTCCTACACGGCGCACTTTGGGGTTGTAGCCCAGCGGCAGAGGCAGAACACTTAAAACGTTCAAAGCGTGGGTTCAAATCCCACCAACCCTACTATCCTTGAAAGGAAAGACAATGCGCACCCTACTACTGAACGCTTCATGTGAGCCCCTGAAGGTGATCCCCTGGGAGAAAGCCGTCTGCATGTGGTTGGACAAGAAGGTTGAAATCGTAGAAGAGTACGCCGAGCGTGTGTACTCTTCTATAGACGACTGGTCAGGCAGAATGCCTGCTGTGGTTCGTTTACTGAAGTACGTCAGCGGGCACAAACACAAAGTGAAGTTCTCTCGTAGAAACGTGTTTGCTCGTGACCTCTTCGCTTGTCAGTACTGCGGCGCTAAGACAGGAACTGAGAACCTTACGTATGACCACGTGATCCCTAGGTCTAGGGGCGGTAAGACGGTGTGGGGTAACATTGTTACATCTTGCCTGAAGTGCAACGCTAGAAAGGCCGACAGGACGCCAGCAGAGGCTAAGATGGTTCTGAGGGTTCCTCCTAGGAAGCCACACATCAGACCACAGCTTGGACAAATGTTCGCTACCATGCCTGGCACACCCGACGAATGGCGCGAGTGGCTATACTGGGATGGCGAGCTAGAGAAAGACTAGGAAGGCGAAGACTCAGCGGTGGGTCACCGGTTTTGAACGCCGGGGGTGTGAAAGCACAGGGGTTCGACTCCTCCGTTTTCCGTAAGGGGTGTTGTATGTGGTTTATAGACAAAGAACCTGTGTGTACCCTGGCGTGGTACCCTGAGGCGGGACGTATGCCAGCTGCCCATGTTGTTGTGCAGCACGTTTTTGAAATCTCCGCTCACGCCGGGCGGGGTATTCTTAGCCAGAAAACTTGTTGCGGGATGACCATACAACAAGTAGACCAAAGTTGCCACCAAGTGGTGTGGCTCGAAGAAGCGATTCGTCTAGAGAAAAAGGGGAATCCTTTGTGTAAAGAGTGTATGGAGACGCAAATACTCCAGATGAGGTTGTTGGGTGAAGTGGATCTATAGCAGGTAATCCATGATGGTGAAGGGCACCGCTTGGAAAGCGGTTGGCACTGAAAGGTGTGTGGTTCGATTCCACTGCCTGCTGTGAAGGGGACATATATGAGATACATCTACTTGGCGGGGCCTATAACAGACTGCAATGTAGCAGAGGCTAAAGACTGGCGTGCAGACATTTCAGAGAGACTCACCCATTTGGGTGTGGTGGGTGTGAGTCCGCTGCGTTGTGAACCTCTGGTCACAGGTACGTACCAGGCTACTTACGACAATAGAATGTTTGGTACTGCAGCAGCAATCAGTGGAAAGAACTGGTTTGATACCAACAGAGCTGATATCGTTCTAGTGTACCTACCCAAAAGCGCTCGTCTAAAGAAAGGTTTGTCCATCGGTACAATGTTTGAGGTTGGGTGGGCCTCTGCGCTGCATAAACCCATCATCGTAGTGACGGATGATGAAAAGATACAAAACCACCCGTTGATGCAAAGACATGTGAACTGGATCCTACCAAACTTTGAGGAAGCCCTAGAAGTGATCGAAGGCATACTCAGCGTGTACATCTAACGAAAGAAGCAAGCATGAACATTCTACCTATCGTTCATTATCCAGATCCACGTCTACGTCTAGTCGCAGAAGAGGTGACTGTTTTTGATGAGGCTTTTCAAGAAGAGGCTACATCGTTGGCACTCACCTGTCAGGTGTACCAAGCACAGGGACTAGCTGCTACACAAGTGGGTATCAACAAAAGGGTCTTTGTGTCCATCACTGAAGGTTCTCCTGAGATCTATGTGAACCCGAAGATTGTGAGCACAGAAGGCACCCAGAAAATGTCCGAAGGCTGCTTGTCTTTTCCTGGCGCGTACGCTCTCGTAGAGCGCCCAGAAGAGCTGGTGCTGGAGTTTCAGACCATCGAGGGAGAGTCTAGGACTGTGGCGATGGACGGCTTGGAAGCCGTCGCTGCCGCGCACGAAATCGATCACTTGAACGGCGTTCTGTTCATCGACAAAGTAGGGAAGTTGATGCGCGGGATCATGCTGAAGAAGCTGGCGAAGGCCACAAAGGTTCCCAACAAGAAAAAGTCTGTGCCGTCGAAGCGAGCAGCTGCTCGTGTAGAGCGAAAGCGCCAGAAGGCACACAAAACAAGGTAAGTAAATCGGACAGGGCTCCGGGACTGTTTGCTAAACAGATGGACGGTGAAAGCCGTTGGGGTTCGACTCCTCTGCTTACCGTATGGCCCTATCGTCTACGTTGATTAGGACATCAGCCTCTCACGCTGGGAAACCGGGATTGTCACCCGGTAGGGTCGTCATGGAAGACATTCGACAATAGTGCGGGCATGGTGTAGTGATAACATAGGAGCCTTCCAAGCTTTTGTCGGGGGTTTGAGTCCCCCTGCCCGCTTCTTAGCTTAGTGCCTCACAGTCATTTGGGAATGACGGATGATTGCAACCCATCCTTTGCGAGTTCGATTCTCGCCTGTGAGTTTGATGTGAGTCTTCCTAAACCTGTGCATTAGTCTCCTACCAAGTTTGTGTTGATCTTTTCTTGTGAGGAATTCTTTGCATTCTGTGCAGTGTTTCAATTTAGCTTCTTTCGCCTAAGTAGGTTAGTGGTAAACTACGACCCTTGTAACGTCGTATCGTGGGTTCGATTCCCACCTTAGGCTTATTTCACTCGAAGACCTGCGGGAGATCCCTTTAGGGCTTTGAGTGGCTTTGAGTGCCTCGAAAGCGTAGACGGCGACGCACCTG
>Ga0307378_10011795_pt1 | contig 11231 bp, 7 predicted proteins | sample UN1MG_FD_202238 | JGI IMG/M metagenome (GOLD analysis project Ga0307378, IMG submission 202238) | Soil microbial communities from Risofladan, Vaasa, Finland - UN-1 | ecosystem: Environmental > Terrestrial > Soil > Coastal area > Acid sulfate soil | place: Finland: Risofladan, Vaasa | collected...
AGAGGGTCGCACGGGATTGGCGGCACGTGCGTGGAGGTTGAATCGCAGAACCGCCGGACCGTCCTCGACTACCCCAAAGGCGACCCTCTTCGGAACTATCGCACGCCCCCTGTAAAGGGCGGAGCAAAACCGCGGCGGGTGGCGGACGGCTGATTCGAGGTTTCGCCCGCCGGCACCCAGCCTCCGCGAAATCATCGTCGCCTCTTCCGGCCCCTGGCCCTGCCCTTGGCTTCCGCCGGCGATTCCGCAGCCTTCGCGGCCAGGATTCCTCGCACCTCCCGCCTGCCCAGTTTCCGCAGGGCGACCAACGCTTCCCTGTTGTGGCCTTCCGGTTTGGCCTTTCCGTACTCCCAGGCACCCACTGCACTGCCCGACACGCCGACGAGCGTGGCCAGTTCGCCTTGGGTGATGCCGAGCCGCTTGCGGAGTTTCTTGACGAGCAGGGGCGAGAGGCGCGCCGCCTTCACTTCTTCCGGCGCCACCGCCAGTTTCGCGCGTTGGGCTTGCCGCTCGGTCTGCCACTCGGTGCCCAGCCTTGCCAGGACCGCGACCGTCTTGCGCAAGGCCGACACGGTTCGCTTCAACCGGCGAACGTCCCGGGCAAGAGGCAGATACGTCGCCCGCATCTCCTTCCTGGCCAGCCGCGTGATCTCGATCTTGAGCGTCTGCTCCATCTTGCCCATTGGGTGCCTCCTCGGAACCGGTAATGTTGTTGACGACTCAGTAGCATCGGTAGCATATCAAGGCGCTGGGGGCCGCGCCAAGACGCCCCCCACAGGAGCCTTCGCTAAAGATGTGTGGCTTTCACGGGGGTTGCAATTGAGGCGAGCATTGAGGATAATCCCGTCTGGCGACGCAGGGAACCGCGTGCCCAAGTGCGGGTTCGCTTGGCCTCGCCCATACCCCGAAGGGGGACCGCATTTGTGGCGAATAGAGATGAAACCCGTTTCCATTGCAGCAGGGGGTGATCATGAAGACGATCTTCGAGACATGCACGCCGCGCGACGAAGTTCTCAAGGGTGAGCTCCGCGAGCAGCAGTTCGCCGCCTCGCTCACACGGGTCTTGCGTGGCGACCCGGATCTTGACCCCGTGTACGGCGACGCCGCGACCTTCTTTGCCAACACCTATCCCACCGAGGGCCTGAAAAGCCTTCTGGACGAGTCCCTGGGCCGCTTGACCGGCAGGAAGCCCGCCAGCGCCCCGGTCATTCGCCTGGAGACCAGTTTCGGCGGTGGCAAGACGCACAACCTTATCGCGCTGTATCACCTCTGCGCCGGCAAGGTTGAGCCCAAGGCCGTGAAGGCATTCGTCGCCCCCGAACTCGTTCCCACAAAGAAGGTCGAGAAAGTCGCCGGCATCGTGGGCCCCGACATGAACCCCGCCGAGGGCATCGACCACGGCGACGTGCGGACCTACACGCTCTGGGGCGAGATTGCCTACCAACTTGGCGGGAAGAAGGGCTACGAACGCATCCGCAAGAACGACGAGCAGCGCATCCCGCCCGGCGCCATCGACTGGGCCAATCTCATCGGCGACGACCCGGCCCTTATCATGATTGACGAGGTTGCCGCCTATCTTCGGGCGGCCAAAGCCACCCCCACGCCTTCCGGCGACACCACCCTCGCCGACCAGACAGTGGCCTTCCTGATGTCGCTCATGAAGTCCGTCAGCGAGAGTAAGCGGGCCGTCCTGGTCTACACGCTGACCGAAGCCTCCGATGCCTTCGGCAAGGAGTCCGAGGAACTTCACCAGGCCCTGGCCGAGGCCCGTAGCGTCTCGGCCCGCCAGGAGCACGTCCTGACACCGACGAAGGGCGAGACCGAGATCAGCGCCATCGTCAGCCACCGTCTCTTCTCGCGCGTGGACCGCAGCGCCGCCGAGGAAACCGCAAACGCCTACGCCGCCTCTTACCGCCAACAGGTTGAGCGCGGCGTGGACCTGCCGTCACGGGCCACGCGGTCGGAGTACCGGGACGAGATGATCGCCGACTACCCCTTCCACCCTGAACTCCTGACCACACTGAACCGCAAGACCTCCACAATCCCTAATTTCCAAAAGACACGCGGCGTGCTGCGGCTCCTGGCTCTTGTGATCCGCGACCTCTGGGCCGCGAAACCCAAGGACTGTTGCCTCGTCTGCCCGCACCATCTGAACCTGGGCCTTGAGGCTATCGCCAACGACCTCACCAGCCGCCTGGACCGGCCGCAGTTCAAGCAGGTGATCCAGGCGGATATCGCCAGCCCCGGCCTGGGCACGCCGTCGCATGCACAGGAAGTGGACACCGAATGGACCGCCGCCGGTAAGCCCTCCTACGCGCGCCGGCTCGCCACCACCATCTTCGTACACAGCCTCGTCCAGACGGGCCAGAGCGGTGTGGATCCGGCCGACCTTCGGCTGGCCGTCCTCCAGCCCGACGACGACTCGGCCCTCATTGACAAGGCCACCCAGCGCCTTCTGGATCATTCCTGGTTTCTTGACTACGACGGTCTCCGCTACCGTTTCAAGACTGAGCCGTCGCTCCGCAAGATCGTCGATGACGAGATGGGCCTCGTGGGCAAGGTCAAGGCCAAGAACGAACTCGACGAGCGCATTCGGAAGGTGTGGAAGAAGGGTGTCTTCGAGCCGATGTTCTTCCCCACCGAAGCGGGCGACGTGGACGATAACCCCGGCCCGCCCAAACTCGTTGTCATCCACTACGATGCCGCCGCCCAGAAGGCCGCCGAGGCACACCAGCCGCCCGACCTCGTGGCCAAGATCTTCGAGCACAAGGGCACGCTCCAGGAGTACCGCACCTACAAGAACAACCTCGTCTTTCTGGTTGCCGACGCAGACCAGCTGGACCGCATGGTCGAGGTCGCCCAGCGTTACCTGGCCGTCCACCGGATCGTCGGCGACCCCGACCGCCTGCGCGAGTTCAACAAGGAGCAGGCCGGCAAACTCAAGAAGATGGCCGAGGCCGCCGAACTCGACCTCCGCGTCGCCATCACTAAGGCGTACCGCCACTTCTACTTCCCGTCGGCCGATGCCCCCCGCAAGGCCGCCAACTTGGCCTACGTCGGTCTCCAGCCCGGCGACCAGGGCGAGGTCGAAAAGGACCAGACCGAGGTTGTCCTTCGCGTCCTCAAGAGCCAGGAGAAGGTCCTCACGGCCGATGAGGACAAGCCCCTCAGCGCTCAGTACCTGAAGGCCAAGGCCTGGCCGGCCAACACACCCTCGATGACCACCGAGGAACTCCGCCGCGCCTTCGCCCAGCGACTGGCACTGAAGATGCTCCTGGACGTAAACCAACTCAAGCGCACCATCAAGGACGGCGCTGCCAAGGGCATCTGGATCTACTACCCGGCCGACGAGCAGGTCGGATACGGCCCGCCATCGCCAGTGCCCCTCGTGCAGATCAGCGAAGACGCCGCCCTCTACACGCCTGAGGAGGCCACGCACCTAGGTATCAAGATTAAGGGCGCCGAGCCGGTAACGCGCATCTGCCCCGTCTGCGGCAAGGACCCGTGTGTTTGTGGCAAGGAGCAGGAAGATAAAGACAAGCGGCCCCCTCGTTTTTCGACCGAAGGCACGCCCGCCCAGGCCCTCCAGGCCCTCGCCGACCGCTGCCACGACCAGGGCGTCAAGGGTCTTAAGCGCCTGTCAATCCGCATCGAGGGCATGGGCAAAGATGCCGCACGCGACACGCGCCTGCTGGGCCTCGCGGTGCCCCAGATCGGCAAGGCCCTCTTCAACCTGGAGCAGAAGATGGTGCTTGAGTTCAGCGCCGGCGAGAAGTTCTCCGTCGAGTTCGCCGGCACCTGGGACCGCTACAAGCGCCTGAAGACTGTCACCGACGCCTTCAGCCAGGAGGCCACCAACGCCAGCGTCCGCGTCGCCCTTCACGCCGACTTCGAGACCCCCCTGGAGGTCGCCGGCGACCAGTTCGGTACTATCCGCGATGTCCTCAATAACCTCGGCATGGGTCGCATCATCGTTGACGCCGAGCCTGCCGGCCAGGAGAAGAAGTAATGTCGGATCGCCCGTTTGAACTCTTCGTCGTCGCCGACCGACCCGACGAGTATGGCCTGGCGCTCTTCCAGGAGCCGCGCGCCGAGAATGGCAAGCGCAGACGGCCCAGGAAGAATGTCCCCTGGCCGCTGGTTGTCCGCATCGCCGGCACACCGCTACGGGCGGTCATGGATCAGGTGCTTCAAACGCTCCGCGAGAACGGCTACCGCCCCTCGGACCTCTCGCGTAGCCGCAAGACGCCGTTCGGCCTCAAGGAACAGTCCGGCGTGCGGCTGGGCCTCCTGCTCCTGGGCGTCAAGCCCTTGCGCAAGGTTTCCCGCATGGCCGAAATCTCCGAGCACATCCAGGCCATGACCGACGAAGAGGCGTACTACTGGTTCAGCAAGGCCACGAACCCGAATTACGGCCGCCGGTACCAGAAGGCGTTCCGTATCCTCATGGCCAAGGAGTAGCAGCACTGGGAGGGTGGCGTGAATCAGCAGGACCTCAACGTGGTTAGAAGCGAGTGCCCTTGGACGGTCGCCATGGTCTGCGGGCGCCTCTCGGACGGCCTCAGAGAACTGTGCGACGCCAGGCTGCTCGACCTCGGGATGCATGGGGGGATAGCGCGTGTCTCCGGTTGAGGATAAATCGCGCCAGACGATTCTGTTAGTAACGGATAAGCCACGACGGCCGGGAAGGTACACTACGAAGGCCTTCTTCGTCTCGGCACCAGCCGTCCTTTCCTGGGTGGCGATCCGCAGGCGCCGCCGCATCCTCCCGTTGAGGTTCTGGCGTACGAGGCGGTTCACTATTGTGCTTCTGGATGCCGAAACGGAAGAACAGGTCGTGGACGGCCTGCTGGGGTACCCTAAAGGTCGAGTTGCAGTCCGTGCCACCGCGAAGGGCGAAGCGCAGATATGCTGCGCGGGGCAGTTCAAGTTAGTCGTCAAATGGAGCGGAAGGGTGAAGGAGTGGGAAGTCCGGGTTGAGCATGGTATCATAACTACGCAAACCACATCGCGGCCGCCCAAGCGGCAGGAAGCGCCGCAGCAATTACCCAGACCGCCAAGGCTCGCTAGGCCTGCCACGACCGAGGAAGGGGGCATACAGTTCTGCGAACTTGTCCGTGTTCGGGATATCCAGGCGGATCCCTCGGTTGTGCCGGACGGTCCCGGAATCTATGTGTGGTGCTTTAATAAGTCCCCGATTCCGCGAGAGTTCTGGAAGCGCTGCGTCGTCTGGGAAGGTCGTCCGGTTCTGTACGTAGGCATTGCCGCCGACCAGTCCCTCCGCGACAGGATCGTTAAGAGGCACCTGCGCTCGGCGAGCGTCTCGACTCTCCGCCTTTCCCTCGGTTGCTTGCTCCGCGAGAAGAGGGGCCTTAGATTGAGGCGAACGTCTTCCGGCGGCTATCACTGGGGCCCGGGCGAGCGGACGCTGACGGACTGGATGGCCGACCACGCGTTTGTGACGTGGCATCCTTGTGGGAAGCCGGAGGCGTTGGAGGCTGATGCCATTACCAAATTCCAGCCTCCCCTTAACATCAATGGCAACAGGCACCATCCCTTCTGCGAGCACCTTGTGTCCCTAAGGGAGCAATGCAAGGCTGAAGCCGAAGTGTGCGATTATTGAGCCCGGTAAAACAAAAGTTCATCGTGCATGCGCCAGAAACGGCCGTTTATCGGCCTTTCGGCAGCGAACCAGCCTGAACATTACTTTTGCCGGGCTCAATAGCCGCGGTGACAGACATGAGGAGACGTGGATGCCGGAGAAGCCGAGACTCCTGATTGAGCAGTGGCTGCCCATCGCCGAGATTGGCGCCGAGTGCATGCGCGAACGCGGGGCGTCATCGGCCTTGCCGCCGCTGTACTTCCTGCACGTCTGGTGGGCGCGGCGGCCGCTGACGGTCAGCCGCGCGGCCATCCTTGCCAGCCTGCTGCCGGCCTATCCGACAGGGGAGAACAGCGGCGTCCGCCCTTGGCCCCAGAAGTTCCTCAAGACCTTCCCCACCTTCGACGCCTACAAGGCATGGTTCCTGCGACTCATCGGCATCTTCGGCGATCCTGTGGCCGCACGCCGTCTCTTGGAGTATGCGGTCCGCAAAGGCATCCGCATCCCCAATCCCTACGAGGGACCGCGTGCGTTCACAGTCAACCCGGATGAGCAGCAGCTGAAGACCCTCTATGACCTCCTGGAATGGACCTGGGGCACGCGCGAGATCACCTTCTGCGACCCGATGGCCGGCGGCGGGAGCATCCCCTTCGAGGCCCTGCGGTACGGCCTCACGGTCCACGCCAACGAACTCAACCCAGTCGCCAGCGTCATCCTGAAGGCCACGCTCGATTACCCGGCCCGCTTCGGGCCGTCGCTCGCGGAGGACATCCGCAAGTACGGCCGCATGTGGGTGGAACGCGTCCAGAAGCGCCTGCGGCCCTTCTACACGGATGCTGACGAAGACGCGATTGGGGTATGCTACCTCTGGGCCAGGACGGTCGCCTGCCCAGTGACGGGCAAGCCGGTGCCACTTTCGCCAAACTGGTGGCTGCGCAAGGGGTCCGAGCCGATGGCCGTCCACCTCATCGCCAGCCCCAAGGCCGATCGCTGCCGCTTCGAGATCGTCCGCGGCAAGGCCGCCTGCGAACGGGCCAAGCCCGATCAGGGGACCGTGAAGCGCGGCACGGGTATGAGCCCGTGGACGGGGGAGAGCGTTGATGGCGACCACATCAAGAGAGAGGCCCAGGCGGGGCGACTGGGCCAGCAGCTCTTCGCCGTGGGCACAAAGGTGTCCGGCGATTTCCGCTTCCGGGAACCCGGTGCTGAGGACGACAAGGCTCTTATTATGGCCGAACGCGAAGCAAAACGCCACCTGAGTGCATGGGAAGCGGCCGGGCTGCTGCCGTCAGAGACCATCCCTTACGGACATCGCAGCCACGAGCGGGATATCATCGTTCAGTATGGGATCACGCGGTGGGCCGACATGTTTTCGCCGCGTCAATTGCTCGCCGCCGTCGTATTCCTGGAGGAACTGCGGAGCGTCATCAGCACCCTGGCGAAGGACCTTGCGAAGGACCGCGCCGCGGCGGTGGCAACATACTTGTCAGGAGCGCTGGACAAGTCCCTGGACTACAACAACCGCCTTGCAACTTGGGAGAACAGCCGCCAGATCGTGAAGCACCTTTTCCAGAGACACGACTTTGCCTTCAAGTGGAGTTTCGGCGAGTTCGACGCCTCGCGCAATCTGCTACCTTGGGCTCTTGAGCAGATCATTGATGCATACAAGGGGCTGACTGAACTCGCCTACCCGACATCCCAGATGCCGCTGCTGAGTCTCGATGGCGAGAGTCCAGTGAACCGCCTCACATTCAGCCGCGGCCCGGCCCAGAGGCTGGGACACGTGCGAACTGGCGTGGTGCGTCACATCTGCGTAGACCCGCCTTATTACAACAACGTTAACTATGCCGAACTTGCCGACTTCTTCTATGTGTGGCAGAAACGCGCGATCAAGGAGTTCTACGCTGACTGGCTTGGTGAGGACCTGACAGAGAAGGATGATGAGGCCACCGCGAACCCGGCCAGATTTCACGCAACCGGCGCCGGGCCGAGGAAACGTATGCTCTTGGCCGAGCAAGACTACGAGAACAAGATGCTGGCCTCGTTCAAAGAGATGAACCGGGTTCTGTCCGCGGATGGCGTCCTCACGGTCATGTTCACCCACAAGCGAGTCGAGGCTTGGGACACGCTGGGCAGCGCCCTCTTGAATGCCGGCTTCAAGATTGATGCCTCCTGGCCGGTGCACACCGAGAGCGAACATAGCCTCAACCAGGCCAAGAAGAACGCCGCGGCGAGCACGATCCTGTTGGTGTGCCGCAAGCGCGACAAGGCGGATGAGCCGGTCTGGTGGGACGACCTGAAGGGCGAGGTCCGCACCAAGGCCCGCGAGGCGGCCGCGCGGTTCGAGAAAGAGGGCATCCGTGGCGTGGACCTTTACATCTCGACGTTCGGCCCCGTCCTGGCGGTCATCAGCGAGAAGTGGCCCGTCCTTACGAGCCAGACCGACCCCAAGACGGGCGACCCGCTGCCCCTGAAGCCCGGCGACGCCCTGGACCTCGCGCGGCAGGAGGTCATCAATCTGCGAAAGCGCGGCCTCCTTCTTGGCCGCACGGTCGAGTTCGATCCCGTGACCGACTGGTATCTGATGGCGTGGGACGCCTTCCGTGCCGAGGCGTTCCCGGCCGATGAGGCACGGAGACTCGCCCTGGTACTGGGCCTGGACATTGAGGCCGACATCATCCGCACGAAGCGCCTGGTCTCAAAGAAGAGCGCGAGCGTCGTCTTCCAGCCTCCGGCCGCCCGCCGCAAGCGCGGCATGGTGGACCCGGAGGCGGAAGTCTTCCCGCACGTCCTCGACGCCCTGCACACGGCCATGATGGTTTACGACGAGGAAGGCTCGAAGGCCTGCAAGGTCTTCGTGGACCGCCAAGGCCTGCGGACCGACAGCCGTATCAAGGCCCTGGTGCAGGCCATGATGGAGGCCATCCCCACGACGCGCGACGAGAAGGGCAAGTTCCTGCGGCCGGAGATGGAGACGCTTGAGAAGATGCGACTCCTCTTCTGGTCCGACCTTGCGCCGCCGAAGGAAGAGGAGCCGCCGCCCAGCCCGGACGAAGGGAAACTTGTGACGCATGCGGGTCAGGTGTGGATCGGTGAAGAGGGCGACGAAGCCGAAGACGAGGATGCTGAGGAAGACGACGAAGGGCAATAGCCAGGTGCGACGGTGAGCAACGAGCGAGAACTTCTCTTCTTCGAGGGCGACCTTGACGCTACACTGAGTGGCGCGCTTGCGAAGGCTGTGTCTGAGGTCGAGAAACTGGACCCCAATTACCTCCTGCAGGTCTCGGAAACGGACTTGATCGCTTCCCTTGTCGAGAAGCACCGGGTCCTGCCCGTCACGATTAAGAAGGAAGACATTCATGTGGACGGGCCCCGCGAAGCCAAGGTAGATGTGTCACATGATTTCCGGTACGGAACATTCCCGGGGGAAAGGACGGTTGTGCCGGGTATGACGCTGACAGTCATCGTTCCCTTCGAGGGCGACCCGACCATACTTCGGTGCAAGCCCCCAAAATGGAACTTGAACCCGCCGGGAGGAGAGATCAAGGGGCAGGAAATCCATCTGCATTACGGCGGCGTTGACCTCCAGGCCGAGGCGATGAAGAAGCAGTATCAGGATGAACTGCTCAACATCGAGAAGTACCTCTCGTGGGGCTGTGCACAGATCGACAGACACAACTCGCGCGTGGAGGAGGAAATCAAGAAGGCGGTGACCGCGCGAAAGCAAAGGCTTCTTAAGAACCAGGGAGTTGTCGCGGACCTCGGCTTGCCTTTGAAGCGTCGCGACATGCCAAGGACGTACTCCGTGCCAATGAAACCTCGCAAGCCCAAGGTGGAGATGCCGAAGGCCTCCCAGGCTGCCTTCAAGCCGGAGCCGGCGCTCTCTGACGAAGACTACGAATTCATCCTCCATGTGATCCAGGATATGTCAGTGGTGATGGAGCGAAGCCCGCGCGCGTTCGCATCTATGGGGGAAGAGGATATCCGGACCCAGATCCTCGTGCAACTCAACGGCCATTTCCAGGGCGAGGCAACGGGCGAAACCTTCAACTACGAGGGGAAGACGGATATCCTGATTCGGCATGAGGGCCGAAACATCTTCATCGCCGAGTGTAAGTTCTGGAGGGGTGAGAGAGCCCTGCTTGAGACCATCGACCAACTGCTGGGCTATACGAGTTGGCGGGACACGAAAACTGCTATCGTTCTCTTCAACCGAACGAAGAACTTCTCGAACGTCCTCAGGCAGATACCCGAGGTTGTGGGGAAGCACCCGAACTTCAAGAAGGATCTCGGGAAGCGCGGCGAAACACAGTTCAGGTACCTTTTTCATCACCGAGACGACAAGAATCGCGAGTTGACTGTCACGGTTTTGGCTTTCGACGTTCCTTCACCGGAGGGCTGATCGAGTGGAAGGCGTATGAGAACCGGCGGGCCGAGAATCAGGTACCAACTCGACATGACCGCGGCCATCGCGGCCATCAAGGCGCTCAACAACAGTGTGGCCGGCGTGGCCGCTGACAGGTTGCTGAACTTCCACTTCCCGTCCGTGGAGCAGGCCCTGGCTCCCGAGACAGTTGCCGAGCGCGTGGTACTGCTGGATAGCCTCTGGGGCACGAGGCTATTCGTGGAGTCTGGGGCCGCAGACCTGATCGCGACGAACTTAGCAAAGAATAGCGCGAGGCTCATTGCGACCCTGCACAACCTGGGACCAGACGACCTGGAACGCAAACCGGACAAGGTGTATCGCGCCGCCAAGGAGGCCTTGCCCACCATCCTCGACCATACGCCCGGCGCCAAGTACAGGCAGAACTATTCTTTTGCCGCGAAGTTCTTCCATTGGTGTACCCGACGGCATTTCCCGATCGTGGATCGAAACGCGCGCAAGGTGATTAACCGTTGGCAGAACGACCTAGGTGTACGCCCTGTTGTCCGGAGCGATACGGCGGCGATGAGCGGCTTGACGTACATTCAGGAATACCAGCGATGGATCGACTTTTACGGTGACCTTATTGCGGGGCTGTCGACTGCAGCAAGAAAGCGTCTCATCCGCGTCGACTTCGACTCGCAGCCCAAACACTACCGCGTGAAGAACAGTCTGCTCCGCATACTTGACAAGGTATTCTACTACCAAGGTGGCGGCCGGGGCCTCGGCCGGGTGGCTGAATGACATGAGCCTCAAGGACCTCAACCTGAAAATCTCCTACGGGCCGGGCGACAACCGGCTGATGGAGTTCTTCATCCCGGCGCTGGGCGAGAGCGTGCGGTACGACCGCGCGGCCGGGTATTTCTCCAGCAGCATGCTGGCCGTGGCGGCAACGGGTGTGGCACGGCTCATCACGAACGGCGGGAAGATGCAGCTCCTCTGCGGGGCCGACCTGTCGGAAGAGGACGTTGAGGCCGTTCGAAAGGGCGAAGAACTTGGGGCGCGGCTGGCGCATGTCATGAAGAAGCGCCTCTTCTGGCCAGCCGACAAGATCGTGGCGGACCGTCTAAGCGCCATGGCCTGGATGGTGGCAACCGGCCAACTGGAGATCAAGGTTGTCCTGCCGACCGACTCCGGCGGAAAGCCCCTCCCCGCCAGTAAAACCGACTGTTACTACCACCCCAAGGAGGGTCTATTTACCGACGC
>Ga0307378_10011797_pt1 | contig 11231 bp, 13 predicted proteins | sample UN1MG_FD_202238 | JGI IMG/M metagenome (GOLD analysis project Ga0307378, IMG submission 202238) | Soil microbial communities from Risofladan, Vaasa, Finland - UN-1 | ecosystem: Environmental > Terrestrial > Soil > Coastal area > Acid sulfate soil | place: Finland: Risofladan, Vaasa | collected...
TCCCGGGTGTACCGCGCCTGCCCCTCCATGAGGGACTCCATGCGCTTCATGCGCGCCTCGATGGCGGCCACGGTCGGGTCTGCCTGCGCTGATTTCGCAGACACAACTTCGTCGTCGATCCACAGTTCGCCGTACTGGTCATACCCGCTGGCCTGACGCGCCGGCGCGGCGGGGGTCGCAGGTCTGCGGCCCTCGTAGATGTCTTGGATGGCCTTCGCCTGCACCGCGTTGGCCGGGTTGGCAAGGTACGACTTCCAGCCCTGGAACGCGGCCCAGCCCTCCTTGTCGGCGCGCATCTGCGCCTTCTCCTCTTCGAGGTTCGCGGCCCGCAGCCCCTTCTGGGCGTACTTCTGCGCCTCCTCGACGGAGAGGTCCATCTCGGCCTTGTTGTAGAGGACCGGGAACTTGTCTCCGGTGGCCTCTTTGATGGCCGCCATCCTGTCTGCCAGTGTCTGCGGCCTGGCCGTGCCGCCGGAAGGTCCGGCCGACGCCGCCGCAGGCGCGCCCTCTGCCGCAGCCATCACGGCCGCGCCCATGGCGGCCTGGGCGTCGCCGCCCATGGAGCCGGTCTGGCGCAGGACGGGGTTGCGCGGGTTGACGCCGGCGGGGATCCGCTGCGTCTGCGCCGGCGGGACGGGCGGGTTGCCGTCGTGCGCGCCCTGAGCCGCGTTGACTGCTGACTGCAGCGCCGCGCGGTCGATCGGCGGACTCAAGCGACCACCTCTTCTTCGGACTCAACGGCGGACTCGTTGGCCGCGCCGATGGACGCGGGATTCATCAGCTCCTCGATCGTCTTGCCGAGGTGCATCTCAAGGTCCCTGCGGCTGATGGGGAAGATGCACTTCGTCGCCGGGGGCGGGGCGACGACAAAGGAGATGTTGCGGTCGGGCATCATCTTGGGCGTCAGCCACAAGTGGACGCCGTTGTCGCCGTCCGCCAGGCACTCCTGGCAGACAACCTCGCGCTCGAAGTACGGGTCGCCGGCGGTGTGTACCAGCGAGAACCACATGCCGGGATGGATTGGCCCGGTCGGGTACTCGGTGAAGAACATGCCCATGTGCTCTGTGTAGCGCGGGCATCGGATGTAGAAGAGGCTCTCGGCGTTCAACATCTCGTTGTCCGCCACGGCCTTCTTCGCGCGCTTCTTGTCCTCGCTCAGAAGGATCGCGGCGGCAGCGCTGACAGGCGCAGACTTCGTGACCTTCTTCGGTGTGTCGGTGCTCATCGCTGACCACTTCCTTGCCCCTGATTGGAGGGCTGTGATGCCTGGCCCTTCTGCCCTGGGGCCCCACGCTGGGACTCCATCATCATTTGGCGCTGGGCCATGGCTTGCGCGAGTCGCTTCTTGTGCTCGTCGAGATGCTGAGACAGAAGCTGGGTCTGCATCGGGTGGAGGTTGCGCGCCTCGCCGGACTTCAGGAAGCGGCGCAGCGTTCTGATGTGCGCCGTATCGTCGTCCCAGGGCTTGATGCCCTGCGGCTTCAGCTGCGCGCCCTGCGGCCCGACGCCCATGAACTTGTCGAAGCCGTTGACGACCTCGTCGATCTCCGCCTCCTGGTTCTCCTCGTCCTGCAGGCGCTCGGCGATGGCCTCGTCTGCGGTGGAGTAGGAGAGCGCCTTCAGGACCGCGATGCGGTCGTCCGGGTTGTTGATCGGGTCGAGAACTTTTGCCTGAACGTACTCCAGGATCTTCGCGCGCTCGGTCGCCGCAGACTGGAAGAAGCCCGGCTCGCCGACGACGCGCAAGTCTGCCTCAAGGTCTGACGCCCGGAACGCGGCGACGCGAATCTGCTGATCGACGCCGATGTAGCGGATCACGCGCTCGCCCGTGTAGTTCGCCTTCGCCATCGCCAGCATCAGCTTGCCGGCGCGCTCTGCGTTCCGGATGGCGCGCTTCGCCGTGGGCAGCAGGCCCTTGTTCTTCTCGTTCACCATCAGCTCAAGCCCAGGCGCTCCACGGATGTTGCCGGGCAGCTTGCTCATGTCTGGGTCTGAGTCGGAGCTGAGGATTCGGATCTCCTGGAGCGCGCGGCTGGCGTTCTCGGCAACCTCCTTCGAGAGCTGCGGTACGGGGCCGACCTCGATGGGCTTGACGCCTGGGCGCGGAGAATACTCGTAGACGAGTCCAGGCTGGATTGCCATGTGCCCGGTCGGCAGATCGCTGTTCTTGGGCACGAACATCGACGGGTGACCGTAGACGTTCTGGTGCTCGGTCATCGTCGCGCGCGATTTGTTGTACTGGAAGTTCGGACTGTTGAGCTTCTCGACCAGACTCTTGCCGATGAAGCTGCCGACGCGGATGCCCCAGTCGTACTTCAGGAACGGAATCGACGCGCCGGGTACGTCCTTCTCCATCACTCGGTAGGGGTTGTCCCCGTTCATCAGCACCGTGTCGCCAGCGAGAACGAGGTGCCGGCCATACCAGCGGTTGTCGCGCGCCGGTCGCTCCCAGAGCTGCGTGACGATTGTCTGCTGGCGGCGCTTGTCCTTCGGAATCGAGTAGGCCGTCAACGGGCTGGTGAACCCGGAAGCCATGAAGGACAGGATCTCCTCGAAGTAGGTGCCCTCGCTGTCGAAGTCGATGGGCTTGATGCCGCGCGTCTTCTCGAAGCCCCAGATGTCTTCGAGCGTGCCGATGTCCGAGAGTTGCTTCGTCGCCACCCAGCGGCAGTCCACGAGGCCCCGTTCGCGCGCGCGCCAGTCCCAATGGAACTGGAACGGGTTCCAGTCGTGGATCGTGATCTCGCCCTGCGGCTGGTCCTCGTAGAGGCCGGCGGCCTCGCTGGCGCGCATCTCCTCGGGGGTGAGCCCGGTGACGATCTTGCGACTCTTGCGGTCCTCGATGTAAAAGCGGTCCATCGGGCCGGCGAGTGCATCCCAGGCAACCTGCTGGAAGCTCGAACCGCAGACAGCGGCCCAGGTCCAGGCCAGCTCTTGCAGCCACTCCCAGTCTGTGATCTCGCGCAGATGCTCGAAGAGCCTGTCTGAGACCTTGGCGAGGTCGCGCGCCTTGCGCGTCCCGTCGCGCGGAGGGGTCCTGAAAGCGACCCGGTTGCTCAGTACCTTGGCGACTGCCGTGGAGACCGCGCCCTCGATGAACTCGGCCTTGTAGAGCACCTGATGCGGAGCCAGTTGCGGGTTCCGAAGGTGGTGGCCGTCCTGAACGAAGTGGTACTTGCCGTTGTAGAACGCCGCGTTCTTGATCCAGGCGACCTCGAATGCCCGGCGGAACGACTGAACGCCCCGGGGGTCAACCCGGAGCTGGACGTAGTCTGCGGCTTCCGCCGCTGAGAGCTTGAAACTCCTGGTCAACCCATCGACATCGAGTGCAGATCACTCAGGTGGCGTTGCGCACCAACCGGATACAGGGGCTGTGGTTGCGACTTCTCTTCTGCCTGCGCCATCGACATGCCCGACAGTTCGACCTGTCCGCTGTCTGCCAGCTCCTTCGACAGCCACCTGGCCTGGACGTCCGAGGCGCGCTGCGCGGCTTCGTTGGCCGCGCTCTTCACGGTCCTCAGGCACCCCCAGCAGAACCAGACGGCAACGAGCGGGGCTACCGCGTTGAGCAGCACCGAGAGAGCCAGGATCCATGCGGGAACGGTGCCCATGCGTTACACACCCTCGAAAACGGACGCCTTGTCGTCTGGCTTGGCCTCGTAGTGGCCGAGGTTGATGCCCCTGGCCTTCATGGCCGTGGTAGCTCGTTCCTCCCGATCTCGCCACCACTTCTGCTCGAAGTCAAGTCTCTCGGGTTCCACTTTTGGGACGCGGCCCTCTCTGTAGGCCGTGTCGCGGATCTTGAGCGAGATGCCCATGGCGATGATGAGGTCGTTCTTGCAGTTGCGCGCGATCTTGTCCTGATCGTCCAGCTGGGCGTCCAGGCACTCCTGCAGGATCCTCTGAGAGGGGATCTCCACGCCCTCCTGGAAGGCCACGGCGATCCGACCGATCAGCTGGATCTTGGCCCGCTCGGTGCTGTACCAGCCCTTGCGTGTGGAGAAGCTGCCGGTCTGCTGGTCGAACTGTTGCTGCGAGTACAGGGTCTCGCACCCGTACTCCAGCGCCGCGTCGTAGACCCGCAGGCCGTGCGGGCTGGGGTGCGTCTCCACCCCGACGTCCGCGTTGTTGTAGAACCACGAGGCCATGGTGACGATCGCGCCGAAGCCCTCGGGAGACGGCCAGCCCCGGAAGTCTGCGACGACGCGGCGCGTCTCCAGTTCGGTGACGACGAATGTCTGTGGGTCGCCGTTCAGGCTGCCGGCAGAAGTGTCGACTCCGATCGCGTAGAACAGTCCTGGCTCGGGGTGCTCGTAGATGTGCAGCGGGCCCTTGATCTCGCTTGTGAAGACGAAGGGCGCCCCGTCCTCAGACTCGTCGGCCAGGATGGACCCCTTCCAGAGCGGGTCGCGCATGTACGCGGCCTGCACGCGCTTCACCATGCTGTGATCGAAGGCCGGCCTGCCTGACGCGAGGAACGCCTCGTGCGGGAACGCCGGGCATTGCTCGTGGAAGTTGTCGAGGCTGCCGTTGAGTTTCTCGCTGATGTAGTACCTGCGCCACGCGAGCTGATCCGCGTCAACGGTTCGCCACCCGACCTTGCGCGTGAAGTAGCGCTGCTTCAGGAGGATCTTCTCCTCGTCGTCGAGCGACCCCATGATGAGCGCGGCCGTCTCGTCCGGCAGCGGCTCGTTGAAGATCCACGACCAGCGATACTCGTGGTGCAGGAACCAGGGAATGAAGTGCGGCTTCCACCCGCCCTCACCCAGAAACGATGCGTCAGACTCCGAGAGGTCGCCGTGCGTTCGGTCCCAGGCCCTGATGAACTTGTCCCTGTAATACCCGTTGTTTCCGTGCGCCGTCGACGTGTCGAACGCCATGGAGCCAGCGACCTCCGGCAGACCCATCTCGACGCCCTTGGCCTTGCGGTCAGCGTCGGGCCAGCGCGCGGTCTCCTCCATCGACAGCATGTCTGGGGTCTCGCCGTGGCCAGGGTCCGGGACCTTCGCGGAGATCACGTAGATCTGCGAGTAGATCGGCGCGTCGACGGAAATGCGGTCGCGGTTGTCCTTGCGCGTCTTCAGGTTCCACGGCCGCCCATTGGGGTCACGCAGGCTGCGGAACATGAGCTGGGCGCGGTCGAGCAGCTCCTCCGTCAGCTGCTCCTTGTCTGCGATCAGGCGCACCTTGACGTTGGTGTTTCTGAGCATGTACTCGAACGCGATCGCCAGAGTCTGCGTCGAGTCGCCGTTCTGCCGCACCTTGAGGGTCACGACGCGCACAGGCAGGCCGGCCTTCTCCTGGCGCAGGATGATCGCCTCTTTGTTGCGCTGTGACTGGTTGAGCGCGATCAGGTGCTCGTCGCGCTTCTTGTCCTTGATGACAACGTAGCTCTCGATCCACTTGCGCCGGCCGATGCGGCAGGGGTTGTCTCGACGGTTGCCGTACAGTCCGATCCCGTGGTTGTGGTACAGCCACGCGCGGTAGTTCTGCAGCAGCCCCTCGTCGGAGGCGGACATGACCTTGGCGTCGTCCTCGACCTGGGCGATTTCCGCCTTGGTCGCGGTCCTGCGCTTCACGCAGACCCGGCCTTCTGGAGCGTCGGAGGCGCGATGCCGGCCTCGCGCAGCATCCGGTACAGCGTGCAGTAGTGCATGCCGTAGAGCTTGGCGACGGATCTCACCGGATGGCCCTGCCTGACGGCGGCGACCGCGAGGGGCTCGACCTTGGTGTAGGGACTGCGCTCCCGGCGGCCGAACTCGCCGTAGCGGCGCCACCTGTGAGCGCAAGCCTGGCAGACCTCCAGGCGCAGACCCTTGAGCACCTCGACGGACCTGGCGGGGGACGCCCCGGGGCTGCCACACTGGCTGCAGTTCCCGGAGTAGTCGATCAGCGCGCGGCGGGCCATGCTGCGAGCCTAGGGCATGTGTCCCAGCTGGACAAGAGTTGCGCCCCGGAGCTTGGCGTCGCCGGCCCCGGAGCGCTACCTTGTGCGGACCGGGTCGGCATGTGACCGCCGACCGGACCTGAAACCACCTGAAGGAAGGTTCTGATGATTTCTGACGGCGATACTAGCCGTGCTGGAGCGGAGTTCAACTACGACGAGCCGCAGGCCGATGGTGGCCAGGACGGCGCCCTCGCCCCATCGGGGTGCTCGGCTGACGTTCACTTCGCCATCATCCCGGACTGGATCTTCGAGCTTCCGCTGACCGCCCAGGCGTTCCGGCTCTACGCGATCGCAGCCCTGCACGCCGACCGGAAAGGCGTCGCGTGGCCCGGCCGCAAGAGGCTGGCCAAGATGCTCGGATGCACCGTCAGGACCGTTTCAAGGCTGTTTGCCGAGCTGCACGCCTCGGGTGCTGTGACGATCTCCAGCCGGTTCAGACCGGACGGGAACGGGCAGACGACCAACCTCCTTCTCGTCCGCCGCCTCAGGCCACCGGCGGAAGATCACCCCCCAGTGACAATTGTAGCAAGGGGGGAGGGGGGTGACACTGGTGACACCCCATCCCCTGGACACCCGTGTCACCCCTTGGAAGTAGACTCAGAAGAGAAGAAGACCCCTGTGCCTTCGGCACAAGGGGCCGCCCAGCGGAGGGGCGGCCCGCAGGCCGAGCTGGTCCACTGGTTCCAGGGAGCGTGGTCCCATTACCGGGACGATGCCGAGTACGTCCCAGGCAGGAAGGACTACGTCGCTGCGGCGGCCCTGCTGAAGAGAGCGACCACGGAGCAGGTCCAGGTCGCGGCGTGCTCGATGCTCGAATCTGACGACAAGTTCTATCGACGGGCGGCCGATCTTCCGCTACTGTTGAGCCAGTGGAACAAAATAGTTCTTCTCGTCCCGTACCAAGGGAACGGCTCACTGTGACCAAGCTGACTCCGCCAGAGCTTCTGCAGCGCTATTTGCGCATTTGCGACGAATGCACCGAGGTTTCCTGGGTCGACTGCTTCCTGCTCCGCGCCAGCGACGTCCACTCGCGCGTGCAGGCCACGTCGCCAAACTGGCCAAAAGAGCGCGTGAATTCGCACGTCGCAAGCTGGACCAAGACGTGCGAGGCCATCCTGCGCCGGCGTGGCTGGACCATGGGGCAGGTCAACGAGCGCGTGGGCGAACTCCGGTCGGGGACAGTCGAGAAGCCCCAGACGCCGCACACGGCCAAGAAGAAGGCCCCCAGCTACCTGAAGACGGTCTCGTTCGGGAAGGTCGGCGCCAACGACGACCGGATCGAGCGCTGGCCCTTCCTGCGCCGGATCGTCGCGTCCAGTGAGGCCACGGACGAGGAGCGATCCAGGGCTGTCCGCGAGATCAGCGGCAAGCTGGCCAGCGCGGGGATGCTCACTTCCAGCCGTGGCGACGACCCGGAGTGGCTATGAAACGCGCCGGCCCCATGACTGGACCGGCGCGCCACGGTGGGGAACCGTTCAGGGATGGTCTACCCGGAGGCTACCACCCTGGTCGGGCCGCCCCCCCCGGGTTTGGCCCGATTCTGCAGGGCCTCGCGCCGCTCGTCGGCCGCCTCGTCGGCTCTCCGGCGCCTCTCCTGGTCCTGACCGACCATGTAGAGCTTGAGGCCCTCTTTCCTGGTTCCGGGACGGTCGGAGATCATCAGGTCCAGCATGCCGAGCCTGGCGATCCGATCCGACCTGTCGAGGGAGTCATTGCCCTGCAGCTCTGCGATCTCCTCGCGGACGAGGTCGAGGTACTCCCTGGAGACCCCGGCACGGCCGTCGCCGCCACGGATCGCGTCTTCGATCCCGCTGGGCGGCACGGGGGGCCCGTTCGCCGGGTCTTCAGGATCAGCCGGAACGGACCCCCCCTCCAGACCGATGCACTTCCAGTACTCGACCTGGCACCAGATCTTCCTGGGAAGTCTGGCCACTGGCTACTTGTTCTTGCCCGTGGGCATCGTGCCCTTGGTGTAGCTGGCGAGGTTGTTCCCGGTCTTCCCGTTCTCAGGGGTCGACATGGTCTTGCCCACGGTCTGCGTCGAGCCCCGCGAGTTGGGGTTCGGGCGGTTGACCGCGCGGGCGCTGTTGACGTGCCCCTCGGCGTAGCGGCCTGTGGATCCGAGCGAGCGTGCGTCTTGCGGGTTCATGCGATCCTCCGTGGAAACCCCCCTCTGGCCGCGAATGGCCGGCCAGAGTGGGGCGAAGAAGAAGTCCGAGAGGGGTTTTGCCCCGAGCCAGCGCAACTGGACCGGGACGGCCCTACGTCCAATCATCCTGGCACCACGAACCAGGAGGCGCAAGCGTGAGTATGTCGACAACTTCTGCCTCGGTCTGGATCGAGTTCTACGTGGCCGGGATTGCCGCCACGTCTGGCTCCAAGAGGGCCATCATGCCCCGTGGGGCCCGATTCCCGGTCGTGGTCGACGACAACAAGCGCAACAAGCCCTGGCAGGCCCAGGTGAGTCTGGCGGCGCAGGCAGCCGTGGTCGGCGGGGCGCCGTGGAGCGGGCCGGTCAGGCTCGTCTGCGATTTCACCTTCGTGCGGCCCAAGACGCACCATCTGCGCGGCGACACGTCGCGCGGGCTCACGAAGAGCGCACCAGCGGCCCACACCAAGAAGCCCGACCTGCTCAAGCTCGCGCGGGCCGTCGAGGACGCCATGTCTGGCATCATCTACCAGGACGACTCACAGATCGTCGCACACTCATTGACCAAGAGCTACGGCTCGCAGAACGGAGTCCTGATTTGCGTACACCGCGTACTGTTGATCCCGTCGAACTGATCGCAGAGGTCTGCCACGAGGCTTGCCGCGTCGTCGACAAGAACACAGGAGACGGCGACGCCCCCCCCAAGTGGCGCAACATGCCCAGCGAGGCGCGCTCCGCAATGGTGCGGATCGTCGGTGACATTCTGCGCAACCCGACCATGGACGTCTGGGACAAGGTCGGCGCGGAGATGCACGGCAAGGACTCGTTCAAGCGACTCCCCTACGCGACTCGACTGAAGGCGCACGCGGCATCGGGTGTCGTGTTCGCGCACATCGCCGCCGAGGCTGGCACGATCCAATCGCTACCGGGCCGCGTGCGGGAAGTCGGGCGCGCGCTCGACGAGGCGCTGGGCCTCCTGGAGGATGCGCAGAAGGCAGCGCGGATTGCCGTAGACGCGCTTGAGATCAAGACGCAGGAACTCGACGCTGCCCTGAAGCACATCGGAGAGCACAATGGTTGATCCCGCACGACACATCCCGGACATCGAGCTTCGCGTGGGCGTCTGCCTCACGGCGATCAGGGACTATGAGCCGCAGATTGCCTTCAACAACCTGTTGAAGACGGCGCGGTTCTGGCTTCCACAGGATCACTCCGGGACGTTCAACACGGGCCTGCCGCTCCCGCCACTGGATGCCGAGGGCTACCCGACGGTCCTGGGTCCGACGGAAGCGGTTGGGACGGTGTTCTGCTGGTCCATGGGCGACAAGCACCCGAAGGGGAACTACCGGCTCGACTACGACGGCGTTGGATCACTCATCTTCCCGCACGGGGCCATAATCACGAACTCCGGCCCGGGGTTCTATGACGTCAACATCATCGGCGACGGCGTGCAGATGAGGATTCTGACGACCGACCCCAACGACCACATGCGCAACATTCGCCTCAAGCCTACCGGGTCAACCTCGGATTGGTACACGCCGTTCTTCGGCAGGCTGGCGCAGTTTGGAACGATCCGGTTCACCACCTGGAGCGAACTCTACAACCCCAACCTTGTGAACTGGTCCGACCGCATTCTGCCAGGCTACTTCACGATGACGACCAACAAGGGCGTTGCGTGGGAGCACATGATTCAGCTCTGCAACGACCGGCAGAGAAACTGCTACATCTCAGTCCCCTACCTCTACACGGATGCGGCGATCACGAGTCTCGCCACGCTGTTCAGGGACACGCTGGACTCGAACCTCAAGGTGTACGTCGAGTACTCGAACGAGATCTGGAACTCCATCTTCAAAAAGGCGTACGACTACTGCATCGCGCAAGGACTGGCGCGCGGCTACCTCGACCCGCCCTATGCGCCGGGATCTCCCTTCGATGGGGGCCAGCGCTTCCACGGTGCGCGCACGGCCGAGATTGGGGACATCTTCGCAACGGTGTACGGCGCAGAGCTGGGCGCGCGCGTCGTGCGCGTCCTGGGGTCCTGGAACGCGAGCCCGACCAACGCGGTGCAGTCCATGGACCACGAGGACTCCAGCTCCTACACCGGGAAGGCGCACACTCACGTCGACGCACTCGCCATCGCGCCGTACTCGGACCCGGGCGGCGGGGCCGCCAACGTGGCCGCAGCGATTTCGCAGTACATGGCCAGCAACATCGCCACGATGGCATTCGCCGCTACACACAAGACCAACGCGGACGCTCGAAGTCTGGACCTGATCTGCTACGAGGCCGGGCAGCATTCGACCACGAACGAGCAGGTCTACAACGACGCGAACAGGGATCCCTTGATGGAGGGCGTATACAAGGACTACCTGGATCGCTGGTTCTTGACGGTTGGCGGCGACGTCATCTGCATGTTCGATTTCTGCGAGAAGATGCAGGACAAGGGCGGCAACGCGCGCTGGGGACTTCTGGAATGGATGAACCAGCCTTCCGCGCTGGCTCCGAAGTGGAGGGCGGTGCAGGCATGGATTTAGACTCGCTGGCAAGGAATGCGGAGCGTCTGTGGGCTTTCGCGATGGCACACCCCGTCGCCGTGGGTCTGGTGTTTCTCGCGGGAGTGGCGGGCCGCGAGATTCTGCGGGCGCTCCGCTCTCGCTTCACGCGCAAGGAGGCCGAGCATGGGAACGAGTGAGGAGAACGAGGCCCTGAGACGCGAGATCGAGCGGCTGCGTGGCATCGACGACGTAGCCAAGTTCAACTCTGGATTCGAGAAGGCGCAAGCTGGCGACGCTGAGCCAGACGATGAGTTCGAGGAGATCGGTTGGGCGTGGTATCACCACAAGTCGGGCACGATTGACACGCTACGCGCCCGTCTTGGTGCAGCGGAACACGAACTGAGCCTGATCGGCGTTGACGTGGAGCCGTTCCACACGGACTGCTCGACCCCTCGCTTCATCATGGTTCGCAACATGAAGGCCCGCCTTGCCGAGGTCGAGCGGGAGCGGGACGAGGCGCGGGGGCAGGTCAAGGCGTCGATGCGCCTACGCGCCGAGGAGGGCGCCCAAACCGGCGAAGAGTACGAGTCCTATCAAACCCGCATCACCGCCCTCGAAGCCCGCTGCCGGGATCTAGGGG
>Ga0307378_10011799_pt1 | contig 11229 bp, 19 predicted proteins | sample UN1MG_FD_202238 | JGI IMG/M metagenome (GOLD analysis project Ga0307378, IMG submission 202238) | Soil microbial communities from Risofladan, Vaasa, Finland - UN-1 | ecosystem: Environmental > Terrestrial > Soil > Coastal area > Acid sulfate soil | place: Finland: Risofladan, Vaasa | collected...
GGCATAATTATATTGGCAATAGCCTGTGAAATAGTAGCATTAAAAATAATTATGCCGATAGCACATAAATTAGGAGGATAGAAATTCTAACAAAATTACTGATAGACGAAAAGTACATGAAGGCGGTGACAGAGTTAATTAAAGCGGCAAAAAAAGAGGTATTGGTAGTAGCTTATCTGATTTCACTCCCAAGATTAGAAAGAGAAGGTAAAGCAAAGATGTTATGTGATGAGCTGGTAAATGCAAGGAAAAGAGGATGTAAATGCAAGGTGATCTTAAATTACACATCACCTCCAAATAGAGCCGTAGAAGACAATAAAGAAGCAGCGAAGTGGATGGGCTTGAACGGGGTAGAATTTAAGTATGTCGCGAGGAACAGGACGGTTCATGCGAAGATGATAATCATAGACGGGGTGACGTTGGTGATAGGATCACACAATTGGTCGCAGCGTGCGCTGGAGAGGAACGCAGAAGCGTCTATAGAAGTGAGTGAAAATCCGGTTGTGGAAGAAGCAAGAAGCTGGTTTCTGCGGACATGGGAAAAGGCGAGGAAAATGGAGGAATTACCGTAATAAGGAGGGAAAGCATGAAAATAACGATTGAATATCAACCTACTGGAACAAAAATTGAGACGGATACAGAGACATTAGAAAAGCTTGCAAAAGGGCTTAAAAATCGTGCAGCAAGAAAGAGGATATTTGAAAAAATGGAGAAGAAAGAGGAGGTTTTAAATGATTTATTTTAAACATGATAGACAGAGAGAAGAATTTCTTAAGGTCGATCCAGACCTTAGGAATATAATTGAGGTCTTCTCTGCTCTGTTAAGCGCGATATATAAAGTTAGAACGATAATAACTTCGGTGTTCCGGGAAGATAAGCACTCACCGCACTATTATTACAGAGCAGTTGACATAAGATCAGGAGACATGAAGCCGACAAAATGCATTGAGTTAGCGAATATAATGAACATAATTTTTAAGTACGGTAGCGGACCGTACAATACGGTACTTTATCACAGCGTAGGGACAGGGTGGCATTTCCACCTGCAGGTAAAGCCGTAGAGAAATGAAGAAAGAAGAATATCCCGAAAATTGGGATGAAATATCAGAAAGGATAAAGGAAAAAGCAGGCTGGAAGTGTGAAAACTGCGATAGAAAAAACTGCAAGCGGGAGGGTTATGTTTTGACGACTCATCATATAGACGGGAAGAAAAAGAGTCTTGATGAAAATATGCTGGTAGCATTGTGCCAGAGGTGTCATTTAGTATGGGAGAGAGTATGTATAATTGGCCAGCTGTGGCTGTTTGAAAAACCGGCGTGGATACGAAAAAGAGGGCTATGATCATGAATAAAAAAAATCAGACTATTTCTTTATGTATGTTGGTTTGTAATGAGGAAAAGGTCCTGAGCCGATGTCTTGAATCGGCAAAAGGACTCTATGATGAATTGATTATAGTGGACACAGGATCTACAGACAAAAGTGTTGAAATAGCGAGAGAGTATGGGGCTGAAATAATAAACGTAAGGTGGAAGGATGACTTTGCATGGGCAAGAAATGTGGGGTTAAAAGCTGCAACGTGTGACTGGGTATTTCTTCTTGATCCGGATGAAACGGTTGCACAGAAAGACATAAGTAAATTCAAGCATTTAACAGAAATAGAAGGCGTGCAAATATGGCAGATCCCAACACGGAATTATACAAACAATTCCTTCATTACCGGTTTCATGCCGAGCATAGGAGAGTATGAGGAAGAGAAAGGATTTAGAGGATATGTAGATTCGGTAAAGACAAGATTATTTAAGAATAAACTAGGCCTAAGATTCGAAGGGATTGTGCATGAGATGATTGATTATCAAGCATTTAGAAGGAAATTAGTCGGAAGGAAAGCAAGCATTCCAATTCACCACCGGCCGGAAGGAAAAACTCCGAGATCAGGACACAATAAAAGTTATTTTATGCTCAGTATATGCGAAAAGAAAGCTGAATTGCACCCGGGAGATGCTCAAGCATGGTGGGAATTAGGAGCGGTGCAGCATATACTGGGAATGAACACGGAAGCAGTAGAAAGCATAAAAAGATCGATAAAATTGGGGCTGAGAAAGCCGGAGCACGTATTTACGATCGCAATGATAATGAAGAGTCAGAAAAGAATGGAAGAAAGCCAGAGATATTTTGAAAAAGCAATATGTTTGATGAACCCTGAGTTGACTCACGTAAAAAAAGAATATAGAGAGTTAGTTATTTAATTTGTACCCGATCGAAGTAATACCTTCCCATTTTTTATTAAATCTTATAATCGATTCTATAGATAGCTGAATGTAAGGTAAATTATTGGAAGAAAACGTCCTGCTGCAGAAATGATGAACAAAAACTGAAGTAGAAAGCATACATCTTAAGCCAGCCAGAATAACTCTAAAAGAGTAATCAAAGTCGTCACATCCTCCAAGGCCGAGGTCTGGATCGAGGAGTCCAACCAGGTCAATAGTTTTTCTCTTGATGAGAGTCAAAAAGAAGATAAGGACAGGAACATTAAAGAGAGCTCCTTTGTTTTGAAGAAAAATTCTTCTGGACTCATTAAAGAGACCTAATTTACCAGTATAAGCATTGTGTGGCATAACATGGTAGCCGGCTGCCGTGTTGGTAACTGGGCCTACAATGCCGATATTTTCAGAAGATTTAGAAGCTTCAACAAGATGAGTTAGCCAGTATGGAGTAAAGAATATATCATTATTCGAGATGATAATATAGTCTGAATCCGATTCTTTTATGCCGAGGTTGCAGGCACCGGCATAGCCGAGATTAGTTTTTGACTTAATAAGCTTAATATTTTTCTGATTCTCGATATATTCGCGGGTTCCGTCTGTAGATCCGTTATCGACAATTATGATTTCATAAGGGAAGCTGGTTGTAAGTCTTATGGAGTCGATGCACAGCTTTGTATATTTAAGAGCGTTGTACGTAGGGATTATTATGGTAGCTTTCATTTCGAAGCCTTCAAAAAAAGATTGAATCCGTCCGGGTCGGGAGTCTCATCGTATCGCCAGGAATGTTCAATAACATTGAAGCCTTCTTCTTCAAGGTCTGATGTAAGTTTTGCTAAATTAAAGCCGTTCTTATGGAATTGGCCAGGACCAGTGGGCTCCTGGCTACCGTAAATACCAATTATCCAGTAGCTCCATTTTCTTCCCTCGGAATTATCAAGAAACCTTTTTAACCAGCGATCGATATCTGGACATCCAATGATGAGAAAACCGCCGGGTTCTAAGATTCTAAACCAGTCTTTTTTAATTCTGCGCCACTCTAAAATACTAAAATGCTCGATTAGGTGATCTGCGTTGATTTCTTGAATGGAATTATCTGAGAAAGGAAGTTTTTGTGTAAGGTCGAGGCAAACATTAGCCAGAGGGGAATAGAGGTCTATATTTATATAGCCCCTGAGAGGTCTATTTCCGGATCCAAGATTAAGCTTGAGGTTCATTATTTTGACTGCCCTATCCCCCAGCAGTCACTATCGATAGTATAAGACTTGACGAATATCCCGCCTGCATATTCAATGAGGGTTTCCATGCCGTCCGGAAGGATCCTCCAGCAGTCGACTGGATAGCGGTGGATCTGAAAGGTCCAGGGAGCGGTAAGAAGAACATACCCGCCGCGTCTGCAGATCCTGAAGATCTCCTTGACGAGTGTAAAGGGATTCCTGCAGTGCTCGAGGCACTGGCCGCTGATCGCTCCTGCAGCAAAAGAATCAGGGAGGCCGGTATTAAATTCTGAGGTCATGACCCGATCGACATTATTCCCGGGGGCTAAGTCGACTCCGATGTATTTGAAAGGGGGCTCTATCAAGGCCTTGTAAGAGCCGTTAATATCCATGGATCCAATATCAATGATAGTACTTTTTGGAGGTAGTCTGTGAAAATAGCGCCCGATATTCAGAGCCATTTCAAGGTAGCTTGATTGGTGCATTTTATGAGGGGGTTGAGATATTAGGTTTTATTATCTTGTTCAGACCTAATTCCAATCATGAAAAGATCGATCTTGGCGATGCATTCGAAGAGCTGTTTACCTAACTCTGAATCTTCATTGACGCCTTTCATGAGACTAACGAGGGCAATCTCAATGATCATAAAATCCCCGTAAGTTAATTTTGGCATTTTTTTCCTCCTGTTTTAATTTGGGATCCCATTTCCTGCGGCGCGTGCACTCACCGCAAGAAACAGGAGAAACTATAAAGCGGCTGTTTAGGCCGTGGTATAGTCTTTTGCGAAGTTAGTGATAGTACCAGTAATCCAGGCAGTTGGAAATTCAGTGTAGGCACATACGGCGCCGCAGAGAGCTAACTTATAGGCTGCATAAGCACCGAGAAAGAGCTGGAATCCAGGGCTGACCTCTTCATCGTACGTATCCCCGGTTAACATGGTTGCCATGCCGAGCGTGGTGGCTGAGAGCTCGAATTCAGTACAGGGAATGATTGCATTGGTGTACTCCGATAAAAGATCAGTAAAAGCGGTGTTCGACTTGATGAAGTCAACAGTTTGCTTAACAAAATAAGCATTCCAGATCATGTTGGCAGGGGTGGCCGCCCGGATAAGAGTGACGATCGCAGCATAAGGAGATGCGGTGACCATTGCAGCAAGGTTTTTGCCCATGGCTGCGAGCCTGGTACGGATATTCTTCTGAGTTGCTGACCTGGGATTTGTAGGAGTGACCCACCGACGGACAACATTTCTACCTTTCCAGTAGAAGAAAACCATTGTGTCGGCGATTTTTCCTGAAGCTTCTGCCGAAAGTAACGGCATAACTACTTTAGCCATAATATTTTACCTCCAATATATAAAAATTAAATATTTGTTTTATTTTGAGATCTCAGGTATTTTGACTGAGATATTGACCCCAAATATATCCGCAAGTTCCTTCAAGAGGGCAGTAACTTCTTCGAGGTCAATAACGCCGTCTTCGGTTGCCTTTTTATACCAGCCCGAGAAGACTGTAGCTGCGTGAATAAGTTTAAAAATAAAGCTTAGTTTCATAGTAATTCCTCCTTTTTTTATTTTGCTTATAACACAGGCGATCAAAGGCTTGTCAAGTCTTTTTTTTAGGAGGGCGCAAGATATGGTATGTTTTAAGGACCTTAAACTACCATATATAGGGCATAGGAATTAGGTCCATTCTCCCCCGAATTCATCCCAGTAAATATCATCAGGTTCATCATAGTTGAGTTCAGAAGAGACGAAGATATCGATTTCGTAATCTCCTGACATTTCAAGGAATTCAAGGTATTGGTAGAGCCAGGAATCATCAGCGTGCTGCGCGCAAGTGAGCGGCCAGGCTGTCCATTCTGCGGGAAGAGGCGAGAGATTTGAATAGGAGTACTCCCCTTCGCATTCCCAGTCTTCATTCATAGAAGCATGTTCAGAAGCTAAGTGCCCTTGTTCCATATTCCCGGGATTATCGTTTGAGTCATCGGGTCTAATACAGACGTGAAGAGTTAGGCCGGATCCATAAGACATACCTGCAGGAGGAAAGTAAACGATTCCCAAGGCTGCATACTCGTTCCAATCGTAGGCTGAAAGATACCAGTAGAATTTATTAGAGTTGCACCAAGGAGGGGTCCGGACCTGGAATGGCCAGACGTTGGGTTTTCCCGGTCCATAAATATAGTCAAGAGTCATCTGCATGAAGTAATTAAGCCAGAAAAGGCCTGATCCGGAGGCTTCGGAATACCATTGATCGCGTCCGATAGGTCCCCATTCTTTATCGGAATTCCAGGCAGTAACCGGCTGGAGCTCGAGGCAGTCGCAAGCTTTTTTGAAGACTTCCCAGGTTCCCCAACGGTGAGAGCCCGGGGCCCCGAGAAGCCGTCCTGAAGGAGGCCTGAGAAGATGTTCAGGGGCCCTTTTGCGGATCACTCCCCTATCGTCTGATCGTCTTGCGTTTAATTTGTATGGCCAGAAGAGCTCGGAAGGGACGACTTGTTCATCTGGAATTAAATCATTTGTTACCATATAGCTGCATACCGAATCGATTGAAGGTTCATCGTAGTACTCCATGAGGATGAGGAGGCGAGCATTGATCTTCTCAAAGTATGGATCCGAGGAGTGAGCTGCAGACCAGGTTTCCCAGTCAGAACCGTCGATAGCGATGACTGCTGCGTGAAGTGCCTGAATGTATAAGAGATTCTCTTTCATAATGTATTTTCACAGGATCCTGTATTGTATTTTTTATTTAGACTAAATCATCAAAATACGCAAATCCCTTTGTTGTAGATCCATCATCTCTAGCATTATTTGCTATTCTAATAACATATATTTTCTTTTCCGCGGTCCATGTGATAGAAAGCTGTTCCCAGGCATCGCTGCCAACGGAGTTAGCAATATCGAGCTTGACGCCAGAGCCTATCTCTTCAACCTCGAGAGATGCGTTTGATCCAGCCTCGGGCCATACCCAGGATGTTACGGTGGTAGTTCCTCCGTTTGAGGCATAAAAAAGCTCTTTGTATCCTCCAGGAGAGATTTCTAAAGAAAAAGAACCGCCATGTTTTATTAAACTAGAAAATCGTACTTTAACCGATTTAATCAATCCCTTTCTATATGAAGTCGGATTGAGCTGAACGGCTACTGCTGGTGCGTTTACTCCTGTGTATTCTGCCATTAAACTAACCTCACAGCTGCCCAGTATTTCGTGGAATATGATCCGCCCTGAACCAACCAATCACCGTCTTCGCACGAAATTATCTCTCCATTTAAAAAACTTTTATCTCCACTATACAAGAAGCAAGCTCCGTCTAACTGTCCTAAAATCAACTTAGTTCCATCATCATAAACATCAGTTTCCTGAAAGATATACGTTCCTGCAATAGTTTTCGCAAATAAATTTCCAGATTGTTTTCCAAAAGGCCAAATAATCTTGTTTACATCTCCCACGTGATTAAATAATGCTCTCCAAGCAATCATGCTGCCTGATTCACCAAAACCGAGAGGATTATAATAGGTGGTTGAAGTTAATCTTCCAATATAAACAGGCATATTTTTAGTTTCATCGATTCTTTTCAATTGTCCGATATAGGATTGAAGATGATTCCATGCTGTAGCAAAAATAATCCTATGATCATTCACTATCACATAAGTTCCATACACAGAGTGAAGTCTAAGCTCATACGTGCCCGCCAAAGAAACAGTTTCTCCGACACCTGCATGGCCTTCGGCGTCCCAGCCTTCCCAAAGCTGAATTATAGAATAATCTGCCTGATTGTCATCGACATAAACATAAAAATCAACGGATTTTGCCGCGTCATAACACCTATAAACCTTAGCATTTGTTCCAGCAGCTGCATCATAGCAGCTCCACTTAGCATTATTTATAATAACAGCGTCCCATATAGCAGAAATCCTGCTGCCTGCAGCCGAAGCGACTCTTACAAATGTACATGCCATAATTCACCTCTCAAACATTTTGTTTTATGAAGCAAGAATATTTTGTACCATAAGTTCCTTCTACGTAACGCCAGGTATCTGCGTCTATGGTGACAAAATCATCACTGACATAATCGGCTGCATTATAGTTATACTTTATACCGTTAAGCTTTCCTAAAATTAATTTTGAATCTTCATCATAAATCCGAGTTTCATTCATAACAGCTTTTCCGTCAGAAGTTTTAAAGTACAAATAAGTACACTGATATGCAAAAGGCTTAACTATTCGTCCTCCAAAACCACCGCTGCCCATCAATGCTTTTGCAACAGAATTTCCAGCACTATTATAAGCAGAAGCAATAGGATTATATCCGGAAGCGTAGCCAGTAGAAGATGTAATCAAGACAATCATTTGAAAAGGAGCTTTCCATGAACTGGAAAAAGGCAGTAATGAACCAACATAATTTGCTTCCCATTCTCCCTTGTCAATATAAACAAAATCATGCTCAGCCGACCTAAAATAATACCCGCTTGCACCCTTAGCAATATAGGGTGGATAGGCGGCAGACTGACCCCAAATAACCTTGCAGCCTGTATCGAGTAAATAAGAATGACTTGCAATGTCCCAGCTATCATATAAAAATATCTTTACATAGGCTGATTGATTATCTTGAACATGGAGGTAAAAATCAATAACAGGATCTGCAGCTGGATCATAACATCGATAGACCTTTTCGTTTGCAGCAAAACCTGAATCATATACAGACCAAGTGGAAAAAACAGCAACAAGAAGAGCGTCGAGAAGGTCAAGAAATTTACCAGCCGAGCCGTCGTGTGAATCACTTATCCATGCCATTTATATCTCCTTAGGGGGGACGATCGTTAACCTCCGATAAAATGGAAGATCCCGAATTCGCAATCACCAGGATTAATTGTGCCGAAGTGCCAGAATATACCATATTCGCAATCACCAGGATTAATGCCCGCTGGAGGTAAAGTAGGAATGTATTCTCTCATAAATAAAGTGTAACCAGACCAAGGATCTCCGAGGGCCTTAGCCCGCACGTTCCACGTAGCCTTTTCTCTAGGAGAAAGGGCTTGCCAGGCGGCCACCTTAGCCTTAATGATTGCTCTTTGTGCTAATTGAGCTTCAGAGCCTAGCCCGGAGGGTTTATTGTAAATCCTCACCTTCTGTTCCCCTCCCCTATCATAAAAAGTGAGGATCTTGCCGTATGATTTTGTAGCAGATTGCGAACCAAAAGGAAGTTTTACCCTTGGACTCATAATAGACTCATAATGAAATAATTGCCTCTAGAGAGGCATTCGAAGGCTAAGAATTATGAGTCATCGTGTTTTTTAATACTTGAGCAGCCGTTGGACCGTTTAAGCTCAGAGACTAATTGATTTATGGAGGCAGTAAGCACCTTAAGCTGGGTTTCCATGCCGTTAAGGTGCTTAATGAGGCCAGGAGCATGCTTATTGATAAGAATGATTATAAGAATCAAAATAGCGCCAGGAATGCCGATTGAGCCGCAAAATTGGGCTATAGCTTGGAAGTCCATTTGCTTGTAAGGCAGAATTTTCTAATATTTGAATCGGATGTGTCAAGGAGAAAGTTTATTAAAAGGGTGGTTGGGGGGGGATTGAGGTTTGATTAGTGGGTACTTAAAGACGCGCAGAAAGCATTCATGCGAGGTGAGGGCTTAGGAGCGTAAAGCGAGAGAGTTTGGGGGCATGGAGAAGCTGCCATAAGTCTTAAAGGAGCGGAGGCATGCCCCCAAATCGGAGCGGCGGGTTTGCGTGATTGCGTGTTTAGGTTGAAGTTAATTTAAAAAGGGTGGTAGGGTGGGGTTGTTGGTTGCTTAAAGGTTGGCTGGTTGGAAGAACCAGCACCGAGGATGCAAGTTTGATTAAAAGTTTTATTTTATTGTAGTCTCTCGGGGATAAAATGCTTTTCTTCCTCTGCTATTTTTCTTCTTTAACGCTCAAGATGCGACGCAATATGCTGGCTGAGTATAGCACGTTCTAGCGTCTTGCCTTCTTCTTGAGCTCTGGTTTCTGCTTATTTAATTCTTCTACCCACCAGAGATCGCCGCCTTTCAAGGGATAGATTGAGAAATTGTTCTCCTCCAAAGAAAAGGCCGACGCGACGATTAGTTTAGTGCTTGGATCAACGTAGAACACCATTGTTCTCCTTTTGATTTTTCCGCCATAATCTCCGCTCCTGATAAAAGGTGAATTTTTTGATGATGAATACGTAAAAGAAACAAAAACTTTAAAAACCTGACGAGTACGATTCCAAGCTCCGAGAATTCCCGCTTTTTTACTTTCTAGAATTTTCCACTTGCATGGATAACTTAAAAGGTGCTTTATCGCCTGAATTTCCTCTGTTTTCCACGCTTCTTTTTCTACAGATTCATAATATTTTCTGAGTTTTTCGTTCCACAGAATTTTTGGATTATTGGCTTTAATTCTTGACACCGTGGTTTGATAACATTCACTCAAATTAAAAATTGTCTCAAAATCATTTTTTTCAACAGCATTTAAGAATCTTGAAGCAGAACTCTTAGGGTTGTTAGGTGAAAAAGGTGATTCTTTCCTGATATTAAAGTAAAAAAGTGACAATAAGCCTAAAATTACTAATCCTCGCACGAGAACTTTTTTTTTCATAATCTCCTCCTTTTATATTTTTTTTTGCATCAGAATTTTATTTCTCTTTAGAATAACCTGTTAAATGGAAGCCCTCATTTCTTTTCCTCCTTCTGCTTTTCATATTCCTGGAGGCTTGAGGTAAAAACAAAGAATTATTTTTCCCCAGCTCATGCAGGGAGAGCAGGTTTCTTAGCCCTCTGGAGTCCTGGATCTAACTTTTCGGCTAGAAAGTTGACGGTGTCCTTGATGTCGACGCCGAATGAGATGTCTTTTTTCATTGTAAGAGGGGCTAAACAATCATAAAATTCCCGAGCCGCTCTAGCGGCCTGCATTCTGATCGCTAACCTTCTTGGGTGCATGAGTAAGGTTCATAAGCCATTCCTCACGAAACCGCATTTCTGCCCTGGGTGATATCCTAAGAGCCTTCAATTTGCCAGTCCTGACAAATCCTCTTAAAGTTTCGATATCATAGCCAGTTATAGCTGAAGCTTCTTTGGTATTTAAAAGTTTTTTCATATCATATCACCTCAATACATAAATTATAGTGCTGGAAGCCGCTTGTAAAGCTTAGTTTTTGAGAGAAGGAAGAATATCCCGCGATTCCAGAGGAAAGCGGGATTAAGATTGAACCTGCTTTTGTTATTTCGGGTGGTTGGGTGGGGATGTAGGTATTTTGCCTTGAAAGCAAATTTAACTATGAGCATGCGGAGCGTAAAAGAACGAGGGACGAAGTGAATAGCGGAGCATGCGAATTGTGAAAAGCAAGCGAGGGAATGCCGGAGGCAAAACGCCACGATTACCGTAGCATTTCCGAGCGCCGCGGTTTGCAGAAAAGGTAAAATCGGTTTTTAATCTAAAAAATGAAATAAAAAGTCCTTTAAGATTGTATTTTATTTTGGATTCCCCCCCTGGAAAATAAAATAAAATCACTACCTTTTTGTACTCCCGCCAGGTTTAGCTTTCTCTCCCGAGGATTTTAACTCCGGGAGAGAAGATAAACCGAGCTCGAATCCATGCGGCCAGGCGACTCCCCTACGCGCGCGAGAGAACAAACGTCGAGCTCCTCCATGAGCCGAGGGAATGGCTGCGCCGTTTCGATGCGCAGCCTAATGCCCAAGGCGGTGATCATCTTCAATCGACCTCGAGAACAAAAGTCAACGCAATTTCT
>Ga0307378_10011804_pt1 | contig 11227 bp, 6 predicted proteins | sample UN1MG_FD_202238 | JGI IMG/M metagenome (GOLD analysis project Ga0307378, IMG submission 202238) | Soil microbial communities from Risofladan, Vaasa, Finland - UN-1 | ecosystem: Environmental > Terrestrial > Soil > Coastal area > Acid sulfate soil | place: Finland: Risofladan, Vaasa | collected...
AGCAACCAGAAGCAGGTGCGCGTGCTGAAGCTGATCAGCGGCAACGTGGACTTCCAGTCGCGCGAGATCAACTTCGACGAGTTCACTGTTCTCAAGCAGAACGAGGGCAAGGGGCACTACGAGATACGCCTGTGGGCCAATGACTATTGCGGCGAGGTCACCTTCTGGTTCCTCCAGGCGCACAAGGACCCGGCAATCGTCAAGCTCCACGAGGATCCGAATTTCCGTTACGCGATGTCTCTTGCGCTGAACCGCCAGGAGATGATCGACATTGTGTTCATGGGGATGGGCAAGCCGGGCCAGTGGGCCGTGCCGATAGGCTCACCGTACTACAACGAAAAGCAGTACACTAGCCACGTGGAGTACGATCCGGCCAAGGCCAACCGGCTTCTGGACGCGATGGGTCTGGACAAGCGCGCACGTGACGGCACGCGGCTTCTCCCGGACGGTGAACCCCTGATTCTGGACCTGAACTTCGTCGAGGAGCACCCGCTGGCCGCCGCTCGCCTGGCGGTCAAGTACTGGCGCGACATTGGGCTTAACGTGCAACTGAAGATCCGCACGGGAGGAATGATCTCCCGCATGTGCGAGTTGGGCATCCTGGACATCGGCATGCACAAGGAGGGCGGGAATTTCTTCGGCCCGCTGCTGCCCGGCCCGTACTACCCCTCGCATCCCGCCGAGTGCCCGTGGTGGAGCCAGTGGGTCTCATACATGCGCAGCGGCGGGCGCCAGGGCAGGCCGGCCCCGGAACGCATCAAGGAAATCGAGCGCATGTGGAGGAAGCTCGTCGCCGCCACCAACCGGAAAGACAAGATGGAGGCCTGGAAGGCCATCGCCGAGCGCAACGCCCGAGACCTCCCGATAATCGGCGTGATGACCTCGCCGGGCAAGGTCATCTACGTCAAGAGGAACTTCAAGAACGTCCCCAAGCTCGCCCTGGCGGGCTGGATCGCCCATGAGCCGGGCAACTGCTGCCCGGAGTGCTTCTACTTCGACTCCAGAAGCGAAGGCAACTAGCCATGCTTGCACGCTACATCATCAAGAGAACCCTGATTGCCATTCCGACGCTGCTGATCATCTCCTTCGCCGTGTTCATGATCATCGAGCTGCCACCGGGCAGCTTCCTGGACGCGAAGATCGAGCAGATGCAGCGCGAGGGGCAGGTGGACTGGGCCGAGATCGAGTCGCTCCGCGAGCGCTACCACTTCGAGCGGCACGTGCTCATCCGGTACGCCTACTGGATCTCGGACTATGTTCAGGGCGACTGGGGGCGCAGCTTCGAGACCGATACCGAAGTCCTCCAGATCCTGCGGGAGCGGCTGCCGGTTACGATGCTGATCAGCATCTTCACGATCCTGCTCACCTGGTCGATCGCGATTCCTTTCGGGGTGCTGGCCGCGGTCAAGAGGAACACTGTCTGGGACTACCTGCTGACCTTCGTGGGACTGGCCGCGATGGCCACCCCCTCGTTCGTGATCGCCCTTGTCTTCCAGGTGACTATGCAGAAGTTGTGGCCCAACTTCGACCCCACGGGCCTGATCAGCCCGCAGTATTCCGGCCAGCCATGGACCTGGGCCAAGCTCGGCGACCTGCTCAAGCACATCTGGGTGCCGATCTTCATACTGGGCGTGGCGGGAACGGCGGGCATGATCCGCATCCTCCGCGCCAACGTGATCGACGAGCTGCGGAAGCAGTACGTGCTGGCTGCCCGGGCGCGCGGGCTTCACCCGGCCCTGGTGGTGATGCGGTATCCGGTGCGGGTGGCCATCAACCCCCTGGTCTCCGGCGTGGGGCTGATCCTGCCGGGGATCATCTCCGGCTCGGTCATCATCTCCATTGTGCTGGGCCTGCCAACGGTCGGCCCGAAGCTGATACAGGCGCTGTTCAGCAAGGACACCTACCTGGCCTCCAGCATTGTGTTCTTCCAATGCATCCTGGCCATCGTGGGCATCATGATATCCGACATTCTTCTGGCTATGGTGGATCCAAGGATCAAGTTCGGGAGGCAGTAGAGCCATGACCGAGTCCGACAGCTATCCGCCGGTCGGCGCCGGCCCGGGAGCGCCGCCTCCGGACTTCCGCGGCACAGTGGAAATGGACGAGAAGGCGGCCGAGTACTACCAGTTGCCGCAGTGGAAGCTCATGTGGCGGCGCTTCCGCAAGCACAAGGTCGCCCTGTGGATGCTTCACGTGGTGATCCTGCTGTACGTCATCTGCCTGAATTGCGAGTTCCTTGCCCCTTACGACCCGTCGGCCATCCACAAGGACTGGATCAACCTGCCACCCCAGGTGCTGCGATTCGGGTTCGTAGAGGGAAGCTCTCTGCCCAGGCTGTACGTATACCCTTTCAAGATGCAGCAGGACCCGGTCACACTGGAGCGGGTGTACTCCGTGGACCGCAGCCGGCGCATACCCATCCGGTGGCTCGTGCGCGGACGGAAGTGGACGGCCCTCGGCCTATTCGAAAGCAACTTGCACCTTTTTGGCGTGGCCGGCAGCTACGGGACCGGCTCCGCGGCGGCCCCGCCCGGCGTACCGGCCTCGGCGCCCGCAACACAGGCCGCCGCCTCCCGGCCGACCTCAGCGCCCACGACGACGTCCGCCACCGCGACGACTCCGGCCTCCGGTCGGGCTTACTCTGCACCCCTCGCGCGGCTGGCACGAACGGAGCGGTCCGACTATCCCACTTGCTTCCTGCTCGGCACCGATTCGCTTGGACAGGACCTCTTCAGCCGCATCTTCTACGGCGGCCGAATCTCACTGCTCATCGGCCTGACCGGCGTCTTGCTGACCTTCTTCCTGGGCATCGGCCTGGGCGGCATCTCCGGCTACTACGGCGGGCGGATCGACATGCTAATTCAGCGCGTCGCAGAGGTCATCCAGACGGTCCCGAAGATCCCCATGTGGCTGGCGCTGGCGGCGGCCATTCCCAAGAACTGGACCAGCCTCCAGGTGTACTTCGCCATGACGCTGATCCTTGCCAGCATGGGCTGGTCGGGCCTGTGCCGCACGGTGCGCGGCAAGCTGCTGGCCCTGCGCGAGGAGGACTATGCCCGGGCGGCTCTGCTGGCAGGAGCTTCCGAGAGCCGCATCATCTTCGTCCATCTGATCCCCAACTTCCTCAGCCATATCACCGCCAGCCTGACCCTGAGCGTGCCGGGGATGATTCTGGCGGAGACCTCCCTGAGCTTTCTGGGTCTGGGTCTGCGGCCGCCGATCGTGAGCTGGGGAGTGTTGCTCCAGCAGGCCAACCGCGTGGACATCGTGATCAACCAGCCTTGGCTGCTGTTACCGGCCGTCATGGTGGTAATCGCCGTCCTGGCGTTCAACTTCGCCGGCGAGGGTCTTCGCGACGCCGCCGACCCGTATTCAACATGAGCAGGTGCAACGCGATATGTCCGAACCGATCATAGAACTGAGCGACGTTTGCGTGGACTACCATCTGGACGAGGGAGTCGTGCACGCGGTGCGCGGCGCGAGCTACGAGCTTTTCATGGGTGAAACCCTCGGGCTGGTGGGCGAAAGCGGGTGCGGCAAAAGCCAGAGCTCCTACGCCGCGATCGGGCTGGTTCAGCCCCCCGGGACCGTGACCGGAGAAATCCTCTTCCGGCCCGAACCGGATCAGCCGCCCATCGACCTGCTGAAGATGAAGCGGAACAGCCCGGAGATCCGAGAGATACGCGGCGGGCGGATCTCGATGATCTTTCAGGAGCCGATGAGCTCACTCAGCCCGGTGCACCGCATCGGCAAGCAGATCGACGAGACCCTCAAGCTGCACACGGGCCCGCCTCAAAGGAACACCTTCCGGTGGGCCATGCGGAAGCTCGGTCCCGTGAAGGTGTTGATGTGGCCGCTGATCCCGCTGTATCCCCTGATGTATCTCGTGGATCGGATCGTCGCCTTCCGCGGCGAGCGCCTGGATCGCCTGCGGCGCCGACGGGTGGCAGTCGAGTTCCTGGCAAAGGTTGGCATCCCGGACACGGCCAAGCGCTATCGCCAGTACAGCTTCGAGTTCTCCGGCGGCATGCGGCAGCGCATCATGATCGCCATCGCGCTGTCCTGCAACCCCATGGTGCTGTTCGCCGACGAGCCGACCACCGGCCTGGACGTGACCATCCAGGCGCAGATCCTCGAGCTGATCAACGCGCTCCAGAGGCAAACGCAGCTTGGCGTGGTGCTCATCACTCACGACCTGGCGGTTGTGGCCGAGCGGGCCGACCGGGTGGCCGTCATGTACCTGGGGCGGATCGTGGAACTGGCCGACGTCTATACGCTGTTCGCCTCCCCCAAGCATCCCTACACCACCGCGCTGCTGCGGTCGGTGATCGGCTCGCCGCTGGCTGCCGACGGCCGACTGGCTACCATTCGCGGCGTGGTCCCGGGGCCGCTGGAGCGCGTGTCCGGCTGTCCGTTCCATCCACGCTGCGACCACTACATGCCCGGGCTGTGCGACAAGATCGAGCCGGACTTCGCGCCGGCCGACGAGAAAACCCATGTCGCCTGCCACCTCTACAACGAACACGGAAAGGCGCACAAGCAATGCAGCCGCTCCTGAAAGTCGAAGGCTTGCGGGTGTGGTTCCCCAAGACGACCTCGTTCCTCGGCAAGCCCCTGACGTACGTAAAGGCCGTCGACGATGTCGCTTTCGAGCTGCCACACGGCAAGACGCTAGGGCTGGTTGGCGAGAGCGGCTCCGGCAAGACAACCGCCGGGCTGGCGGTCCTGCGGGCCCTCCACCCGCGCTCTGGCACCATCGAGTTCAGCCCCGACGGCGAGCAGGTGCACGAGCTGTCTCACATGACCGCCAAGCAACTCCGGCCTCTGCGCCGGCACATGCAGATGATCTTCCAGGACCCGTTCAGCTCGCTCAATCCACGTATGACCGTCCAGCAGGTCATCGCAGAGCCCCTGAAGGTCAGCAAGACCGGCGACGCCAAGCAGCGCAAGCAGCGCGTCCAGGAGCTGTTGGACGAGGTCGGACTCAGCTCGGCGTTCCTGAACCGCTACCCACACGCGTTCTCGGGAGGCCAGCGGCAGCGCATCGCCGTCGCCCGGGCGCTGGCACTTAACCCCTTGATGGTCGTCTGCGACGAACCGCTGTCGGCCCTGGACGTGTCCGTGCAGGCACAGATCATCAACCTGATGATGGAGCTCAAGGCCAAGCACAACCTGTCGCTCATCTTCATCTCTCACGACCTGCACGTGGTGAAGCACCTGGCCGACGACGTGGCCGTCATGTACGCCGGACAGCTCATGGAGGTCGGGCCGCGGAAGAAGATCTTCGATAACCCCCTGCACCCCTACGCCCAGGCGCTGCTGGCCTCGGCCCCCACGCCCGACCCGCGGGCACGCGGGGGCACGCGAATCCTCGCCGGGGAGGTGCCCGACCCCTCAAACCTGCCGAGAGGCTGCGTCTTCCATCCGCGATGCCCCAGGGCCATGGAAAACTGCGCCGACATCGTGCCGCACATCACTCACAAGGACGAACGCGATGTTCGCTGCCTGCTGTATGAGAACGGTCCCGCAGACCAGAAGATGCCCCCGGGCCCACCGCCCCCGTTACCGGGCGCCAAGCAGTGAGCAGCCCCCATCAAAAGGAGAGCAACCATGATGCGGTTCCTGGTCCTCTTGCTGGCCTCAGCCTTCCTGTGCGCTTGCTGCGCCGTCGCCGTCGTCGTCGAAGAGCAGCCCGCGGCCAAGCCCGAAAACCCCTACACCAAGTGGACGAACGGGCTCAGCCAAGCGCCCGACTACTTCCCGATCGCCGTCTGGCTGCAAGATCCAGCCAAAGCTGCCCGGTATAAGGACATCGGCATCAACCTCTACGTTGGGCTGTGGCAGGGCCCGACTGCCAAGCAGATCGGTGCCCTGGAACAGGCCGGCATGCCCGTCATCTGCGACCAGAACGAGTACGGCCTTCAGTACGTCAAGGCGAAGAAGGACAAGGCCATCATCGTCGCCTGGATGCACGGCGACGAGCCCGACAACGCCCAGGGCATGGAGGCGGCCTGGAAGAACAGCGCCGACGCGGCCAACAAGGCTTGGCCAGACACACCGAACAGGACGCTTCAGCAATGGGGCAGGTGGGGCCCGCCGATCCCGCCGAGCAAGATCATCGCCGACTACAAGAGGATCAAGAAGGCCGACCCCACCCGACCGGTCATCGTGAACCTCGGGCAGGGCGTTGCCTGGGACAAGTGGCACGGCCGCGGCATCCGAACGAACCACCCGGAGGACTATCTCCAGTACATCAAGGGCTGCGACATCGTCTCCTACGACATTTACCCGGTCAACGCCACCCACGCCGACGTCAAGGACAAGCTCTGGCTCGTCCCGTTCGGCGTGGACCGCCTGCTCAAGTGGAGCAAGGACGAGAGGATCGTCTGGAACGTGATCGAGTGCACGCAGTACGGCAAGGGCGGGCGCCGTCCGACGCCGCGCGAAGTCAAGGCCCAGGTCTGGATGAGCCTGGTGCGCGGCTCGCGGGGCCTGATCTACTTCGTCCACGAGTTCGAAGTCAAGGACGACGGGGGCAACGTTGTCCGCCCCTTCACCGGCGCCGGGCTCCTGCGGGACAAGGAAATGGCCCATGCCGTGGGCGAGATCAACCGCCGGATTCACGCTCTGGGCGCGGTGCTGAACACGCCCACCATCGCCAACGGCGCGACCGCCTCCTCGTCCAACAGCGACGTGCCGGTAGACGCCATGGTCAAGAAGCACGGCGGGGCCACCTATCTGTTCGCCGTGGCCATGCGCGATTCGGAGACAACCGCGACGTTCCAGGTTAAGGGCGTCGCCGCCGGCACCGCCGAGGTGCTCGGCGAAGGGCGGACAGTCCCCGTCAAGGACGGAGTACTGAAGGACGCCTTCAAGGGCTACGAAGTTCACCTGTACAAGATGAAGTAAGGGCCCCAGAGGTCGTGACGGAGCCCCACGAGATGCGACATGAGAAGCTCTTCGAGCTGCTGGCGACCCAACTGAGCGCCGAGCGGATCTGTAACGCCGGGCAGGTGATCCACCAGTTCGATCAGTGGAGCTCCTTCGACGGCTACAAGCGCACGGCGGACTTCCTGATCGAGCAGTTCCAGCAGGCCGGCGCGGAGGCCGTCGAGCGGATTGCGATCCCTTGCGACGGCGAGTTCGCCTTCGGCGACTGGGTCATGCCCATGGCGTGGGACGCCAAGGAGGGCACGCTGGAGCTGCTCGACGGCGATGGCCGGCGCGAGCTGCTGCTGGCCGACTACCGCGCCGTGCCGAACAACCTCGTCCGCTGGTCCGGCCCGACGACCGAGGATGGAGAGGTGCTCGAGCTGCTCTACCTGCCCGACGCAGCCGCCGATGAGCACTGGAAATCGGCCGACGTCCGCGGCAAGCTGATCTTCACGCACACGCGCATTCGCGCGACGTACCCGTTCGCAGCCAAGTACGGGGCAGCCGGCGTGGTGACCGACTTCTCATCGCACCCGGACGCCTGCCCCGATCTGGTGCAGTGGGGCAACGTATGGGGCAGCCTGCCGCTGTGGGGTCCGGTCAAGGACGACAAGCCCGTGCCGGGCTTCATCCTCTCGCCTAACGTGGGCAAGGAACTCGCGCGCCGACTGGGAGCCGCCAGGCAGCCGCTGAAGGTCCGTGCCCGCATCCGCTCGCGCTTGTATGAAGGCGAGACCGACGTGGTGACGGCCACCATCTCCGGTTCGGAATACCCCGACCAGGAGGTGGTCTGCTATGCCCACAGTTGCGAGTGCCAGCTCGACGACAACGCCCTTGCCACGGCGGCCGTCGTGGAGATAGTCCGTACCTGCCGGGAGCTGATCGAGGCCGGCGCCCTGCCCCGCCCCAGGCGAACGATCCGCTTCGTGGTCGGCTGGGAGTGGGTGGGCTCGACCTACTACGCGATGCACCACCGCGGCGGGCGGAAGTGGCTCGCCTCGCTGTGCCTCGACGCGATATGCACCCGCCAGGACCTCACGCACGCCCCGGTCGTGATCGCGCCCAGCCCCACGTTCGCCGCCTCGTTCGCCGACGCGATGTTCGTGGACCTGTGGAAGACCTACGCCCGCGAGCACCTGTCCGACAGGGCCTGGCGCACCACTGCGTGGAGCGCGGGGACGGACACTTACTGGATCGACCCGCATATGGGCGGCGTGTCCAACGTCCTCGCCGAGCAGGGCATGGGCCCGACCTGGCACAAGTCGCACACCAACGTCGAGCAGATCGACCGCGAACTGCTCCGCGCCGTGGGCGTGGTCAGCGCGGCGTGGCTGACGAGAATCGCCTCGGCCGGCGCCGCCGATGCCAGGCACTTCTCCCGCATCGCCGCCGATCGGATCGAGCGGCGAGTGCGGCGCTACGCCGCCGAGTTCGACTTCGGCCGCACCGACGTCCAGTCCGCGAGGCAGCAGTTCCAACACGAGATGGGCTACCTCGGCGAGGCGTCCCGCCGCACGATCGACACGACCGTTCTGGCGCCGGACGATGACGCCGTGAGGGCCCGCGCCGAGGGGCTTGTCCGCCGCGTCGAGCGCGCGATCGAGGAGGAGACCTCGGCCGCCGAGCGACGCTTCGACCAGACGGCCGCCGCCCTGCCCGACTGGTTGGCCGCCCGACCGGACGATTACGTCCGCGACCGAGACGAGCGCGTGGCCGACAACATGATCCCCACCCGTCTGGTCGAGGGCTACCTCTGGACGCTCCATCGCATGCCGGCCGACGAACGTCGGCGCTTCTGGTCATACGGCCGGCTGGAGCCGCTCGTGCTGTTCGGCGCGGACGGAAAGCGGACGCTGCTGGAGCTGGTCCGCCGATGCGAGTTCGAGCAGGGACGGGCGCTCAAGCTCCGCGACCTGATCCGCCAGTTCCGCATGTTGGGCGAGGCCGGCTACGTCCGGCTCGACTACAAGCGCACGTTCGACACCTCGCAGCTCCTGGAAGACCTGCGGCGCCTGGACGTGCGGGCGGGCGATACGATCCTGGTCCATCCGTCGCTGCACAGTCTCGGACCGCTGGCGAACGGGCCGGAGACGATTCTAACCGCGCTGGAGCAGGCCGTCGGAAAGGAAGGAACGGTCTGCGTGCCCGCCTTCGCGTGGAACTCCACCGAGCGGCAACCGGAGCCGTTCGACGTCAAGACGACGCCTTGCCGCGCGGGCAGGCTGTGCGACCTGTTCTGGCGCCGGCCCGGCGTGCTCCGCGGCGAACACCCCGGCCACGGGTTGGCCGCCTGGGGCCGCCACGCCGAGCGGATCGTCCGCGACGACCGGCCGTACGACGCCTTCGACGTCCGCCGCGCGTTCGGGACGCTATATCAGCTCGACGCCAAGATCGTGATTTTCGGCTGCGGCCTGTCGCCCAACTCAACCATCCATGCCGCCGAGGACTGGGCCAACCTGCCCAGCGCCCAGCCGTGCACCTACCACTACCTCGACGAAACCGGCCAACGCCAGGAAATCACGTATCTGAAGGTCCCGCTGCATTGGCGCGATTTCTACAACCTCAGTGTCAGCACCTGCGAGCGTCTGTTCCGCCAGAAGGGCCTCATCACCGAGGGCGCGCTGGGTTTGGCGCGGGCGTTTGTCATGCCCCTGCGCGGGGTAATCGACTACAGCCTGGAGCTGATCCGCAGCGGTCAGTTCGAGTTCCTCTTCGGCGACGGCGCCCATGACCCGGCCGTCCGCGATATAATGGACAAGGTGCGGACCCAATGGTCGTTCCCCGAAGAGATCCTCCGTCAGTTGCAGGCCTTCAAGGGCACCTCCCCCTCGTAGCCGTTCCCGGAGGCGCGTCATGAAGTCCAGAGCCGCCCTTGTCGCCTGCTCTACATTCCTCGCCCTGATCGCCGGGGCGCCGGCGGTGTACGCGCAGCAGTTCGACACCGAACAGATAGACGAGCAGGCCGTCCACAAGGCCGTGGACAGGGCAGTGGAGTTCCTCTGGAGCCAATGGAACGAGCGGACCTTCTGGGAGTCGGGCCCGCGCCCCCGCGACCCCAACTCGCGCGAGGGGCTCAACTACGGCGGGCAGACGGCCCACGTGGTCTATGCGCTGCTGGCCTCCGGCGTCAACTACAAGGATCCGCGCATGGCCAAGACGCTTGCCTGGCTGGAGGGGCTCAAGATGCGCGGCACCTACGCCCTGGCGCTGCGGGCCAACATCTGGGCATCCCTGCCGATGTCGAGATACAGAAAGAACCTGCAGGCCGACACGGGGCAGCTCATCAAGAGCCTTCAGATGGCGGACAACGACAACCGGGGCGGATACACCTACCCCGCCACCGGTGAGCCGCCCTTCACACCCTGGGCAGACAACTCCAACGCTCAGTTCGGCCTGCTCGGCGTGTGGGCCGGCGCGCGGCACGGAATCGAGGTGCCCAAGAAATACTGGGAAATCGTCATGGAGTTCTGGAAGCGCCGCCAGACGCCTGACGGCGGCTGGTCTTACGGCGGCGCAGACCGCAAGCCCTACGGCTCCATGTCGGCCGCCGGGCTGGCGTCCGTGTTCATCTGCTTCGATGCGCTGTACACCGAAGAGTTCATCAACTGCCGCGGGCAGGTGTCATTCGGGCCCATCGACAAGGGCCTCGCCTGGTGGGAACGGAACTACGAGGCCGACCAGAATCCCGGCAACCCCTACCACTACTGGTACTACCTGTACGGCCTGGAGCGGATCGGCCTGGCCAGCGGGTACAAGTACTTCGGCACCCATGACTGGTTCAAGGAGTGCACCCGCATCGTGCTTGCGCGGCAGGCAGCCAACGGCTGCTGGCAGGGCACCGTCGGCAGCACGTGCTGGCCGCTGCTGTTTCTCGCCCGCGGGCGAAACCCCGTGATGTTCAACCACCTCCAGTACGCCGGCGACTGGAACAATCGCCCCCGCGCACTGGCCAACCTCACCCGATGGTTCAGCCAAACCCTCGAAAGCGAGGTCGCCTGGCAGATCATCAACCTCAAGGTGCCCGTCAGCGAATGGCACGACTCGCCGATCCTGTATCTGTCCGGCTCCAAGGCCCCCAAGCTCACCGACGGTGATCTGGACAAGCTCCGCCGGTATGTCTGGCAGGGCGGCACCATCCTCAGCATCGCCGAGTGCGGCGGTTCGCCATTCGACGGTGGCATGCGCAAGGCCTACCAGAAGATCTTCCCCAACTATGAGATCCAGGCGCTGCCGCCCACGCACCCGATCTACCACGTCTACGTCAAGATCACGCGGCGGTATCCGCTGTTCGGCA
>Ga0307378_10011805_pt1 | contig 11227 bp, 11 predicted proteins | sample UN1MG_FD_202238 | JGI IMG/M metagenome (GOLD analysis project Ga0307378, IMG submission 202238) | Soil microbial communities from Risofladan, Vaasa, Finland - UN-1 | ecosystem: Environmental > Terrestrial > Soil > Coastal area > Acid sulfate soil | place: Finland: Risofladan, Vaasa | collected...
GAAATTTTGACGTAAGGATGTTTTTCTTTTCTGATGTTTTCGCTTTCCGTGAAAAAATACGTCTCGACTTTGATTCTCCTGGCAAGTTCTTCATCCTTTAAAATTTCAAATATTTTCGCCTTTAAATTCCTGCCTTCTTCTCCTTCGAACCCATGTAGTTCAATTAATATCATTTTCCCCTCCTTTTAGATCAAGGCAATTCTCGAATTTCTTCCAGAAGTATACTAACAGCATAGATATATACTGCTGCTGCTTCAAGATTTCCTTTCTCGATTGCCTTTTCGGCTGTTTGTGCGAAAACTCTCGCCCTTTCTCGACAATCTTTCTTGTCAGTGTCAAGCGTTTTCTTTTTAGATTCCATATTCCCTCCTCATTTTAAAGATAATTCCATCTTACCAAATCCTCTCATTTTTTGCAAGAAAAAAAGAGGGCGGAACTCATTACCGCCCCCATTCGCCCCCTTGATCTCATTTTTCGGGAATGCCCAACTTATTTTTCTGATTGGGAAGCTCCAGGAACCTGATAACCACACTCGGTACATTCTACCGCACCGTATAACCCTTTGCCACATCGTGGACAAGGTCCCTCGGTATCGTTTAGATGCCGGAGGCGTTCTTGCCCCACAACACTATGACACCCAGGACATACATCTTTGAAATGTTGAACTCCACAGAATGGACAAATCATTTTCCCTCCTTTTGTCTTTATTTTAAGACACCATTATCCTACCAAATCCCTTCAATTTTTGCAAGTTTATTCCGCCAGAAAGCGGGGAGAATAAAAAAAGAGGGCGGAAATTATTGCCGCCCTCCGTTCGTTTTCGATCCAGATTTAAAAACGAAACTCATTTCTCCACTGATGACCGTTCTAGTATTGGAAAAAACGAAAAGAATAAAATCCTGCAAGCTCTTGATTTCTCTGAAATTTTTCAACACTAACTTCATAATGAATTCTTCGTCTTTTGTCACTCTTTTGTGAAAAGTCATTGCTAAATTCCTGTAGTACAGTTCGTAGTTCATGGCAGCCTGGATAAAAGCAGTTTCGGGTATTTCTAGAGGAATTAGTCCATTTTTGATAATGTGATGGGATAAAAGATAGCTTGCTTGCGACAAACAACGAACATAGTTTTCAGTCGTAACGTAGGGAACTGGTCTTAAAACATAATGAGTTTTCGAAGGAACTAAACAAGTGGTCGAAATACTCAACTCCTCACAAGGAAATTTGAAATCTTTAATGAATATTTCCTGCTCTGGATAAATCAGACGTAATATATTTTCTTCCACTTTACACCTCCTTTGTATGTATATATCCTACTAAATCCTCCCATTTTTTGCAAGTTAGGATTACTCGCAATCACATGGCTTTAATTCTTCCTGAGATATTTGTTCAACAAATTCAATTTCGCCATTTTTATTATAGAAAACTTTATCCACACATTGCCTGTGAAGTAAGCCATTGCATTCAAGAACGCGCTCTGTTTTTGAGCCATCCTCGTGCGTCTCCAGTACTTCAAGTTTAATCGTCCTGTATCGCGGCGGTTTTTCTATGCTTTCTATTTTCTCCAATGAATTTTTTGGCATTTTTTCTGACATGGATTTATTTATTTAATATTTATTCCTTCAACTTTTTCCCACTATGGAACTGGCGGTGGATGTCGCGGAGGCGCTTGTTGGTGACGTGGGTGTAGATTTGGGTAGTAGCAACGCTTTGATGGCCGAGTATTTCTTGAACAACTCTTAAATCCGCGCCCTGATTTAATAAATCAGTTGCCAAAGTATGACGTAAAACATGCGGAGTAACTTTTATTGGCAATCCCGCCATTTTTGAATATTTTTCTACCATTCTTTCAATTGACCTAACAGTTAATCGAATAGGGGATTGGTCATCGGTTTTTCTCTTTTTGTAATTTATAAAAAGCGCTTTGTCATCATCATTCCGCGTATCTAGGTATTTTTTTAACCAGCGCACAGATCTATCGGAAAAATAAATAGTTCTCGTATGGTTTCCCTTTCCAGTAATACTTAATTCTAAATCCTTTGTTTCTGGTTTAACTTTAATTTGATTTTTATCAAGCGCTACTAATTCTGCTATACGCATACCAGTAGAGAAGAGGACTTCCAAAATGGCTCTATCTCGCAACCCAATATTGTGCGACGTATCGGGCGCAAGTAGAAGTTTCTCTATTTGGTCAAGATTTAGGAATTTTATTGTTTGTTCGCTTCTATCCCGTTTCGCAAGTTTTATTTTATCCGCAGGCAATGCCTGAATATCTCTATCACTAAAAAACGTAAGTAAACTTCTTAATGCAATTAAATAAAAATTTTGTGTTTTTTTACATAAAGTTTTTTTATTGGTTTCAGAAATAGGGGAACGGGCCATAAAAATCCTGTATTGCCAAATATGGTCAGGGGTTAATTCGTGGGGCTTTAAGCCGTCATTTTTGGTTGTTTTTAACCACTTAACAAATTTATTGAGATATCTGGCATAGTTTTCTTGCGTCTTTGATGCAGAGCCCCTTTCAATTTCCAGATATTCTAAATAATCAGTAATATGTTTTATTATTGGAATATTAGATAATTGCATAATTTTTAGAATAATCCATAGGGGATTGGCCGTGAAGAGATTATAGGTATACTTAGCCGATTAACTACGATTGTGCGACTTCCTCTGTATTTATTATAACTCCTCTTCCCTGTTGTATCAATATAACGTTAAAATTAGGATTTAGAATAATTAGAAATTAGATTAATTAGAATAATTTATTTTATAAATACTTCATAGGATCTAAATGTGCGCCAATTGGTACTGTTCCATACCAAACTTTCTGTATTTGCACTGTTTCTGATGCGTATACTCCAAAATGCAAGTGCGGACCAGTAGAATAACCGGTACTACCTTCATACCCGATAATATCCCCTCTTTTAACTGAATCCCCTGCTTTAAATCCGCCATAACCGGACATATGGCCATAAAGAGTTGTCAGTTTATTATCGTGCTCAATCATTATCCATCTGCCATAAGCATATTTTCCGCAATTCCCCATTGCCAAAACTTTTCCTTCCCTGGCCGCCCTGATTGGTTCTCCATAACTTGAAGCTATGTCTATACCATTATGAAAGCCGCTTGTGTATAATTTTTTGCTATAGGCGGTATAACCATAGGATTGGGTTAAAACCCCGTCTAAAGGCCAACTAAGCACCCCAGAACGCGCTTCTGGCATGGAATTGGGGTCTAGGGTCAGCTTTATCTTGTCTTCTAAGTCAAATATCTGCTGTTCGATTTCCTGCTGTTTACGCAGGGTATCATTTAAAAGCGTCTGGTATTGTTTTTCCTGTCCCTTGGTCTGCACTAAAAGGTAATTTTTTTCTTCTTTTTCCTGGTCAACAACCTGCTTTTGTCCGCGCAGCTGGCCTTGCAATGTAGCAAGCTGATTCTTTTGTTGAACTGCGGTTGTTTTCTGGCCTTCCATATCTTTTTTAATCGATTGGAGAGCTGTCATATTTTCTTGAATACTTTCTTCAAGAGATTCAAGGTAGCGGACCTGATTCACAAAATCGGAAAGATTTGATTCAGTTAAAATTATTTCCATTAATGATTCATTGTCATATTCTGCCAATACTTGAATTACATCCGATATTTCCTTCTTCTTTTTATCTATTTCGTCCTGTTTTTCATCAATATCTAAAGATAGCTCTTCAATTTTTAAAGTAGTAGACGATATCTTAGCTGAAGTGATATAAATGTCATTCTGGAGTTTTTTAATCCTGCTGGCAATAGTGGCAAGTTGATTATTGAGCGTGTTCTTCGCGCCCTGGGTACTCTCCAGTTCTTTTTTGTAAGCAGCTGCCTGCGCTTCTAATTGTTTTATTTCTTGCTCTTTTTGCTCGATTTGCTGTTTTAAATCATCAACTAAACTAGCCCGGCTAATTTGGGGTAAAAGCGTTGAAACAAGCAATAAAAGACAAATTATGGAAATTAATTTTTTCATTTTATCAGCTCAATCGCTTTTTTAATTCTCTCTAATGTTTTTTTCTTGCCTAAAATTTCTGCGATTTCAAATGGACCTGGAGATTTATCTCTACCACTCAAAGCAACTCTTAATGGCCAGAGTAATTTTCCTCTGTCGTTATTGTTAAATTCTTTTGCTGCTGACATAAGAACTGCTTTTAGTTTATCTGCCCGAAAATCCCTTTCCTTAATGTCGCACAATATGGAGTAGGATTTATCAAGGGATGCTTTGATTTCTATTTTATCCGCGTCTTTCCATTTTAACAGATTTTGGTCATATTTTAAATCCTTAAAGAAAAACCTAGTCGCATCCCCCATTTCAAAGAGTTTGGTTATCCTTTCTTTTTCTAAGACAATAATTTTCTCTAAATCTTTTTGTTTATAATCTATTTTCTCTGGTAAATATTTCAAACATAATTTTGTTAAATCTTTTATCGGCATTTTACGGATATACTGACTGTTAAACCAATTCAGTTTCTCTATATTGAAAATTGCCCCACCTTTTTGGATTTTTTCGAGCGAAAATTCTTTTTCTAATTCTTTTAAAGAAAAAATCTCTCTCTCGTCTCCCGGATTCCAACCTAATAAGGCCATAAAATTTCTCATTGCTTCAGGCAAGTATCCTTGTTTGCAGTAATCAGTTAAAGAAACAGCGCCATGCCTTTTGCTTAATTTAGAACGGTCGGGGCCAAGAATCAACGGTAAATGAGCAAATTGCGGAGGATTCCAACCTAACGCCTCATAAATCAAAATCTGTTTCGAGGTATTGGTAATATGATCCTCTCCCCTGATGACGTGGCTGATTTTCATTTCAAAATCATCAATAACTGCAGCAAAATTATAAAGCGGGGTCTTCAAATCCTTGGCAATGGAAAAATCACCCAACACTGAACTATCTACCTCTACATTGCCTCGAATTATGTCGTTGAAAACCACTTTTTTATTGGGATTTCTAAACCAGATGATTTCTTTTTTATACGCTTTACCTGAATCTAAAAGTTCTTTCAAATATTTTTCATAAATCTTGGTGCGTTTGCTCTGATAATATAATTCGTCCCATTTCAGTCCCAGCCATTTAATCCCTTCTAAAATGTCTTTTTCAAATTCTTTTTTAGAACGCTGCTTATCAGTATCTTCAATGCGCAAAATAAAATCACCTTTATTGTGTTTGGCAAAAAGGTAATTAAATAATGTAGTGCGCGCCGAGCCTACGTGAAATAATCCCGTTGGCGACGGCGCAAATCTAACCCTGATTTTAGAGTTTTTAGTCATGTCTGTATTATATCAAATCAAGGAAAATAAAAAAAGGAGCGTAATGGCATTGGCCACGCTCCTTGTAAAACGTTTTAGATCCAGCTTTCGGATTCAGTTTTAGATTTAGAAGAAGATGGAATAATGTAATATACCTTCTCAAGATTTGGATACTTCTCAAACTCTTGTCCTGGAACAATTCTTTTACTGATCTTTACATCAAATTTTTCCGGGATTTCCTCGATTTCATGGCCAAACTTGTCCAGTAGAATATCGGCGCGAATCTTATAAAGTCGAATATCGTTGTGCAAAATATTATCGCCGTTTTGCGGATCGATGAAGACGACTTTGTCCTTTACATGTTTAAGGGTTAAAAATACGATGTTGTCTTTGCTCCGGAATTCCGATATTTTCTGGAAATTTTCTCCGGCCGGAAGATGGGTTTGTGGACGCCCATAACCAAAAAACCTTCCCGCGAACAAAACAATGATCATCCCGACAAGCATAATCATGACAAAGAACAAATTGAAACCAGCAGTTCCTAACATTAAAGACCAAACTAAAACCATTAAACCCGTCAATAGAAGTGCCCAAAACTCTCCTTTTTTCATTTTAACCTCCTTATTAGGATTTTTATCCCAATATTTACATTATATACCCATTTAAAATATCTGTCAAATTATTTAGATTGTTTTTTTAACCCACTACTTTATTCCGATCGTAAAGAAGTAATGGATTAATTATATTTTTATCTCTTCAACCAATAATAATCTTACAAATCTATCTAGTTTATAATTTTTTATTAATTGTTGAGTTGGTTTAAATACGTCGTAAGGGCAAATCCAAATACTTTTTTGAAGATTTTGATATCCTAAATATTTAAGTTTTTCGCGGAATAAATCCCTATTTTTTCTTAATTTCTCGGGAATATCAAATAATACCATTTGCCATTTTTTATCGGAACGCTGGTTTTTATAATTTGTTTTTAATCCAATATCGAAAATCTTATCTATCCCTTTAGGCGTAATTAATACGGCCTTTCGGTTTTTTAGATCTTTGACATTTAAGTATCCCCTATTTTTTAAATCTCTGACTATATTGGCAAATCTTTCTTTCTTTTTCTTATTTCTATATTGTTCCCAGTATATATCTCTTACTTTATATAAATCTGGCCAAATCATTTCAAACGGATCTTTAAATCCGTGCCATTTATTAGATAATAAAGAATTCGTTACCTTGTCTTTGGTCTTTATTAGTTTCCATATATCCCAAAGTAATTTTTCAGTAAGATGAAGTTTCATAATTTAATTATAATATAATGAAATAATTTCCGCAACATTCTTCCGATCGGAGAAAAGTGATAGGTGATGAAAAGTTTTAGGAATAAATAATTTTAAAGAAATAAAAAAAGGAGCGGTGGATTTAATCAACCATCACGCTCCTTATTCTGTTAAATTATTTTAGCAAATTTTAAGATTTCGTCGCGGATTAATTCTGGTGTTTGGGGATTGTAAAAAGATTTGGCTTTTTGGGACATTTCAGAAAGTTTTTGCGGATTGGATAATAAATTGGAAATCTGCTCCAATAAAATATTTGGGGTGAGATTTTCCTGGTTTAAAACAATCGCCCGAGGTATGTGTTCACCCCCCTTCGCCAAGGCTTCGGCGGGGCGAGCGAACTCGAAAGCATTCTCTTGCTGATGATTAGCTGCAGCACTCGGTAAAGGGATTAAAATTGACGGTTTGCCAAGAGCAGCAACTTCAAAAATACTGCCTGCCCCTGCCCTGTTAATGATTAAATCAGCAACAGCATAGGCATATTTCAATTGTTCAACATCCAAAAACGGATAAAGATGATAATCGGAAGTTTCGGGGATATTTTTTCTTATTTCTGCAAAATTCTCCTGTCCGCAGGCATGTATAATTTCGGCCATTTCTAAAATACGGGGCAGAAAATCAGTAATGATTTCATTTATCTTCTGCGCTCCTTGTGAACCGCCTAAAATTAAAATTATTGGCTTATTGGTTTGAATTTGAAATAGCTCTTTCGCTTTGTTTTTATCGCCATTTAATAATTCCTTACGCACAGGATTACCAATAACAATAATTTTTCTCTGGTGTTTCGTTTTAAAATATTTTTTGCTGTTTTCGAATGAGAGAATGATTCTTTTCGCGAATTTCGCCATTTTTCTATTTGCCAGTCCGGGCACAGCATCCGAATCGTGAATTATGATAGGAATGCGATAAATCCAAGCAACAAACACAACCGGAAAACTTCCATAACCACCTTTTGAAAAAATAATATCCGGCATCCAGTGAAATAAATGCCAAAATGATTGGATTATTCCGACAATTGTTTTTATAAATTCGATTAAAAGAAGCGGGTCAAAATATCTTTTGAATTTCCCAGCGGTGATAAATTTGGCTTTAATGTCTCCTAAATTTTCTCTGGCAAAACCATCCGGTCCCAAATAATAAAATTCTTGTGTGTCTTGAAAAGACTCCCTGATAGCAATTATGGGGAATATATGCCCTCCCGTTCCTCCGCCAGTAAATAATATACGCATAATTAGAATAATTAGGTTAATTTTGATATTTAGATATATTAACTAAAATGCCGGCGCCGGCTAATGTTATGATCAATGCTGAACCGCCGTAACTGACGAATGGCAAAGGAATACCAGTCAAGGGAATCAGTCCCGAAATAGCACCGATATTGATTAATGCCTGAAATCCGAACCAGCAAACAATGCCGATTGCCAGCAATTTCCCAAAATCATCAGGCAGATTTTTACTAATTCTCAAGCCTTTAAAAATCAGAAAAATTATTAAAATTATAAAACCTATACTCCCAACAAAACCAATTTCCTCGGCAATAATCGCGAAAACAGAATCCCCCATTGGTTCTGGCAGATAACTGTATTTCTGAACACTGTGGCCCAGGCCTCTGCCGAATAATCCCCCAGAACCGATTGCCAGCAACGCCTGGTTTATCTGGTAACTGATGCCCTGCGGATCTATGGATGGATTAAGAAACGTGATAAATCTTTGTATTCTGTGTGGAAAAAACTTTATCAGGGAAAAAAGCGCAATTGCGTAGCAGGTAACCATAATTACCAAATCACGGATTCTCGCACCGCCTAAAAAATACATGATTGAGCCGACAATAACAATCAAAACAAGAGTTCCAAGATCTTTTTGCAAGGTCATTAACCCAGCAATAACTGCGACAATAACCAGAAACGGAATTAATGTCGGCTGACTTCCGCGTCTACTGAAAAATGCAGCTAAATAGATAATCAAAGCCAATTTCAGAAATTCCGAAGGCTGAAAAGTTATCTGGCCTATTGCTATCCAGCGCTGCGCTCCGCCGTGCCCGTAACTTAACTGAGGAACAAAAACCAAAGCCGAAAGAACTAAAGCAGCAAAAAATATCAACAAAGAAAATTTCTTCCAAATCCTATAATTTATTTTTTGGCAAATAAAAAAAGCAATCAATCCCACACCTACGCCATAAATTAATTGGTGGAAAAAATAATAATATGGTTTTCCGGTTTGCTCTTGAGAAATCACCATTGAAGCATTAAAGAGCATTGCCAGCCCGAAAATCAATAAAAGAAAAATGACAATTACCAATCCTTTATCTGGTCTGCGCGTTCTCATGTTCTTTTTAAAACTTTTCCTGTTCTTTTGCCGGTAGGAAGGCTATTTTCAACAGCAATCTTGCCGTTAACAAATACGTATTCTATGCCTTCTGAAAACTGGTATGGATTCTCGAAAGTCGCCTTATCCCTAATTTTTTCCGAATTAATCAAAACTAAATCAGCCCAATAATTCCTTTTAACCAATCCCCTGTCTTTCAATCCCAATTTTTGGGCAGGACCGCCGGTAATTTTATAAATTGCTTCTTCCCAGGATATTATATGCTCATCCTCAACATATTTTCTTAAGAATCTCGGAAAGGCGCCGAAACAACGCGGATGAACTAAATCGTTTTTCGTCTTTACGTAACCGATATCATAGCCGGCGCTGTCAGAAGCAATAAAGCTTAAATTGTTTAAGATGCCCATTTTTACGTTTTCCTCGCTCAGAGTATCTATAAAAACATTTATCCTCGCTTGGGAAATTAAAAGCATATTAATTATTGCCTCTTCGATGCTTGTTTCCTGAGCCTTGGCAATATCGGTAATTTTCCTGCCGATAAATGATTTACTGATTGGCGACATTGCCACAATAACCTTATCATATTCATAAGCTTTTTTCTCTTGCATTTCTTTAATAACTTTTGCCCTGATTGCCGGATCTTTTAATCTTCTCAAAAGCTGAACCTTCCCTCCCTCTGCGACCCAATCGGGCAAAAGGGTATAAAGCACAGAACCGGTTACAGTATACGGATATGTGTCAAAGTTTATATTTACTTTTTTTTCGGCTTCTATTAATTCGATTGCTTTTTTCATATTCGGCCAATGATTCTCGCCCATTGCTTTAAGATGAGATATTTCAGTATTCACTCCGGTTTTTCTAGCAATAAGAATAGTCTCCTCGATTGCCGGAATTAATTCTTCAGCTTCTCCCCTGACGTGAGTTGTGTAAAGCCCGTCAAAACTTTTAACTATTTTCGCCAATTCAATAATTTCTTTAGTTGTGGCAACTTTTGCATGACTATAAACCAAACCAGTTGATAATCCAAAAGCGCCTTGTTTCATTGCTGTATTTAGCATATCAACCATTATTTTCAATTCTTTAGGTTTGGTTTCCCTGTATTCATCTTTCAATAATCCCCTTCTCAATGTCGAATGGCCGACTAAACTGGCAAAATTAACTCCGAGTTTAATTTTCCCTAAAACATTAATAAATTCTTCAAAGGTCAGCCAGTTCAAATTTATCTGTGTGGTATCTGTCCATTTCTGAATTGCTTTCAATGCATCTGCTGAAATTAATGGGGCCAAAGAAGAACCACAATTTCCTCCCAAAATTGTGGTTATGCCTTGTCTTAATAAGCTTTCTAATCCCGGCATTGTAAAAAGCGTTAGATATGTGTCAGAATGATTGTTTAAATCTATAAATCCCGGAGTTAAATATAATCCTTCGGCATTAATAACTTTCGCGGCCTTTGATGGGCTTATATCTCTTTTGATTTTTTCTATTCTACCCGCATAAATAGCCACATCGGCTTTGTATTTGCTGTTTTTTGCGCCATCGATAATGATAGGATTTTTTATTAAAATATCGTACATATTTTAGCTATTTTAAAATTAACTTATTAGTATATTAGAAAAAATTACTGTCTATAAAAAATAAGATGATTCCGATTACTGCTGCTACGCCGGAAATAATCCAAAAACGCATGGTCACTTTTGTTTCTGGCCATCCTTTTGCTTCAAAGTGATGATGAATCGGAGCCGACAAAAATACCTTTTTATGTCTGATTTTTTTGGAAGCCACCTGGATTATCACCGAGAGCGATTCCATTACTAGGATAAATCCAATAAAAGGCAGAAAAAACAAACAATTAGTAAGCATGGCAATAACGCCAAGCGTAATCCCCAACGACATCGAACCAGTATCGCCCATAAAAAACCGCGCGGGATTTATATTGAACCATAAAAATGCCAAGAGGGCACCGACAATTGCCCCGCAAAAAGCTGCTAATTCAATTTTGCCTTGGTAAAAACAAATTGCGGCAAAAGCGGAAAACGCAATAAGAAGTATTCCTCCTGCCAGTCCGTCCAAACCGTCTATTTCATTAGTTGAAAATGCTGAGGCAACAATTGCAAAAATGAAAATCGGAATATACCACAAACCAATATTAAAATCTCCGAAAAACGGAATATGGAGCAAATCCCAATCCAGTTTAAAATAAAACCAATAACCAGCAATGGCAGCAATAATAGTGTAGATGATTATTTTGTGCCTCATTTTTAGACCCTTTCCATATTTCCCGATTTTGGAAATTCCCAATAAATCAT
>Ga0307378_10011806_pt1 | contig 11227 bp, 9 predicted proteins | sample UN1MG_FD_202238 | JGI IMG/M metagenome (GOLD analysis project Ga0307378, IMG submission 202238) | Soil microbial communities from Risofladan, Vaasa, Finland - UN-1 | ecosystem: Environmental > Terrestrial > Soil > Coastal area > Acid sulfate soil | place: Finland: Risofladan, Vaasa | collected...
TTTCTATCTTTTTTTATCTTTCTTAACGTGATACTCGATGCTATATACTCAATACTATATTTTTACCAATTGATTTTTTTACTTCTTATTATAAATATGCTAAAATATTTTCAGTTTACCAAATATTAAGTGAAGGAAAAGGAAATATTATTGTGCCTAAAAAATCTTATTCGATTCTAATTTTTTTTATTATTGTCGCTTTAGTAGTTGCCGGGATTATTGCTTTTCATCGTTCCCGCTTGGAGAGCAATTTTAAACAAGTAGAATTAGTTATGAGCCTGAATGAATTAAGAGAATTATCTTATCAGGAGGGATATAACGAAATTGATCTATTGGCTAAAATAAAACACTCTGGAATTAATTCTATAGCCATTCATGAAGATACTCTTGAAAGCCTCACTTTGTCTGGAAAGATACTCTTTTTTTCTGATAGAGAATTTGATAAATTAAATTTCTTCTTAAAATCAATTGATCTCTTTAAAAAATTCCAATCTTCATCAGGGGAAGCTTATATTATATTTAATGCTAAAAACGATTATTTTAGAGTAAAGGATAATTTACAAAGACAATTGGGTGAAGATTTAGTAAGAGATCTAGGTTTATTCCCTTATATAGGTTTAAAAGTAAAAGGGAGTGAAGAAAAACTTATTGATTTAGGCTTGGGATTTTCAGAAGAAGATATTGAATTAGTAAGAAATTTAGGATTTCAAATCATTTTACGTTTTAAAAATTTCTCTCAAATTAATAAGGAAGATATAGAGTTTAAATTTAAAGAAAGTGATAAAGTCGGAAAGATTTCGGGAATAATTTTTGAGGGAGAAACAGCTTTGGGTTATCCATTAAAAGAAAACTTAATTCATACCGCAGAACTTCTAAAAATAAAAGGATATCCCTTTGGAATGATAGAATTTGCCGGTCAAAAAGGAATCGAAACAATTGCTCACTCTGCAAGTCAATTAGCAGTTAGAGTTCATAGTATTACCAAAGAAGAGATGGAAATCATTTCTAAACAGAAAGCCATAGAAAGATGGATTAGAGCTTCCAAAGAAAGAAAAGTGAGAATTTTTTATATCAAGCCCTTTATGAAATCTGACTTAAATCTTATTGAGGAGAATGTATCGTATATTGAAACTATAAAAGAAGAGTTGAAAGCGAATGGTTTTAGCACGGGAAAGGCTAGCATTCTTTCTATTTCCTATCAAGAATCAAGAATATTTATTCTTTTATTGATCCTGGGTGTTATTTCTGGCGGATTAATCTTCTTGAAGGACCTTTTCAATATAAAAAAAATTCAACAATATTCTCTGCTATTTTTAGGAATATTATTTTCTTTAGTCCTGCTTTTTTTAAATCAGGAAATCTTTCTAATAAAGATAATGGCTTTATTGACAGCTGTAATATTTCCTACTTTAGCCATTATCAGTAATGAAAAATATTTCTTAGGGGATAATAATGGCTATAATTCAGAAAGTTTTAGAGATATTTCTAAAAATAATCACAATTTTCTTCTGATGATAAAAGAAGTTTTAATCGGATTTTTCAAGATAATTTTAATTACTTTATCTGGTGCTCTGTTAATCGCAGCTTTATTAAGCAATAATAAATTTATGTTGGGAATAGAACAGTTTAGCGGAATAAAGATTTCTTATCTAGCCCCACTTCTTTTGGTTCTAATAATAATGTGGTTGAAGGTGAATAAGGGAAAATTAATGATTTTAGAAAATATCAAGAAGCCTATCCTAATTGAACATCTAATGTTGATGATATTCTTTGCGGCATTCTTGGTAATTTATATTTCTCGTTCAGGGAATTTTTCTTTTCTCCCTGTATTAAGCATTGAGGAGAAAATAAGAATATTCTTAGAAAAATCTTTAATTGCCAGACCCAGAAACAAAGAATTTTTAATAGGTTATCCCGCTTTATTATTGGCAATGAGTATGAATTTCATGAAGATAAAAGAATTTAAAATTCCGATAATTATCATCGGTGTCATAGGTCCGGTTACTTTAATTAATACCTTTTGTCATATTCATACTCCCTTTTTATTTTCGATGCTACGCACTTTTAACGGGGTATGGTTAGGTTTAGTATTAGGATTAATAGTAGTTACTATATTTTATTATATGGTAAAAATATTTAGGGAAAATATTAATGATAAAAAAGTCTAAAACCATAGCAAAAATAATGATTTCCGGTTATTATGGTTTTAACAATACCGGAGATGAAGCTATTCTTAAATCTATGGTTAAAGCTTTTAAAGAAAAGATGCCCCAAATTAAGATAGTAGTTCTTTCTCATAGTCCCTTACAGACCTCTCAAGCCTATCAGGTAAAAGGCATAGAACGACTACACTTAATTGATATTATCCATAATTTGAAAAATACCAATCTTTTTATTAGCGGGGGTGGAGGATTGCTTCAAGATTCAACCGGAAAAGGCTGGAGTATATTATATTATCTGGGATTGATATTACTAGCAAAAATAATCAAAGTGCCAGTTATGATTTATGCTCAAGGCATTGGTCCGGTAAATAAACAGATTAATAAAAGGCTAATGAAGTGGATTTTAAATAAAGTTGATTTAATTACCCTAAGAGATACTCCCTCTAAGGAATTATTAGAAAATTTAGGAGTAGTGAAACCATCAATATATGTGAATTCTGATCCCGTCTTTTTATTGAAGAAAAAAAATATTAACCATATTATGGATAGTTATCCTTATATTCAGGCATTGATTAATTCAGAGAGTCGGCCCTTAATTGGGATTTCGGTCAGAGAATATAAAAGCAATGGATCAGATTCAAAAAGAATATTTGCCCAAGCAGCTGATTATTTAATTGAAAATTATAAGGCAAAAATAATTTTTTTCCCCTTTCAATTTGATGAAGATGTTCATATTAGTGAAGAAATATTGTCTTTGATGAAGAATAAGGCTGAAGTATTGAAAGTAAGGCTTGAACCTGAAGAATTACTTTCTGTCATGTCCCGATTATCTTTGGTAGTTGGGGTAAGGCTTCATTCAATTATATTTTCTAGTATGGCCAATATTCCTTTTATAGCTCTTAGCTATGATCCTAAAGTGAAATATTTTATAGAAAATTTGGGATTATCTGAATTGTTGTTAGAGATAGATGAGGGTATCTCTTTAAAAAATATTCAAGAAAAGATAGAATACGTTAGAGAAAATAATAATAAAATAAAAAATATTTTACTCGAAAAAGTAAATAATTTAGAAGAAAAAGCCCTAGCTAATAATGAATTGGTGTATAAGTTTTTAAACTAATAATCTTTGAGGGTACCATAAATATGATTAGAATGTTTCACGTAGATAAGAATTATCCCAATAAAATTCAGGCTTTACGTGATATCAATATCCATATAAAAAAGGGTGAATTTATTTTTTTAGTAGGTCATACCGGGGCAGGGAAGAGCACTTTATTAAAACTGATTTATCGAGGGATTGTTCCTACCAAAGGACAGGTAATTGTCGATGGGATAAACATAGCTAGACTTAAACCCGGCTATATACCTTATTTAAGGAGGAACATAGGCATTGTCTTTCAAGACTTTAAATTACTGTATGATAGAACGGTATATGAAAATATTTCCTTTGGTTTAAAGGCAATTGGAGCGACTAATTTTGAGATAAGACAGCAGGTTAAGAAGGTCCTTAATTTGGTAGGGTTGGAACATAAAAAGAAAATAAAACCACATCTATTATCTGGAGGAGAACAGCAGAAATTATGTATTGCCCGGGCTATTGCCAATGAACCATTAATACTACTTACCGATGAACCAACTGGCAATTTAGACCCTTACACTTCCTGGGAGATTATGAAACTTCTATTTCACATAAATATACGGGGAACTACTATTGTGATGGCTTCCCATGATAAACTTATGGTAGATAAGGCTAAGAAGCGAGTAGTGAGGTTGGAGAGAGGACGAATAATAGAAGATACGCAAAGAGGGCTATATTAAGATGATTTTTGAGAATATGAGATTTTATTTTAGAGAGGCTTTACTTAGTTTTAGAAGAAGTGCTTTGATGACTATGGCAACAATATTAAGTATCACTACTATTTTAATTATTATTGGAGGGTTTCTATTAATTTCTATAAATTCTAGTCTTTTTTTAAAAAATTTAGAATCCCAATTAGAGATTGTAGTTTATTTAGAAGATAAAATTTCCGAGGTGGAACTAAACAATATAAAAGGCAATCTCGCTTTAATAGATGGGATAAAAGATGTAAAATTTGTATCTAAAGAGGAAGCCTACCAGCGTTTATCAAAAGATTTGGGAGAGCAAAAAGATGTACTCAATGCTATTGAAGTAAACCCGCTTCCTGCTTCTTTTGAGATACAAATAAAAGATCCTAAAATGATTGAACAAATTGCTAACCAGATAGTTAAGTTTGAAAAAGTAGAAGAAGTTGAATATGGCCGGGAGACAGCAGAAAGATTGTTAAATTTTACTCATCTATTTAGAAGGGCAGGAATATTAGTATTAGCTCTCTTGATTTTTGCATCTATTTTGATTATATCTAATATAATAAAAATCACGGTGTATGCCAGAAGAAATGAAATTGAAATAATGAGCTTGGCAGGAGCTACTTCCTGGTTTATTAAATGGCCCTTTATAATTGAGGGCTTTTTACAGGGCTTTATCTCAAGCGTTCTTTCTATAATAATTTTATATAATTTTTATTTTTTTGCGATAAATAAAGTGCATCAAACCATTCCTTTTCTACCATTAGTAGTGGATATTATAGATTTATTACCCATAGGTATGGCTATTGTACTGTTAGGGAGTTTAGTGGGAATTTTAGGGAGTATGTTTTCAGTAGGAAAATATTTGGATGTATGAAAAGAGGTTAATTTTAATAAATAAGAAAATATTTTCTGCATTAATATTGGTTTTAATCTTCATCATATTTGTTGTTTTTTTTAGCTATGGTGATGGCAGCGGAGACTATAGTCAAAAAATAGAGGAGGAAAATCAGAGATTACAAAAAATAGAACAACAGATTAAAGGCGTTAAAGATGAAATTGATAATTTGCAAAAGAAAGAAACTGGTTATTTAGAAACACTTCATAAAATAGAAAAGCTTTTACAGGATACCGAGAAAGAATTGAAAAGCATCGAAAAAGATTTACAATTTGCCCAAAAAGAAATAAAAGCAGCAGAAGATGAAGTTGTCATCGAAAAAGAAAAGCTAAAGGAAAAGACTAAAGTATTAGAAAATAGATTAAGACAGATATACAAACACCGCTTAACTAGTTATCTGGAAATTTTATTCAATAGTGAAAGCTTTTCTGATTTTCTCACCCGTTTCAGATATACAAAAAATATTTTGTCTTTAGATGCTGAGGTGATTAATGATATTCGCCAGCAGATGAAAAAAATAGAAGAAAATAAAATAAACCTGGAGAATAGAGAAGATATATTAAATTTGTTAAAAAAAGAAGTAGAGAAAGAAAAGGAAAATATTGAATTTTCAGTTGAAGCTAAAAAATCCATAATTAATAAGATAAACTCTCAAAAAGAAGCATATCTGAAATCTTTAAAAGAGCTAGAGCAATCTTCTCAGGAAATAATAAATATAATAGAAAAAATTTACGAACAGCAGGAAGAGGAATCTAATAAGACTCCCCAAAAGGAAGTCCCAACGGTTGTCCTACAACCTAAGAAGGGAATTTTAGCCCTACCTATTCAAGGAAAATTAATTTCCGGGTATGGGAGACAAAAAAATATTGAATTTAATACTTATACCTTTAATTCTGGAATAGATATTAGTGCCCCCCTTGGGGAGGTAGTTCATGCAGCTGGCTCAGGAGAAGTAATTTATGTCGGAAATATAAAGGGATATGGACAGATAATAATTATCGATCATGGCGGAAGGATTACTACTCTATATGCTCATCTTTCTAAAATTTTAGTAGATATTGGAAACAAAGTAAAAAAGGAACAGGCTATAGGTCAGGTAGGTGATAGTGGTGGTATTTCTTCTACCAGGCTGCACTTTGAAGTGAGAGTGGAAGGTAAACCTGCTGACCCTATGGATTGGCTATAAATATAAAAATTCTAAAAATTGGACGGTGAAAATTTTGATAAATATAAAAAGGAAGAGAATAATTACTTTAATTTCGATTTTTGTATTGGTTTCTATAATAAGTGGATTTATATTTTACAATGTTCGAGCAAATGGAAAGACTTACGAAGAAGAACTTGTTAGCAACCTAGAGCCTTTCTTTGAAGCTTTCAATTTGGTAAGATTTGAATACGTAAAGAAGGATGTAGATATAGATAAAGTTATTCAAGGGGCTATAAAAGGTATGCTTAAAGCTCTTGATGACCCCTATACTCGTTATATGGATCCTCAAGCACTTAAAAGAGAGCAGGAAGATATGTTTTTAGGTCATTTTGGAGGATTGGGGATAATTATTTCAATAAAGGATGATCAATTAATCATCATCTCTCCTATTGAGGATACCCCGGCTTATATAGCAGGAATAAAAGCAGGAGATAGAGTAGTAGAGATTGACGGGAAATCAACAGAAGGCATGGAATTAGATGAAGCAGTTAATATTTTAAGAGGGGAGAAAGGAACCGAAGTTACCTTAGGAATTAAGAGAGAAAATGTAGAAGAACTTTTAGGAATTACCATAATCCGCGATATAATCGAAGTTAAAGCGGTGAAAAAGGAGGTAATGGGGAGGAATAACAACCTTGGATATATCCGAATTACTACTTTTAATGTGAATACTAGTCCTGAATTAGAAGAAGTCTTAAATGAATTTAAAAAAGATAGTAATATTCAGGGGATTATTCTTGATTTTCGCAATAATCCGGGAGGGTTATTGGATAGTGCTATAGAAATAGCCAGTAAATTTATAAAAGAAGGACCCATCGTTCATATCAAAGATAGAGATGGGATTATGGCAACCATAAAATCCAGAGGAAATAAATATCCCGAATGGCCTTTATTTGTGTTGGTAAATGAGGGTAGTGCAAGTGCTTCGGAAATTGTAGCTGGAGCGATTCAGGATTCTGAAAGAGGAAAATTGTTGGGAATGAAAACATTTGGCAAGGGAGTAGTTCAGCAAGTCTTTAATCTTAATGATGGTTCAGGAATTGCTATTACTACTTCTGAATATTTTACTCCTAGCGAGCGTTCTATAAATAATATTGGGATTGAACCAGATATATTAGTAGAACCAGTAGAAGATAGCGAACAGGATATGCAATTAAATAAAGCAATACAGTTATTGGAAGAGGAATTAAATTAGTATCGAGATAGTATAGAGGTATTTATTTAGCTGGTTAGTGGTTGAGTAGTTAGATAGTTAAGGAATCAACGCCAAATCAAGGTAGAGGAATGATGTGCCGTGTTTCTTAGGTACGAACCAATTAACCACAATTAGCTAAATAACTAAATTGAAAGGAATCTTATTTTGAAGAAGAGCCAAAGAGAAATTATAAATATTATTGCTTTAGTCATTATTTTGGTTTTAGCATTTAGTATTTCTAATTTATTCAATAAGTCTATTAAGGAAGAGAAAAACCTTCATAATACCCAAAGTGCCAACCTAACCACTACCAATGAAATAGAGTTAGAAGTAAAGGAATCTGAAGAGACCACTTATGACAGCGAACAATATACTGATTTAATAATTAATGATTTAACCTCTTCAGAGGAAGAGATAAACTTTACTCCTAAAGTAGCTTTTATAATAGATGATTTAGGATATGAAAAAGAAGTGGCGAAGAAAATGATGGAATTGGAATTTCCTATGGCACTATCAATATTGCCTTTTCTACAGTATTCTGAATTTATTGCAGAAGAAGGTAAAAAAAATAATCAGGAAATTATGTTGCATCTACCCATGGAACCCAGCAATTCTTCTACTAACCCCGGACCCGGCGCCATTAAATCCTATATGTCGGAAGAAGAAATTAAACAAGCTGTCATTGACTGCATTTTAAATTTCCCTTATATTATAGGGGTTAATAATCATATGGGCTCAAAAATTACCGAAAATAGAGAAATAATGGAGATAGTTTTAGAAGGGATTAAAGGATATAATTTATTTTTCATAGATAGTATGACCAGTAAGGATTCTATTGCCTATGAAGTAGCCCAAGAGATGGAAATTAAATCTGCGAAAAGGTCAGTCTTTTTGGATAATGAAAATGATATGGAATATATTAAAGAACAAATGTTGAAAGTTCAAGAGATTGCCCTAAGAGAAGGAGAGGCTATTGCTATTGGTCATAGCCGAATAAATACCTTTTATGTGTTGAAGAGGATGATTTCTGAATTGATTAAAGCTGGTATAGAAATAGTCCCGGTTTCAGAATTAGTTAAATAAACCTTTAATAAAAATTCTGAATTCTTTCTACTCGACCTTTGTTTCCACGTCTTCTTTTTCCTCTGGCTTTTTTTCTTCACTCGATACTTTATTTAAAGGATTGTGTTATCAATGCTTTTATATTATAATAATCTTGTTTCTTATAAAAAATAGTACATTTAGCGATTCCGGTTACGTAGAAAAATAATAATTAATAGTCAAGATATCATGTTTTTTTATATTTAGAAAAATATAGTAAAAATTTTATTTTTAATAAATATTATATACTAACGATTATTTACTAGAACTAATTATGAGTGGAGGGAAAATGGAAGATAATAAAATTCGCGTTAGGTTTGCCCCTAGTCCAACTGGTTATTTACATATTGGAGGTGCACGCACAGCATTATTTAATTGGCTTTATGCCAGGCATCATAAAGGAACTTTTATTTTACGCATTGAAGATACTGACCAAGCAAGATCTACTGAAGAAGCAGTAAATGTAATATTGGAAGGCATGAAATGGTTAGGTCTAGATTGGGATGAAGGACCTGGAAAAGGCGGTGAATATGGTCCTTATTATCAGATGCAGCGTTTAAACCTTTATCGAGAATATACGGAAAAACTTCTAAAAGATAAAAAAGCATATCGTTGCTATTGTACCAGAGAAGAACTGGCTGAAAGTAGAGAAAAACAAACAAGAGAAGGTAAAAATCCTAAATATGATAGGCATTGTTTGGATCTGAGTGAAGATGAAATCAAAAAACATGAAGAGGAAGATAGAAAACCGGTAATAAGGCTTAAAATTCCTGAAAAAAATATTGTATTTGATGATTTGTTAAGAGGCGAAGTGGCTTTTGATGGTGGATTATTAAGCGATTTTGTAATTGTGAAATCAGATGGAATTCCCACTTATAATTATGCGGTAGTTATCGATGATGCATTAATGAAAATTACTAATATTATGAGAGGAGATGACCATATTTCTAATACTCCTAAACAGATATTGATTTACGAGGCTTTAGGGTTTACTGTTCCAAAATTTGCTCATATTCCTATGATTATGGGATCAGACCACACTAGGTTGAGTAAACGTCATGGAGCTACTTCAGTTATGGAATATAAAAAGATGGGCTATTTCCCAGAGGCAGTAGTAAATTATATTACTCATTTAGGTTGGTCTTCTGGTGGTGAAAGGGAGATATTTACAAAAGAAGAATTGATTAGAGAGTTTAGTTTAGATAAAATTTCCAAACATGCGGCTGTTTTTAGTATGGAAAAACTAAATTGGTTTAATAGTGAATATTTAAAAAATATGTCTATCGATTCTCTAACCAAAATGCTTCTTCCTTTTCTTAAAGAGGCTAATTATATTGAAAATGAAAAAAGTCTTTCTCTGGCAAAAAATGAGTATATAAAAGAAGTGGTAAAATTGATGCAGGGAAGAATTAAAAATTTTTCTCAGTTTATTGACTATGCCGATTATTTTTTTATAGATAAAATAGATATTGAACCCCAGGCCTTTGATAGCGTATTAAATAAAAACGGTGTACCAGGTATTTTACAAGCTTTACAGGAAAAGCTCTCTTTACTTGAACATTGGGATGAAGAAAGCATTGAAAATGCAACAAGGGAAGTTGCATCTTCTTTACAAATAAAAGGTGGTCAAATTATACATCCTACCCGCGTTGCACTAAGCGGCAAAAAAATAGGTCCTGGTTTGTTTGAAATAATGGTATTATTAGGTAAAGAAAAAACCGTAAATCGCTTAAAAGAAGCTTTAGAAAAAATAAAAGATGCAAAAAAATAATGAATTAGACTTTTCAAGTAATATAATTTAGTATAAAATAGATTAAAGAAAAAATTATAATAAAGTTGAGGGATCGTCTAGTGGTAGGACACCAGACTCTGGATCTGGGAGCGGTGGTTCGAGCCCACCTCCCTCAGCCATTATAATTGTAATAGTAATTTGTTTGTTAATTATAATTATGGGCGCAATCGAATAGTGGTTAATTCAGCTGGCTCTCAATCAGCAAACGGGGGTTCAATTCCCCCTTGCGCCACCAATTTTTGAAAAGCAAAATATAAGCTTATACTGAGCAGGAGATACCTGCTCTTTTTATAATATAAAATATTATATTACCAGTAAAATTGATAAGATAAAAGAGGAATAAAATGAGCAATAATGATATTTTTTTAACCAAAGATGGCTTGGAAAATTTAAAAGAAGAGATAAAGTATTTGGAGGGAGAAAAAAGAAAAGAGATACAAGAAGATATTACTAGAGCTTTGGAGTATGGAGATATAACCGAAAATGCAGAATATAATATTGCCCAGGAAGCTCAGCGAATGAACGAAATAAATATTGTTAGATTAAAGCAAAAGTTAAGTCGGGCCAAAATAGTAGACGAAGATTGCTATACGGAAGGAATTGGTATTGGCACAACTTTAAAGCTAAAAAATATAGACTCAGGAGAAAAAAATCAATATATCTTTGTTCCAGATGATCAAATAGATTTCGCTCACAACAAGATTTCTATAAGCTCTCCCTTAGGACAGGCCTTTTTGGGCCATCATGAGGGAGAAGAGGTTGAGATCGAAGTCCCTATCGGAATATTAAGATACAAAATATTAAAAATTTTAAAATGAAAACTAAAATATTAAAGATAAATCCCCAAAAAATAGATTTAGCTAGGATTAAAATGGCTGCAGAAGAAATTAAAAAAGGTAACTTGGTCGCTTTTCCAACAGAAACAGTATATGGATTGGGGGCAGATGCCTTTAATGAGCAAGCTATTACTAAAATATTTCAGGCTAAAGGAAGACCCTTTAATGATCCTTTAATTACTCATATTGCGGATATAAAAGAATTATAT
>Ga0307378_10011807_pt1 | contig 11226 bp, 10 predicted proteins | sample UN1MG_FD_202238 | JGI IMG/M metagenome (GOLD analysis project Ga0307378, IMG submission 202238) | Soil microbial communities from Risofladan, Vaasa, Finland - UN-1 | ecosystem: Environmental > Terrestrial > Soil > Coastal area > Acid sulfate soil | place: Finland: Risofladan, Vaasa | collected...
GCGGGGCTAGCGCCGACCGCCTGGAGCATGAGTGGCCCTACAACGATCCCGACCACGCTGAGCACCATCGCCACGAGGAACATGACAATGATCGACTGCGCCGCCACGCGGGTGACCATGTCGGGTCGTTTGGCGCCCGTGAACTGAGCGACCATGGTCCTGTTGCCCACAGCGAGCCCGGCCATAGAGATGATAAACACCATGATCAATTGACGGCTCATGCCCACTGCCGCCGTGGACTGGGTGCCCAGACGGCTGACCATCCAGATGTCGATGATCCCCACAGTCGCCTGCAATAGATTGGCCAGCACGACGGGATAGGCCAGCTTTCCTATGACACCCAGGAGCGCCCTGTCCAGGCTGAGATGCTGGACAAACGTCCCTTTCAGAATCCGTTCGCGCACTAATTCACCTCTGGTGACTCTGGCAAGGGCAACCTGGCCTTTCGTCTACAATGTCGCAGCATGCACCAACGACCGGACGCCTGCAGGCGCAACTGGGCTGCAACACAAGCGGGGGTTCCTTCAATGCCGTGGGGCACAGGTACACGCAGATCCATGATCAACCGAGACACCAAGTGGTTTCCCAGTTCTCACGGGTGAGAGCGGTCAATGGCGGAAATCGGGAACCGGATCCCAACAATCACAAATGAGCCGCGAAATCGACTATATCGGGTTTGACCAACCTTTCGTAGTCCGAGTATTTCATCTTCATGCTGGTGGTATGACCACCGACTTTGAAGACGATCTCGCTGGTGTCGCACAGGCAGCCATCCACGCACACCGGTACATCATAGAGATTGCCAAATGGCGGCATCGCGCCAACTTCGCAATCGGTGAACGTACCGGCAAACTCATCTTCCCTGGCTAGACGAACCTTGTCGGCCTTGAGCGCGGACTTGAGCTTCGGGAAATCGACGCGATAGCTGGCTGGCAGCACCAGCATGACCATCTTGCCATCAGCATCCGCCAGCACCACCTTAGCCAGCTGGCTCCCGGGCGTGTGCTGCGCTGCCGCTACCTCCTGGGCAGTGTAGGCCACTGAGTGAATCAACGTATCGAATGGTACCCCCTCCTCGCGGAGGTACGTCTCCAGCCTCTGTCGTGCGGCCATTCTACTCCCCCTTCCTTCGCTCAGATACGCGCTAGGTCATTTACTCGCTCCCAGATCAAGCCAGCCCTTCAAGAAAACCGGCGATATGATTTGCCATCTCCTGCTCCCGGCCCCACAGGAAGTGATCAACCCCCTCCAGAACCACCAACTGCTTGGGCTCCGGCAGCCTCTCCACCAGCGGCCTCAACCGGGACAGCGGGCAGACGTGGTCCCTGTCCCCGGCCAGGTACAGCTTGGGCCTGGTGTACCTCTGCCAGAAGTCTTCGCTCAGCGACCCGATGGACACGTCCCCCAAGGGAAGACAGAGAGCGACGATGCCGCCCATGCGGGGGTCCGTCTCTACGTGCCTCAAGGCCACTGAGGCCCCGAAGGAGTAACCCATGAGGTATAGTCTCCCCTGGTCCACGTCGCTCCGCGCCGCAAGGTGGTCCACAGCACCAGCCACGTCCGCCGCCTCTGCAATACCGTCGCCGAAGCTCCCTTCGCTGCCACCGACCCCACGGAAGTTGAAGCGCAGGGCAATCATGCCCCTTCGCGCCAGCTCCCGCGCTGTGCTCAATATGACGGGGACCTCCGCACTGCCTCCGTAGAGGGAATGAGGATGACAGAGCACGACGGCTGGGCGCGGCGGGGTCCCACCAGTCGGGACGTGGATCACGCCTTCCAGCCGAAGAGGTTCAGCCTCCACGCTGTGGAAGAAGATTCTCTCTTCTTGCATAGACGCGCCTCGCGCTCAATTCTAACACAGGGACTGGCAAATGGCGAGAACCCACCTGCTGTGTTAGAATGTTTCTTTAGCGGAGGAAACACATGAAGGTGCTGCTAGTGAGCCCGGAGTCCAAGACGTGGAGCTCCCGCAAGCACATCCCCTTGGGCCTGGGCTACCTCGCCGCAGTGCTGGAGGAGGAAGGACACAAAGTCCAACTCTGGGATGCGGCAGTAGAAACACAGACGCTCGAGGAGCTTCTCGACCGAGAGCGATTCGATCTGGTAGGGATCACCAGTGTGACCCCACTCATCCACGAAGCATGGGAAGCTGCCCGACAGGCGCGGGAGCGAGGCACCATCACCATCCTGGGCGGCCCGCACCCTACCCTCATGCCCGGTGAGTCCTTGGAGCGGCCTGAGGTGGACCTGGTGGTCCGGGGCGAAGCCGAGGAGACCATCGTCGCCGTAGTGCGTCAGCTGGAGAAGGATCAGGGCGAGCTCGACCAAAAGGGTGGCGCTCGACGTTTCGCCTCGGCTGGGTGGATAGAGATAGCAGGCCTCTCCTACCGCAGCGCAGGAGGAGAAGTCGTTCACAATCCGCTGAGGACAGCGCCCGTTGACCTCGATAGCCTGCCCTTCCCCGCCCATCACCTCTACAAGATCGAGCGGTACACCAATCTGCAGCCGCGCACTGATGGGCTGGATCCTCGGGCTCGCGCCTACACGATTGTCACCTCCCGTGGCTGCCCCTACCAGTGCATCTACTGCTCCAAGGCCGTGACCGGCAAGACGTGGCGGCCACGCTCACCTGAGAACGTCATCGAAGAGTGGCGGAGACTGGTGGTCGACCTGAGGGCCACCGAGATCGGCGTCACTGATGACGTGATGACCCTCGATCTCGAGCGAGCGAAAAGAATATGCCAGCTAGTCATAGATGAAGGCCTGAATACCGTGCCCTGGATCACGATCCACGGCATCAGGGCTGACAACACCGACCTCGAGCTTTTCCAGTTGATGAAGGCCGCGGGCTGCAGGCGAGTGGGGTTTGGCGTGGAGAGTGGAAACCAGCGCGTGCTGGACATTATGAAGAAGGGTCAGAGCATCGATGATGTCCGGCAGGCCTTCCGCAATGCACGACAGGCTGGTCTCCAGACCATCGGTTTCTTCATCTTCGGTTTGCCGGGCGACAACGAGGCATCCATGGAGGACACCATAAGGTTGGCTCTGGAACTCGACCCCGATCTTGCCAACTTCATGATCGCCGCTCCTTTCCCGGGCACAGAGCTTTATCAAATGGTGCTCGAACAGGGCGAACTCTTCTGTCACGACTGGCGTGATTTCGCAATCCACGACGAGAAGGCACGCTTCGCGATTGGGGATATGACAGCGGAGCTCGTAGAACGCAAGTGGCACGAGGCCTATCGGCGCTTCTATCTGCGGCCCGGACGCCTGGTCCGCAAAGGTCTACGCCCTGAATTCTGGAGAAGACTACCTGCTTACATGTCCGATGCCAGGCGCTTCTTCACGTCAAGGTCTCGTTCAGCCAGCTGACCCATCGGACCCCAGGCTGGAATCCATTCTCGTCGACGTTCGCCCAGGAGCCATCTTGGAGGCAAGTTGGAGCCCATCAGCATAGAACAGGCGCGAGAGTATTACGGCGACGCAGATCCAGCCCACGACTTCGACCACATTCTGAGAGTCCTGGCCCTGGCCGAACGTATTGGAGCGGCCGAGGGCGCTGATATGGACATCCTCAGGCCCGCCGTCTTGCTTCACGATATTGGTCGCCCCGAAGAGCAAACAGACGGACGTTGCCACGCTCGGGCGGGCGCGGAGAAGGCCCGGACCATCCTGAGTGATTGGCCCGCGGAGAGGGTGGAGGCCATCAGTCACGCCATCGCCGCCCATCGCTTCCGCGACGACCTTCAACCGCAAACGCTGGAGGCCAAGATCCTCTTTGACGCCGACAAGCTGGATAGTATCGGCGCTATCGGCATTGCCAGAGCCTACGTCGTGGGCGGACTGCACGGGCAGCGGCTGTGGGGCAGAGTATCGCCCGAGTACGTACAGGCGCTGAGGCAGGACAGCTCGCTGGCGCGCAAGAACGATTCGCAGGATCACACACCAGCCCACGAATTCGCCTTCAAGCTCTCGCGCATCAAGGACATCCTCTTCACCACCACCGCCAACGAGATAGCCGAAGAACGCCATTACTTCATGAGGGACTTCTTCCTGCGCCTGGAACGCGAGGTTCAGGGCGAACTGTAGAGAGTGGGGACGGGCGTGAAAAGGCCGAACTGGGCAAAGATCGGTCTGGGCATCCTGAGCATTGCTCTTTTCGTCCTTTCCATCCAGCTCATGAAGGAAGGCGCCAGCGTAGTGGCGCCCTACATCCAGGGTTGGCTGCACGTCGACAATCCAGCGAACAGCCTCGGGTTCGGCTGGCTATCGGCCTACATCATCCTCAGTGGCTCGCCTGTTGCTGCCATAGGTCTGACCCTCTACGATGCTGGCGTCATCGCCCAGTTCGAGGCACTGACCATGATCACCGGTTCGCGCCTCGGTGCCTCCTTCATCGTGCTCTTCATCGGCCTCATCTATGTGCTCCGCGGTCACGAACGTCTCACAGGCCTTTCCATGGGAATCCTGTCTTTCATCATCACCGCGCTCCTGCACATTCCAGGCCTGGTCATCAGCTACTTCCTGCTGGCGAATCACGTCACGGATCCCATCCATCTCCAGGGAGGAACCGCCTTCGCCTCGACGGTCGATCTGCTCTACGGTCCCGTCGTACAACTCGTGGTACAGAACACCCCGGGCTGGTTGGCATTCGTCATCGGCGTGGGTCTGATGCTGGCGAGCTTCAACCTGCTGGACAGGTCCCTGCCGGAGCTGAGTCTGGAAAGCGACCGGTTTGGCGCGGTGTCTATGGTCATTTACCGACCCATCGTCATGTTCCTCATGGGTCTCTTGATCACCGCGTTGTCCATGTCGGTCTCCATTTCCCTGAGTATTCTCGTGCCCCTCTCAGCACGCGGCTACATCAGGAGTGAGAACGCTATCGCCTACATCATGGGTGCGAACGTTTCCACCTTCATAGACACACTGCTCGTCGCCCTGCTATTGAACAACCCCCTTGCCACCAATGTGGTCGTGGTCCAGATACTGAGCATCACCATCGTGTCGCTCTTCGTTCTTGGCCTCCTCTACACGCCGTATGAGAGAGCCGTCCTGCGGCTGACATCGCTCGTCGTGGGCAGCACTCGCAACCTGGCCCTCTTCGCGGCCGCGATCCTGATGGCGCCCATCATACTCATGCTCGTCTAGCAGCCTGGAGGTCTCTCACATGAAGATCTTGATGTGTACCGATGGCTCCAGTCACGCAGCGGAAGCCCTCCGCTTCGGCGCGCTAATCGCCCGCGAAGCCAAGGACATGGTCACCATCCTTGGAGTGCTGGAGAGCGAGGACGAGGAGAGAAAGGTGACTCGTATGCTGGAAAGGACCAGCACTGCGCTCTGCGAGGACGTACCGCACATCGATTCTCTCATCAGGCGCGGCCACGCCGCAGAGGAGATCCTGAAAGAGACGGAGGAGAAGAAGTACGACCTGGTAGTCGTCGGCTCGCGGGGCCGCCGAGGCATCACTCGCTTCGTGTTGGGTTCCACGGCGGCGCGGCTGGCCCGATACTGCCCCTCGCCGGTTCTCATCGTCAAGGGCAAGCGGCGAAGGCTGAGCAGGATACTGGTCTGCACAGCAGGTGCCAAAGCTGGTGAGAAGGACACGGAGATCGCGGGGCGCATCGCCGCCCTTACCGGCGCCTCGGTCACGGTGCTGCATGTCATGTCACAGCTGGCTCTCGGTCCGGAGTGTGAGGTGAGTGACCTGGAAAACTCCACCGAAGCTCTGCTCACGACAGACGCGCGTGAGGCTATTCATCTCAGGAAAGACCTCCAGATCCTGGAAGATCTGTCGGTGGAGGGAGAGGCGAAGGTTCGTCATGGTCTTGTTGTGGATGAGATCCTGGCGGAAGCCCGTGAAGGGGACTATGACCTCGTCGCGATCGGCGCGCACGTCGCCTCGGGTCTTCAACGCTTCATGCTCACGGACGCAACAGAGCAGATTGTGATGGGGTCAGACAGGCCGGTGCTCGTGGTGAGATGATGCCCATGTCTGCGGTTCTCCCTGCCCGTGGCCGGTTCGCCTCTGAGGGGACAAGCTTCTGGTGGACACGCGTCCTTGACAAGTTGATGGATCTGTGATATACTGCACACAAATCGAATAGGCTGTGATTCGGGTGTCCGTCCCTCGGACGCCAGGACGTAAAGGGGAAGCCGGTCAAAGTCCGGCGCTGTCCCGCAACTGTAGCTCCAGAGAACCTGGAGAAGCCAGGATACCCGCCCGGATCGGGCTCTACCAACCTTCGAGAGAAAAGGGATGGGAGCCACGGTTCGTGAACCGTGAGGAAGAACCCCTGGTCAGCTCGACGAGGGGTCTTTTTTTCGAAGCCCCACCTCGCAAGGCTGGGGCTTTGTTACTACAGAAAGGAAATCATTGGGAGAGGAGAGGGTGATGTCACGTTTTATCACTCGACACCGCATGGGCGGGCTAACGCTGGTGGCACTCCTTGCCGCTCTGCTGATGGCGGCATCGCCAATGTCTGGTCAGACAGAGCGGGGAGGCGTGGGCGTACTTGTACAACTCGGGGACGGAACAGTGCTCACCCGCTATCTCGAGCTGAAAACCCCAGCGGACCGCCTGACCGTTCTGGAGGAATCTGGGCTCTCCTTCGAGACCGCGTACGGAGGGGACGCTGTCTGCAAAATCGAGGAGGAAGGCTGCCGCGGCACCGATGCTGAGTGCTGGTGTCAGTGTACTTTCACGGAGGGAGAGGCTTGCTTCTTCTGGATATACTTCCCTATGAGCGAGGACGGTAGTGGATGGGGAGACATGAACGTGTGGCCCCTACCCGAGCTGGATGCCGGCGATGTGAGCGCCTGGGTCTGGGGAGAGGTGGACATCTCGTCGACTCCGTGGAAACCTCTCGCCGAAGCACCTTTCCTGACTGTGGAAGAGATCCAGGCCCGTGCTCTGACCCCAGGCGTGGTGACCGCGATAGGCGGTGAACAAGCGCTGGACGTCGCGGCCAGCTTCACAGGTGACTCGGACGGCACGGGCTCGGCCACAGCAAGATACCGGCGTCTCGGGACTCCCTGGAGTGCCCCTCAACCCATGATTCCTGGCGAAGCATCTTTCGGCTTCGTCGCCGGGGGCCTTGAGCCTGCCGACTACGAAGTGGAAGTGACCTATGTGGACTACGTAGGCGGGCTGACCGTGGAGGCGGGCAGCACAAGCTACGTCGCTCCAGTCGTGCAGACCGTCGTAACAGGCGGCGAGCAGCATGCCCAGGTGGCAACTCAGCAGCCCGCCGGCGAGGAGCAGATCACCAACCCGATCGCGTCCGCGCTGAGCGGCTACGCCGCCGGCATCAGTCTTGGAGTACTTGCCTTCGTAGCCGTGCTGGTGGTACTCCTGGTCGTCTATCTGCGCAAGCGGCCTCAGTGAGACTGAAAGACCGCGCGAGGGGCAGACCATGTACCACACGGTGACCTGGACACTGTGGCTACTGGCATGCATCGTGCCGGCCATGCTGACCAAGAACCCGCTCTACCTGGTGGTCCTGCTCGCCGCAGTCATGGTAGTCTACCGGATTCTCGGTGGCACCTCTCCGACGTTCGGCAGTTGGCGCCTCTTCCTCCGAATGGGCCTGGTGCTGATCGCATTCAGCATGCTCTTCACCTCCTTGACTGCGCACCACGGCCAGACCGTGCTCCTTACAGCACCCAGCCTGGTGATCAGAGTCCAGGGAGTTACCTTTCTGCGGTTGGGAGGGGATATAACGCTGGAGACGCTGGTCTACGGTCTGGCTAATGGACTGAATCTGATGGCTATTCTTCTGGTCTTCGCCACGTTCAACGCACTAGTGAATCACCACCGGCTGCTACGCTCAATCCCGGCATTCATGTACCAGACGGGCGTGGTAACCTCCATAGCTGTCACCTTCGTGCCGCAACTTGCATCGAGCCTCACCGACCTCCGCGAAGCGCAAGCCATCCGCGGACACCGTTTCAGAGGCCTCAGAGACCTGTTGCCTCTCTTCGCACCTTTGCTGTCGGGCGGCCTGGAGAAGGCAGTCCAGCTGGCAGAGTCCATGGAGGCTCGGGGCTTCGGCGAAGTAGCCCAATCAAGCGACCGGAGACGCGAGCTCGTACAGAGGACACTGATCGCCGTTGCCATGTTTGCTCTCATGGCCGGCGCCTTCATATATGGTTACTACTCAAGCCGCCAGTGGGTCGGAGTGCTGATTACTGCTGCCGGCTTGTCTCTGCTTCTGGGCAACCTTCTGGCAATGAGCAGGCGGGTGCGCCGAAGCCACTACCGCCGCGAACTGTGGCTGCCTCGCGATAGTCTTGTGAGCGCCTGTGCCATCGTGTCCATGGCGGCGATTGGGGTCATCTGGCTACTGGACACAGAGAGCCTGGCCTTCTACCCCTATCCTCAGTTCACGTTCCCCCCCTTCAACCCGCTGGTGGGACTGGCACTGTTGTCCGCCGTCGCGCCCGTTCTTGCAGCGCCTCAGCAAAGGACTTGAGATCATGATCGAGTTACAGGACGTGACGTACTCCTATCCGGAGAGCGAGAGTCCCGTAGTGCACAACCTGTCCTTGAAGGTGCGAGAAGGAGAGTTCCTTCTCGTCGTAGGCGCCTCGGGATCCGGCAAATCCACGCTGCTGCGGTGTCTGAACGGGCTGGTGCCTCATTTCCACGGCGGTGTCCTCCGCGGGAGGATCGCGGTAGCAGGTCGCGATCCGGTAGCCGAGGGCCCCCGCGGTATGAGCTCTGTGGTGGGATTCGTCATCCAGGATCCAGAAGGTCAGTTCGTGGTGGACTCGGTGGAGGAGGAGCTAGCCTTCGCCATGGAGAACCACAACGTCGAGCAGGCTATCATGCGTAAGCGCATCGAGGAGGTCCTTGATCAGCTAAGCATCGCCCACCTTCGCCAACGCAGAGTCCATACGCTGTCTGGAGGCGAGAAACAACGCGTCGCCATCGCCTCCGTGCTGACCCTGCAACCCAAGGTCCTGGTCCTGGACGAGCCGACGTCTCAGCTGGACCCTCAGGCAGCCGAGGAGGTGTTGACGATCCTTCAGAAGCTGAACGCGGATCTTGGATTGACCATCGTCCTAGCGGAGCATCGTCTGGAACGCGTCGTCCAGTACGCTGACAGTATGATCTATCTTCCGGGCGGTGGGGATGCACCTATCGTGGGCACCCCAGAGGAGGTCCTCACCCAAATCGACTTGGTCCCTCCGCTCGTTCAAGTGGCCAGGAGACTAAAGTGGCAACCTTTGCCGCTCACTATCAAGGCTGGCCGGCGCTTCGTCCCAGGAGTGGAACTCCAAGCGCCTGCACCCACGCCTGGCACTTCGCGCACGATGAGGCACCACGGCACTCCACCCGTGGTCCGGGTGAGCGACCTCTGGTTCTCGTACAACGGGTGCGAAGCACTTCGCGGAGTAGATCTTGCGGTCCGCAAGGGGGAGTTCGTGGCTCTTATGGGCCGCAACGGTTCAGGAAAGACAACACTGCTGCGGCATCTGGTCGGGCTGCTGCGCCCTGGACGGGGAATGGTCGAGCTTTGGGGAGAAGACACCAGTCACAGGTCCACAGAGGAGATCGCACAACGGGTGGGCTATGTGCCTCAGAATCCCGGGTCATTGCTCTTCGCTGACACACTGCAACAGGAACTACAGTACACGCTTCGCAGTCATGATCTGAGAGGAGCAAAGCCCGAACTGCTGCTCAGATCACTGAACCTGGAGCAGTACGCGAACGTCTATCCTGGCGATCTCAGCAGCGGGGAACGCCAGCGGGCGGCGCTGGCGGCGATCCTCATCGCGGAACCGGATCTGATACTCCTGGACGAACCCACAAGAGGTCTCGACTATCGACAAAAAGAAATCCTGGCCAGCTTCCTCTCCAAACAGCGGGATGAAGGGAAAACCATTCTCATCTCCACCCATGATGTCGAGCTCGCAGCCAGGTGCGCCGATAGAGTGGTCATCCTCGGAGAAGGGCAAGTAGTTGTGGACGGCCCCACCAGGACAGTGATGAGCGAGTCGATGGTGTTCTCGACTCAGATCAACAAGCTGTTCCGTGACAACCGGTTTCTGACCGCAGACGACGTGCTGGAAGCGATAGCGACATGACTTCTCGTCTCGGACAAGCGCTGAGTGCGACGACCCTCGCGGCGGCTACAGTGCTGGGCATCTGGGTGGTCCTGTCTCCATTCATCTCCGTCCCTGGCACCATGGCGTCGTCGACGAGTACTCCCCGCGCCCAGTCTCCATTCACGTTCCTCGTGCTGTTGGCTCTCTGCATGCTGGTCATCGTCGCCAATCTCGAGACGCGTCGGATGGACTCCAAGCTCGTGGCTGTGCTCGGCATCCTGGTGGCCACAAACGCCGTGCTGCGTCTGGTGCCTGGACCGGCAGGCTTCACTGCCATGCTCTTCCTGCCCATCCTGTGCGGCTACGCATATGGCGCTGACTTTGGATTCCTGCTGGGCGCCCTTTCCTTCCTCGTCTCGGCCATCGTTACGGGCGGACTCGGACCCTGGCTCCCCTATCAGATGTTCTCAACGGGGTGGATGGGCATGGCGTCCGCCTGCCTGCCCAAGCTGCATCGCCTGGGGCGACTGGAAGTCGTGCCTCTGGCCCTGTGGGGAGCGTTGCTCGGTCTGGCCTTCGGCGTGATCATGAACCTCTGGTTCTGGCCTTACGTGGGGGACACGGGGCAATCAGACATGTACTGGCAACCCGGTACGGGTACCTGGGAGACATTGGGTAGGTACGCAGCCTTCTACGTGACGACCTCACTATGGTGGGATATCGGGAGAGCGGGGGGGAACCTGCTGTTGATCCTTCTCTTCGGCGCACCGGTACTACGACTGCTGAGGCGGTTCCAACGACGTTTCCGGTTTGTCACCGGTTGAAGCCATCCACCTCGGCTCATGGCCCCCTCGCATCTCGCGAGCCCCCCGCCCCTGCCGCCCCCCGAAGATGGTCATCCCAGAGCTTCGGTCTCACGCTTGCCCTATCGGCCGCCGTTATTACTCCCCTCCGGGGAGCAGATCGCGAAGGTGAGGAAACTCGTCCTTCATGTGCGGGAAGTACATCGCCTTGGCGAACTCCTCAGTGAAGTCCTCCTCCAGGGTCAGTTCGACATACTCAACTCTGCGCGCGTACTCTGTCGCCTCTTTCCTCTTGGCCACGCCGAGCAACGCCATACGAGCCCCGTCTCCTGCGGCATTGCCCACCGAAAACACCGCCTTGGGGTCGCAGTCG